>Ga0066388_100003329_pt1 | contig 10358 bp, 7 predicted proteins | sample PanSoiMetaGPlot6_FD_64539 | JGI IMG/M metagenome (GOLD analysis project Ga0066388, IMG submission 64539) | Tropical forest soil microbial communities from Panama analyzed to predict greenhouse gas emissions - Panama Soil - Plot 6 (Hybrid Assembly) | ecosystem: Environmental > Terrestrial > Soil... | reverse complement strand
CTTGCCAAAAACATCGCGGGTGGCCAGAGGGACGCCCGGGTTGACCAGAACCGCCGACAGTGCCGGCAGTTCGATCGGCGCGGAGAGCAACTCGCCGACCCCGCGCATGATGCGCGCACGCGATTCAAGACAGACCGGCACATCCGCGCCAACCGCACACGCCGCCGAAGCCAGACGAGCGTCGTCGAGAGCGATACTATTGGCGCGGGCGATGAGCCGTAGTGCCGCCGCCGCATCGGCCGAGCCGCCGCCAATACCGGCCGCGACAGGAATGTTTTTCTCGAGTGAAAAGCGGCCTGCCTTCAGCCCGGCGACCCGCCCGCGAGCCGCCGCAAGCGCCTTCAGCACCAGATTGTCGGCGACAGCGCCGCTCTTGCCGGCAAAGGGACCGGTGATTTCGAGTGTGTCCTCGCCGCCCGTCTCCAATGTCAGCGTGTCGGCGACATCGGCGAATGCCACAAGGCTTTCAATTTCGTGATAGCCGTCGGTGCGACGGCCGATTACCCGCAATGTCAGGTTGATTTTGGCAGGAGCCGTTTCGAGCAGCGTCGCGCCCACGCAAAGAACCTATCGTTCGCGCATCGGCGATTAGCCGCCGTCGCCGCTTTTCTTTCCGGCCTTGGCCTGTGAAGAGGTCTCGTCGGGCAGCCCTGACTTCAGCTTTTCCTCGATCTTCGGCACTTCTTCAGGATCAGGCTTGAGGTCGCGCGCATGCGCCCATTGGAATTTTGCCTCAAGGACACGGCCGACCCTCCAGTAGGCATCGCCTAGGTGGTCGTTGATCGTCGGATCCTCCGGTTTCAACTCAATCGCGCGCTCGAGCTGCTTGGTCGCTTCCTCATAATTGCCGAGGCGGTAATAGGCCCAACCGAGCGAATCGACGATATAGCCGTCATCGGGCCGCTGCTGGACGGCCTTCTTGATCATCTCCATCCCCTCGTCCAGCTTGATGCCTTGGTCGATCCAGGAATAGCCGAGGTAATTGAGGACATGCGGCTGGTCCGGAAACAATTCGAGCGCTTTCATGAGATCGGTCTCAGCCTTCGCCCATTGCTTTGAGCGCTCGTAGCAAATGCCGCGGAAATAAAAGACAACCCAGTTGGCTTTTTCGGGCTTCGGAACCGTTGCAATGCCCTTGGAATAGACGTTGGCGCATTCCGCAAACTTCTTGTGGCCACGCAGCACATTGCCCAGCGCCATGATCGCTTCAAGATCGTCGGGGTTTTGCTTGATCAACGACTCGAGATGTTTTTGCGCCTCGTCGGCACGCTCGAGACTGTCGAGGTTGGCGGCCATCTGGATGGCGGCGTTACGATGGAGCGGCGAACCGGCAGGAACACGCTCGTAGACCTTGATCGCAAGCTCGGGCTTTTTCAGCGCTTCATAGAGATCGGCAAGCGAGAGCAGCGCCAGAGGGTGGGTAGGACTCAGGAACAGCGACAATTGCAGGTAGACCAGGCCGAGATCTTCCCCGCCGCGGCGGCCAAGTGAAGCGCCAAGGCCATACAGGGCTTCGGCGGCGCCCACCTGCGCGTTGGAAACGAGCGGCGGCAATTTCTCTCCCGCCTTGAGCTTGTCCATGGCCTCGACCACCAGAGGATGGCGCGGCAGCGTCTTGTCGAAAGTTTCGAAGACCGTCAGGGCTTCTTTCGGCGAACGATTGCGCGAAATCCAGGCGCCATAGGCCTGGACTACTCGTAGCGCCGTGGCGTCGAGCTTGTAGGCGCGTTCGAGACGCTTGCCGGCCTCTTTCTGGTTGCCGCTGATGTCATAGATCAAGCCGGCATGCAGATCCTTGAAGATCGCGTACCACTCTGGCCCCGCCAGGTGGTCGATTGCCGCGATTGCGCCCTTGCTATCGTTCGCACCAAGACTACTCCAGGCGGACAGCAGCGTCGCCGTAAGGTCGGTGATCGGACCACGGATCGACTGCGCCAAATCGCGCCGCGCACTCGCATACTGCTTGCGCTTGAGCGAATTCACGCCAAGCACCAATCGGGCGACGCGATCATTCTTGTCGGCCTGCGCCACGCGCTCGGCAAATCTCACCGCTTCGTCGACATCGCCATCAACCAGAAACGAGAGGAAGGCTCGATCGAGCAATTCGCCGTTGTTGGGATCGCGCTTGAGCGCGGCCCGGTAATAGGCGGCCGCGGCCGCGGCGTCGCGCTGCTGACCGGCATGCCGCGCGGCAAGGTAGCTCCCCGAAGCGGTTGCATTGGGCGATTGCAACGCGCTGCTGGGTTGCGCGGCAAGTTCGATCGGTACTGCCACCAGAAAGGCGGCCAGCGCGCTGCCGACAGTGCAGCGGCTCAAGCTCAAAACAGTCACGGGCGATGCTCCAATGAGGCGGTTTGTGGCGGGTTTGGCGCGCGAACCACCGAATGTCAGCCGAGAATGGCCTTTTTGCGCCGCAACCGCAAGAACGTCGCGCGGGTCCGACCAAAATCAGCTTGACGAAACCGGTGTGGCGGCATCGTGACCAAGGGCAGCCCGTCGGATCACATGTTCGGGTAGTTAGGTCCTCCACCACCTTCGGGCGGAACCCAGGTAATATTCTGATTGGGGTCCTTGATATCGCACGTTTTACAGTGGACGCAGTTCTGCGCGTTGATCACGAATTTTGGGGCGCCCGCTTCCTCGACCCATTCATAAACCCCCGCCGGGCAATAACGCGCTGAAGGGCCTGCGAATACATCGTGCTCGGATTTTTTCTGCAATCCGGGGTCGCCGACAATCAGGTGAACTGGTTGATCTTCCTCATGATTGGTATTGGAAAGAAATACCGATGAAAGACGATCGAAGGTGATCTTCCCGTCAGGCTTCGGATAGGAAATCGGCTCACATTCGGATGCAGGCTTCAGGGTGGCATAGTCCGGCTTGCCGTGGCCCAGGGTCCCGAATAGCGAAAAACCCAAAGTGTTTGTCCACATATCGAGCCCGCCGAGCGCAATACCCGCAAGGGTACCGAATTTCGACCACAAGGGCTTGGCGTTGCGGACTGTCCACAGGTCTTTGCCAATGGCCGAGCCCCGCCAGCCCGCCTCGTATTCGGCAAGCACATCGTGGCTGCGGCCAGAAGACAACGCCGCCGCCGCCGCTTCCGCAGCCATAATTCCGGACAGCATGGCGTTGTGGCTGCCCTTGATGCGCGGGACGTTCATGAACCCGGCGTCGCAGCCGATCAGCACTCCGCCCGGAAACGAAAGCTTCGGCACGGACTGGTAGCCGCCTTCCGTCAGGGCGCGGGCGCCGTATGCGAGACGCTTCCCGCCGTCGAAAGTGGCGCGCACGTGCGGATGGGTCTTGAATCGCTGGAATTCCTCGAACGGCGACAGATACGGGTTGGCATAATTGAGGTGCAGCACAACCCCTACCGAAACCACGTTGTCGTCAAGGTGGTACAGGAAGGAGCCGCCTCCGGTGGAATTGTCGAGCGGCCATCCGAAAGTGTGCTGCACCAGCCCCTTGCGATGTTTCTCCGGCGGGACCTGCCAGAGCTCTTTCAGGCCCAGTCCGAATTTCTGCGGCTCGCGGCCGCCGGCGAGGTCAAATTTGGCAATCAGCTGCTTGCCGAGATTGCCGCGCGCACCTTCTGCGAACAGTGTGTATTTTGCGCGTAATTCCATGCCGCGGGTGAAGCTGTCTTTGGGCTGGCCGTTCTTTCCTACGCCCATGTCACCGGTGGCAACGCCGGCGACCGCACCGTTTGCATCAAACAGAACTTCCGCAGCGGCAAATCCGGGATAGACCTCCACGCCAAGGGCTTCCGCTTTCGTCGCGAGCCAGCGGCAGACATTGCCGAGCGAAACGATGAAGTTGCCGTGATTATTCATCAGCGGCGGCATAATGAAATTGGGCAACCGAAGCGCGCCGCCGGCCGTAAGGTAATAAAAGCGATCGTCGGTAACGCGCGTCTTGATCGGCGTGTCTTCCGAGCGCCAGTCAGGCAAAAGGCGATCAAGCCCGACCGGATCGATGACCGCCCCCGAAAGAATATGGGCGCCGACTTCGGAGCCCTTCTCCACGACCACCACGGAAATATCCGGACTGATCTGCTTGAGCCGGATCGCAGCGGCGAGCCCGGATGGCCCGGCCCCAACCACAACCACATCGAATTCCATTGCCTCGCGCGCGGGTAGCTCGGCCATGGGCGTCTCCTGGTTCCTGCAAGTCTAGCGCGAGTTTGGCGTGATTGCTTGAGGACTGGTCAAAGGCACTCCCTCATTCATGCAGCGATTTTGACGTTATTGCGTTATGTAGCAAGGCGCATTACCGGCCGGTGCGCGTCACTCTTTCGATGCAAATCAGCCGGACAGGCTGTATTTTGGTCACCAACTGGCCTACGACCGAAAGCCGCCGCAGACGCGATCGAGCGGACGCGGAAATTTCTCGATGACCGCATGCGCCGCTAGACACCAGAACGTTGAATGACCCCTGAACGTGATCTTCTGACCTTCTACGTTGAGGCCGGCGTCGACGCTTTGCTCGGCGAAGATCCGGTCGACCGTTTCGCCGCCGACAATGCCCCGGCGTCGGCCGCGCGCATCATTCGGGAGCTTCCGCCGCCTGACCTCGGGCTCGCCGGACGCGCACCGCTGTCGGCGCCACCTGCCCCCGATGAGGCGGTCAGGGATGCGCGCACCGCCGCCAGAAATGCGAGGACGCTCGAGGATCTGCGATCAATCCTTGCGAAGTTCGAAGGCTGCAGCCTGAAATCGACGGCCACCCAGCTCGTGTTCGCCGACGGCAATCCGGAGGCGCGGCTGATGTTCGTCGGCGAAGCCCCGGGGCGCGACGAAGACATCGAGGGCCTGCCCTTCGTTGGCCGGTCTGGCAAACTGCTCGATCGCATGCTGGCGGCAATCGGCCTCGATCGGACCTCTGTCTACATTGCGAACATTGTGCCCTGGCGGCCTCCAGGCAACCGCACGCCAACGCCGCAGGAATCGCAAATCTGTCTGCCTTTCATCCTGCGCCAGATCGAACTTGCCGATCCGGACATTCTGGTGTGTCTCGGCGGACCTTCCGCGCAGGCGCTTCTTGGCATCAAGGATGGAATCACAAAAACGCGCGGGCGCTGGTTCAGTTTTGACAGCGGCAAGCGCGAGATCCGCGCCATGCCGACCTTCCACCCGGCCTTCCTTTTACGCAGCCCGCTGCAGAAACGGTTTGCCTGGCGCGATTTCCTGGCGATCAAAAAAGCGCTCGATCAGCGGTAAGCGATCAGAATTGCGCCGGCTGCAATCAACGCCACGCCCAGCCAGTTGGGCGCGGTCAAACGCTCGCCCAGAAATACAACGCCGAAGAGCGCCACCAGCACGACCGACAGTTTGTCGATGGGGGCGACTTTGGCGGCCTCGCCGATCTTGAGGGCGCGGAAGTAGCAGACCCAGGACGCGCCGGTCGCCAGGCCCGAGAGCAACAGGAACAGGTAGCTGCGCGAAGAGACGGCGCCCGGCGACTGGAATTGGCCGGTCGCGAGAAGAATGAAGGCGAGCGTCACCAGAATGACGACTGTGCGGATCAAGGTCGCAAAATCGGCGTTCACATTCTCGACGCCGACCTTGGCAAAGATTGCGGTCAGCGCGGCGAACACTGCCGATAGAACCGCCCAGAGTTGCCAGGTCGAGGTCAAGGTCACCCCGTAACCGCAAATTTGATTGCAAACAGAAGCGCGAGCGCGATCACCGCCGGAGAGGCTTGCCGCGGCTTACCGGCAATGATTTTGGCCAGCGCGTATGTGATGAAGCCAAGCCCGATACCGGTCGCGATCGAATAGGTCAGCGGCATTGTGATCGCAGTCACGACGGCCGGCGCATACTCTGTGATGTCTTCCCAGTCCATCTCCGCGAGACCGCGCGTCATTACGCACGCGACATAGAGAAGGGCTGCCGCCGAAGCATAGGCGGGGACCATACCCGCCAATGGCGCAAAGAACAGCGCCAGCAGAAAGAACAGGCCGACAAACGCGGCGGTTAATCCGGTACGGCCCCCTGCCGCAACGCCTGCGGCGCTTTCTATATAGCTGGTGGTCGTTGAGGTGCCGATCAGCGCGCCGAACATCGCGGCAAAACTGTCGGAGATCAGCGCCTCTTTCATGCGCGCCAGTCTGCCGTCTTTCATCAGCCCGGTGCGATGGGTGACACCGATCAATGTTCCCGCATTGTCGAATACATCGACGAAGAGTATCGAGAACACGACGACCAGGAACGTCAGCTCGCCGATGCGCGAGAAATCGAGCTGCAGGAACGTCGGCGCTATTGAAGGTGGCATTGAAACGACGCCGTTGAACTGTGCGAGCCCGAATGGCAACCCGATTGCAGTGACAACGAGAATGCCAATCAGCGTGCCGCCGAGGATACGCCGGTAGTTAAGACCGGCGATCAGCACGAAACCGAGCAGCATCAGGATTGGTACGGGTTGGGTCAGGTCGCCAAGCGTTACCAGTGTCGCCGGGTGGTCAACGATAACCTTGGCTTCTTCGAGAGCGATAATCCCCAGGAACAAACCGACGCCCGCCGACACAGCGAACTTCAGGTTCTGCGGGATTGCGTCGATGACATACTGCCGTATTGGAAATACCGAAATGAAAAAGAACAACACGCCTGAGCAAAACACGGCGGCGAGCGCCTGTTGCCAGCTGTATTTGTACGTCAACACGACAGTGAAGGCGAAGAACGCATTGATGCCCATGCCCGGCGCGAGCGCAATCGGATAGTTTGCGTAAAACGCCATGACCAGCGTGCTGACTGCGGCGGCGACGCACGTGGCGACGAACACCGCACCCTGGTCCATTCCGGTTTTGCCGAGGATGATCGGATTGACGAACACGATGTACACCATCGTGAGAAAGGTCGTCAGCCCGGCAATGAATTCGGTGCGAATGTCGGTACCTTGCTGGGAAAGCCCGAAATACCTCTCGACCATCGTCGCGAACTGCGACTCGATTTTACGTGTTGGCTGCGCCCGCTTTGGCTCTTTGACCATGTCGACCCCGACCAAGCCTCGTGATGCCCCAGCCTAATGCCGCGGCACCCGCCAGTCAGATGCGATCTGGGATCCTGTGGATAGGATCCGCGGCGATGCCGGCGCTTCGATTTATCGCACGGGCGGAACTCAATGGGCTCCCCAGGTCTTGTAGCCCACGGCTATAATCAAAAAGCGACACCGCTTGGAGCCCGCCATGGACTTTGATCCTGTCCTCCTTGCCCGCTTGCAGTTCGCCTTCACCATTATTTTCCACATTATCTTCCCCAGCTTCACGATCGGACTTTCGGCCTATCTCGCGACGCTTGGTTGTATGTGGTTGCGAAGCGGCAATGACCGCTACCAGCACATCATGCGCTTCTGGACCAGAATTTTTGCGGTCTCATTCGCAATGGGTGTCGTGTCCGGAATAGTGCTTTCCTATCAATTTGGCACAAACTGGAGCCGTTTTTCGGTCATGGTCGGAAACGTCGTCGGCCCGCTGATCGGTTATGAGGTGCTCAGCGCATTTTTTCTGGAGGCGACATTTCTTGGCGTGCTCCTGTTTGGCTTCAATCGCGTTCCACCCTGGCTTTACGTGCTGTCGGCCGCCGTGGTTGCAGTCGGCACCGCCATCTCCGCCTTCTGGATCTTGTCGGCGAACAGCTGGATGCAAACACCCACGGGTCACGAGCTACGCGGCGGCGTCGCGCATCCGGTTGATTGGCTTACGATCGTTTTTAACCCAAGTTTCCCCTACCGTTTCGCGCACATGCTCAATGCCGCGTATCTCACGACGGGATTTGTGGTGCTGGCGGTCGGCGCCCGCTACCTTCTCGCAGGCCGTCACATCGAGGAAGGCCGTACGATGTTGCGCATGGCAATCGGTCTCACTGCGATCCTCGCACCATTGCAGTTGTTTCTGGGCGACCAGCACGGCCTCAACACGCTGCGATATCAGCCGATCAAGGTCGCGGCGATGGAGGCGCACTGGGACGGCAGCAAACCGGGCGACTTCCATATTTTTGCCTGGCCGGACGAACAAGCGGGCGTGAACCGTTTTGCAATTTCGATTCCGCATGGCTCATCGCTTGTTCTGACGCACCATCTGAACGGCTTGTTCCCGGGTCTGAATAGCGTGCCGGCATCCGATCGCCCGCCTGTGAAGATCGTATTCTTCGCCTTCCGCATCATGTTGGCGGTAGGGTTCTTCATGATTGCCGCTGCGCTTTTCGGCGCGTTCCTGTGGTGGCGAGGCACGCTATTCGAGACACGTTGGTATCTCCGCGTGATGGCGCACAGCTGGTGGATTGGATTCGTGGCAGTCATCGCCGGCTGGATCGTGACCGAGAGCGGACGCCAGCCCTGGCTCGTGCAAGGCATCTTGCGTACGGCCGATGCAACGTCGCCGGTGCCCGGCGCGACTATCGCCGGGACCCTTGCCCTTTTCATCATCGCTTACGGCGTCGTCTTCTCATTCGGCATCTACTACATCAACCGACTCATCGTCCAAGGGCCCACGGGACCAGCGGCCGAGGAGACGGGGAAATTTTCAGCGAGTCCGATTTCTGCCGCGCATGACGCCGGCCGCACGGCGGTGGGCGGCACCTACTGACGTTGTGCCGATGCGAGGAGTGGAGCCATGGAATGGTATCTGCCGGTGATCTGGGCGGCGCTGATTGGCACCGCCGTGGTCATGTATGTGATCCTGGACGGCTTCGATCTCGGCATCGGCATTCTTTTCCCCTTCGCACGCTACGAAAATGAGCGCGATCAGATGATGCGAACGGTCGCGCCGTTTTGGGACGGCAATGAAACCTGGCTGGTCCTGGGAGGTGGCGGACTATTGGTCGCATTCCCAAAAGCTTATGCGGTCATCATGCCCGCGCTTTATTTGCCCGTAATCGTCATGCTGCTGGCGCTCGTCTTCCGTGGAGTCGCTTTTGAATTCCGGACCGTGTCGCGCAGCAAGACCTGGCTCAATGTGGCCTTCGCGGTCGGCTCCACGGTGGCGGCCTTCGCGCAGGGGGTGATCCTCGGTGGATTGATCCAGGGCATTGCCGTGCGCGACGGCGCCTTTAGCGGCGGCGTTTTCGACTGGGCAACACCATTTGCCGTGCTCTGTGGCCTGTCTCTGGTCGCAGGCTACGCGTTGCTCGGCGCAACCTGGCTCAGGATGAAAACTGAGGGTGCAGTAGCTGAGCGGGCGCGGGGGCAGGCAAAGATCCTGCTGCTCACTGTCCTCGTCTTCATGGCCGCCGTAAGCCTGTGGACGCCGCTGACGCAGCCGCGCATCGCAGAGCGCTGGTTCAGCCTGCCAAATTTTTATTTCCTGTGGCCCGTGCCGCTCGTCACCGCGCTGATCGCATATTATGCCTGGCGCTGGATTGAAGCCGGACGAGAGGTGCCTCCATTTCTAGCGACAATCGCACTGTTCCTTCTCGGCTTTCTGGGTCTCGTAATTTCAAACTTTCCTTATCTGGTCCCGCCGTCGTTGACCGTCTGGGAAACTGCGGCGGCACCCGCGAGCCAGATTTTCATGCTGCTCGGCACCCTTTTCCTGTTGCCGATCATTTTGGGCTATATCGGATTCATCTATTGGCTGTTTCGCGGCAAGGTACGCGAGGGCGAAAGCTATCATTGACGCGCAGGATGCGCGCCAAACGCCCTTTAAGAACCCGGCGGCCGCTGCATCGACCATCCGAGGCGGATCAGCGGCAATATGCCCTGCACCGCGCGCGGGAATGAGCGCGGCACTTCCGGCACCATTTCCGGAAATTGCACTTTCAGCGTTTCCGGCAACGTGCCGCTGTTGTCAGCGGCGGGCCATACCAGAATGCCACCCTTCGTGCGGATGTCGTTGGGGTTCGCCCAGGGACTGCGATGCGGAGCCCAGGCAAAGTACACGTGCGGCCGGCTTGGCGCGCCAAGCGCGACAAGCGGAGCGATGCGGGGGTCACCGCTCAGATAGACGAGAGGTTTGCCTGTGCGGCGCTGGTAGATATCCGCATAGAACCGGCCCTCGGCGTTCGCCGGCTGCGCGATCCTGAGATCCGTCCCGAATGTCCACGGGAATATCGCGATGGAGACTGCAACGAGAACCGGCGGTGCCAACAGCAGGACGAGCCAAGCCGAGGAAACCAGCCGTTCGCGATAGAGCAGCACCTTGTCGCCCGCGGCGACGATCACTGCGAGCCCTGAAAGCACAACGAGGGGTGCAACGCGATCAAGCGGCCCGATCCGGCCGGTCAGAGCAACAATAACGATCGCGATCAGCGCTGGGGCAATTGCAAAGACAAAGACGAAATTTTGGGCGAAAGGATCCACCGGATGCCGCTCGACCTCCGGTGCGCGCTCGCGCGGATGACGTGGCCAACCGCTTGTCAACG
>Ga0066388_100003328_pt1 | contig 10358 bp, 10 predicted proteins | sample PanSoiMetaGPlot6_FD_64539 | JGI IMG/M metagenome (GOLD analysis project Ga0066388, IMG submission 64539) | Tropical forest soil microbial communities from Panama analyzed to predict greenhouse gas emissions - Panama Soil - Plot 6 (Hybrid Assembly) | ecosystem: Environmental > Terrestrial >... | reverse complement strand
AGTAGGGAGGCGGCGAAAAGCCCCGGCGTCGAGGCTCCTATAATGATGATTTTCATAGTGGTTATACGCAGATTCCGATTTGGGGAGCGCGGTTTACCTTTCCAGTTGGATTGTGTGCTCTTTTGAGAGTCGTTTTACGACGCCGATTTCAAAGCGGCCTTTCTCGTGAAATATATTGGAAACTGTGTTTATCAGCGTTGAGTAGACGACGATCCGCTGTTTCAAGACGTCGTCTTCCAGGTTTTCCAGGAATCGCCACCTGATGCACGGGGAATTAGCGCTTTTAAAATCGAGGAAAATGTTTGGGATTGATCCGGCATCCATCCTTTTTTGAATTTGGAGATCGGAAGTTATAACCAGTTTCGCCCCTTCGATCAAGCAAATCTTTTCGTCGCGGCAGAGGTCTTTCCTGTAAGCGATCCCCTTACTCTCCATCGGCAGGTCCTTCAACACGTGATCGAAGGCGCGATCAATCTCCCTTGAGGCCTCACCGCTCATGGGGAAATCGAAGTGCAGGTGCGCCGAGAGCAGAAAAGCCAATGTCAATGAAATCGACAATTCACGTCGACTGTGCGGCCCGATATCTCGCTCGTCGAGCATGATCACCGCATAATGTTCGTCGCTTTGTAAGAGCGCATCAAAACCCGGGGCGGGCTGTAGGATCAATGATGGCGTGACGCTCATATTTCAAACCTTTCGCTGTCTAGTCTCCCACTTGCCTCGAAAACTTATCCAGAATGAAAGCGCGATCAGTCGGAGGTCTAATCCGAACGACAGTTTGCGGATGTAGTAAAGGTCGTAACGGAACTTGCGATGAGTCGGAGAATCCTTCGGAATATAGATCGTCGCTAAACTCGTGAGTCCGGGGCGCGCGAGCTGGCGGTGATGAAACCCTGGAGTTTTTTCGTACTCGACGCGCCGCCCGTTTTTGTCAAAAATGATCTCTCCGACGGCCAAAGCTCTCGGGCCGACGAAGCTCATCTCGCCGCGCAGTATGTTGATGATTTGCGGCAGTTCGTCCATGCCGCACCCGCGAAGAATGCGTCCCACGCGGGTAATGCGTTGATCATTCTCCTTCGCCTGTCTCAGCCCGAACATTTTGTCGGAGTCCGGAATCATTGTGCGGAACTTGAGAACCATGAACTTCTTTCCGAATCTCCCCCACCGCCATTGGCGGTAAAAAACCGGGCCGCCGTCTTCGAGCTTAATGGCGATGGCGATGAGCAGGGTGAATGGGATCGACGCCAGGAGCATGATAAAAGAGATAAGGACGTCCAGCGGGCGTTTCAGCAGAGGCTCGCGGAACTCTTTTACGGGTGGGGCCTGAAATGTCGAATCGATTTTGATTCGAATGACAACTTGATCTGACAAGACAGTGGTCTCATCCACAGGCGTCGGGTAAGTTTGTGTATCCATAAGGGAGATATCAACCTTCCTTCTCATTTCAATGAGTTAGTCGGACTTGATCGTCGTTAAGGACCACAGTAACCACTTAACAGAAAAATGAGACAGTACCGCGCGCGTAAGCAAGCGGCTGTCTCATTAATCAGCCGCTTGCTTACGCGCGCGGTACTGTCTCATTTTTCTGCTTGATGGCCGAAACGACGACCAAAGACAGTTAGTTTATCGAATCGACCACCTCTCGTAGGAGATTATGGTACTGCGTGGTTAACCTGCGACGGGCGAGGCATTCTTCCACGTAACGCCGCCCGTTAGCCCCATAAACTCGGAGTTTATCCGGTTGGCCGGACAGCCGCTTGATGGCCCGGGCCAGAGATTGTGGGTCTTCTGGCGGAACGCCTTCTCCGCAACTCGCCACTTCGACCAATCGGGCGATCTCGGAATTTTCGGGCACCGAAGCCAGCACCGCCCGGGCGCTGGCCATAATCGAGTAAGTCTTGCTCGGCACATTCAATTGACCCAGGCGCTTGTTCAGCGTCACCAGCGAGAGGTCGGCCGCGCCCAACATCTGTGGCAACGCCTCCTTCGGTTGCGTCGGCAGGAATCGGACGTTTTTCAACCCCATCTCGCCGGCCCGCCTTACCAGGTCGGCCTTGGCGTTTCCTTCGCCGACAATCAAAAACTGAATGTGAGGGTCGTTCTCCAGCAGTTTGGCCGCCTCGAGCACCTTATCGAGCATGGCTATAAAGCCCAGATTGCCCGCGAACATCACGACGAATTCTCCGTTCAACCCCTGAGCCGCCCGAAAGCCGTTTTCCCTGTCCACGGGGCGGATGGTTTCGACGTCCGACCAGTTAGGGATGACCACGACCTTCTCGGCGGGGACGCCTTTCCGCGTCAGGTTCTCTTTCATGCCCTCGGAGAGCGCCGTGACGCGGGAGGAGACGCGGTAGATGAATTTCTCCAGGTATTTAAAGACCCGGATCAACAAGGGGCTGCGCAACTTGTCGATGATCACCAGGCAGTCTGGCCATACGTCTTGCACGTTGAAGACCATCGGAGCGCGGCGGACCAGACTCAGCAGCCATCCGGAAAAACCCACCGTGATCGGCGGGTTAACGCACAGGATGACGTCGGGTTTTTTAGCCATCAACCCGGCGACTATCGACATGAACGTGAAACTCAGGTAGTTGACGCCGCGCTGAAAGCCGCCGGGATTGGCCGGCACATAAACATATGTGCGCCACAGGTCTATGCCATTGAAGTCGCTGCGGTGAAGCAATCGGCCGCGGTATTCCGGCGGGATCTCGCGGCGCCCGTAATGAGGCATGCTGGTTATGACTGTAACTTCATTGCCCTTCTTAACCAGATCAGTGGCCAGGTCTGTGACCAAAGGGCCTGTCCCCGTGAGGTCGGGGTGAAACCGCATGTGCAGGATCATTATTCTCATCAGTCCTTCTCCACAAGGTAATTTCCGATGGCCAATACATCCATCTTGGTCCGCAGGAAGCATTCGATCGCCTCTTCCGGCCTACACACCACGGGCTCGTTATCGTTGAACGACGTGTTGAGTACGACGGGGACGCCGGTCAGACGCTCGAAATCGCTGATCAGCCCCCAGTAGCGCGGATTTTGTTCCCGATTGACCGTCTGCAGCCTTCCCGTTCCGTCCACGTGCGTCGGGGCCGGGATTTCGCTCCGCTTCTCGGGCTTGACCCGGTAGGTCATCAACATGAATGGCGAGGGATGGGAATGGTCAAAGTAATCGCCCACGCGCTCTTCCAGAATCGAAGGGGCGAAGGGGCGGAACGACTCGCGATGCTTGATGCGGCTATTCAAGATGTCTTTCATCTCCGCCCTTCGCGGATCGGCCACGATGCTTCGGTTGCCCAGCGCGCGCGGTCCGAACTCCAGCCGTCCCTGAAACCATCCGACGATCTTGCCTTCGGAGATTCGCTTCGCGGTCTCGCGCGTGATTTCTTCGTCGCTCAACTCCGTGATCCGGTATCCGGCATCCGCGATTTTCTTACTGTCCAGAGCCTGTCGTGTCTGTCCATTCGTGAATTCCGGCCCCCAGTAAGCGTTGGTCATTTTGAAGGATCTGGGGCGACCCAGAACCTGATGCTCGACGTAGAACGCGGCGCCGATGGCCAGCCCGGCGTCGCCCGCCGCTGTCGGGATATAGACTTCCTCGAACGGCGTCCTGTCGAAGATCTGTCCGTTGGCCACGCAATTGAACGCCACGCCGCCGGCCATACACAATTTCTTCACGCCGTAGATACGGTGTAACTGGTTGAGCAGCGAAAGGACGGAATCTTCCAGCCGCGCCTGCAGCGAAGAAGCGATATTATAATGGCGGCTATCGACCGCCGAATTTGCCTCCCGCGCCGCCCCGAGCCGCTTCTCAAGATGATCGGAAAACATTTTCCCGATCACCGGCGAGCCTTCATCCCAGGTGATCTCGGATCCGACTTTATGATGAATGAAATAGTCCAGTCCCAGATTGAAGCGAGGCTTTCCGTTTTCCTTAAGCAGCACGATCTTGCCGAATTCGTCCTTGAACTCCGGCTGTCCGTAAGAGGCGAGTCCCATCACCTTGTATTCATCGCCGTATTTCCAGAAGCCCAGGTATTGCGTGAGCGCGGTGTAGAAGAAGCCAAGCGAATGAGGGAAGGCGATTGAGCCGGCGATAGACAATTCCTTGTCACGGCCTACGCCCCACATCGTGCTGGCGAAATCTCCCAGGCCGTCAACCGACAAAAGCGCCGCTTCTTCGAAGCCGGAGACGAAAAACGAACTGGCCAGATGCGCCTTGTGATGTTCAACGCGTGCGACCTCCGCCTGCAGTTTGGCCGGATCGACATCCAGCGCCTTGGCGACTTCTTCTCTGATCGTCGCGAACTTGCCTTGCGGAACGAGCCGCTTCAAAGCCATCTGGGGAATCTTCAATGCGTAAAGCAGCTTCTTGTCCAGATTCGCCTTTGTATCGCGGGCGATGGCGATATGGGTCAGTTCTTCGGGTTTGATCCCGGCCACGTCCAGACAATATTTCACGGACTGATACGGAAACCCGGCGCAGTGTTTGATGCGATTGAAACGTTCTTCTTCGACCGCCGCCACTAAACGGCCGTCGCAAACTATCGCCGCCGAAGCGTCAGCGTGATAGGCGTTTATCCCAAGTATTTTCATTTTTCAGCCCCAAGTAAGAAACATAATACATAGCGTTTAACGAATACTCTGCAATACCTTACTTCAAACCCGGTTGCTTCCCGGAACCGTCGCCGGGTGTGATGACAGAGGCGCCTAACGCTCGTCAGGCTTTTTTCCCTATCATATAGATATCCGAGCACAACGACGGTTTGAGTCTCAAAGGATAATCCACGAATTTCGTGGTAAATCGAACGACCGAATTGTTAGAGTAGTAGCCCATCCAGTTCCTTCCGATTATCTTGAGGTCGTTAAGCCTCATATCGCGGGCAATGTATAAAAGATCACTCACATCAGGCTCTCGAACGTGACCTCTAAATACATCCGATTCATACCAGTCATCCATCCCGCTCCACTTTCCCAGGCCGAGGGGGACTGCGATGCGCTTTCTTACATTCTGGGAATTTGGCACGCCTAAAACAAAGACTCCTCCGGGCTTTAGCTTTTCAGCAGCTTCATGAAAAAGTCTTTTCGGGGAATGATGCCAATGCTCCATACTGTCGAAGGTGGTGATGACATCGAACCGCCCATTGATATCGCGGATACCATTCGCGACTACATCACGTGAAACAATCTCAACGCCGTAGCTTCGATGTAAATCAAGAATCGACGCTCCAACCGAGTGATTGACCGGATCGTTAAAGTCATCAACCAACACAGTTCGCTTTAGCCCATAAGCCGCGCAGCCGACAGAGAACAGGCCAATTCCGCCGCCAAGGTCGCATATTTCCAGTTCATTCGGATATTTAGGTTTCAGGAACTCCAGGGCGATGCCTATATTGAACGCTATTCGGGGGATGTCCTTAATCTGCTTATCTACCATATCTCTTGGATATTGGCTTGCGACTTTTCTCAGAGTGTCAAACAAACGGCTTTGGTTTTGCGTGATTTTCATCTGTGGATTACTCTCCCATATTAGGAATTATAATACTTACAGGTTTATGCCCGATACATATGCGCTGTCCGCCATGTCCGTGGTTGGGCGCGCAATGTAGCTTGCTTGTCTAAGCAGTTCCAATACTAATGTAGGCGCCTTATGCTGTGTCGGCATCAGGTGTAAGTCCGAATATTACAGGCCGAGTCCGAAAAAACAATCCACTTTAATATCCGTTGGGCCAACGTAAGAGGAAAAGAGCTTCTCAGTGAAGGAATACTCCAATACCTTACTTCAAACCCTCTCGCTTCGCGGAACTTTCGCCGAGCCTGGTGATACAGGCATCTCGCGTCCAATATATTCGGCATCTGAACCAGAGTATGCCCGCCGGATTTTATGACCCGGCCAATTTCCTTCACCGCCTGATAAGGAAACCCGGCGCAGTGTTTGATACGATTGAACCGTTCTTCTTCGACCGCCGCCACTAAACGGCCGTCGCAAACTATCGCAGCCGAAGCGTCAGCGTGATAGGCGTTAATGCCAAGGATGTACACAAATTGCCTCCTATAAAAATTTACAATTCGAAATCAGAGGAGAGTCCGGAATAAAAAATAATCTGAGCGCAGACGTTCAGTTATTCTTGTGAATCGCCATCTTCTCCCAAACGCGCCGATGTCAGTCTTATCGCAAGCAAACACTCGTAAAGGGCGCGTTCGTATGCGTAACGAACCGCCGCAATTCCTCCGAAAGGGCCGCCGGCGCGAACGTAAGCCAACAACGCTATTACCGGCGGCATTAAGCCAAATTGCCGGAGTTTGTCGTGCCATCGGGGATGGACACCGATCTTAATCCGCTCGGCCTCGATCGCAGAATATGAAAGTTGGGAGAACAACCAACGATCTATTGGCTTACGGTCATCGTGAATGAGCGCCGATTTGAATTGATAGATAGGGCCGGTTATCTGAAAATTATGTCCATGCCCGACCTGCAGAACCTCAATCTTATTGCGTTCAAATAGCCTTATTTGCGCAGGATATAGGGAATTGGGGAGGGGGTGGCCGCCAACACAATACTTGAATGGCACAAGTCCTCCGGCGAACTTGCGGTTCAAGAATCGCTCCTTGATCTCGAAAGCCAATTCCTTACTAACCGCCATATCGGCGTCAAGCGCCAGCACATAGTTAGTATTTATCCCGGTTGAGTGAATGCCAAATTCAGTCTGAGTTTTGAACGAGTCAAATTTGCGGGTCTTCCAATCAACATTGGGGAAAGTTCTGGCGATTTCCTCAGTTCTGTCCACAGAACCTGAGTCAAGAACTACAACACGGTCGGCCCATCGAAGAGACTCCAATGTTCTGCCAATGTTGGGTTCTTCATTGTAGGCCAGAATCAGAGGTGTTATCTCAGAACCCATCGAACATTTCATATCAGTGACACCCTACGCTAATTTGCGCCTATAAAAATCGGTCTCCCACAAATTTAGAGTCCGCGGCTGAGCGGCTAAATGGGAGTATCAGCCGGCGACACAGCTTTCAGTGTGGGCTTTTTGGAACAAAGCCTTCTCTATTCATTACCTTTTTCTCGTTCCCCGTGTCATTCTCCGTGTCGTATAAGACCGCGTGCCCGTCTTTCTCACTGCGCAGTTTTCGCGCCACGGTGCGAACCAAATTGTCTATTGGGTATATAACCTTATTGACCGTCTCATCCTTACGCGCTCTGAATATGGTTACGTGGTAATAATCAGTGCCGTCGGGTGATTCTTCGGTGAAGTAGTAGATGTTTATGGATTTACGCGTGTCACCGTCCGGAGTGTTGACGTGGCGATACCCGTGCCAGGATCGTTTATCGGTCGCAAACAGCGCCATTCGATTGAGAACCGGCAGGATTGAAGTCGATTCTTTCATGTCGTCCCGCCAAAATTCTAACTGCCCTCCCTTTTCCTCACTCCAATTGGGGTTCAAGTATAGGATGAGATTAAGTCGCCGGAACCAGGGGTTGACTGGGTGCGAACTGTTGTCCAGGTGAACATTCAGAAAACTGCCGTTCGCTCCTTGCGCCAACCCGGACGCGTAAAGCTGCTCGTCGGCTTTGAGGTTCTTTATCCCCGTCACGCGACCGAGCCAATTCAGCAAACGGTCGGATTGTAAATGCTCAAAGATAATATCCTGGAATAGAGGATGGAATTTATCTATCGCGGGATCCTGCGCTTTACGCTGCCGGTAATCATTCAGGGTGTCCATATCCTCTATCTTCGGAAACACCTTGTATGCTTCTGCGGCTACCGACTGGTCAATGAAATTATCAATCACCAGATGTGGAAATGGCCTGGCCTCTCTAAATCGCTTCGCTAACACGTCAATTTGACTCTCTAGTAAGATGTAATTGATCATTTTGCAGCCTCCGATTGTTCAAAAAGTTCAGGTGAGACAACTGTGAATCTAGCTGTCGAATAGGCATATCGAAGGCGAAGTGTGTGCTATATTAAAAGGGGATTTCTGATCGAGCCTCGTCAATCAATGAATCAATGATTGATATAGCCTTAGCAACCTCTTTGTGATTAACGGGGCGGCGAAGTTTTGCGCCAACGCGCGAGCCTTGTTCCCTCTGCGTTTGCGTTCTTCTACGTTACCTAATGCTTCCGCCAGAGCTCCGGCGAGTTTTTCCTGACTCAACTCCACTATCCAGCCCGCGCATGCTTCCTCAATGTCGGGCGCTAAATTTACATGCGGGCTCACCAAGACAGGCACGCTGTAGGCCATAGCTTCAATCAGTGAGATCCCGAAGTTTTCCTGATACGACGGCATCGCCAGCAGGGAAGCGCCTTTCAACGCCGCGTATTTTCGGTCACCGTCGAGCCAGCCGGCGAAGATCGCGTCCCCGTTCAATCCCGTCTGGCGCGCCAGGGCCTTGAGCTGATCCACATACCCGGCGTCGCCGTCACCTGCGAAGACCAGGCGCCAATCGCCAAACAACCCGCTTTTTTTCAATGCCGCAAAAGATTCTATTAACAGCTCGAATCCTTTTTTCGGGTGAATGCGCGAAAGGGCCAGAACGTAAGGGGCATGGCCCATATCCGATCGCGGCGCGTCGAACGGCTCCGTCCGCCGATTGATAAAACTTAGATCGAGCCCGTTCGGAACCACTACGCCTCCGGACAGACCTAGCTTGGTCTCCACCAGGCGTTTCTCCTCGTCGCTGGTGTAATGAATGGCGGCGGCCCTCCTCAGCATCTGTTTGACTCCCAAATGCCAGAAGAGGCGCTTGCGAACGCTCTTTTGTCTGAGGCTCCAGGGATCCAGCGTGCCCAGAGGACGTACCAGGTAAGGCACGACGTTTTTCCTGCATGCCCCGGCCGCAGCGACGCAGGCATGCGAGAAGACGGCATGAATATGCGCCAGGTCGAAATCACTGACATTCCTCTCCAGCCACAGCGCCAGCGGGCGGGAATATTTCAAGGCCTCGCTCCACTGCCTGGGGAAGAAGATGGTCGGCACGCCCTGATAGACGATCTTCTCTCCCAAAGCGACTGGAAGCTCACCGCTTCCGTCAGCGTTGGTCGTGGCGATCAACACCTCTGTCCCCTGAGCCTGTAAGGAGCGGCAGGTTGTATAGACGGCCTGACTTGGGCCGCCGTAACGAGGAGCGATCGCAGGTATAACGTGTAAAACTCTCAATCCGGACAATCTTTCAGATTCAGCAAGACGCGCGCTTCACCGCGCCCGAGAAACGGCCCCAGCAGATCAGCGACTGTGCATTTAAACGCTTCAAAGCCGAATAATTCGATGACCCGTTGGCGCAGCATCCCGGGATTAAAAAGTATCGGGTGAGAATGCTCGCGGCGCAAAACACGTGTGATCTCGGTTGCAATCTCGGCCGTGTCCTCCGGGTCTACCAGCAGGCCGAGCTCCCCGTCGGCGACCGCATCTCTAGAACCGTCCTTATTGCCCGCCAGCACAGGCTTCCCGCAGGCAAGCGCTTCCAGGTAAACAATGCCGAACCCCTCACGCTGGCTCGGCATCGCGAATATATCGCAGAGGCTGTAATGTTCAGCAAGTTCGTCATCCGGCACGAAGCCGGCAAGAATCACGGCATCCTGTACGCCTACCTCGGCTATCAGTCTTTCGACCCGCGAACGATCATTACCTTTACCGACTAACAGGTAACGCGCATCCGGCGCCGCGCGTCTGATTTCGGGAAGCGCCTTAATTATTTGATCATAGCCTTTATAGCGTTCGGCGCTATCAAGGCGGCATACTGTCAGGATTACAGGGGTCTGTGGCTGCAAGCCGTATTTTTGAAGCAGTCGGGCAGGTTTGGGGGCGATCGCGAACCTGTCGGGGTCATAGGTATTCGGAAGAATTTTGACGCGATGCGCGTCGAGCCCGATCTCATGAATTAAACGATCGCGCGTGTAACGGCTCACGGCTAGCGTTAAATCCGCTTTTTTAAGAGCCCTGATGCGAGACTCGTTCTTAATCTTCCAGGCGTCGATACCATGCGCTACCAATATATAGGGCGTTCCGAAACCTCGTTGGGCGATCCGCGCGATGGGGCCGAAGTTAAGGTGAGTTGAGACGATCAGGGCAGGGCGTTCGCGCCAGACGTGACGCAGACATTCCAGCGCGAAACGCGGCGATCTCAACCGGGCAGGCCAATGCCCATACGCGTTGAATTCATGAGTCACCTGTTTGTCGGGAATACCATCTGGCAAATCATTCTTTATCAGAACTCTAAAGCGGCTTGAGACAGCCTCCGCGCGTACAGCGTCTATTAAATATCGGGAGAACGCCTGAATGCCTCCAGTGAAGGAAAACAAATCAGGAGCCCAGATGTGCAGATTACTATTCAAGCCAGATTTACCTTACTATTGCAACCA
>Ga0066388_100003327_pt1 | contig 10360 bp, 9 predicted proteins | sample PanSoiMetaGPlot6_FD_64539 | JGI IMG/M metagenome (GOLD analysis project Ga0066388, IMG submission 64539) | Tropical forest soil microbial communities from Panama analyzed to predict greenhouse gas emissions - Panama Soil - Plot 6 (Hybrid Assembly) | ecosystem: Environmental > Terrestrial > Soil... | reverse complement strand
CTCGGGTTGATGATCGGGATCTCGGTCGCCGATCTCACGGTCGGTACCACCATCGCCAATCTCGGCATGGAAGAGGTGAAGTTTCCACACCCGCTGTTCGAGGGCGATACCGTCCACTGCGCGACCGAGGTGCTGAGCAAGCGTGAATCGAACTCGCGGCCTGGCGCCGGCATCATCCAATTCCACCATCGCGCTTATAACCAGGACGGCAAGCTCGTCGCCGAGTGCCGGCGCCAGGCGTTCATGCGCATGCGGCCCCAATAGACACGTCGAGTCCATGCAAGGAGGGTGATGACGATGACGCGATGCCACCAGGTGGTCCGATGAAGCTCCCGTTCGCGACGCTCGACGTGTTCACCGAGCAGCGCTTGACCGGCAATCCGCTCGCCGTCGTGTTCGACGCGGACGGACTCGGCGATGCCGCCATGCAGACGATCGCGCGCGAGTTCGGCCATCCGGAGACGGTGTTCGTGCTCAAGCCGGAGGCGGCGGGCAGCACGGCGCGCGTGCGCATCTTCACGCCCGCCTTGGAACTGCCGTTCGCCGGCCACCCGACGGTCGGCACCGCGCTCATCCTGGCGCTCAAGGGACGCGGCAACGCCATCGCCCTCGAGGAGAAGATCGGACTTGTCCGCTGCACCGCCGCCCCTGCCGGTGCCGATCGCGGACATGCGCGGTTCGTGCTGCCGAGTCTGCCCAAGCCCGCCGGCGCTGCCGCGAGCCGGGTGGCGATCGCTGCAGCGATCGGACTTGCGGCGGACGACATCGGCTTCGACCGGCTCACGCCGACCCGCTGGACCGCGGGCAATACGTTCACGTTCGTGCCGGTGCGCGGCCTCGACGCCATCCGCCGCTGCCGCCCCGATGACGCCAAATGGGACGCCGCGTTCGAGGCTGCTGACCGCAGTTCGGCCTACGTCTTCTGCCGCGAGACGATCGGCGCTGGACACGATTTCCACGCCCGGATGTTCGGGCTGCGCCTTGGCGTCTACGAAGACCCAGCGACTGGCTCCGCTGCCGCGGCATTCGCGGGACTTTGCGCGCAGGCACTCTCGCTCGGTGACGGCGAGCATCGTTTCGTCATCGAGCAAGGCTACGAAATGGGACGGCCGAGCCAGATCGAATTGGAGCTCGCCATGAGCGGCGGCAAGCTCACGACTGCCAGCATTGGCGGCCACGCGGTTGTCGTCACCGAAGGCATGATCGAGGCGTGATGCGTTCCCTCCTGTTCGTTCCCGCCGACGGCGGGTCCAAGCTCGACAAGGCCTTCGCCAGCGGCGCCGATGCGGTGATCGTCGATCTCGAGGATTCGATCGCGCCCGACCGCAAGCAGGCCGCGCGCGCGAGCGCGGCCGCGTTCCTCAAGCACGCAGGCCAAGAGGCCAACCGCCCTCGCCTCATCGTGCGCGTCAATGCGCTTGCGACCGGCCTCACCGACCACGATCTCGACGCCCTCGTGCCGGCGCGACCCGACGCGATCATGCTGCCCAAGGCCGAGGGCGGCGCCGCGGTGATCCATGCCGATGCCAAGCTGACGGCGCACGAGGCGATTGCGGGGCTTGACGAGGGCCACGTCAAGATCCTCGCCCAGGCGTTCGAAACCGCCGCCGGGCTGTTCGCCGCCGGCAGCTTCCACGGCGCAAGCGCAAGGCTGATCGGACTGACCTGGGGGCCGGAGGACCTGTCGGCAGAGGTTGGCGCCGAGGCCAACCGCGACGCCGAGGGCCGGCTGACCGAGCCCTATCGCTTCGCCCGCGCGGTCTGCCTGTTCGCAGCGACCGCCGCCAAGGTGCCGGCGATCGAGACGGTTTATGTCGATTTCCGCAATCTCGAAGGACTGAAATGCGAGACCGAAGAGGCGCGGCGCGACGGCTTCTCGGCGCGGCTCGCGATCCATCCGGCGCAGGTTGCCGTCATCAACGAGGTGTTCACGCCGACCGCGCAAGCGCTGGCGCGCGCCGAGGCGGTGGTCGCCGCGTTCGCGGCCGCGCCGGGCGCGGGCGTCGTCGCCATCGACGGGGTCATGTACGACCGGCCGCATCTCGCGCGCGCGCAGGCGCTGATCGCGTGCGGCAAGGCGCCGGGGAAGGGTCAGCGGCCGTAATAGACCGATGCGGGATCGAAGGTCTTGCCGTCGGTAAACTCGAGTGTCACCGCGCCGCCCCTGCCGAGCGGCACCGCGCGGTAGAAGCACGAACGCCGGCCAGTGTGGCAGGCGCCGGCGCCCGTCTGCTCGACCTTGATCCAGACCGCGTCCTGGTCGCAATCGATCCGCATCTCGAGCACGCGCTGGACGTGGCCCGAGGTCTCGCCCTTGCGCCACAGGCTCCGGCGCGAGCGGCTGTAGTACCAGGCCTGGCCGGTCGCGATGGTGCGCGCCAACGCCTCGGCGTTCATGTGCGCAACCATCAGCACGTCACCCGACTTCGCGTCAGTGGCGATGCAGGTCACGAGTCCGTCGGCGTCGAATCGCGGGGTCAAGGTTCGCCCCTCCTCGACCTCCTGGGTCGAGCCGGGCGGTGCAAATGCGGATTGAGCGGCCAAGGACGCCTCCGATCCGGCGCGGATCGGCGATCAGCCCCCGCGCAGCATGGACATGAACCGAACCTGCTCCTCCGGAGAGTCGCGGAACGAGCCGATGAACTGGGTCGTGATGGTCGACGACCCGGGCTTCTCGACGCCGCGCACCGACATGCACATGTGCTCGGCCTCGAGCATGACCGCAACGCCGCGCGGATTGAGAATCTCGTCGATGGCGGTCGCGATCTGCGAGGTCATATGCTCCTGCGTCTGCAGCCGCCGGGCGTAGATATCGACCAGCCGCGCAAGCTTCGACAGCCCGACCACGCGCTCGATCGGCTTGTAGGCGATGTGCGCCTTGCCGGTGAACGGCATCATGTGATGCTCGCAATGCGAGCTGAAGGCGATGTCGCGCACCAGCACGAAGTCGTCGTATTTTCCGATCTCGCTGAAGGTGCGGTCGAGCACCTCGGCCGGGCATTCGCCATAGCCCCCGTAGAGCTCTTCGTAGGCGTCGACCACGCGCTTGGGCGTCCCCAGGAGTCCCTCGCGATCCGGATCATCGCCGGTAAACGCGAGCAGCGTGCGGACGGCCGCTTCGGCCTCCTCGCGCGAGGGCCTTGCCGTCGCCGGCGGTGCCCTTCTGACATGGTCGGAAAGTTGCGCTTTGCGCAACGGCTTGACGACAGCATCCATAACGGTCTCTCCGTTCGACCGGCCCCAAAGCCGGGGGCCGGGGGTGTCACCGGGGCGGCCGCATCAGTCACAGCGGCTGGGGATGAGAACCCATGCGCGTCGATGAGACGTCGCATGCCGATATTACATGGCTTCGCGGGTGGCGGAAGCCGGCGCGGCTCGCGCAAGCCCTGCTCGCACGCACCGGCCAAATCCCTATATATTGGTTCAGGCGACCGACGCAATCGCCGCATCCCTATTAATCATCCCAACCGGAAGCCATGATCAACGAGGTCTACAACAAGCGGATCATCGAACTGGCCGGAAATATCCCCCGGCTTGGCCGGCTCGCCGATCCCGACGCCTCGGCTACCGCTCATTCAAAGCTGTGCGGATCGACCGTCACAGTCGACCTCAAGATGGCCGGAGACGAGGTGACAGACTTCGCCCATGATGTGAAGGCCTGCGCGCTCGGGCAGGCCTCCTCCTCGATCATGGCCCGCAACGTAATCGGCGCGAAGGCGGACGAACTGCGCGCGCTGCGCGACACGGTCCGCCGAATGCTCAAGGAGAGCGGCGCACCGCCGGAGGGCAAATGGGCGGATATCGCGGTGCTCGAGCCGGTGCGCGACTACAAGGCGCGCCACGCCTCGACCATGCTGACGTTTGACGCGGTGGTCGACGCCATCAACCAGATCGAGACCAAGCGCCGGGAAGCCGTGGCGGCGGAGTGAGCCGCGCCGGGAGGCAGCGAATGGATCGGGCGGCGGTTTTCGATGCGCTTCGCCGAACGCCGCGGATCGCCGGCCAGGGTCTCATCCGCGTCTACCGCTACACGTTCTCTCCGCTGGTCGGCTTCCACTGCCGGCACCTGCCGACCTGCTCGCACTATGCCGACGAAGCGATTGGCCGCTTCGGCCTGTGGGCAGGAGGCTGGATGACGCTGGCCCGGCTCTGCCGCTGCCACCCCTGGGGGACGGCCGGGCTCGATTTCGTGCCCGCCGGGCTGCCGGCGCACGCCCGCTGGTACTTGCCCTGGCGCTACTGCCTGTGGCGACGGACCAACCCGAACCTCAAGCCGCAGGAACTGCCGCGGTGTTGAGGCGCCGCTCAGTCCCGGCCGTGCTGAGCCTGAGCCGAAGTGGTCAGCGCGCGCGGACCCGCGACTGGTACCGAGCCGGTGGGCACGTCGGCCTCGAACAACTGTTCGACCGTCGTGATCCGCATCCGGCGCAACTCCTCGGCGGAGAGCGCATACATCGGCTCCCACGGCGGCACTCGCAACGCGGTCTCGATCAGCTCGATGCCTCCGCCCATCTCGACCGTGTAGCGCGCGAGGCTGCCAATGTCGCGCTGAACGAGGCCAAGCTCCTCGGCGGAATAGCTGGCCTCGAGAGCACGCTTGCTCTTGCTGCCAAGCCAGATCTGGTGAACCAGCACGCGTGCTTCCGGCGGCACGTAGCGGCGCGCGCCGCCCAGCAGCAGGAACGCGCACATCGACTCGCAGCTGGCCTTGGGCGACAAGGTCGCTCGCGGCGTGCCGCCGTCGGTCGCTGGAAGCACATTGGTCCTGCCGACGCTCGTCGTCATGTCGAGGCCGCGGATCACGCGGCCGATCGAAAGGGCGGCCAACACCGAGCCGCCCTCGGAATCAAGCACCAGCGTCGCGCCACGCAGATCTTTGGTCCGGGCAAACTGCTCAAACTCGCGGACAGTGGCTTCGGAAATGACGCCCACCGCCGAAACCCACGTGCGACAGTGCTGGCCGCACTGCTCGGCCGGCCCCTCCAGGCGCCATTCGAAGCGCATCGGCGCCGGCTTGGTTTCCGCAAACGAACGCTCAGTGGCGAACGCCATCAGGCAGGCGAACGCCAGCGTCAAGGCTCCAGCCAAATATCGCTTCACGCTGACCCCTCTTGTCCCACCCGTCTCGTCCTGGTGCACTTGGACACTGGCGACATTGCGTGTCGCTCTGCAGTGAGCAAGAGACGGGCCACCGTCCTTCTTACTGGTAGTACCGATTCCGGTCTAGTGCCGAACGGCCACGCCGCACAAAAAATAGCGAGCGCGGCCGTGGCCGTGGAACTTTTCGTGCATTCACCGCGGCAAACGTGCAAGACGGCGCGATGCTTCAGCCGATCCGCGCTCCTGCGCCTGCTGGTACCAGACGCGAGCCTGGGCGACGTCCGGAGCGAAGCCGAGAACGCCAAGCTCATCCAGTACGTACGGATCGAAACTTGCGCCAAGGGTCAAGGCAGCCTGTGCGTCGCCCGCACTGGCCGCACGCCGCAGCAGCAACCGTGCCGACACAATATCGCCGATGTTCAAATACTCCTGGCCGCGCTTGACCAGAGCGTCGAGTTCCGCCGCGTCGATCTGACGGAATACGGTGGATCGGGGTTGTTCCTCGCGATCGCTGCGACTCGCGGGCAATAGCTGCGGCTCGGGCTGCTTGGAAATCCATTCGAGACGCATTGTCTTGCTGTCGACCAGCATGTCGTTCGGCATGCGCAGGTCGATCGCCGTGTCCATCACGCCAACGAAGTCCTTGGGCGCATAGGCCAGAACCGTCCCAAGCTCGCGCGCCGGCACACGCCAGCCATTGGAGCCAAACGGGCCGCCGACCGAAAGCCGCGTGCCGGTGGCAAGTCCGGTCAAGAGCGCGAACTCGCTGCCGTTTCCGCCGTTGAGCGAAATGCCAAGTGCAAGCGCTTCATTGGCGAAAGTCTGACGGCCCTCAACGATGAGGCGCGGCGCCACCCGCAGCGCGCTCGCAGGCGCCGACGCCGCCACTGCAGCGCTCTGATTCCGCTTGATCGTCCCGGGCCGGGTATCGAGCGACAACAACATGATGCCGCCGGCGGCAGCCGCCGCCACCAGCACGACAAACATGATGTTGCCGAGCGACGGCAGCAGCGATCTCGATCGTGGCGGCACCGGCGGTGCCGGCACGAGCTCGCGGTCGAGCGACAGCCGGTGTCGAAGCTCCTTGATGGCCATGTCGCCTTCGAATTCCGGCTGCGTCGGCTGCGGTGACGACTTGGCCTCGACGCGCTCGACGCCTACGGGGGCCTCCTGCTTGGCCTCCGCTCGTCGCGGCACGCTCGGCGGTGCAATGTTGGGCCCCCCCAGCCCCTGAGGCAGGCGTGGCAACGTTCTGATGCGCGGACGCACTAGTGGTGGTCGCGTTGGAGGTGTTGGCGGTGTTGGTCTTGGTGTTGGAGCCGAAGCCACCGCTGACGGCTGGCGCTCGCCATTGGCGAAATCCGGCGCCACCGGCGGAGAGACCTGCTGCCACAACGATGGCGATGTTCGAGGCTCGGAATCGGCGATGGCCTTGGGTGCTTCGGCATTGCCTTGCGGCGCGACCGAAAAGGCGTCCTGGGCGGGCGGCGCGGCCTGCGGCGGCGGCTCGTTCGCCGGTGTTGGAGCGGAACGCTCAGGATCGTCGACGTTGGCGTCGCTGTGGACTGGAGTACTCATACACACGTCTCCCCTGTCATCAACCGTCGTCGTGGTCGACGCTGACGTACCTCCTCTCAACGGCGATCGCGCGCCTGACCCCATTTGACAAATTCGAGAAACAGACGCTCGCGCTCCTCCTGCGAGGCGACGGCTGCTCCGCCGGGCCGGCTGTTGAGGAATTCATTGAACTGATTGCGTGCGGTCAGAGCCTGGCGGTTTCGTGCCAGCCATTCGTCGGCCGGCGCGAAGCGCGCCCAGCCCGGCAGTACCGCTGCGAAATTCGCTTCGCGCCACTTCGGATGACGCGGTGCCTGCTTCAATTCGTCGAGCTTCGAAAACAGGCGCCCGACCAGATCCTCGAGCCGACGGTAGGGCTCGCTCCCTTTCGGCCAATTGTAGGCAATGAGCACTGCCCCAACCGCGATCGTCTCAAGTTCATCGCCGGTCGCAATGAGGCCGGGATAATCGTCGTTGGTCAGCGCTCCCGGCAGATAGTCATCGTGCAGCTGCTTCGTGAACGGCACCGGCAGAAGCCGCAGGCCGTCTTCCGCTTTCATTGCGGCTATCGTCGCAGACGGCTTGCCTGCGATCAGGATGCTCGCTGCGACCTCGCCGGATTTGAGCTTTGCGACAGCTTCGGCCTGCTGCAGGTTGACCTCCTGGACTTTGATGTTGAGGCGGCCGAAGACATCTCGCGCCGACAGTTGGGTTCCGCTGCCGGCACTGCCGAAGTTCACCTTCTTGTCGGCGAGCTGCTCGATCGACGTTACGGCGGAGTCGGCGCGAACGACGACATGCATCTCCTCGCTGAACAGCTTGGCAATGTAGACGATCTTGCCGTCCAGCGGCCCGAGCTCGTTGCTGCGGCGAAACGCGTTGAGCAGGTTCGTTTGGGTGATGCCCAGATCGACGCCCTTGAGGAACCGGACGTCGCGGATGTTCTGAGCGGCGCTCTGCCCGATGAGGGGCAGGATGCGAAAGTCCTCCCCCTCATCCAGGACCGCCGCCAAATCATGGGCAATCGAAAGATAGGTGCCGTTAGGATTGCCCGAGACGACCGTGACGGTATTAGCGTTCAGACGCTCGCCGATGGCACCGAAGCTCTGCTTTTCGGGAAACCATCGATTTCGACCACTCTGTGCGTAGGTAGGCAAGATGGAAAAGGCTGCGACGAACACCATCGCGGCCAATACGCAAGTTACCTGAAGTGGCCCCATGGGCCGCCGCAGACCTCCCCTCATCTTCACCCCCGTGAAGCGGCGGACCTACCCTACGCTGCGTTACATCCACCCAGCGTAGCGGGCCCTCACCGGTTGCTATCGCTAGTCCCGCGCTTGTTCGCTAGCGTTCAGCTCTCGGCGCCTCACGCGGACAAATAGAGCCTCGTCAAGGAAGTTGGCGGTGGTGTGATGTGACTTTGATCATTGTGCGGCGAATGCAACACGCAAGGATGAAATGCTTGAGGTATAGCGATAAGCGAGATTGTGGCGGCGATTGACGGACGACTTTCAGATCGAGCGGCAAGATTTTGAATCTCTTGGGCGTACGGAAAGGAAGCGTTGAGGCCGGTGCACAGGGTATGCTGTTGCCCGTTGCCATTGCTTCGTATAAGTGCTGCATCGTCGCCGTATTCCTTAATGCGCGACGGCACTTGGGCACACCCGGCTCTGGACACGGTACGCTCCGGTTCGATGGTAGCATTGTCCGGCCACGCTTACCTGCATTCGTAGGCAGCGAGTGAGCAAAAGGAGTGAAAAATGGTCGCCCTGAGTTTTCCCGACGGCGCACGTCGGGAGTATCCCCGCGGCATTTCCGGCCTCGACATCGCCAAGAGCATCTCCCCGTCACTCGCCAAGCGCACAGTTGCGATGGCGCTCGACGGCACCCTCGCCGACCTCTCCGACAAGATCGACAAAGACGCCAAGATCGAATTCCTCACCCGCGATGACCCGCGTGCGCTCGAGTTGATCCGGCACGACGCCGCCCACGTGCTGGCAGAGGCAGTGCAAACGCTCTGGCCCGGCACCCAGGTGACGATCGGGCCGGTGATCGAGAACGGCTTCTACTACGACTTCTTCCGCAACCAGCCGTTCACGCCGGAGGACTTCGAGGCGATCGAGAAGAAGATGCGCGAGATCATCGCGCGCGACAAACCTTTTACCAAGGAGGTGTGGTCGCGCGAACAAGCCAAGCGCGTGTTCAGGGACAAGGGCGAGCTGTTCAAGGTCGAGCTGATCGACGCGATTCCCAAGGACCAGGAGATCAAGATCTACAAGCAGGGCGACTGGTTCGATCTCTGCCGCGGTCCGCACATGACCTCGACCGGCAAGGTCGGCAACGCGTTCAAGCTGATGAAGGTCGCGGGCGCCTATTGGCGCGGCGACTCCAACCGGGAAATGCTGAGCCGCATCTACGGTACCGCGTTCGCGAAGCAGGAGGAGCTCGACGCCTACCTCAAGCAGATCGAAGAGGCCGAGAAACGCGACCACCGCAAGCTGGGGCGCGAGATGGACCTGTTCCACTTCCAGGAGGAGGCACCCGGATCCGTGTTCTGGCATCCGAAGGGTTGGACACTATTCCAGATTCTCGAGAACTACATCCGCCGCCGTCAAACCGAGGCCGGCTACGTCGAAGTGAACTCGCCGCAGCTCATGGACGCCTCGCTCTGGGTTGCCTCCGGTCACATGGAGAAATACCGCCAGATGATGTTCCTCACTGAACATCGCAACGACGACGAACGCATCTACGCGATCAAGCCGATGAACTGTCCGGGCCATGTGCAAATCTTTAAGAATGGCCTGAAATCGTATCGCGATCTGCCGCTCAAGCTCGCCGAGTTTGGCAAGGTGCACCGGTTCGAGCCGTCGGGCGCGCTGCACGGACTCATGCGAGTACGCGCTTTCACGCAGGACGATGCGCACGCGTTCATCACCGAGAGCCAGATCGCCGATGAATCGCTCAAGATGAACGATCTGATCTTGTCGATCTACGAGGACTTCGGCTTCCCGGACGTGACCATCAAGTTCTCCGACCGCCCCGACCAGCGCGTCGGCGACGACGCGGTCTGGGACAAGGCCGAAGGCGCGCTGATGGACGCGCTCAAGGCCTCCGGCCGGCCGTGGACATTGAATAAGGGCGAAGGTGCCTTCTATGGGCCCAAGCTCGAATACGTGCTGCGCGACGCAATCGGCCGCGACTGGCAATGCGGCACCATACAGGTCGACCTCAACATGCCGGGTCGGCTCGGCGCGTTCTACATCGACGAGCATTCCAACAAGGTGACCCCAGTGATGCTGCATCGGGCGATGTTCGGCTCGCTCGAACGCTTCGCCGGCATTCTGATCGAGCACTTTGCCGGCCATCTGCCGCTCTGGCTCAGCCCGCTGCAGGCGGTTGTCGCCACTATCACGGATGACGCCAACGCCTATGCGCACGAGGTGGCGGCGGCGGCCCGCCTCGCCGGGCTGCGGGTCGAGGCCGACCTGCGCAACGAGAAGATCAACTACAAGGTGCGTGAGCACTCGCTCGCCAAGGTGCCGGTGCTGCTCGTTGTCGGGCGCAAGGAAGCGACTGACCGCACCGTGTCGATCCGCAGACTTGGCAAGGAGGGACAGCAGGTGGCTCCGCTCGATGCGGCGCTCACCATGCTGGCGGACGAGACGGTGCCGCCGGATCTGCGACGGATGAAGCAGGCGGCTTA
>Ga0066388_100003326_pt1 | contig 10360 bp, 6 predicted proteins | sample PanSoiMetaGPlot6_FD_64539 | JGI IMG/M metagenome (GOLD analysis project Ga0066388, IMG submission 64539) | Tropical forest soil microbial communities from Panama analyzed to predict greenhouse gas emissions - Panama Soil - Plot 6 (Hybrid Assembly) | ecosystem: Environmental > Terrestrial > Soil... | reverse complement strand
ACGCGCGCAACCGGAATGCCGGCGATCTCGGCGATGCGCGCGCGCATGGCGTCGCGATGGGGACCGATGCGCGGTGCTTCGCACACGACGGTAACGTCGAGATGGGCAACGCGCCCGCCACGCGCCTTGACCCGCTCGACCGCAAAGGCGAGGAAACGGTCCGACGAGGCTCCGCGCCATTGTGGATCGCTCGGTGGAAAGTGCACGCCGATGTCGCCTTCGCCGAGCGCGCCGAGAATGGCGTCGACCAGCGCGTGCAGAACAACGTCCGCATCCGAATGGCCGGTCACGCCACGTTGATGCGCGATCCGAACGCCACCCAGCCAGAGGTGGTCGCCGTCGGCGAATTGATGGACGTCGAAGCCGAAGCCGGTGCGGATGTCAGCAAGCGCGGCAAGCTGCGCCGCCTCCACGCGGGCAAAATCATCGGCGGTGGTCAGCTTCACGTTGCCCGCTTCGCCTGCAAACGTCGTGACTTTGAGGCCTGCCCATTCGGCGAGGGCTGCGTCGTCCGTGAAGTCATTGCGGCCGTCCGCCGCGGCGCGGCGATGTGCTTGGAGGAGGAGCTCGAAGCCGAAAGCCTGCGGAGTCTGCACAGCGCGCAATTGTCCACGATCAATGGTTCCGGTAATCGCTCCTGAGCGGTCGACCGTCTTCACGGTGTCGACAACCGGCAGCACGGGCACCGCCGCACCGCTTGTCGCTGCAATGATCGCGCGGCTGATCAGCGCCGTCGAGGCGAAAGGCCGCGCCGCGTCATGCACCAGCACGACGTCGGGCCGCCGTGACGCCAGCGCCTCGAGGCCCGCGTGCACCGAAGCCTGCCGCGTGGCACCGCCAAAGACCGCCGGCAGCAGGGCAAGTCCTGCGCTCGCGGCTTCGAAGCGGGCAACATCATCGGGGTGGATGACCGGCTGGACCGCCGCAACGCCCGGGTGAGCCGCAAGCGCCGCCAGGCTCGGCCGGATGACCGGCTCCCCGCCAACCGTGCGGTATTGCTTGGGCTGGTCGCCACCGGCGCGTAGGCCGCGCCCGGCTGCGACCACCACCGCTGCCACCATGCCTGCCATCGTCCTGTCCGAAAAGCGAACGAGCCCACGGCATTAGCGCGTTCGGTGGCATCGGCAAACCGGATTTGCGAACCATCCCCCGCGCGGCCTTTAATCAAACCGGGGAATGGTGCACTGCAACACTTGCGGCGCTCTGGGAATTGGCTAAACTATATGCAATAGGGACAGCCGCCTAATTCCTATGCAGGGTCGCCAGTGCCTTTACCGGACACGAATTTTCAGGCCGCCGGGCTAACCATCGGCCGTATCAGGCTGCCGAACTGCGTGGCGCTTGCACCAATGTCGGGCGTGACGGATGCGCCCTTCCGCCGCCTTGTCGCGCGGCTGGGGGCGGGCCTGGTCATCTCCGAAATGACCGCCAGTGCGGCCCTGGTGGAGGGCCGACGCGACGCGAAGCTGCGTGCCGACGGCCAGGGCGTGGACACGCATGTGGTCCAGCTTGCCGGCTGCGAGGCGCGCTGGATGGCCGAAGGCGCACGCATCGCCGAAGCCAACGGCGCTGCCGCAATTGACATCAACATGGGCTGCCCGGCGCGCCACGTGACCGGGGGCGAGGCGGGCTCCGCGCTGATGTGTGATCTCGACCACGCGCTGACCTTGATCGAGGCGACGGTCGCCGCCGTCACCCTGCCGGTGACGCTGAAGATGCGGCTCGGTTGGGACGACCGCAGCATCAACGCACCCGAGCTCGCGCGCCGTGCCGAGGCGGCCGGCGTGCGGATGATCACCGTGCACGGCCGCACGCGCTGCCAGTTCTACAAGGGACGGGCCGACTGGAAGGCGGTGCGCCTTGTCAAGGACAATGTCTCGATCCCGGTCGTCGTGAACGGCGACATCGGCGGGTGCGGCGACGCCGTTGCGGCGCTTTCGGCCTCGGGTGCCGATGCGGTCATGGTCGGCCGCGCCGCACAAGGCCAGCCGTGGCTGCCCGGCCAGATCGCTTGTTATCTTGTTTCCGGCCGCTCCGCCGGCGCGCCGGCGTTGACGACGCAGCATGCCCTGTTGACCGCGCTCTACGAGGAGATGCTTGCCCATCACGGCATCGCCATCGGGCGCCGGCATGCGCGCAAGCATCTCGGCTGGGGACTCGATGCGGCCGCGGCGAGCGCCGCCACGCCAGAAGCTTTGCTTAAGATGCATCGGCAGCGGGTGCTGACTGCCGAGGAGCCGCGTCAGGTCCATCGCCATCTGGCCGACGCATACGACGCTTTCGGCGCGGCGCAGAAGGCCGCCGCATGAGCACGCGCAAACCCACCGCATCGCAGCCCATGCCCTCCGGCGCGGCCGACGCCGTTCTCGACGCGCTGCCCCATCCCGTGATCATGATCAATTCCGATGGCCGGATCGCTAATGCCAATGCGGCAGCCGAATCCTTCTTCGAGGCGTCGCTGCCGCTCCTGCGACGCCACCAGCTGGGCGACCTGGTGCCGTTCGGAAGTCCGTTGCTCGCCCTGATTGAGCAGGTGCGCACGCGCGGGGCGGCGGTCAACGAGTACAAGGTCGACCTCGGCACGCCGCGCAATCCGGGCGAGCGGCTTGTCGACTTGCACGTGGCGCCGCTTCCCGAGCGACCCGACCATGTCGTCGTGATGCTGCAAGAGCGCACCATTGCCGACAAGATGGATCGCCAGCTCACTCACCGGGGCGCGGCCCGCTCGGTGACTGCGCTGGCGGCCATGCTGGCGCATGAGATCAAGAACCCGCTGTCCGGCATTCGCGGGGCAGCGCAACTGCTCGAACAATCGGTGGCCGACGACGACCGCTCGCTCACGCGCCTCATTTGCGACGAGGCGGACCGGATCGTGAAGCTCGTGGATCGCATGGAAGTTTTCACCGACGAGCGGCCGATCGAACGCGAGCCGGTCAATATCCATCGCGTGCTCGAACACGTGAAGCGGCTCGCCCATTCGGGATTTGCCCGTCATATCAAGTTCATCGAGGAGTACGACCCTTCGCTGCCCCCGGTGTTGGCCAATCGTGACCAGCTCGTCCAGGTCTTTCTCAACCTGGTCAAGAATGCCGCCGAGGCGATCGGCGAGGCCACGCCCGATGGTGAGATCGCGCTCTCGACCGCATTCCGTCCCGGCGTCCGCCTGTCGTTGCCCGGGAGCAAGGCGCGCGTGTCGCTGCCGCTCGAATTTTGCGTCAAGGACAACGGACCGGGCGTGCCGGATGATCTCTTGCTGCACCTGTTCGATCCCTTCGTCACGACCAAACCCACCGGGTCCGGCCTGGGTCTTGCATTGGTGGCGAAGATTGTCGGCGATCACGGCGGAATCATCGAATGCGAGTCACAACCACGACACACAACGTTTCGTGTTCTCATGCCCATGTATTTGGGTGACGACGCCGAGCCGGGCGGCGCTGCCTGAAAGGGAAACTGATGCCTGCGGGAAGCATACTGGTGGCCGATGACGATGCGGCAATCCGCACGGTCCTCAACCAAGCCTTGTCGCGCGCGGGCTATGAGGTGCGCTCGACCAGCAACGCGGCGACGCTCTGGCGCTGGATCAGCCAGGGCGACGGCGATCTCGTCATCACCGACGTGGTGATGCCGGACGAGAATGCCTTCGACCTCTTGCCACGGATCAAGAAATTGCGGCCGGAACTGCCGGTCGTGATCATGAGCGCGCAGAACACGTTCATGACTGCGATCCGGGCGTCCGAGAAGGGGGCCTACGAGTACTTGCCCAAGCCATTCGATCTCAAGGAACTGATCACGATTGTCGGGCGCGCGCTCTCCGAGCCCAAAGAGCGAGCGAAACCGGCGGTCAAGCCCGAGGACTTCGATCAGATTCCGCTCGTCGGCCGCTCGCCTGCCATGCAGGAAATCTACCGCGTGCTGGCGCGGCTGATGCAGACCGACCTCACCGTGATGATTTCGGGCGAATCCGGCACTGGCAAGGAACTGGTGGCGCGCGCGCTCCACGACTACGGCAAGCGCCGGAGCGGCCCCTTCGTGGCCATCAACATGGCAGCGATCCCGCGCGACCTCATCGAGTCGGAACTCTTTGGCCACGAAAAGGGTGCGTTCACCGGCGCCAACACCAGAAGCGCGGGGCGCTTCGAGCAGGCGGATGGTGGTACGCTCTTCCTCGACGAAATCGGCGACATGCCCATGGAGGCCCAGACCAGGCTCCTGCGGGTGCTACAGCAGGGCGAATACACTACGGTCGGTGGCCGTACCCCGATCAAGGCCGACGTTCGGATCATCGCGGCGACCAACAAGGATCTTCGCGTCCTCATCCAGCAGGGCCTGTTTCGCGAGGACCTGTTCTTCCGGCTCAATGTCGTGCCGCTCCGGCTGCCGCCGCTGCGCGAGCGTATCGAGGATGTGCCCGACCTCATCCGCCACTTTTTTGCGCTGGTCGAGCGCGAGGGCCTGCCGCCGAAGCAGCTTGACCAGGCCGGGTTTGAGCGGCTCAAGCGCTACCGCTGGCCAGGCAACGTACGCGAACTTGAAAACCTCGCCCGGCGGCTCGCCGCACTCTATCCGCAAGAGACGATTTCTGCTGCCGTGATCGAGGCCGAACTGGCCCAGCCCGCCGCCACCCAGGCGGCCGATGAACCACGGGCCGAGGAGGGGCTCTCAGCGGCCGTCGAGCGTCACCTGGCGGCCTATTTTGCGGGGTTCGGGGACAATCTGCCCCCGCCCGGGCTCTACCACCGTGTCCTCCGGGAGATCGAATACCCGCTGCTGACGGTCACGCTGGCGGCGACGCGCGGCAATCAGATCCGTGCCGCCGATCTGCTCGGGGTCAATCGCAACACCCTGCGCAAGAAGATCCGCGACCTCGACGTCCAGGTGTTCCGTACCAACGGCTGACCCGCGCCCGTCGGGCGCAAAAGGCCGCCCCCAGGCGGCAGGCTTGTCATCACAGCCCGCACGTCGGTAAGGTGCCGCGGATTTGTCTCAATTCGGCAACAATGTTGTACAAAAGCCTCAGTGCCGTTGGCCTTCAGGGGAGCTAGCCGGCGTGCCTTCCGTGTCTGTACAGCCACAGTGGTCAAGTCGATGACGAGCGTCGGGCAGTCCGTCACCGCTGAGATTGCGTCCGCCACGGCGCCAGCGTCCGGCTGGCTGGCGCGCGTCGTCGGTCTGGTCGCCGTCGGGCTCGCGCTTCTGTCGGCGGTCGCGACCTTTGTGGTGCTCGCCAATCTCACCCCGATCCTGCCGACGCACGAGGTCGTGCTCGCGCTGCTGCTGTTCAACGGCTTCACGATCCTCATCCTGCTGGCGGTCATCGCACGCGAATTGTGGCGAATGCTCCAGGCCCGCCGGCACGGACGGGCGGGCTCCCGCCTCCATATCCGCATCGTGACCCTGTTCTCCGTAATCGCGGCGGTTCCCGCGATCCTGGTGGCGGTGGTCGCGAGCGTGACCGTCGACCGCGGCCTCGACCGCCTGTTCTCGCAGCAAACCCATTCGCTGATCGAGAACTCATTGATCGTGGCGGAAGCCTACGTGCGCGAGCATGCCCAGATGGTGCGTGCAGATACCATCGCGACCGCCATCGAACTGGCGCGGGCCAAGCCGCTGTTCGACCAGAATCGCGAGCAGTTCAAGCAGTTCATCAATGCGCAGGCCGGCATTCGCGGTCTGCCGGTCATCACGATGCTCGACAAGGATCTCAACGTGGTCGATGAGGCGGAGGTCCCGCTCAATCAGGCGTTCGTCAACACCCAGACCTTCGTCAAGCCTCCGCGCGAAGCGCTCGCTTCCGTCAACGAAGTCGAACCACAGATCGGCGTGTTCCTTGAGGCCAATTACGTGGCGGCGGTCATCAAGCTACGAGTCTATGCCGATACCTATCTCTACGTCGTGCGGCTACTCGACCCGCGGGTGGTCTCGCAGTTGCGCGCGACGCGCGAGGGCGTATCACAGCTTGCCGAAATCCAGGCGCGCCGGCTCGGCGTGCAGATCGCCTTCGCGCTGATGTACACGGTGATCGCGCTCGCCGTGCTGCTTTCGGCGGTATGGCTGGGGCTCACCTTCGCCAATTACCTGGTGGCGCCGATCCGGCGCCTCATTGGCGCGGCGCAGCTCGTTTCCACTGGCAATCTGCACATTCAGGTGCCGACCCGCCGCTCGGAAGGCGACCTCGCCCAGCTTGGCGATACGTTCAACAAGATGACCAACGACCTGCGCACGCAGCGTGACGACATCGTGCGTGCTCGTGACCTGATCGACAGCCGCCGCCGCTTCACCGAAGCGGTTCTGGCGGGCGCCAGCGCCGGCGTCATCGGCGTGGACGCCGAAAACCGCATCAGCATTCTCAACCGCTCGGCGGAGCGGCTGATCGGATATAGCGAAGCTCAGGCGCTCGGCCGGCCGCTCAGCGATGTTGCGCCCGAGCTCGTGGATCTGTTCACCTCCGCACGGATGGGGTCACAACGGCTGATTCAGGGCCAGGTGACCATCAACCGAGCCGGCCGGGAGCGCAATCTGTCGGTCCGCGTGACCAGTGAGCAATCCGGCGACGCCGGCCAGGGTTACGTGATCACGCTTGACGACATCACCGAACTGGTGACCGCGCAACGCACCTCGGCGTGGGCTGACATTGCGCGACGCATCGCCCACGAAATCAAGAACCCGCTCACCCCGATCCAGCTCTCGGCCGAGCGGCTGCGTCGAAAGTACGGTCCGCTCATCAAGGATGACACGGCCGTCTTCCAGCAGTGCACGGACACGATCGTCCGCCAGGTCGACGACATCAAGCGCATGGTGGATGAATTCTCGCAGTTTGCCCGCATGCCCAAGCCGGTGATAGGGGCCGAAGACGTCGCCGACATGGTTCGGCAGGTCGTATTCCTGCAGCGTGTCGGCAATGCTGACATCGACATCGACGTCGAGATCGCAGAAGATCCGATGCCGGCGCGGTTCGATCGACGTCTTATCTCGCAGGCACTCACTAACATCATCAAGAACGCAACCGAGGCGATTGCCGCCGTGCCGCCGGGCACCCTCGGCAAGGGCCGCATCCTGGTTTCGGCGGTCCGCGATGGTGACGACATCATGATTGACGTGGTCGACAACGGGATCGGGCTGCCCAAGGAAAATCGCAGCCGGTTGCTCGAACCCTATGTAACGACCCGCGAAAAGGGGACCGGCCTCGGACTGGCGATCGTCGGCCGCATCCTCGAAGAACATGGCGGCAAGATCGAGCTACACGACGCCGCCGAGAAGGCGCCAGGGCAGCGCGGCGCCTGGATGCAGTTGCGCTTCGCCGCTGTGCCGGTCAGCGAGCCGGAAGGCGCGCCCAGTCCCAGACTTCTTACGGCGAGTTCTTGAGCCATGGCCCTCGACATCCTCATCGTGGACGACGAAGCTGACATCCGCGAGTTGGTCGCCGGTATCCTGCAGGACGAAGGCTACGTCACGCGCACGGCGCGTGACAGTGACGATGCACTCGGCCAAATCGCGGCGCGGCGGCCGAATCTCGTCTTCCTCGATATATGGCTGCAGGGAAGCCGGCTGGACGGAATGCAACTTCTGGATTCGGTCAAGCAGCAACACCCGGAGCTGCCGGTGGTCATGATTTCGGGCCACGGCAACATCGAAACCGCTGTCGCTGCGATCAAACAGGGCGCCTACGATTTCATCGAAAAGCCGTTCAAAGCCGACCGGCTCGTGCTCGTGGCGGAGCGCGCGCTTGAGACGTCACGCCTCAGACGCGAGGTCAAGGCGCTCAAGCAATTGGCGCCCTCGACGCTGGTCGGACGCTCGCCCTCGATCAATCTGTTGCGCCAGACCATTGATAAGGTCGCGCCTACCAACAGCCGGATCATGATTGTCGGCCCCTCGGGCGCAGGCAAGGAGCTTGCCGCCCGCGCGCTGCATGGTGCCTCGACACGTGCCGAGGCACCGTTCGTGGTGATCAACGCAGCCGCGATGACGCCCGAACGCATGGAGATCGAGCTGTTCGGGGTCGAGCAGCCCAACGGCGCGCAGGAACGCAAGGTCGGCGCCCTCGAGGAAGCGAACGCTGGCTCGCTGTTCATCGACGAGATCGCCGACATGCCGCGCGAGACCCAGAACAAGATTCTGCGGGTCCTCGTCGACCAGACATTCCAGCGCGTTGGCGGCACCAACAAGGTGTCGGTCGACGTGCGCATCGTCTCCTCGACCAGCCGCAACATCGAGGCCGAAATCGCGGCAGGCAAGTTCCGCGAGGATCTCTTTCATCGGCTGTCGGTCGTGCCGATCCGCGTACCGCCGCTGGCGGAGCGCCGCGAGGATATTCCCGATCTCGTCCATTACTTCATGGAACAGATTTCACAGGCGACCGGCCTGCCCAAACGATTGATCGGCGAGGATGCGATGGCGGTTCTGCAATCCCATGACTGGCCTGGTAACGTGCGCCAGTTGCGCAACAACGTCGAGCGACTGCTGATTCTTGCTGGCGGCGAAGCTGATGCCGTCATTACTGCCTCAATGCTGCCGCAGGACGTAGGCTCCATGGTCCCCTCGATGCCCAACGGCAACGGCGGCGAGCAACTCATGGGGCTGCCGTTGCGCGAGGCGCGTGAGGTATTCGAGCGCGAATACCTGGTCGCACAGATCAGCCGCTTCGGCGGCAACATTTCGCGCACCGCCGAATTCGTCGGCATGGAACGATCGGCCCTCCACCGCAAGCTCAAGGCCCTCGGCATCGACTGAGCAAGTTTTCCGGTTGCGTCCGTCCCGACGGTCCTGCTCTATGTCCGCCGACGGGTGCCGAGAGGGCAAGCCATGGCGCGCAGGAGGTCTAACGGCGTCGGAGAATGCGCCCGCCGGGCGCTGGGCGCCATCGTCGTCGGCGCCGCCTTCGTAGTCCCCGCCGTCCGCGTTAGCGCCGGTCAAGACGTGCAAACCCTTGCCGAGGAGGCGATCCGCCGGCTCGGTCTGCAAACGTCACTTCCGCTGGTGCCGGAACCGTTCCGCTTTTCGCTGAAATTGCCCGGGGAGGTGCTCTGGCTGGTGATTGCTGTCGGCCTGGCGGTGCTGCTCTACGCGTTCAGAGACTTGATCCCAATCCTGCGATCGCAGCAGAGCGGAGATTGGGAGATGGACGAGATCGGCGAAGGTGGCGGCAAGGCGCGCACGCCCGCAGCGGCTCTCGGCGCCGCGGATCAACTCGCTGCTGAGCAGCGGTTCGTCGAAGCCATGCACGTGTTGCTGTTGCAAAGCCTTTCAGCCATCCGCGATCGGCTTGACGAGCCGTTCGCGGATTCGCTGACGAGCCGGGAGATCTTGCGCAGCACGCGTTTGCCTGAGCCTGGCCGCGCGCCGCTGCGCGACATCGTCAACCGGGTGGAATGGACCTATTTTGGCCACCATCCGGCCGTGCTCTCCGATTACGTCGCCTGCCGGGCGAGCTTCAATACGCTGGCCAAGACTTTGAGCGAGAGCGCGCCAGCATGAGTGAGGCACCGGTCTTCTCACGCAGACTGCTGCTCGGGTGGATCGCCGGCGCGGTGGTGATCTTCGCCGCCTCGCTGTTCCTGATGGGACAGAAGGAGGAATCCGGGCCCGACAGCTCCGGCGCCAGCACCTATTCGCGCTCGGCGATCGGGCACGCCGGTATCGCCGAAATCCTGCAGCGGCTCGATATACCGGTGGTAAAGAGCACGTCGAATTCGCTGGAGCGACTGTCGTCTTCGGGCGGCGTCTTGGTGATCGCCGAGCCGCGCGCCAACCTTCAGTCGGAAGAGTCGATCCGCACGCTGCTTAAGGCGGATCGGATCCTGTTCGTGCTGCCAAAGTGGTTCGGGTTCCCAAGCGACCAACGGCCAGGATGGGTGCGCGAGGTGAGGGAGCGGCCCATGGTCGAAGCGCACTGGGCGCTCAGCCTCGTTGCCCCGCGCGCCGATGTTGTCCGGGAAGACGACGCTGTCAAATGGAGTCCCAACACCCTGGGGTTTGCTCCGAACCTGGTCTCGCCGAGCCAGCTGCTGCGCGGCGGAGGCCTGCGGCCGATCGTCGAGAGTGACAAGGGCATGCTGGTTGGCGAAATCGTCGATCGCAATCGACGGATCTGGGTGCTCGCGGACCCCGATGTCATCGCCAACCACGGCTTGGCGCGCGAGGGTAACGCGGCACTTGCCGTAAATCTGATCGAGCGGTTGCGCGGCGCCGGCGGGAACGTCGTATTTGACGAGACCATCCACGGTTATACCGCCCCGGCTGCCAATCCGTTCTTGCTGCTGTTCCGCTTTCCGTTCGTGGTCGCGACCCTTCAGGGCCTGATCGCCATTGCGCTGCTCATGTGGGCAACGCTGGGGCGGTTCGGCGCGCCACAGTCGGCGCC
>Ga0066388_100003325_pt1 | contig 10361 bp, 8 predicted proteins | sample PanSoiMetaGPlot6_FD_64539 | JGI IMG/M metagenome (GOLD analysis project Ga0066388, IMG submission 64539) | Tropical forest soil microbial communities from Panama analyzed to predict greenhouse gas emissions - Panama Soil - Plot 6 (Hybrid Assembly) | ecosystem: Environmental > Terrestrial > Soil... | reverse complement strand
CTTGTTCATCGGCCTAGATAGCCATGATGTTGAAGCCGGCGTCGACGAAGATGACCTCTCCAGTAATTCCCGACGCCATCGACGACGCGAGGAACACGGCGGTGTCGCCGATCTCGCGCAGCTCGACGTTGCGGCGGAGCGGGGCGCGCTCGGCGTGGTGCTTGAGCATCACGGTGAAGTTCCGGACGCCTCGAGCGGCCAGCGTGTTCACGGGCCCGGCCGAGATCGCGTTCACGCGCACGCCGCGCGGGCCGAGCCCGGCCGCCAGGTAGCGCACGGTCGCCTCCAGCGAGGCCTTGGCCACGCCCATGACGTTGTAGCTCGCCGCGACCTTCTCGGCGCCGTAGTACGTCATCGCCAGGACCGAGCCGTGTGCCGACTGCTCGAGCAGCGGCAGCGCCGCGCGCGTGAGCGCGACCAGCGAGTAAGCGGAGATGTCCTGCGTCAACCGGAAGCCTTCGCGCGAGGTAGCGACGAACTCGCCCTCGAGCTCCTCCCGCGGCGCGTACGCCACCGAGTGCACGAGCGTGTCGAGCCGCCCGAACTCACGTCCGACCGCGTCGAACACGGCCGAGATCTCGACGTCCGAGGTCACGTCGCACGGCACGACGAGCGAGCCCGGCACCGTCGCGGCGAGCTCGTGCACGTTCTCCTTCAGGCGTTCGCCCTGGTAGGTGAACCCGAGCCGCATGCCCGCCGCGCTCATCGCCTGCGCGATGCCCCACGCGATCGAGCGCTTGTTGGCGACACCGAAAATGACACCGGTGGTGCCGGTGAGAAGGGTCATCTCGCGACCTCCGGCGTCATCATATCCCATGCCGCGCTATACTCCGGGCCCATGCCGGCTCTGGGGATCTCGCTGCCGTTCGTGCCCACGTTCACGCCATCCGAATTCATGGACGTCGTGCGCGAGGTGGAGACGCGCGGCTACCGCACGGCGTGGACGGGCGAAGCCGCCGGCAGCGATGCCGTCACGATCATGGCGCTGATCGCCGCACACACGACGCGCTTGCGGATGGCCACGGCCGTGCTACCCATCCAGACGCGCACGCCGACCGTGCTGGGCATGACAGCGGCGACGCTCGGCCACGCCGCCGCGGGACGCTTCGCGCTCGGGCTCGGTGTGTCGAGCCGGGCCATCGTCGAGCAGTGGAACGGCCTGTCATTCGTGCGCGGACTCACGCAGATGCGCGAGGCGGTCCAGGTCATCCGCGCGGTCCTGTCGGGCGAGCGGGTCAACTTCGATGGCGCGTTCTACAAGATCCGGAACTTCCGTCTCGCCATCCCACCGCCGCCTCGTGTGCCGATCGTGCTGGCCGCGCTCGGCGACGAGATGTTGCGGCTGGCGGGCGAGATCTCCGATGGCGTGTTGCTCAACTGGATCGGTCCCGAGACCGTGCCCCACGCGATCGCGCAGGCCCGCGCCGGCGCCGAGCGCGCCGGGCGCACGCTCGACGGGTTCGAGGTCGCCGCCTTCGTGCGGACGTGCGTCACCGATGCCCCGGAGCCCGCGCGTCAGGCGCTCGCGCGCGACATCACGGGCTACACGACGGTGGAGGCGTACGCCAATTACTTTCGCGGCTCCGGCTTCGCCGACGAGATCGACGCCGCGAACGCCGCGTGGAAGGCCGGCGACCGCGCCGGCGCGGTGACCAAGCTGTCCGCCCGCATGCTCGATGCGCTGGGCGTCGTGGGGCCGGAGGCGTTCTGCCGCGAGCGCATCGCCGAGTTCGCGCACGCCGGGCTCACGATGCCGGTCGTGGTACCGTTCGCTCCCGACGGCGATCGACGCACGTCGATGTTACGTACCATCAGGACATTTCCGGAATGAGCCTCACCGTCCTCGGCGTCATCCCGGCGCGTCTGCGGTCGACGCGGCTGCCGCGCAAGGCGCTGCGCGAGATCGCCGGCCGGCCGATGGTCGTGCGGGTCTGGGAAGCGACACGCCGCTCGCCGCACCTCGCCGACGTGCTCGTGGCCACCGATTCCGACGAGATCGTGGAGGCGTGCCACCGCTTCCACGTGCCGGCGGTCCTCACCGATCCCGGCCATCAGTCCGGCACGGATCGCGTGTGGGAGGTGGCGCAGGGCCGCGCCGCCGACGTCTACGTGAACGTCCAGGGCGACGAGCCGCTGATCACGCCGGGACACATCGCCGCACTCGTCGAGCCGTTCGTCCGCCTGCCCGACACGCAGGTCACGACGCTCCGCATCCGCGCGACCCCCGAGGAGGCGGCGAGCCCGAGCGTGAACAAGGTCGTCTGCAACGCCGACGACAACGCGCTCTACTTCTCGAAGTACCCGATCCCGTACGACCGCGACGGCATCGGCGTCGTCCGCTACAAGCACATCGGGCTCTACGCGTACCGGCGAGTCGCGCTCGAGCAGTTCCATCGGCTGCCGCCCTCCCCGCTCGAGCGGGCGGAGGGGCTCGAGCAGCTGCGGTTTCTCGAGGCGGATATCCCCATCGTCGCCGTCGAGACGCTGGAGCCGACGATCGGCGTCGACACCGAGGAGGATCTGCAGGCCGCGGAGGCCTTCCTGGCCACGCGCCGACCGTGATCGCCCAGCGCTGGGGCATCCTCGCGCTGATCCTCGTCGCGCAGACCGCCGCCAACGTCGGCCCTCTCGGCATTCCCGCGATCGCGTCGCTGATCCGCGCCGACCTCGGGCTCACGCTGACGCAGGCCGGCTCGTTCATCTCGGCGTACTACATCGGTCCGACCCTCATGTCGCTGCCCGCGGGCACCATGGCGGACCACTGGGGCATCGCGCGGACGCTGATCCTCGGCCAGCTCGTCATCGCGGTCGGCCTGCTCGCGGTGAGCGCGTCGCACTCGTATCCGGTGCTGATCGTCCTGATGGTGGTGGCTGGCTTCGGCTACGGCATGCTGAACCCCACGTCGACCAAGGCGGTGATGGCCTGGTTCCCTCACCGGCAGCGCGCGACCGCAGTCGGGCTCAAGCAGGTCGGGCTCCCGTTCGGCGGGGCGCTCGGCGCCGCGCTGCTGCCGTTCCTCGGCCTCGCGCTCGGGTGGCGGGGCGCCGTCGTGGTGGCCGCCACGCTGTTGCTCGGCACCGCCGTCGCCTCCGTCGTGGTCTATCGCGATCCGCCGGAACTGGCGCGACCGGCGCGCCATACGGCGGGACGCGTGATGCGCGCGGTCCTCCTGACACGCGATCTCTGGCTGGTCGCGAGCTCCACGCTGATCTTCGCCGCCATGCAGACGGTGTGGATGGCGTTCCTGGTGCTCTACCTCCAGGGCGTCGTGGGCCTGACGCTGGTGGCCGCGGGACGGTATCTCGCCTTCGCTCAGCTCGGCGGCATGGTCGGGCGGATCGCCTTCGGTGTGCTCTCCGACCGAACGTTCGGTGGCCGCCGGCGCGCGCCGCTGGCGATCGCCGGGTCGCTCTCCGCGTCGTGCTCCCTCGCGATCGCCTTCACCGGACCGAGCACCTCCGCGGCGTGGCTCGCGGTGCTCGCGCTCGTCTTCGGCTTCGCGGGTATCGGCTGGAATGGTGTACAGCACACGCTGATGGCCGAGCTCGCGGGGCCCACCGCCAGCGGCACCGCGGTCGGACTCGGTCTCGCGGTGTCGTCGCTCGGCGTGACGCTCGGCCCGCCGATCTTTGGTCGTTGCGTCGAGATGGTCGGCAGCTACCGCGGCCCGTGGATCGGGCTGGCGGTCACGATGGTCGCTGGTCTCGGCCTTCTCGCCCTCGTTCGCGAGCGCCCGCGCGCCGATGTCTTCGCCGGCTGACGACGGGCGTCGTCAGCGACGAGACGCTGCCACATCGAGCGTGTTCACGACGCGCCGGACCCCGCGGACGTCTTTCGCCACGGAACCCGCTCGCACGCGTTGATCCGGGGCCTCGACGGTACCGCTCAGATAGACGACGCCGCCCGAGCTGACGACGCCGAGCCGCGTGAGGTTCGCATCCTCGGTGGCGACCAGCCGCGCCTTGACCTCGGATTCGATGCGCATGTCTTCCGTGCGATCCACGGTGGCGCAGCCCGCGAGGACGACGAGGGCGAGCCCCCCGACGCCGGGGAGCCATCGCCTGGATGCTCGAGCGCTCATCGTCCCGACTCCTTCGTCGGCATCCCGAACCGCCGCAGGACCTCGCGCACCTTCGACGGCCGCGGCGCCTCGCGATCCAGGATGTCCACATCGACCTGACCGTCACGTGCTTCCCGCTGGACGAGCTTCCGCTCGGTCAACCGCTCGCCCTGGATGCCCGCTCGCGTCAGCATGTCGCGCACGGCCGCCAGCCGCTGCGAGCCGAGCTTCTCGACCTCGGAGGGCGCGATCTCTTCCGTCTCCAGCAGCGCGCCGAGCGCCGCGCCGGCAGTGGCCGGCGCCGGCTGGTCGGGAAAGCGTTCCTTGAACAGGCGGGTCGCGGCGGCGTCCCTCCCAAGCTGATGCTCGCGCGCGAGGCGATCGATGGCGGCCTCCACGGTCCGGCGTTTGAACTCGGCAACGTCCTGTGACGACACGACCGGCGTCAGCGCCACGCGGACCTCGGGCAGCTCGTCGAGGAACGCCGCGAGCCGCGTCGCCTGTGACCGCCCTGCCTCACTGAGCACCGCTGCGGCGCCCTCGAAAGTCACGGGATCGACGTCGATCCGCTCGATACGCGAATCGGCGGTGAAGCGGACGCGTCCGATCCAGCTGACGGGCAGCGTGATTGCGTGGACGGCGACCGTGCGGACCGCGCTCCAGATGGTCTCGCTCAGGTCGAAGCGCGGATCGCTGAGCTTGCCGCCGATGGGCAGGGACAGGGTGATGTCGCCCTGCTTATTCTTCATGAGCGCGGTGACCATGCCGAGCGGCAGCCCGATGTGCGCCTGGGCCTTGTCCGCCTCGGCGGCCCGGACGAGGTGCAATCGGCTCAGCCGGATGTCCGTCTTCGCCGACAGCGCGTCGCCGTTGACCCGACACTGGAGCTTCGACGTGAGTCGCCCTTCGTCCGTTTTCCAACCCGCGTACTGCAGCACATACGGGTTCGCGCGGGGCAGCGCGAAATCTCGCATCTCGCCGTTCAAATCGACTCGGAGCGGGCCGGCGAGCGGGCCCACCGTCCCGCGGAGCTTCAGCTCCGATCCAGAACCAAGGCGGCTCGACAGCTCGAGCCGCGCCGGCTTGGGCTCGACCGTCGAGAGTCCGTCGATGCGGACCATCGCTGACTGCAGGTCGACCGCAAACGGCGGCGACACCTTCTGGTCGACGACACGGACGCCGCCGCCGTCGATGGTGAGCTGCGCGATCGTCGCGGCGACGGGCTCGGCAGCTGCCTGTGAGTCCGCCGGCGGACACGCTCCCGTCGAACAGGGCACGGCCTGGCGCCGCGGCGTGAGAAGGGCCCGGAGGGGCAGCTCACCCTTGGCGTCGCGCTCGATGAGGAGCCACGGCTGCGCAAGGGCCACGCGGTCGATGACGACCCGATCGGGCCAGTCGATATCGATACCCGTAGCGGTCGCGCGGTCGACGCGCATTACCGTGCGCTCGCCGTCGCGCACGTCGACGTGCGCGACGGCCGCGCGTCCCCGCGCCGTGGCCCGCGTCGCTTCGGTGAGCGACGGCACGACGACGGCGAGATCGGCGTCGAGCGCTCCCGCAGCGACCTGCGCGGCGATGGGCAGATACGGTCGATAGGGCGCCAACTCGGCGTTCTGCGCAACCACGCGGACGTCGGCGTCCATCGGGTCGAGCCCGACGCGCCCCGTCACACGGAGCCGGCCGCCGCCCGGCGGACGCAGATCGGCGCGGAGGCCGGTAGGCCCCCGCAGCGGCCAGCCGATACCGGTGACCCGCGCGTCGACCGCGGCCATCTCGAGGCGGGCGGGCGGCGACACACTCTCATCGCGCCACGAGACCGATCCATTCCTCACGAGGACTTCGCCGATCTCGACCCGGCCCGCGGCGGCCGACGGCGGCTTCCCGACGTCGGATGTGGTCGACGCCGCGAGGACACGCGGGCGCGCGAGGTCCTTCGCGGGAAACCCTCCGGCCTTGTCACGCTCCACGAGGGCGCGCGGCTCGCTGATGAGGACACGTCCGATTTGGATGGCGGGCGCCTGTTGCTCGCCGCCGTCCCAGTGCAGCTGGATGTCGCTCGCCTCGATCCGGCGGGCGCCGATGATCTCGCGACGATCGTCGGCCACCCCGAAGCGATCGACGGCGACGGAGCCCAGCACGCGGGCGGGCATGCTCGCTGCTAACGGCTCGTTCACGCGGAGGTCCGCCTGCGCGACCCCGCTGATCCGCGCCGCGACCGGCAGCAGCTGCCCCCACGGGACGAGATTCAGATTTGCCAGACGCACGTGGATGTCGCTCGCTTCGGACGCCGGTCGCACCGTGCCCGCGACCATCAGCGTCCCGCCGCCTGGAATGCTGGTGGTGAGATCGACGCGGCCCGGCGTCGTGGCCGGCCACGTGAGATTCGTCACGCTCGCCCGCACGTCGGAGAGCTTGAAGCGCTGGCCCGCCCTCGCCGCCGGATCGCGAACGTTCATGGCGCCCTCGACGGCGAGCTGGTCGAGCCGGAACGCGCGCTCGTTGATGGCGAGCCCGCCGATCCGCGTGATGATCTTCGGCGCCACGGCGAGCGGCTCACCACCGCCAGGCGACCCGATCACGACGTCCTCGAAGCGGCCGGTGAGATCGGCGCGCAGCCCCTCCCGCGCGTCGAGCGCGGCCGTGAGCGCGGCGCTCACGCGTCCCCGCTCCGGGACGACCGACGCGTCCGGGGCCATGTACGCGCGCGCGAGCGCGAGATCGAGCCCCTCCGTCGTCACCGTGGCGTGCACGCGAATGGGGTGCAGACGGACGTCCCGAAGCTCGATCGCGACCGGCGCGCCGGCGGTGATCGAGCGCGCCGTCGCGCGACCGCGGTCGCCGCGGGTGGAGAGATCGTGCGCCTCGATGGTGATCTGATCGGACACCCACGTCGTGGGCTCGCGCGCCGCCCGGTCCTCGAGCGTGACCTTACCGCCCGTCAACGTGAAGTGGTCCACCGTCAGCGCGGGCGGCCGGCCCGACGCGCCCTGCTGGCCCACGAGGTCGGAGAAGTTGAACGTGCCGTCCGGCATGCGCACGACGTCGACCGTCGAATCGCGGATACTGAGCTCGCGAAGGCGCACGTGCCCCACGAGCAGCCAGGGCAGGCGCAGTGCCACGTCGAGGCGCTCGACGGCGGCGAAGGGCCGGCCGTCGCGCTCGGCGAGACGCAAGCCCTGGATCGAAGCGCGCCCCCTGAGCAGCGACAGGTCGACGTGAGCGATGTCGACCGGGCGCCCGGTCGCGGCGTGGATGCGCGCGATGGCGACGCGCCGGACGAGTTCGGGCACCCGAGAGGCCGCGGCCACGGCGGCCATCACGACCACGAGGATGGCGAGGAGCGCGATCCACCATCGCCGCGTCATGATGCTCACGCGCCTCGCTCCCGGCCTCGCGCGATCGTCGTGACCTCGACCTCACCTTGCGCGTTGCGGCGCACCAGCTTGTCACCCTCGCGCAGCACGATGCGAGCACCGTGCTCCGGAACGATCGAAATACCGGTGACGCGGCGCCGACGGCGGAACAGCGCGATCGCGAACCGTCTGATCATCATGGCGTGTAAATCCGTGCAAGCGCGACGCCAGTAGCCGCGATAACCCAGGATTTTTTTACCATCTGGTCGGTCCACCAGCCCGCTCGCGACAGGCGTTTCGGAGGCCGTGATTTGGTGCGTCCGCATGCCCGGCTCGTGCGTGCGTTACGGATCGATCGTCTGGAGTGCGGGCGGTGGTTGGATCTCCCAGGTGCTGAGGCGCATGTCATCGTCGTGACGCCTCACGCATCCATCGCGATCGCGGCGCTGTTCACCTGTTACGGCCGACGTGACCCTGGCACACCGCTGACGGCGCCCGCGAGCGTTGACACCCTGGAGCTAAGGTGGTATCAATACGTCACTTTTTCCCAATGTCGCGCAGCGATCGATACCGCGCTGTCCGTCCTCGGTCGAACCTCGACAAGGAGCGAGTCATGGGTCTGGATCTTCCTGATCGCCGTCATTTCCTCAAGCTATCGGGCGCCGCCGCAGCCGTCGCGATCACCGGCGTCGAAGGCATCGTCGCGGCGCGACGCGCCCCCGCATTCGCGCAAGGGACCAAGCTGCACATCGTCCGGTGGGTGGACTTCATCCCTGAAGCCGACGTGGAGTTGAAGCGTCAGGCGCCGGAAGTGTCCAAGGCGCTCGGAGCCGAGGTCACGTTCGAGTTCATCAACGCCAACGATCTGCAGCCACGAATCACCGCCGCCGTGCAGTCGGGCAGCGGCGCCGACATCATCCAGATGCTCTGGAACTGGCCTCAGCTCTACGCCAACGCTCTCGTCGACGTCTCCGACGTCGCCGAGCCGATCGGCAAGAGTCAGGCCGGCTTCTACGACGTGTTCAACGCGAGCGCCAAGGTCGGTGGCAAGTGGCTCGCCGTGCCCCACGGTGTCGTCGGCAACGCCGTCGCCTACCGACGGTCGTGGTTCAACGAGATCGGCCTCAAGGAGTTCCCGAAGACGTGGGACGAGTATCGCGAGGCCGGCAAGAAGCTCAAGGCCAAGGGCAAGCCGGTCGGGCAAGCGCTCGGGCACAGCTTCGGCGATCCGCCGACCTTCAGCTATCCGTTCCTGTGGGACTTCGGCGGCGCCGAGGTCGACAAGACGGGCAAGAAGGTCGCGATCAACTCGAAGGGCGCCCTCGAGTCGGTCAAGTTCATCCAGGCCTTCTGGAAGGACGCCTGCGACGAGGGCGGGCTGGCGTGGGACGACACGAACAACAACCGCGCGTTCCTCGCCGGCGAGATCGGCGCTACGCTGAACGGCGCATCGATCTACATCGTCGCGAAGCGCCAGAAGGACAAGACCAAGGACGACAAGGGCGAGCCGCTGTTCCAGGACATCGAGCATGCGGCGCTCATGCCGAAGGGGCCCGCCGGGCAGTTCGCGCTCTACGTCCCCTTCCAGCACTCGGTCATGAAGTACTCAAAGAACCAGAAGCTCGCCAAGGACTTCCTCAAGTGGCTGCACCAGGACGCGAACTACGGGAAGTGGTTCGAGGTGAACGAGGGCTACAGCGTCGGCTGCACGAAGAAGTGGGAAGACAGCCCGATGTGGTCGCGGATCGACAAGCCGCTGCAGGTGTTCCGACAGGCGGCGCGAGCGACGCTGATGCTCGGCCATCCCGGGCCGGCCTCCGCCAAGGCGACGGAGTCGTACACGAAGTACATCGTCGTCGACATGTACGCCAAGGCCGTCCAGGGCACGAAGGCCGAGGACGCGGTGAAGTGGGCGGAGACGGAGCTCAAGAAGATTTACGAAGCTTGAGGAGGGCGTGATGGACCGTCGACAATTCCTCGTCGCCGCGGCGGCGGGTGCGGCCGGTCTCGAAGGCATCCTCGCCGCGCGGCGCGCGCCGGCGTTCGCGCAAGGGACGAAGATTCACCTGCTGCGGTGGAATGACTTCATCCCCGCCTGCGACGTCATCCTGCGCGAGAAGCTCCTGCCCGAGGCGGGCAAGGCCCTGGGCGCGGAGATCCAGCTCGAGACGATCAACGCCAACGACCTCCAGCCGCGCATCACCGCGGCCATCCAGTCGGGCAGCGGCGCCGACATCATCATGACCCTACACAACTGGCCGCACCTCTACCAGAACGGCGCGGTCGAGGTGACGGATCTGGCCGAGTGGCAGGCCAAGGAGCAGGGCGGCTTCTATCCGCAGTCCGAGCAGGCGGTCAAGGACGGTAAGCGGTACCTGGCGCTGCCGTGGAGCATCTCGGGATTGCTCATCGCCTACCGCAAGTCGTGGTTCGCGGAAGTGGGCGCGTCGGCGCCGCCCAAAACGCTCGAGGAGTACCGCGACCTCGGCATAAAGCTCAAAAAGAAGGGCCACCCCATCGGGCAGACGCTCGGTCACACCTTCGGCGATGCTCCGGCGTGGTCGTATCCGATGCTGTGGAACTTCGGCACCGCGGAGACCGACAAGGCCGGCAAGACCGTGCTCGACAACAAGCAGACCGTCGATTCGGTCAAGTGGATGACCGCGTTCTGGAAGGATGCCTGCGACGAGGGCGGGTTCGCGTGGGACGACACCAACAACAACCGCGCGTTCCTCGCCGGCGAGATCTCGGCCACGCTCAACGGTGCCTCGATCTACATCGCGGCCAAGCGCGGGCAGGACAAGATCAGGGACGACAAGGGCGAGCCGATGGTGCGGGACATCGACCACTTCGCGATTCCCAACGGTCCCGCCGGCTCGTGGGGATACCACATCCCGTTCTCGCACATGCTGATGAAGTACTCGAAGAATCAGAAGCCGGCCAAGGA
>Ga0066388_100003324_pt1 | contig 10363 bp, 8 predicted proteins | sample PanSoiMetaGPlot6_FD_64539 | JGI IMG/M metagenome (GOLD analysis project Ga0066388, IMG submission 64539) | Tropical forest soil microbial communities from Panama analyzed to predict greenhouse gas emissions - Panama Soil - Plot 6 (Hybrid Assembly) | ecosystem: Environmental > Terrestrial > Soil... | reverse complement strand
CCGCACAGCTGACTTACCCCGGGCTCTACATCGAAGAGGTTCCCAGCGGCGTTCGCACGATCGCCGGCGTCGCGACGTCGATCGCAGCGTTCGTCGGCCGCACCGCGCGAGGGCCGGTGAGCGAGCCGTTCATGTGCACGAGCTTCGGCGACTTCGAACGGATCTTCGGCGGCCTGACCCGGTTGAGCACGCTCCCGTTCGCCGTGCGCGACTTCTTCCAGAACGGCGGTAGGCAGGCGATCGTTGTCCGTGTCTACAAGGCCGGTGCCGACCCGGACAGCGCGACGATCGACGCGAACGGGCTCCTCCTCCGCGCCGCGAGCCCCGGCTCGTGGGGGAACGCGCTTCGCGCGCGCGTCGAGTTCGGGCCCGGCCTCGTCTCGCCCGATCTCGCCGATCAGTGGGCGCCGGAGTTCCCCGGGATCACGGAGAACGATCTCTTCAACCTGGTCGTGCACGACACCGCACCGGGCGGCGCGACGGAGGCGTACCTCAACGTCACCGTCGTCGACAGCCCGCGCCGCATCGACACGCTGCTCGAGAACCAGTCGCGACTCGTCGTCGCCAACGGCACGCCTTCATTCCCCACGAGCTCGCACGCGCCGCCCGGGCCCGGCCAGGACATCTGGGATCCCACCCTGACGCTCTCCACGGGCATCGACCAGCCGGGGTCGGACGGCGACGGCCTCGACGAGGCGGCGTTCACCGGCGGCGGTGACAAGGAGGGCCTGTTCGCGCTCGAGAAGGCGGACATCTTCAACCTGCTCGTCATCCCGCCGTACACGGCTGACGGCAACGTCGACCCCTCGCTCGTGGGGGACGCGGCGACCTACTGCGAGCAGCGCCGGGCGATGCTGCTCGTCGACCCGAGATCCGACTGGGACGCGGTGGAGGACGCGCGTGACCACGTCGGGGACGTGGGCACGACGAGCAAGAACTCCGCGCTCTTCTTCCCGCACATCCGCCGCCCGAACCCGCTCTATCCCGATCAGGTCGAGAACTTCATCCCGGCCGGCGCGGTCGCCGGCATCTTTGCGCGCACCGACACGAACCGGGGCGTCTGGAAGGCCCCGGCCGGCCAGGACGCGACCGTGGTCGGCGCCCCCGCATTCAGCGTGCCGCTCACGGACGGCGAGATCGGGCAGCTGAACCCGCTCGGCGTCAACTGCCTGCGCACGCTGCCCGCCGCAGGGCGGGTCGTGTGGGGCTCGCGGACGCTCCAGGGGAACGACCGCCTCGCGTCCGAGTGGAAGTACATCCCGGTGCGGCGGACGGCGCTCTTCATCGAGGAGAGCCTCTACCGCGGCACGCAGTGGGTGGTCTTCGAGCCCAACGCCGAGCCGCTGTGGGCTCAGATCCGCCTCAACATCGGCGCGTTCATGACCGTCTTGTTCCGCCAGGGCGCGTTTGCGGGCACGACCCCGCGCGACGCGTTCTTCGTCAAGTGCGACGCCGAGACTACGACCCAGGACGACATCAACCTCGGGGTCGTCAACATCGCGGTCGGCTTCGCGCCGCTGAAGCCGGCCGAGTTCGTCGTCATCCGGATCCAGCAGATGGCCGGCCAAACAGGGGGTGCGTGATGGCGCAGTTCACGGTCAATGCCCAGCGCTTCGACCCGTACAAGAACTTCAAGTTCCGCGTCAGGTGGGACGGCCGCTACGTCGCCGGCGTGAGCAAGGTCGGCGCGCTGAAGCGGACGACGGAGGTCGTCGAGCATCGCGAGGGAGGCGACCCGTCGACGAGCCGCAAGTCACCCGGCCGCGTGAAGTACGAGCCGATCACGCTCGAGCGCGGGGTCACGCACGACACCGAGTTCGAGTCGTGGGCGAACAAGGTCTGGAACTTCGGTTCGGGGCTGGGCGCGGAGGTCTCCCTGAAGGACTTCCGCAGGGACGTGCTGATCGACGTGTACAACGAGGCCGGGCAGCTCGTGCTCTCGTACAAGGTCTACCGGGCGTGGGTCTCGGAGTACCAGGCCCTGCCGGACCTCGACGCGAACGCGAACGCCGTGGCGATCCAGACGCTCAAGCTCGAGCACGAGGGCTGGGAGCGCGACTACGACGTTCCCGAGCCCAGCGAGCCGCAGTTCTCCGAGCCCTAGGCGGATACCGCGGAATGGCGACGCTCGAGCTGTCGGCGGCTACGAGGCTCGACCTCTGGCAGGCCGCGGAGGAGCGCGACCCGGTCAGCCGGGCGCTGCTCCTTGCGTCGGCGGGGGGCGGCGCGGACGACGAGGGCGCGCTCGCGCGCCTGCCGCTAGGGCGCCGCGACGCGCACGTGCTCGCGCTGCATCGCGCGCTCGCCGACGGTCCGCTGGAGGCCAGCGCGCGCTGCCCGGACTGCGGCGAGCCCGCGGAGTTCGCCGTCGATCCGGACGCGCTGCTCGAGCACGCCGCGGACGCGGCGCCCCCGTCCGAGCTCGAGGCGGCGGGGCTCGTCGTCTCGTGGCGGTGTCCGGACAGCCGCGACGTGGCGGCCGCCGCTGCCGCCGGCGACGCCGAGGGTGCCGAGCGCGTGCTGCTGGGCCGCTGCGTGACGGCGGCGACCGACCCGGACGGGGAGGTCGGCGGCAGCGAGCTGCCGCCGGACGCCCGGGAGGCGCTGGCACGTGCGATGGCCGACGCCGACCCGCTCGCCGAGGTACTCGTCGACGTCTCGTGCCCGGCCTGCGGCGCATCGTTCGTCACCGACCTCGACGTCGGGGCGTTCGTCTGGGCGGAGCTCCGCGCGGACGCGCACCGCCTCCTGCGCGAGGTGGACGCGCTGGCGCGCACGTACGGCTGGACCGAGTCCGAGGTGCTCGCGCTCGACGACGCGCGCCGGGCGGCCTACCTCGGACTCGCACGGGAGGGCGGTACATGAGCGACTTCGTCAGTCGCATGGCCGCACGGCTCGTCGGCGACGCGGTCATCGCGCAGCCCCGGCTGCGGGGGTTGTTCGAGGCCGACGGCCCGGCCTCCGCGATCGAGCTCATCGAGGAGGAGGCGGTGACGGAGTCCGGCCGGCAGGCAGCCGAGTCAGTCTTGCCGACGTCTGCCCTCAGCACGCCTCCGGCCGTGCCTACCGAGCCCACACCCGCGGAATCGGCGCCTCTTGCCCCCTCCCCGGCCGTACCGTCGGCTGAGCCTCCCTCCGCGGAGGCGCAGCCGGAGGACGCCCGCCCGGCCGCGGTCGCGACGGCTGTGCCGCGGCCAGAGCTCTCGCCCGAGCCGCCGCCCACGCAGGCGAACCCCGGGCCGGGGCCGCCGGACCTCGCCGTGATCGCCGTTCCCGCGTCTCCGGTCTTGCCGGCGAACGCACAAGCGCCCGAGCCGCCCGCGCCCGGGTACGAGGCCGCCGAGCAGGAGGAGCTCCAGCCGGTGCGCGTCCATATCGGCCGTCTCGAGGTCCGCGCGACACTAGAGGACCAGCCCCGACGGGCACCCGAGCGCGAGGAGCGTCCCCCCGCGGGGCTCTCGCTCGCGGACTACCTGCGCGGAGAGCGGGAGACGGCGTCGTGAGCAGCCCGCTCGCGATCGGCGCCGTCAGCGCGGTTCTCCGCAACCTGCTCGACAACGGCCTCGTCGACATCGGCGTCCCGCTCAATCCGGTCGCGGTCACCGCGGTCGCCCCCGACCGGATCGATCTCGAGGACTCCGAGGCGACGGCGTCGCTGAACCTCTTCCTGTACCGGACGAGCATCAACCAGGGCTGGGCGGAGATGGGCCTGCCGAGCTTCGACGGCAACGGCACGGCGCTCGCGCATCCGCCGCTCGCACTGAACCTCCACTACCTGCTGACCGCGTACGGCGTCGCCGACTTCGAGGCGGAGATCCTCCTCGGCTACGCCATGCACCTCCTCCACGAGCGGCCCGTGCTCGACCGCGCGGCGATCCGGCGGGCGCTCGACCCGAGCCCTCTCGACCCGTCGATCCTGCCGCCCGCATTTCAGGCCCTGACCGTCTCCGACCTTGCCGACCAGCTCGAGGCCGTGACCATCACGCGGGAGCCGATGGACACCGAGGAGCTGTCGCGACTCTGGTCGGCGATCCAGTCGCACTACCGGCCGACCGCCCCGTACGTCGTCTCGGTCGTGCTGATCGAGGCGCGGAAGCCGTCGCGGACGCCGCTCCCGGTGCTCTCACGAGGACCGGTCGACCTGGCGACGCACCGCGACCGGGGCGTCATCGTGGAGCCGAGCCTGCTCCCGCCCTACCCCACGATCGCGCATGTCGCTCCCGACGGGTCCCGGCCGGCCGCAAGGCTCGGCCAACCGCTTCGTCTCGAGGGCCACCACCTCTCGGGGACGTCGCTCCTCGTGCGCTTTGCCCATCGACTCCTCGACGAACCGAACGAGATCTCCATCGTTGCGAACACCGATTCGACCGGGATCGACCTCACGCTGCCAACAGGCGGCACAACAGCGCAGGAGTGGCCCGCGGGCGTGTATCTGGTGACCGCCACACTGATCCGCCCGGACGAGATGGATCCGAGACCGACGAACGTGGCTGCCATGCTCCTCGCGCCGGAGCCGCAACTCGCGAGCGCAGTAGTCGTCCGTGACGCGACCACGCGTCGCGTCACGGCCACGCTCGACATCGTGCCCGAGCTGCGCCCCGCGCAGGATGCCACGCTCTCGATCGCCGGGGAAACCGCGCCGGTCGAGCCTCATCCGACGCAGACGCCGACGTTGACGTTCGAGCTCGGCGACGTGCCGCAGGGCCAGCAGCCCGTGAGGCTGACGATCGACGGCGTGGAGAGCCTGCTCATCGACTACGAGGCCGAGCCGCCCGCTTTCGACCCGAGCCAGTTCGTGACGGTGCCCGCATGACCGCGGCGCTCGCCGACCGGGCGCCGAGCCTCGCGGAGCGCGATCAGCCCGCGCTCGTCGCCGAGCTCGAGCACCTGCGGGCACTGCTCGAGGCTTTCCGCGACGGCGCCGAGCCTCCGTCGGCACCTGCTGCACGGCGGTCGGAGCCCGAGCCGGCGCACGACCGGCTCTCGCGGCTCCTCGGGCTCTCGTCGTTCGAGCGCCGAGTGCTCCTACTGGCAGCGGCGGTCGAGCTCGACGCCGAGATGGCGCTGCTCGTCGCCGAGCTCAAGCGCCATGCCGACCCGCGGCCGACGTTCGGGCTCGCGCTCGCGGCGCTGCCCGGCGCACACTGGGATGCGCTTGCGCCGGAGTCGCCGCTTCGCCGCTGGCGTCTCGTCGAGCCCGGCGCGGCGCCGACGCTTCCGGCGCGGCCGCTGCGGATCGACGAGCGGGTCCTCCACTACCTCACCGGGCTGCCCGCGTCGCACGAGCGGCTCGAAGGCGTCCTCCACGTCGACGAGCGCCCGGCCCTGCTCACGCCCGAGCAGGAGCGGCTCGGCGACGAGCTGGCCCGCACGATTGCCGCGGCCGGCGCGGACGTGGCAATCGCACTGGAGGGCGACGACGTTGACGGGCGCCTCGGCGTTGCCCGGGCACTCGCGCGCTCGCTCGGTGGTTCGGCGCTCCATGTGCGCACGGCGGCGCTGCCCACGCCGGGGCCCGACCTCGCGGGCATCGCCCGTCTGATCGACCGCGAGGCGCTCCTTCTCCCCGGGCTCCCGGTGATCGAGGCCGGCGAGGACATCGATGCCGGCTCGGCGGGCCTCCTCGACGAGCTGGAGGCGCCGGTCATCGTCGTCGTCGGCGCAGGCGCGGCGCTCCCGCGTGGCCGCGTGCCGCTGCGAAGGGCCGTCGAGCTGCCCAATCCGGCCGAGGCCCGGGCACTGTGGGCCGCCGCGCTCGGCAAGCCGGGCGCGCGGGCGCTTGCCGATCCGGTGGACGAGATCTCCCGCCACTTCCGCCTCAGCGCGACCGCCGTCGACGCCGTTGCGCGCGAACTGGCGGCGACCGCGTCCGAGCAGGAGGCGGCCGACGTTCTGCGGCGGCTCTGCCGCGCCCGCACGCGCGCGCCCCTCGAGGGCCTCGCCCAGCGGATCGAGCCGTTTGCGGGCTGGGAGGACCTCGTGCTGCCGGCCGGGCACCTCGAGCTCCTGCACGAGATCGCCCACCACGTCCGGTACCGCACGCTCGTCTACGACGACTGGGGCTTCGCCGACCAGGGCACGCGCGGGCTCGGCGTCACCGCGCTCTTCGCCGGCGAGAGCGGCACCGGAAAGACGCTCGCCGCGGAGATCATCGCGGGCGAGCTCGGGCTTGACCTCTACCGCATCGACCTCGCGGCGACCGTGAGCAAGTACATCGGCGAGACGGAGAAGAACCTTCGGCGGCTGTTCGACGCGGCCGAGGCGAGCGGGGCGGTGCTCCTCTTCGACGAGGCCGACGCGCTCTTCGGCAAGCGCGGCGAGGTCAAGGACGCCCACGACCGGTACGCGAACCTCGAGGTCGCCTACCTCCTCCAGCGGATGGAGTCGTACCGCGGCCTCGCGCTCCTGACCACGAACATGCGCTCGAACGTCGACCGGGCGTTCGTCCGGCGCCTGCGGTTCGTCGTGCAGTTCCCGTTCCCCGACGTGGCCGAGCGCCGCACGATCTGGGGCCGCGTGTTCCCGGACGGGATCCCGCGCCGCGACCTGAACTTCGACGCGCTGGCACAGCTCGTCGTCTCGGGCGGGTCGATCCGGTCGATTGCGCTTTCCGCGGCGTTCGCGGCCGCAGGCGACGGCGGTGTGGTGGCGCCCGAGCACGTCCGGCGCGCCGCGCGGCTCGAGTTCGCAAAGGCCGAACGGCCGCCGCCCGACTGGAAGGCGGCGGGGCTCGCATGAGCGGCGGCGCGCCCAGGCGGCACGTGGAGCTCGTCATCGACGAGCTGGCGCTGCACGGCGTCGACGCCGCGGACGCCCGTGCGGTCGCGGACGCGCTCGGGGACGAGCTTGCGGCGATCGTCGAGGAGCGGGCGGGGCAGGCCGCCCCACGCGGCCGCGACGAGGCGTTCCGACGGCCGCCGTCGATCACCGTCCCCGCGGGCTCTTCCCGCGGCCTCGGCCGGGCCGTCGCCGGCGCGGTGGTCGACACCGTGTGGGAGGCGCGGGGATGACGCGCGCACCTGTCCAGGCCGCTGCTCCCCTGCCGGCCGCGCGCGCCGTCGCGCCGGCAGTCAGCGTGCACGAGCGCGAGGCGGACCGCGCCGCAGAGCTCGTCGGCGCCGGCGGTACCGTCGCGGGCTGGTCGTTCACGACAGTGCCGCCATCGCCGCCGCCGGCCCGCCGCCGTCCGGCACGGGCGCGGCCGAAGACTTCGGGCGTCGACGCGGCCGAGCGCGTTCTCGGCGCGGGCGGCCGGCCTCTCGACGCTCGCACCCGGAGGCTCATGGAAGCCGGCTTCGGGCAGAGCTTCGCGGACGTCCGCATCCACACGGGCGACGTGGCCGCCTCGTCCGCCGCTGCGCTCGACGCCCACGCCTACACGAGCGGCCGCGACGTCGTCTTCGGGCCCGGCCGCTACGAGTCGAGCACGCCCGCCGGCCTGCGCCTCCTCGCGCACGAGCTCGCGCACGTCATCCAGCAGCGCCGCAGCGCCTCCCCCGGCCCGATCCAGCGCTACGCCGCGTACTCGAGCGCCGAGCAGACGGGCGGGAGTTCGCGCGGCTGGGTGCACCCGGGCTCCGAAGACATGCGCGTCTCGGACGACGGACAGATGGCGACGGACGACAAGGGGTGGGACCCTGGCACGAACAAGCGGGCATGGACGACGCCCGCACTGATCGCGGCATCCAACAGCATCCTGTCGGCGCAGGGCTCGCGGGCCGGCCTGCGCGAGAAGTCCGGCGGTGACACGATCGCCGGCTCGGCGCCCGAAGGCGGCGCCGCGTCGACGTTGAAGGAGATCGAGCCGTTCAAGCCCGGCGGCGGAACGTTCAGCCTCATCTCAGACTGCGGCCACGCCTGCCGGCAAATCATCGGCAGCGGGCCTGTCGGCAGCCGTGACGTGGCGGTGTTCCGGCGCGAGGCGCGGCCCGGATCGAGCGGGACCGGAGGCGCGTGGCTCGGCGGCATCATCGGCCTCCTCGCCGGCGCCGCAGCGGGCGCCTGGCTCGGGTCGCTGCTTCCCGGCCCGCTCGGCGTGGTCTTCGGCATCGTCGGCCTGATCGGGGGCGCGATCGGCGGCGCGATCGGCGGGTCGAAGCTCGGGCGCAAGCTCGCCCGGCGAGACCCGGTGGAGGCGCGCGAGGACTACAGCTCGCCGCAGACCTACCACGCCGGGCCTCCGTCGACGCCCGAGGACTTCTCCGGTGAGCTCTACCAGCGCGAGCTCGGCGGCGCGACGCCGGACGAGGGGATCCAACGCTACGCCGCCATGTCCGAGGGCGAACGAGATGAGTTCGACAGGCGCCACGGCATCAACCGCTACGCGCGCCCCCACGTCGGCGAGGGCGTCACGATCGGCTCGGAATACCGGATGCCCGGGTTCGCCGACCCGACCGGGAGCGCCTGGAACTTCCACTACGCCGCGGCCGTGCTCGACAGCGGGCACGACTACGTGACGCTCGAGACGGCAGCCCACTGGGGCGTCGACGACTGGATCTTCTACATGTACGGGCCGCCGTCGAAGCATCAGAGCTTCCAGGAGGAGCAGGCCGCGACGGGGACGCACGGCACGCGGCAGACCTCACTCGTGGTGCTGCCCGAGTTCCGCCTCGACGTTCATGCCGGTCCGCTCGGCACCTCTCTCAGGACCGATACGGGCATGGTCGCCGTGCCGGCCGGCCAGGCGCTGCACGTCCTCGAGCGCCGAACGCCGACCGGCGCGACGGAGGAGGTGCGCGTCCGGGTGGTCGGCGGGCCGAACGACGGCGTCGAGGGCTGGGTACCGGCGGGGGCGATCGTGTGACCGAGACACACGTCCGCACGCGCGACGAGTTGGTCGCCGCCTCCGGTGGTTCCGTGGTCGCCCACGGCCGCTACGAGGCGCGGCCGCGGCCGGTCCGCGGCACGCGGCCGCCGGAGCGACCGATCGACCGCGCGGTGGTCGTCCTCGCCGACGGCGTCGCCGTGTGGCTCGAGCCGTTGGATGAGCCCGAGTCGGTGCGCGCAGCCTCGGAGCGCGAGCGGTTCGACGGCGCCGCGATCAGCGTGTGCGGAACTGCCCACGAGCGCATGCCCGCCCTCGGCGAGAGCCCACTGGCGCCGTGCCTGACCGGCGTCCACGACCTGGAGGAGGAGGCGTGACCAGAGGCCGTCCCCGCCTGCCGCGACTCCGACGCGACCAGAACGTCGCGCCGCCTACAGCTGTTCCCGAGGTCGTGCACGAGGTGCTCGACTCGCCCGGCGAGGAGCTCGACGACACGACTCGCGCTGCGATGGAGGATCGTTTCGGCTACGACTTCGGCAGCGTCCGTGTGCACAGCGACGAGCGCGCGGCCCAGTCGGCTGAATCCGTCGAGGCGGCCGCGTGGACGGTGGGCGACGACATCGCCTTCGCGCGAGGCCTGTACAGCCCCGGCAGCAGCGGCGGGCGCGAGCTGCTCGCGCACGAGCTCGCGCACGTCGTCGAGGGCACGGGCCAGGCGGACTCGACGGTCACGCTCGGGCGAACCGACGATCCGGCCGAGCGCCGCGCCGAGTCTCGCGCGGCAGGCCGCGCCTCCGAGCGTCCTCATTCCCGCCCGGCCCGCTCACCGGGTCGTCGCCCCCGGGGGGGCGTGCTCCGCCGCACCACGCTGGGCGCACTCGTTGGCGGCGGCATCGGCGCGCTCGGCGGCGCGATCCTCGGCGGGGTCCTCGGGGGGCCAATCGGCGCCTTGGTCGGCGGCCTCGTGGGCTTCGTCGCGGGGGCCATCGTCGGAGAGGTCGCGACGACGGACAGCAGATCGCTGAAGCCGGAGGAAATCGAGTACGCCAAGGATATCTACCTCGACAGCGTCGACTACACGCAGATCACGATCACGCGCGACAGCGTCCTTGCCCTCGGCGCGCCGCGGACGATCGGGAACACGATCCACCTCAAGTCCGTGTGGGACAAGAAGGAGGTCTTCGTCGGCAAGACGCTCGACCTCACCCCCTTCGGGCTCGAGGTCCTCATCCACGAGATGGCCCACGTCTGGCAGTACCAGAACGGCGGCCTCGCCTACATCCCGGACAGCCTCCTCGCGCAGTTCCAGGCCGTGACCAGCGGCGGCGACCGGAACGCTGCGTACGACTGGCGCAAGGCGCACCGCGAGCGGCGGCCCTGGGAGCACTGGAACCCCGAGCAGCAGGCCGGGGCGATCGAGGATTACAACCGGCTCCTCCGCAAGCAGCAGGCGGGCCTGGCGACGGCCGACGACCTGCACGAGCTCTCGATCCTGCTCCCGTACATCGAGAAGGTGCGGCGGGGCGAGGGCGCGCCGATGTTCGGCAGCCGCTCGGGCTCGCCGGGGAGACAGCCGGCGCCGTCCGGCCCGAGCAGCCC
>Ga0066388_100003323_pt1 | contig 10364 bp, 9 predicted proteins | sample PanSoiMetaGPlot6_FD_64539 | JGI IMG/M metagenome (GOLD analysis project Ga0066388, IMG submission 64539) | Tropical forest soil microbial communities from Panama analyzed to predict greenhouse gas emissions - Panama Soil - Plot 6 (Hybrid Assembly) | ecosystem: Environmental > Terrestrial > Soil... | reverse complement strand
TTCAGCTCCTCGGCGGCCATCTACCGGGCCGGCGCGGACTTCAGCGTGGATGAGGACTCGCCCATCGACCCGCAGAGCCCGTACGCGCGGACCAAGGCGGTGGGCGAGGCGATGCTCGCCGACATCGCGGCGTCCCAGCCGCTGCGTGTGCTGTCGCTGCGGTACTTCAACCCGATAGGTGCCGACCCCAAGATGCGCACCGGGCTGCAGGCGCGGCGCCCCACCCACGCCCTGGGCAAGCTGATCCAGGCGTACGAGCAGGGCGTGCCGTTCCAGATCACCGGGACGGACTGGCCGACCAGGGACGGCTCTGGCCTGCGGGACTACATCCACGTCTGGGACCTGGCCGCGGCGCACGTGGCCGCGCTCACCAGGTTCGACGACATGCCCGGCCCGGTCACCGTGATCAACCTGGGCAGCGGCACCGGCACTACGGTGCGGGAGCTGCTGGCCGCGTTCAACCGGGTCGCCTCGCATCCCGTCCAGGCGCGGGAGGCCGGGCCGCGGCCCGGCGACGTGGCCGGGGTGTACACCCGCGTCGGCCGCGCCGAGCGGCTGCTGGGCTGGCGCGCTCAGTACGACGTCAGCGAGGGCATCCGCCATTCGCTCCAGTGGGCCGCCCTGCGTGATGAGATCCTGCGTGATCAGATACCGGGCGCCGGAACGCCCTGAAACTCCGGATTCACGCCTCTGACGCCCGTGTCAGGCACGGCTATGCCCTATGAGCCGGAAAGTGCATAGTGTTCGTGCGTCGTGATGATCACGAAGTTCCTGGCGTTGATGATCACGAAGTTCCTGGCGTTAGAGATTAGTAAATGATTGTATTGGCGGAAATCGGGGGACAGCGTATGATCGAACAGCCTTGGTGGCCAGCCTCGTCAACCCGCAGCGGGGCTGTGGGGGGGCGCGGAGATGGGCCAGGAGCTGCAGCGACGTACACCGGGAACCGTCGCCCGGAAGCCCGATCCGTCGTGGGCGACGGTCGCGGGAACCACGGTGCGGCTGTGGCTGGATCGGCACTACCGGCGGCGGGCCGGGCGGCGCCGGCTGGTTCTCGTGGTAAGCGCACTGCTGGCCATGGCCCTCGGAGCTGGCGTGACGCTGGCGTTCACCCAGCGTGATAACGGTCAGCCCGCGGCGCGGAGCGGCGCCGCCCAGGGCTCGGACGCGCTGCGGGCGGCGGCGGCCGACCGCCAGCACGCGGCGTCCTGGATCGCCCGGGAGGTGGCCGGCAACGTCTTCGTGGCCTGCGACATGGAGATGTGCAACGAGCTGCAGAAAAGCCATTTCCCTGCGGCCCAGCTGCTCCAGCTGCAGCCGTCGTCTCCCGACCCGCTCGGCGCGCAGCTCGTGGTGGCCACGCCGGTGATCAGGAACCAGTTCGGCACCCGCCTGGCCACCGTCTACGCGCCGCTGGTCATCGCCAGCTTCGGCTCAGGCCAGGAGCGGGTCGACGTCCGCTACATCGCGCCGGACGGGAGCGCGGCCTTCGAGGCCCAGATGGCGAAGGACCGGGCGAACCGCATCTCCGCGGGCGAGCAGCTGGTGACCAACAAGCGCGTCCAGGCCTCCCCGGCCGCGCGGAAGGCGCTTTTGGCTGGTCAGGTCGATCCGCGTCTTCTTATAACGCTTTCGGCACTTGCCGACCTTATGCCAGTTCAACTGATAGCGTTCGATGACCCGTCGCCTGGGGCGAGTCCGGACGTGCCGTTGCGCGGCGCTGAACTTGGCGCTGCCGCGTCGGGCGGCCTGCCAGCCATGCTGGCATTTCTTCGTGCCCAGCAAAACTTGTTCGCACCTGCAGTAGCCGACGTAACACGGAGCGCAAACGGGCAGTCTGTGGTCACGGTCCGGTACGACGCTCCGGGTCCTATGGGGCTGGGAGGCCCCTGAGGACCTGAGGAATTCAACCGCTTGGGGAGGGCTCGTGAAGTTTTCGGGAATTACTAGAAGAATCACCATACTACTGGCGGCCGCGGCCATGCTGCTGGGTATTCCGGCAGCCGCCGCGTCCGCGGCACAGGGGACCGGTTGGATCAGGCTTGCTCACTTCTCTCCGGACACCCCCGCAGTAGACGTATATCTGTACTCGTTCGGCAATTCCAGCGCGAAGATCGTGCTGCACCACGTTGCCTACGGGACGGTCTCGCCCTATGAGGCCGTCGCCGCCGGTGATTACAGCGTGGCCATGCGCGCGGCGGGGGCGTCCGCGACGAGCCAGCCGGTGCTGTCTACCAGCGTGACGGTCAAGGCCGACAACGCGTACACGGTGGCGGGCATGGGCCCGAAGTCGGGCCTGCGGCTCCAGGTCATTGACGACACCTTGACCACGCCGACGGGCAAGTCCCTGGTGCGTGTGATCCAGGCCTCTGCCAAGCAGCAGACCGTGAAGTTCCATTGCAGCTGCGGCGGGGACATCGCGCCCAAGGCGTCGTTCGCCTCGGTGAGCCCTTACTCTCCGATCCCGCCGGGCACCTGGACCATGTCCGCGATCGGGACCAGCGCGAAGGCGGAAAAGCCGGTCAAGCTGGTGGCTGGTACCGTCCACACCGAGGTCGTCCTGGACGGGGCCGACGGCCTTCAGATCGTCGACCTGGAAGACGCCGCGGGGGCGGGCCAGCCGCCGGCGGGCGGGGTTACCACCGGTCTCGGCGGCACCGCGGGACAGGGCCCGGGATCGGCCGTGCCGTGGCTGGCGGTCATCGGAGCCGGTGCCCTGGTCACCCTGGCGGGCGGTTACCGGCTGCGCCGTAACGGGCTGCGCCGCCGGCTGAACACCGGGGCCTGAGAGTGCGGAAGGGCAGGCCGGCCGCGATCGCCATCGCGGCCGGCCTGGTCGTAATCGTGGCTGGAACCGGGGCCCTGCTGCTGACGCGGCACTCGCCTCCGGCCCTGCGCCCGGTGGCGGCGGCCACCCAGGCGGCCGGAGGCGGGGCGGCGCTGCCCGCCCCCACCGGCCCCATCGCGGCGCCGCCGGAGTCGGCCCCGCCGGCCCCGGTGGCCCGCCCCGTCTCGCTGACCATCCCGCTGATCGGCGTGAAGACCAGCCTCATCACGCTGGGCCTGGCGTCGGACGGCTCGATGCAGGTGCCGTCGTCGACGACCGTGGCGGGCTGGTACACCGGCAGCCCCCGGCCGGGCGGCGTCGGCTCGGCCATCATCGTGGGCCACGTCGACTCGCTCACCGGCCCCGGGGTGTTCTACAAGCTGCCCCGGCTGCACAACGGCGACATCGTCTACGTCAAGCGTGCCGACGGGACCACGGCGGAGTTCCGCGTCACGTCGGTGCAGACCTACCCGAAGGACCAGTTCCCGACGCAGACGGTGTACAGCCCCACTCCCGACGCGGAGTTGCGCCTCATCACCTGCGGCGGCGCCTTCGACCCCGCCACTCATCACTACCTCAGCAACATCGTCGTCTACGCCTCCGAGGTCGGCTGACCCCGCGATGCGAAACTAGGTCCATGACGCCGGAAGAACGGTTCCAGGACCTGGTGGACGAGTTCATGGGCGAGGACGGCGTGACCCCGCCGTCCGGCGGCAGCGGGTTCGGCCGCAGCGCGCTGCGCTACCGGCGGAAGATCTTCGCGATGTTCGTCCGCGGCCAGCTGGTGGTCAAGCTGCCCGCGCCGCGCGTCGACGAGCTCGTCACCGGCGGCCACGGCGACCGGTTCGACGCCAACAAGGGCACCCCGATGCGGGAGTGGTTCAGCCTGGACTCGGGCTCCGCCCTGCCCTGGCCGCCGCTGACCCGCGAGGCCCTGGACTTCGCCCGCGGCCAGGGCTCAGGCTGACCGGCTGGCTGGCCCCCCTCCCAGCCAGCCGGCGCCCGAGATGACAGGAAACTACCGGGCCCGGCCTGGTCAAAGGGGCGATCCGGGCAAACCTCGGACAGCCTCGGACACGCCGCTGAGGACGAGGACACAACGCTACGGGCCCAGCGCTACGGGCACGGAGCCCGGTACGGCCGGCCGGGCACGTAGTTGGCCCACTCCAGCCGGGTGAGCGGCTGGCCGGCGTTCGCGCACACCGCCGCGGCGGCCGCGGCGGGCCTGGTGTCCCACAGCCGCACGGTGCCGTCCGCGCTGCCCGCGGCCACCACGCCGCCCTCCGGGGAAAAGGTGACGGAGTAGACATGTCCGTTCGGTCCGTTCAGGGTGGCCAGCCGCGACGGATGGCCGGGTACGGCGAGGTTCCACAGCCAGACCGTCCCGTCGGTCACCCCCGCGGCCAGGGTCTTGCCGTCCGGGCTGAACGTCACCGAGTAGACGTAGCTGGTCGGCCCGGCCAGCGGCGGCCCGAGCAAGCGAGGCCGGGCCGGGTTCGCCACCGACCACAGCCGGACCGTCTTGTCCGCGCTGCCGACCGCGAGCAGCTTGCCGGACGGGCTGAACGCCACCGAGATCGCGTAGCTGGCCGGACCGGTCAGCGGCGCGCCCAGGGGCACCGGCCGGGCCGGGTCGGCCAGTGACCAGAGCCGGGTCTTGTCGTCGGCGCTAGCCGCCGCCAGCACCCGCCCGTCCGGGCTGAACGCCACGCTGTACACGTACGTGCCCGAGTCGTTCACGACGGCCAGCGGGCGGGCCGAGGTGCCCGACACGGACCACAGCCGGACCGTCCCGTCGTCGCCGCCGGTCGCCGCGAGGTCGCCGGACGGGCTGAACGCCACGTACTCGACCAGGCCCGTCGCGGACGCCCGGGCCGGCCGCCCGGGCGCCGTCCCGTCCGGGCGACGCAGCTGGAACATCCCGTTCCCGTAGCCGGCCGCCAGCACGCGGCCCGAGGGGGCGAACGCCACCGCGTTGACGAACGTGCCGTCCGGCGGCGGCACCGCCGCGATCCGGGCCCGGGTCACCGGGTTCCACAGCTGCAGGGTCCGGCTGCCCACCGCGAGCAGGTTCCCGGCCGGGCTGAACGCCACGCTGTTCACCGGTGATCCGGCCAGCAGCACGGGTGAGGGCAGCGACCACACAGAGACCGTGCCGTCCCCGTCGCCCGCGGCCAGCCGGGTCGGCCCGTCCCAGGCCAGCGACGTGACCGGATCCTCGTGCGGCAGCTGCGCGGTCAGCGCCCGGGTCGCCATGTTCCACACGTAGACGCGGTTGTCGCTGGTCCCGGCGGCCAGCATGCCCCCGGCCGGGCTGAACGCGACCGAGTTGACCCAGTCCGACGGGCCGCTCAGCGAGCCCTGCGCCACCGGGCGGCGCGGCGCCGCGACGTTCCACAGCCACACCTTGCCGTCCCGGCTGCCCGCCGCCAGCACCTGCCCGGACGGCCCGAACGCGACCGACATCACGATGTTCCCCGGCCCGGTCAGCGGCTTGCCCGCCGACGCCGGCCGGGCCGGGTTGGACACCGACCACAGCCGGACCGTCTTGTCCGCGCTGCCCGCCGCGAGCAGCTTCCCGTCCGGGCTGAACGCGACCGACTCCACGTACCCGGCCGGCCCGTGCAGCGTGGCCAGCAGGGTGGGCGCCTGCGGGTTGGCCACGTTCCACAGCCGGACCGTGTTGTCGGCGCTGCCGGCCGCGAGCAGCGTCCCTGACGGGCTGAACGCCACCGAGTACACCGTGCTGGCCGGGCCGGTCAGCGGCGGGCCCGCCGGCCGCGGCCGGGCCGGGTCGGCCAGGTTCCACAGCGAGACCTGCCGGCCGGCCCCGGCCACCGCCAGCATGGTCCCGGACGGGCTGATCGCCGTGCTGTACAAGGGGCTCGACCTGTCGCTGACCAGCGGCCCGCCGAGCGGCACCGGGTGGCCAGGCCGGGTCGCGTTCCACAGCCGCAGGGTGCCGTCGGCGGCGGCCACCGCCAGCAGCCCGCGGCCACGGTTCAGGCTGACCGACTCGACCACGTCGGGCGAGTCGATCAGCCGGGCCGCCGACGGGCTGCCCGACGACTCGAGCACGCTGGCCAGCGCCTCGGGGGTGCGGGCGATGCCGTACGCGGCCAGGCTGAGCTGCGCGGCCAGCGGGGCGTTCTGGCCGCGTACCTGGCCGGCCTCCACCGCCACCTCGCGCGAGTCGGCGTTGTTGCGCGCGGCGGCCGCCGTCATCCGCTGCTGGAAGGAGTAGCCGGCCAGCCCGGCCACCGCGACCGCCAGCACGGTCAGCGCGCCGACCAGCCGCTTCAGCCGACGGGTGCGGTTCCGCTCGGCCCGCTCGCGGGCCTGCTCCCCGGTCACCGCCGCGGCCATGAACTCGCTGGCCAGCGGGCTCAGCGAGGCGCGGTTGTGGTCCTGCCCGGCCCAGTCGCGGGCGATCGCCAGCTGCACGCCGCGAAGTAGCGCCGAGCTGTCCCGGCCGGTCTCCTCCCAGATCCGCGCCGCCTCGGTGACCCGCCGCCGGGTCCGCAGGTCGTCCTGCCCGGCGTCGATCCAGGACCGCAGCCGCGGCCAGGCGGTGAGCAGCGCGTCGTGGGCGATCTGCGCGTGGTCGGCGTCCACGGTGATCAGGCGCTCGTCCACGAACCGGCCGAGCAGGCCGATGGCGCCGGCGCCCCACCGGTCCAGTTCGGCCAGCGGGACCACGCTGCGGGTCGGCGGGGCGTCCTCGGCCACGTGCACCAGCCGCAGGAACAGCCGCCGGGCCATCTCCTGGCGCTCGGCGGGAAGGCCCGCGAAGACGCCCTCGGCCGTGCGGCTGATCGCGTCCGAGATCCCGCCGCTGGCCTGGTAGTCCGCCACCGTGATCGCGCCGGTGCGGCTGTGCTCCCAGGTGGTCAGCAGGGCGTGCGAGAGCAGCGGGAGCGCCCCGGGCTCGTGCGCCCCCTGGGCGCCCGGGGTCTTCGGTGCCAGGTCCCGCAGCAGCAGCTCGACCAGCCCGTCCTCCACCTCCAGGCCGGCCCGCCGGGCGGGCTGCACGATGGCCTCCCGGACCTGGTCGGCGCTCATCGGCCCGAGAACGACCTGCCGGGACTGCAGCGCGTCGGCCAGGCCCTGGTACCGCAGGGCCTGGCCGTAGAAGTCGGCGCGCAGCGCCAGGACCACGGTGACCTTCCCGGCCAGCTCGCAGACCGCGCTGATGAACTCCCGGCGCTGGTCCTCGTCCTGGCAGCGGGTGAAGACCGCCTCGAACTGGTCCACGATCACGTACCTGGGCTCGGCCACCAGGTGGGCGCCGAGGTCGGCCGCCGGGTTGTCCGTCGGTATCACCAGCGCCACCGGCCCGGTCAGCCGCGGCATCAGCCCCGCCTGCAGCAGCGACGACTTGCCGGAACCCGAGGGTCCCACCACGATCAGCGGCAGCCCCACGCCCCCGCCGAGACCCCAGCCGGTAGCCAGCTCGACCAGTCGCTCGGTCACGTCCTCGCGGCCGAAGAACCACGGCGCGTCCTGCGGCCCGAAGCTGGCCAGCCCGCGGTAGGGTGCTTCGCCGCTGGTCATGTGCCGGTCCGGGGGCCGCTTGCCGGGCGGCCGCCGGGCCCGGCCCAGCGCCGCGGTCCACTGCCCGACCCGGTCCTGGTCGGTCTCGCCGCAGGCAGCCAGGATCTTGACCAGCGACTCGGCCTGACCGGAGGCGGGCAGGTGCCGCCCGGAAAAGTAATCGCCGGCCGTGCTGGCGGGCAGCCCGGCCGCCCTGGCCACCTGCCGGACGGTCAAGTCGGCCTGATGGCGGAGTAACGTCAGCTCGCGGCCGAACTCCTGCGGGGTCACGATCCGGTCCGGATCGGGTCGCCGGTCCTGGCCGGCCTCTGGCGATTCGTCGCTCACCGGCATGATGCTACGGCGTCACGCCCGCCGCCCGCCCGCCCCTGCTGGTATCCGTGCGCGAACTGTAGCCTAGGGTGCCATGGACGTGGAGGTCACCGACAACCCCGACAAGGCCAGGTTCGAGATCCTCGCCGACGGCGAGCTGGCCGGGTTCGTCCTGTACCACTTGCGCGGTAACGAGATCGCGTTCACCCACACCGAGACCGACGACAGGTTCCGCGGCCACGGCCTGGCCAGCCAGCTCATCCGGACCGCCCTGGACAACGCCCGGGCACGGCACCTGGCCGTGCTGCCTTATTGCCCATTCACCCGGAGCTGGATCGCCGAGCACCCCGAGTACGCCGACCTCGTGCCGGCCGACCGCCGCCCGCAGTTCGGCCTGTGACGCGCGGCTCGTCGGAGCGGCGATGAGTTTCCGCGCCGGCCCCCGTTATACGACCATGGACTACAAACTGGAGCTGGTGCTCATCCCCGTCACCGACGTGGACCGCGCGAAGAAGTTCTACCTCGACAACATGGGCTTCGTCCTGATCGTCGACACCCCGATCGGCGCCGGGCAGCGGGTGGTGCAGGTCGTCCCGCCCGGTTCGGAGTGCGCTATCGGGTTCGGCACCGGGATCACCTCGGCCCCGCCGGGCTCGGCGCAGGGCCTGCACCTGGTCGTGCCCGACATCCTCGCGGCGCGGGCCGAACTGGCCGGGCGCGGCGTGCCGGTCGGCCCGGTCCGCCACCTGGTGGCCGGGGAGTGGGTGGACGGGCCGCACCCGGAACGCGCGAACTACCAGTCGTTCGCCGACTTCGCCGACCCGGACGGCAACCTCTGGCTGCTGCAAGAGGTCGACCGGAGCAAGGGCTGACGGATGGGCTGCCCGGTCGACGAGCCCGCGTTCGCCGCCCTCGCCGAACGTCACCGGCGCGAGCTGCACGTCCACTGCTACCGGATGCTGGCCTCGTTCGACGAGGCGGAGGACGCCGTGCAGGAGACGTTCCTCAAGGCGTGGCGCGGCCGGTCCGGCTTCGACGGCGGCTCGCACTTCCGTGCCTGGCTGTACCGGATCGCCACCAACGTCTGCCTGGACATGCTGCGGCACGGCTCGCGGCGGACCGCCGCCAGCTCATTCGCCGAGGTGTCGTGGCTCCAGCCGTACCCGGACGTCCTGCTCGACCAGGCCGCGCCCGGCGACGAGGAGCCCGAGGCGGTGGCCATCTCCCGGGAGACGATCTCGCTGGCGTTCCTGGCCGCGCTGCAGGTCCTGCCGCCGCGGCAGCGGGCCGCGCTGATCGCCCGCGACGTGCTCGGCTGGCCGGCCAGCGAGACCGCGGCGGCCCTCGGCACCAGCGTCGCCGCGGCCAACAGCGCCCTGCAGCGGGCCCGCGCCACCATGGCGGACCGCCTGCCCGGCCGCCGTGCCGAGTGGACCGCGCAGGAGCCGAGCGCGCAAGAGCGCGAGCTGGTCGAGCAGTTCATCGCGGCCCACGAGCGGCTCGACGCCGAAGCGGCCATCGCCATCGCGGCCCGGGATATCCGGGTGACGATGCCGCCACGGCCGTACGTGCACGAGGGGCAGGCGGCGCTCCGGCCGCTGCTGGACGAGGCGTCCGCGATGGGCGACTGGCGGCTCGTCCCCGTCGGGGCCAACCGGATGCCGGCCACAGCCAGCTACCTGCGCCGGCCCGGCGACAGCGTGTTCCGCGCGCTCAAGCTCGACGTCTTGCGCGTCGAAGACGGCGTGATCGCCGAGATCACCACGTTCGGCGCCGGCCTGTTCGGCGCGTTCGGCCTCCAGCCGGTGCTGGCCCGGCCGGGCGGGCGATAGCCTGTCCCGCGTGCTGGAACACGTCACGGTGACGCGGTACGTCACCCCGCTGCGCGAGGGCGGGTCGCTGCCCGCCATCGTCGAGGCGGACAACCTCGGCACCTACGTGATGAAGTTCCGCGGCGCCGGCCAGGGCCCGCTCGCCCTGGTCGCCGAGATCATCGCCGGCGAGCTCGCCCGCCGCCTCGGCCTGCGCGTGCCCGAGCTGGTCCTGGCCGAGCTGGATCCGCGGATCGGCGTCAGCGAGCCCGACCCGGAGATCCAGGACCTGCTGCGGGCCAGCGCGGGCCTGAACCTCGGCGTGGACTTCCTGCCCGGCTCGTTCGGCTTCGACCCGCTCGGCTGGACGGCCGAACCCGGCTTCGCCAGCCAGGTGCTCTGGTTCGACGCGCTCGTGCAGAACGTCGACCGCACCTGGCGCAACCCGAACCTGCTGGTCTGGCACCGCAACATCTGGCTCATCGACCACGGCGCGGCGCTGTACTTCCACCACAACTGGCCCACGGCCGACCCCAAGCGCCCCTTCGACGCCAGCGAGCACGTGCTGCGCGACCGCGCCACCACGCTCGGCCAGGCCCACGAGCTGCTCGCCCCGCAGGTCACACCGGACCTGCTCCGGGACGTCACCGCCCTGGTGCCGCCCGACTGGTTCGGCGACCGCGGCGCGGACGCCTACGTCGAGCACCTGGCGCAGCGCGCCCCGCTCGTCCCGGAGGTGATCCGCCCGTGAGCGAGGTCTTCGAGTACGCGCTCATCCGCGTCGTGCCCCGGGTGGAGCGCGGCGAGGCCATCAACACGGGCGTGATCGTCTACTCGCAGGCCTACCGCTACCTGTGCGC
>Ga0066388_100003322_pt1 | contig 10366 bp, 10 predicted proteins | sample PanSoiMetaGPlot6_FD_64539 | JGI IMG/M metagenome (GOLD analysis project Ga0066388, IMG submission 64539) | Tropical forest soil microbial communities from Panama analyzed to predict greenhouse gas emissions - Panama Soil - Plot 6 (Hybrid Assembly) | ecosystem: Environmental > Terrestrial >... | reverse complement strand
AATGGGAACTGGGTTTTCAATCCATTCGCGTGGCAGCTGCTGTTCGTTTTCGGCGCTTGGTGCGCCCTCGGTGGCGCCAAGCGCCTATCAGCAATAATTCGTTCGCCAATCACGGCCGCGGTTGCGATCGGGTACCTCGCCTTCGCATTCTTCATTGTTTTGACGTGGTACCTACCCGGTCTCAGCGCGCTGGTGCCGCAGTGGCTGGAAGACTGGATGTATCCGATCGACAAGACCAATCTTGACGTGCTGCGCTTTCTTCATTTCGTAAGCTTGGCGGTGCTCACAGTCCAGCTGATACCGCAAGACTGGCCCCTGCTGCGGTCGAGGTGGTTGCGTCCGGCCATCGTGTGCGGCCAGCATTCCCTGGAGATTTTCTGTCTGGGGGTATTCCTGTCCTTTGCAGCCCACTTTGCCATGGTGGAGATCAACCAGGGCGTCGCCATGCAGATTGGCATGAGCCTGTTAGGCATCGTCATAATGGTTGCGACAGCCGCCCTCATTTCATGGTACAAAAGCATAGAAGGACGAAGTCCTCGATCACGACCTGGTCCACCAGGCGCGACCCTCGTGGGAGGAGGGGTATGAGACGGATCGTCGTTGCCCTGCTGTGCGCCGCCTTGAGCGCTGGCATGGGTCTCGCCAAGGAAGGGAATGAGTGCATTGTTGCAGCCGGTTCGATTGGACCGGACTTCGGCCTGCCTCACGTCGCGCACGCGATCAGCAAGAACAAGCTTGATGTTGCCGTCATCGGCAGTGCGTCCTCAGAGCTCAATGGTCCGGCCGGGACCAACATCGCTTATCCGACCTGGTTGGAGGCGACGCTGCGCGAGCTTCTGCCCGGCGTCACGGTTAAGGTTAGCACCTACGCGCGCGCCAGAGAGACGGCGGCCGAAATGGAGGCCAAGCTTCCGCGCATCATCTCTGAATCCACGCCCGCATTGGTGATTTGGCAAACCGGCACGGCTGACGCCATTCGTGGGGTCGATCCTGAAGAATTTCGCGCCGTGCTGGACGATGGCGTCGACAAATTGCGCGCTGCCGACGCCGACGTCGTGTTCATGAATATGCAGTACAGCCCGCGGACGGAGGCGATGCTGGCGGTCGCAGCGTATGCCGATGCGATGCGGTTTGTGGCCCTGAAGCGGGAGGCAGTACTGTTCGACCGCTTCAACATTATGAGGCGCTGGAACGAAAGTGGGGTGTTCGACCTGTACGGAGCGACGCGAACGACCAACGTAGCCGAACGGGTCCATGATTGCCTGGGGCGGCTCTTGGCCGATGTCGTCATTGCGGGCGCGAAGTTGGCGCCCGTCGCCAGCAAAGGCACGGAATAGCCGTGAGCCCTCCCCTTCGATCTTTGGCACGGGTTGCCGCAGCTAGCCTCCTCTCGATGGCATTCTGCCTGCCCACGCCCTACCCTCCTCTCCTTGCGCAGGAGGGCAAGGAGCGGGGAGCGGATGATCCCGCCTATGCGTGCAGCGATAATGCCCACCTGGGGCAGCTTTCTGCTCCATTGGCTCGGATGCGACGCCTCATTGCGGCCAGGCAACCAGTCACCATAATGGCGCTCGGCTCATCGTCGACTGCGGGGGCGGGCGCCAGCAGCCCGGCGGCCTCATATCCGGCGCGTCTTGAGGTCGAACTGCGCAACCGCTTCCCGGGCGTCTCCATCACGGTGGTCAACCGCGGCGTCAACGGCGAAGAGGCCGCCGATATGCTGGCGCGGTTTGACCGGACCGCGGCGGACGACAAGCCTGACGTGGTGTTGTGGCAGCTCGGCACCAACGCGGTGCTGCGCGACCATCCGCTCGGCCCGGTTGACCGGCTGATCACCGAGGGCCTCATGCGAATGAAGGCGCTCGATGTCGACGTGGTGCTGATCGATCCGCAATTTGCCCCGAAGGTTCTTGCGCGACCCGATGCGGACAGCATGGTGGGCGTAATTGCGGCAACCTCGACTAATCGCGGCGTTGATCTCTTTCCGCGCTTCGCAGTCATGCGGGAATGGCACGAGGCAGGGGCAATTCCGTTCGAAGCATTCCTGTCGCCGGACCTGCTCCACATGAACGACTGGGGTTATGCGTGTCTTGCCAAGCTGCTCGGCGCCGCCATGGCGGAAGCTGCGACACGGCCGGTCGCAGCGGCCGCGACGATAACGTCGAAATAGACTGCTTCCGCGATTCGCGCCGACCTCCACGTCTCTATTGACGAGCAAGAACGGGCCAGGCCGTATTGTCACGCCTTTTTCAGCGCCGCTGTCAGGTCCGCCGCGATATCGTCGGGGTGCTCAAGCCCGACCGATAGCCTCACCAGTCCATCGCTGATCCCCAGCTCGGCCCGCGCCGCCGGGGTGAGCCGCTGGTGCGTCGTGGTCGCCGGATGGGTGATCAAGCTCTTGGCATCACCGAGATTGTTGGTGATGTGCACAAGCTTCAGGGCGTTGAGGAAACGGAATGCGCCCGGCTTGCCGCCCGCGACCTCGAAAGCGAGCAGGTTGGACCCGCCGCGCATCTGCTTCTTGATGGTCGCCGCCTGAGGATGGTCAGCCCGGCCCGGATAGATGAGCCGGGTGATCGTGGGATGGCCAGCGAGGACGTCCGCGATCGCGGCGGCACTTTGGCTTTGCCTGGCCACCCTCAGCGGCAGCGTCTCCAGACCCTTGAGCAGCACCCAGGCATTGAATGGCGACATCGCCGGGCCGGTTTGGCGCAGCAGATTGTGGATATTGTCCTGAATGAACTTTTCCGACCCCAGGATAACGCCGCCGAGGCAACGGCCCTGGCCGTCGATATGCTTGGTGGCCGAATAGACGACGCAATCAGCGCCGAGCGCGAGCGGAGACTGGTAGATCGGGGTCGCGAATACATTGTCCACTACGAGGCGTGCTCCGGCCTCGCGGGCGATTGCCGCAATCGCGGTGATGTCGAGAACATCGAGCGTTGGATTGGTGGGGCTTTCGAGAAAGAACACTTTGGTGTTCGGCCGCACCGCCTCGCGCCACTCGTTGAGGTCGAGCCCGTTGACGAGGGTCGACGTGACGCCGAACCGTGGCAAGAATTCTTCCACCACCCAGCGGCACGAGCCAAACAGCGCCTTGGCGGCAATCACGTGGTCGCCTGCCTTCACCTGGCCGATGACGGCATTGTGGACTGCCGCCATTCCAGTCGCTGTGGCCCGCGCAGCCTCTGCCCCCTCGAACGCGGCCATCCGGCTCTCCAGCATGCGCACCGTCGGATTCGAGAACCGCGAATACTGGTAGCCCGGTTCGGCGCCAGTAAAGCGGGCCTCGCACTGCTCGGCGCTGTCGTAAACAAAGCCCTGGGTCAGAAACAGCGCCTCCGACGTTTCGCCGAACTGCGAACGCAAGGTGCCGGCGTGGACGAGCCGCGTGTCAGGGTGCAGGTCGCGGGACACGGACATCTGGGCCTCCTTTTGGCCAACAAAAAACCCGGCCGAGGGAACCTTTCCCAAAAGCCGGGTACGTGTCCCCGGCCTTTTAGCGATTTGTTTAACGTGGCTGCAAGCCGGCCGGCTCAAATGACCACGGGATAACCAAAGCTCATAGGGGCTCTGACCCTTCCCGTCAAGCCGGTCATCGGATAAGGCGAGTCGTGTGTAGCCGGGACGAACCACGGGTGCTTGGGCGTCCCGCCCGCCTACCCCTCGTCTCCCGGCAAACGGGGACCGTTAGCGGGCGAGACGGCCGCGCGCCGGTCTCCCAACCGGGCTGGGGTGTGCGAACTGGACGCCGCCGTGTCACTGAATTTGCGTGCCGACGAAAAGGGTATCTTACCTGATCGCCTCATTGCGACGCTCGTCAAGACCGGCGTCGTCATCCCCGCAGGCGCGCTCGATGACGATCAGATCCAGCCTGCGAGCATTGACCTGCGCCTTGGCGAAATCGCCTATCGGGTACGGGCAAGCTTCCTGCCGGGGCCGGATTCCACCGTGGCGGAGCGCATCGACGAGTTGAAGCTGCACGAGATCATGCTTGGCGACGGTGCGGTGCTGGAGACCGGCTGCGTCTACATCGTTCCTCTGATGGAAAGCTTATCCTTGCCGCCGGACATCGCGGCCGCGGCCAATCCAAAAAGTTCGACCGGCCGGCTCGACGTCTTCACCCGGGTGATTGCAGATCAGACCCGGGGATTCGACCGCATCAATACCGGCTACCACGGTCCGCTTTACGCCGAGATCAGCCCACGTGCCTTCCCGGTGCTGGTGCGCGAAGGGTCGCGCTTGTCGCAGCTCAGGTTTCACCGGGGACAGGCAGTTTTGACAGACGAGGCGCTGGCGTCGGTGCACCGGCGGGAGCGCCTGGTCGACAATGAAGCTCCCGACTTTTTCGATGGCGTTCCGGTCGGGGTCGATCTCGTCGGCTTCGGTCCCGACAAATTCATCGGTTACCGCGCCAAGCGTCACACTGGCGTCATCGACATGGATCGCCGTGCCGGTTACGACATCGCGGAATTCTGGGAGCCGATCCGGGCACGGCACGACCGCAGCCTGATTCTCGATCCCGGCGAGTTCTACATCCTGGCCTCTAAGGAAGCTGTCCAGGTGCCGCCCGATTATGCAGCCGAAATGGTTCCGTTTGATCCACTGGTGGGCGAATTCCGCGTCCACTATGCTGGCTTCTTCGATCCAGGCTTCGGCTACGCGGGCGCAGGCGGGCATGGTTCCCGCGCGGTGCTGGAGGTGCGTTCCCACGAGGTGCCATTCATCATCGAGCACGGCCAAGTCGTCGGCCGCCTGGTCTATGAACGCATGCTGGCGCGGCCCGATGCTCTCTATGGCCGCAGCATCGGTTCGAACTACCAGGCACAGGGCTTGAAGCTATCGAAGCATTTCCGCGGCTGAGAATGTTGAGAATTTCCTCGCCCACCAGACATCCCTCGCGCACCGGATGCTATTTCATCCGGCGCAGCCGTCGAACGCTGGTTTCCCACAGGCGTGCCATCTTGCGGCTTTATTCTTGACGTCACTCACTTTGAGATGCCTACGTCACCGCCAAGGAGATCGGGATGCGCAAATCCGGAAATGCTTTCATCGGCGCGGTGGTCGCCGTGGTGCTGGCTACCCTGGCGCTGCCAGCCTCGGCGCCGGCGCAACCGGCTCCTACCGCGCAGAGCGAAGAGGCACGCCAAAACGAGTTGGACGCTGCCTACCGGGCTAGCGAGCAAGCCGGCACCGCGGGACCGGCCGATATCACCTTGATCGATCAGGCCGTGTTTAAACTTCCTGACGGCTTTTTCTTCATCCCCAAGGCCGAAGGCGCACGGATGCTGCGGGCGCTCGGCAACGCCGTCAGCGACTCGGACCCGACATTCGTCGGCCTCGTTGTCGGAACGAAGGCCAGCGATCAATGGATCGTTGTGACCCGCTTTATCAAAGAGGGCTATATCAAGGACGACGACGCCAAGGAGTGGAACGCCGACGAACTCCTGCAGAACCTCAAGGACGGAACCGCTGAGTCGAACAAGGATCGCGTTGCCCGCGGCTTCCCGGAATTGGAAGTTCTCGGCTGGGTGGAGAAGCCAATTTACGATTCGACGACCCATCGTCTCGTCTGGTCGCTGCTCGCCAACCAAAAGGGCGCACCGGATTCCGAAGAAAAATCCATCAATTACAACACTTACGCGCTGGGTCGCGATGGCTATTTCAGCCTCAATCTGCTGACCAGTTCGAGCCAGGTCGACGCCGACAAGAGTGTCGCGCACGAGCTATTGGCGGCGCTTTCGTACAACGCGGGCAAAGGCTATGAGGACTTCAACGCCGCCACTGACCATATCGCCGAATATGGCATTGCGGCGCTGGTCGGCGGGGTGGTGGCGAAGAAGCTCGGTCTGCTGGCGCTGATCGGCGTTTTCGTGGCGAAATTCGCCAAGGTGATCGGCGTCGCGGTCCTCGCCGCCGGGGGTGGCATCTGGAATTTCTTCCGCCGCAAGCCGAAGAGTGCCTCAACGAACGCGTAGCACGGCGCTACCCCATGAAACTGTTGTTGTTGCTGTTGGCGGGCCTCAAATGGGGCAAGCTTGCCACGACCGGCGGCACCATGCTGCTCTCGCTCGCTGTCTACGCGACCATATGGGGATGGCCTTATGCGGCCGGATTCATCGCTCTCATGTTCGCACACGAGATGGGGCACTACGTGGCGGCCCGGCAGTGCGGGCTCAACGTCGGTGCGCCGACCTTCATTCCGTTCGTCGGTGCCTGGATCAATCTGAAAGACCAACCCCACGATGTGCGGACCGAGGCCTACGTGGCGGTAGCAGGGCCGCTGGTCGGCACGATTGCGGCGGTTGCCGTCTACCTGTGGGGCCGGTCGACAGACAACGCGCTATTGCTGGCGATCGCCTACGCAGGGCTGTTTCTCAACCTCTTCAATCTCTTGCCGATTTCGCCGCTCGACGGCGGACGGATTACCGCGATTATCAGCCCGCGCGTGTGGTTGATCGGCGCCCCGGTGTTGGTCGCCATATTGTTTTTCCGTCCCAGTCCGATCCTCCTGATCATCGCAATCATCGCGTTCCCGCAACTGATAAAGGCGTGGAACTACGACCCCAAGGCGCCGGAAAACCTTGCCTATTATGGCGTTCCGCTGCAGACCAAGCTCGAGTATGGCGGCCTTTATCTGGCGTTGACGGCGTATCTCAGCGTGATGACGTTCCAGGTGCATGAAATGCTTGGCGCAATGGGCCACCCCAGGTAGGGAGGCAGCAACCTCCTCTCGGCTGCGGCGCATCTCCTTCACACCTTTCCACATTTAAAGCATGCGACGGATGATCCGTGATCGGGGGTCTGGACCGTGCGCTGAATTGGTGTAGGCTGGCAACGTTCGCGGGCGTAGTTCAATGGTAGAACGGCAGCTTCCCAAGCTGCATACGAGGGTTCGATTCCCTTCGCCCGCTCCAAATACTTGGCCGGGTTTCCGTCGTTGGTTTTGCAAACTTTGTTTATCCTTCGCCCCGTCGGTGCGATTAGGCTGCCCGATAGCCGCCTTCGTTGAGGCGTTGCGGCCGATGTAGCGGCGGATGATCTCTTCGCGTACTCCTCCTCCACCCCATGTTCGGCGATGACGCGAACCGCTGCGACCCGCTTCTCTATCCACGGCCTGTCCGTGCAGGACCGTGACCTGCGCTTTCACGACTGTCGCGGAGGCGCTCTGCGATCACTTATAATTAAAAGTTCTGGATCAGAACGCCGGGCCCTTACCGAAATTCGGTAATGCCTCGCCACTTAAGACGGCTCTAGGGTGGTTACCGGGTGGTTCAGAGGTGGCTGAACGCCAGCGATGTGGACCGGCTCTGCACTCAAAGTCTGCCGGAATTAGCGAGTAAATTCGAAACGAGTCGGCGGCGTCTGCCAAGACAATCGTGCAGTCGTCGACGTGCCGCCGCTTGTCAATGCCATTGGCCCACCGTTACGACGCATCAAGGCGGCTACCGGCCTGCACTCGCCGACATGGTGACGTCTCGACCGGCCCCGCGGTGCTGCAGCCCGTCGAGGTGCTGCGGTCCTGGCTCCTGACGCTTTGATCGGCAGCGATGCTACGCTCGTCAAGGTGCCGACGCCTGCAGCGCATCACTTGCGGCGTCCTGGCATCCGCAAGCGGAATTATTGTCACTGCTGAGGGTAAAGCGCAGCTCGATGTTGCGAACCGTTCTTGGAACAAGGCGCTTCCGTGGAGATGGATTGTACCTCCACCAGATGATTTCCATGCCCTCGGCCAGCGCAGTCGGATTGGCGACGGCGCCATCCTCTTTTTGAGATAAGTGCCGAAGCGCAGCATCCGCCGCCATGGCGACATGCCCGATTTCACGGTCAGCGTAAGGTGCGAAGGGCACATATTTAAGCATGCGTTCCATGCGTCATGTGTGATCTGCCTCACAAGGTGGCGCAGATGTCGTCCATTTTGGCGGATGCCGGCCATATTTGGGGCATTATGTCTTGCGCCAATAGCGAAAGAAATATATCATTTTTTAGTTTTTCATTTTCATAATGCAGACCCTCATTAGAGGGATTGGTCATGAAGTTATTATTCGGGGGATTTATCGCCGTTATTCTTCTCATTCTCTATGAGTACGCTGTTTATCAGGCCATAGTGGTGGTGATGTGCGTCAGCACTCCGGGCTGTACTCGATACACAGCGGACAGCTTTACGCCCGGTTTCTCCCACGCCATGAGTTTGATCGGCGGCCTCGTGTCGGCGTTGGTCATTGCTGAGCTCGCAGTCACCAAGCCTGGTGAGGCACCGGTGGCGCGAGCGATCGGTGGCTCAGCTGTCGGACCGAAACTGAGTTGGACGCTCACGGTCGTGACCGCGATCTATCTGGTGGTTTGGGTGGTAGCCGGATTGGCGGCATATGTGATCGGAACCATGTGGTATCCGGGGAAGTTGCAGCCTCTGACGGATCTTGGCCAGTCATGGTTAGGCCTTGCGGTGGCTGCGGCCTATTCGTACTTCGGCATCAGTCCTCCCGGTGGAAACCAGTCGACTTTGGAGCCTGGAACTGCGCAAAAATAGCGCCCAGGCAGCTCTTGGCCGTGCGCGAAAAACACGAATATGTGGAGCATTTCCTCCCAAGCAGGCGACGGGATGACATTTGCACCGGATATCGTCGCCATGGCACACTGACGACTCAGGGTCCGGTACGGTGCGGCGCACAAAGCCGGGCAGATCTCAAGCCGTGACGGCGCTCCGCCTGGTGATCGCATCGGAAGTTGGTTTTTTGCAAGAGAAGTTTGGGCGAGGCGCTCCGCAGCCGATCTCAGGCGTTGCGCTTGCGGATGCGAAAGACCAGCACGTCGCTGCGATGAGCCTTGCCTTCCAGGATGTCGCCAGTCTCGCGCACAAGGTTCGGGATGTCGATTTCGGCAAGCGGATCAGTGCATTCCACCACCAAAGTCGCGCCTGGTTTTAAGCGCGACAGCGCCTTGCGGGTGCGCAGCGCCGGCAAAGGACACTTAAGGCCGCGTAAATCCATGGTGATGGCATCGACCGCGTCGTTCATGGGGCCCTCGATCCGCTCAGCGCGTTGAATCGCCGCTCTTGAGCGCGTTCCGATATATCAATTCCATTGTCGGTTCGAGAACCGTCAATGGACCAGGTGCACATACCTCATCGTTGTCGCCGGGCGTAAATAGCCCGGATTCCCAGCAAAGGCAGCGCTTGGTCGTCGACGAAGAAACGCTTGCCGACAGCAAGAAAGTCAGGGAGGAACGGTAGATTCGCGATCCCTCCACATTTGCTGGGCCGACTAGGAACAAGACGCGATACGGCCCGCTGGGAGCGAGTTGTCTGGGAGACGTTTCCACACCTCGGTGTGGCCAAAAAGCGGAATGCCGAGAAAGCCACGAACTCTGAGCTCGCTACCGTCCGGGCTGATTTCCATCCTTGCGCCGTAGACCGAGCCGGTGCGGGGATCAAGGATCGAACCGCCCTCGTAGGCGAGCCCATTTCTTCTCATGCCTTTTATGAAGGTCAGGCCGATGACCAGAGCATTTCTTTGGTCGCCTTCGCATGCCGTACAGCGCCACTCGGACGGGTTCTTTCCGGGCGTTGGGAATATCTTTACCATCTTTCCTTGATACTCGCCGTTACAGTCGGCAATGCGAAACCAGGCAGCGGGGGCTCCGGCGTCGTCAACCCTCTCCCATAGACCGACGGCTGTTCGTTCCTGAGCGTCCACCGCGACCGGCGCGGCGATCGCGAGAGCATAAAAAGCCGCAGCCGCGATCCCGCACCCGAGCCGTGTCATGTGATCGGTTTTCAGCAAGGCTGAGCGGGCCTCCAATTCCGGGCTGTCCATGCGTGGGCGCCATCGTGACGCGAACGTATTGTTGCTCTCTGTCCTGACAACACCCTGATCCGCATTGGTCAGTCAGTTCAAAAAACGGCCTCAGCTTCGGCTGCTCACTCCCGGCTCAAGGGGATAACGGCGATATCGGCAACAGCGGTACGCGGTGCGGTGTACACCTTGCTGCTTTCCCCGAAATTTTGCGACCTCGCTGGACCGTGGCACCCGCCTGCCCCTCCCTCTACCCTAGCCGGGGGAGAGTAGAGTAGGAGGCCTCAATTGAAATGGCCGAACAGGATGACAGCAAATGCAATCACCACGGCGGCGATCCCGAAAAACAGGACGTAGCGGACGTTGTGCCCGGTTACGCCCTGCCGCTCCGGAATGTTTGACACAACCGCTGGTGGTTGGTCTGGCTTGGTTTCGAGATGGTCGCCCGATTTGGAGTCGTCAAACTGCATGCATCCGCTTCCCTCGAACGATGGATCAGGAGCCGATTTCGATCATATAGAATGAGGCACCCGGGCGCCTGGGCTGTTTGGCGACCGCCTCGTCCCTCCAGC
>Ga0066388_100003321_pt1 | contig 10367 bp, 8 predicted proteins | sample PanSoiMetaGPlot6_FD_64539 | JGI IMG/M metagenome (GOLD analysis project Ga0066388, IMG submission 64539) | Tropical forest soil microbial communities from Panama analyzed to predict greenhouse gas emissions - Panama Soil - Plot 6 (Hybrid Assembly) | ecosystem: Environmental > Terrestrial > Soil... | reverse complement strand
GCGCGGCGGCGGTGTGGGAGGACTACACCAATCTCGGAGGCGGATCTGCGACCTTCGATACGGTGCTCCCTATCACTCCCAATCCCAATCCGAACGGGCAAGTCTGGGATCTGCTGTAGCTCGAAAAGCAGGCAACGGCCGAGCAACTGCTGTCGGTAAGCGAGTTCTGCAACGCATATGGCTGCACAGTGGCGTAGCTGCACCGGCGTGTCCGCGAGGGCAAGATCGCAGCCCGCAAGGTGAAGCCGGGCGAGATTGTCGTCCTACTCGCAGAGGCGGAACGCTGGTGGTCGGCATTGTCGGACGCCGAGAAGAAGCGGGAGCGGCTCAAGCAAGCGGGACGCTCACATTAGCGATCGCGGCCAAGCCGACTGCTGCGTTCGACGCCAAATGGGTCAGTTTGTCATAACGCCGAGTTCTTCACCCGCCTCGTCTACCAGGGTGTCTAACCCACAAAATCAGGGTTTCATGTGATGGGGCGTCGCCGATCACGATGTCGCCTTGCGGTCGAATCCTGGGCGGTACGGCAATCGAGTTCTATCGACTGAAGGTTACAGGTCGATCCTCGTGATTATCCCGCGTCTCACCCGAGTGCAAAGTAGGCGGGGAGATCGGCAAGGAGCGGTAGCGCCTTGTCCTTGTCCAGCACAATGGGCGTCGTCGCGACCGCCGGCCACGCAATGGCCAGAGCCGGGTCGTTCCAGCGAATCCCCCGTTCGTGCTTCGGACTGTAGAAATCCGTTACCTTGTAGGCGACCTCGGTGCCTGGCTCCAGCGTACAGAGCCCATGCGCAAAACCGGGTGGAATCCAAAGCTGGCTCCAACTGTCCGCGGTCAGGACCACGCTGATATGCTCGCCGTAGTTGGCCGAACCGACGCGCAGGTCGACTGCGACTTCGAACACCGAGCCGCGCGTCGCGCGAATGAGCTTACCTTGTGCCTTCGGCGGAATCTGAAAATGCAGGGCCCGGATCGTGCCTGCCTTGAGCGACATGAGATGATTGTCCTGAACGAAACGGGTCTCGCCGAGAAACGGGCGCAAGTCGCGCGCGTTGTAGGTCTCCGAAAAGAAGCCGCGCACGTCACGGTGGCGGACCGGGGTGAACAGCATCGGCCCTGAAATGTCGAAGCCGGAAGCTTGCATAGAGGACGTTAGGCGAGCTAAGCCTTATCCCGGAGGGCTTTGAAACGCGTGTTTCAGGTGCTGTCGCTTTCCCGCAGCAACGAACACGAAGGATGAATAGCCCGATGCACCTGAGCGGGCAATGGGGGGGACGAACGGTGCACAAGATCTCCGCTTGCGTGATCACCTTCAATGATGCCGACAACCTGCAGTTTTCGGTCGCTAGTGTGGGTTGGGCGGATGAGATCGTCGTCGTTGACACCGGCAGCACCGATCGCACTATCGAGATAGCCGAGTCGATGGGCGCCCGGATCGTCAAGACGATCCCCTTCGCCGGCTTCGGCGAGATGCGCAACCGCGCAAAGGATGCTTGCAGCCACGAATGGGTGTTCAGCCTGGATGCTGACGAGCATTGCACGCCGGAGCTGAGGGACGAGATCATCGCGCTGATGGCGAGCGATCCCCCCCACGACGCATATCTGGTTCCGCGTAGGACCTACATGATGGGGCGCTGGCTGCGCGGCTCGAGCCGGCCTCCCGACTATCGCACGCCGCAGCTCTATCGAAAGGATTGCCTGCGCTATACGCCCTCATTGACGCACGAAGCGCACGAGCTGTTGTCAAAGCGTCCGCTCGGCCACTTGCAAAACCTCGTCTGGCATTACCCGATCAGCGAACTCGAGGAGGCCCTGAGAAAGGCGAACCTTTATTCGTCGTTGGGCGCGCGGGCGCTCGCCGGCAAACGAGTCAGCATGTGGACCGCGCTCGGACACGGCGCGTGGGCATTCCTTCGCCTCTTCATCCTCAAGCGAGGGTTTCTCGACGGCTGGGCGGGATTCGTGATCGCGTTGTCGAATTTCGAGGGTACGTTCTATCGCTACGCGAAAGCCTACGAGAAGGAGGAGGCTTGGGGCCTGCCGCAGACGAGTGTCGACGAGATGCGGGCTCGGCCGGTGCGAACCGGCTCTTAAGCAAGCTGCGGACGCGGCAGCGATGGGCAGCACAGGCCCCATTCTCATCGCGGGAAAGCGGGGGCGCCTCGCCCAAGCGCTGATCGCGGAAGCGGCCGAGCAGAGCCGCCATGTTGCAGCCGTTGGGCGCCCCGATCTCGACCTGCTCGATCGCGCCTCGATCGCCAGCACGCTTGCCGACATCAAACCGTGCGCCATCATCAATGCGGCGGGTATCGTCAACATGGAGCAGGCCGAACGCGATCCGTCCCTGGCATTTGCCGTCAATCGCGACAGCGCCGGCAACCTCGCGGCTGCGGCTCACGCATCGGGCATCCCGTTCGTGCATCTATCCAGCGACTATGTCTTCGATGGACGCAAGAGCACGCCTTATGCGGAGGAGGATGCAGCGAACCCGATCAGCATCTACGGCAAGTCGAAGGTCGCGGGCGAGAATGCCGTCTTGGCGGCTGATCCCGACGCGGTCATCGTGCGCACGTCGTGGCTGTTCGGTGCCTCGGCGGGCAATTTCGTCACTACGATGCTTCGCCTCGCCGAGACGAACGACACGCTCCGCGTGGTGGCTGACCAGCACGGCCGCCCCACCGAGCTGACCGACCTGTCCCGCGCCTTGTTCCGGATCGCCGATCGTCGTCTGGAGGGCGATGGCGAAGCCGGCATCTATCACGTCGCCGGGCGAGGCGAGACCACCTGGTTCGATTTCGCCCGGGCTATATTCTCGGGCTGGGCCTCGCGTGGGGGCCGCATGCCACACTTGCAGGCGATCACGTCGCCACAGTGGGGCGGACCGGCACAACGCCCGCTCTATTCGAGCCTCGATTGCGCGAAGGCGGAGCGGATATTCGGCATCGTGCTGCCGGCCTGGCAAGATTCCCTAGAACGCTGCCTCGATCGGATTGCGCAGAACCGCTGAGCTATAGCGCCAAATGCGCGAGCGTTCTGAGGAAAAACGGAAACCGGCTGTCCAGCTTGAAAATGCGACCACGCAAAATCTCGACCACTCCGTGAGCATACCACGCAACCCTGAATTAGGCTCTGTCAGGCCTTCACGGTGCATTCGAGGGCCGTTCGACGGCATTGGTGCACGCGATGGTGGGCGGCGACGTGCCGATCACTGTGGTCGACCCATTTATCGCGAGCGTTGAAATCCAAGATTCCCAGATGCACGGCGCCTTTGACACGTTCATGGCAAACATGCACGCCATCGATGCACGCGACAAAGTGCGCATGCTGAGAGGACGCTCCGCTGATCATCTTCCAAAGCTCATCGTTGCCGGGGAACAGTTCGATATCATTCTCATCGATGGTCGCATGTCACACTTGATGTAACGCTTGATGAAGTGCTTTGCTGGAAATTGCTAGTTGTGGGCGGGCTGATGATCTTCGATGATTATTGGTACCGCCGGCCTGACCTTGGACGTTCCGTCCGACCCAAACTCGCGGTAGACGGTTTTGTCGGTGCGATGTCTCACCAGATCAAGGTGCTTGATGTCGCCGCCCAGGTTTTCCTTCAAAAGAAACGAAAGTGGGCCAGCTGGATCGCACTCCTGTCCTTGATAAATCCGACCTCTTGCGAGACGGCATATCTTGATTGGATCGAGATGATCATGTGGACATGATCCGGCACGAGGCGAACCTCAGAGCTTTCGCGGGCGCACCAAGTGCCGGATGTCATGATAGGCCTTCTCCCCGACCAGCCGGCTCGCGCTTCGTTTCAACAGCCACTCGGCATGAGCGCTGATGGCACGGACTAGCGTGACCGGCTTGTCGAGCCTGATCCGACGGGCGGCGTCGCGCAGCTCGGCGATCCCGCCCGCCGCCCGCGGATCGCGTGACCGCGACCGCTTGATGCCCACGAAGTACAGATCCTTGGAATAGCGGTTGTCGAAGAACGCGTTATCGCTGAAGTAAAGTGCAAGGTCGATCTGGCTCTCGAAATCCCGCTGCGACAGGTTGCGGTAGTACTCCGCATGCGGTCCCGAGGAGGTCAGCGACACACCGGGGCTCGTGCGGGTAGTGCCGTGCTCGCCGCGTCCGATTCCGGCGCAGGTCACCAGGCACAGACCACCCGCCCTGAGCATGCGCGTCATGTTCAGAAAGGTGCCGAGCCAGAACGGATTATGCTCGAAGCATTCGCACGACACAACGACGTCGAAGGAATCGCTGGGCAGCGCGAGCGAGTCGCCGGACGCCACGAGATCGACGCAGGGACCCGCAGCGACATCAACTCCAAGATACTCGCAGTTCTCGAAGAATTTCCGAACCGTCCCGGTCACGTTCCAGCTGCCGATCTCCAGGACCTTGCAGGAGGTGAAGAACTCCGGGAACGCCGCGCGGACCGCCTCGACGAATTTCTGCTGCTGAAAATGGGCCATGATCCGAATGAACCAATACTGGTGCGAGGTGTGCCTGCGTTCACGATATCGAGTCCCGGTTTATCTTTGCCGCGGGGCGGCTCTTGCGCAACTGCCTTGGCGCTGTGGGAGAAGCCCACTTTCGATTTGGCCGCAAGGACCTTCACGTTCAACACCGTCACCGCACTGCCCGCGGTCGATCCGTCGTGGCACGTGAAAGGCAGGGCAGACCTCAACTTCGATAACCGGGCCGACATCGTGTTCCAGAACGACAACGGCGCGGTCGTTCTCAATCCCAATCCGAACGGGCACGTCTGGGACCTGCTGTAAATAGCGCTCGCCGCTCCGCGCTTGATGTCACCGCCCGGCCAACCACCAGCCGGGCGGTTTTCCTGTCTCGCTCGGCCGACTGCACGACGTGCAGCGGCTATTGTCCTAAATTTGATTTGCCAAGTGTCCTAATTTCAGTACCTAGGGCTCGTCCCGCTGGGACGCTCAGGACCAACCCACTTGTTCCAACTGTCCCACTGGGACGCTTGGGACACGGGGCACGGACCAAGCGCTCGTCAGACGCGTAGACGCTGCCAAGATACTTTGCTGGGAGTGGCTTTGATGAGGCTGATTTGCCAGCGATGCTCTGCCGGCTTCGAGAGTTTTTTACGCCCCGACGCAAATCGTCGTAACTCATCTTCCATCCGAGATAGACCGTAATGCCGTAACAGCATATTGCGGCGTTGATGAATGCAAAGCTCGCGTAGGAATAGCGGCTGCCCAGCATGTCGATGACAAAGGCAGCGGAGAGATAGGCCAGCAATCCCCACTGGAAAAGCACATGGACTGGCGTCGTCGGAGTTCGGGACTGAACTTTCGGCGTGCGACCGAATGCGGCTTTGTTTCCAGTGAACGCCTGCTGCAGCGACCGCAGCACGCCGGCAAGGTTGACCGGCACGAGCAACAAATTGAGGGCATATACACGAAACAAATCACGCCACTGATAGCCCACGTTCCGGAGATCGCGCCCATACAAAAAATAATAGGGCGCCGCCGCGAGCGGCAGCCACAGGCTGCTCAAGCGTTCATCGAAGTGATAGATGAGAAGAATGAAAAGAATGAGAAGACCGAGATTTCCGGCCGCCGGGGAAACCAGGTAGTGGGTCCTCAGCGCCAGCTCCGGAAATGCGCGCATTGCATTCTTCAGTTTCCTGGCATGTCTGATCAAATTGGGCAAAATGATCAGGCCGCCATTGGACCATCGTCGCCGTTGAATAATCAGCGCGCCGAAGTCCGGCGGCGTGGCGCTGTACGCGAGACGTTCGGGATAGTTATACAGGCGCCACCCTCGGGAAATTAGATCTACCGTAGAGCCGGTGTCCTCGATCACGGTGCGGTCTTGAATGAAGACCGGGAGGTGATATCCGCGCTCGTTCGTGAACCCCCTGATGTCGCGAAGCGCCGTGTACCGCAGCAGGGCATTTGCTCCCACCCAATAGGTCGCGTTGAAGCGGGTAAATCCTTGGTGGATCATATATTGGATGTCTGTTGTGGCACCCGCCACGCGCTCAAGCAGACAGGCTGCGCCGGGGAACGAGGAATATGGCGTCTGCGCCACCGCAATCCTCGGATCGCGCTCCATCACAGGAATCAAGCGCAGTGCATAATCGGGCAGAACAATGCTGTCCGCGTCGACGGTGAGAATGTAATCGGCCGATGGAACGAGGAGCGTCGCCTCATCGGCCGCGTATTCGACGAGGTGAAGCCCATCCTGTTGATCGACTTCTCGAAAACAGCGGCCCATCAATCCAATGTAGCTATTGAGATTCATTGCCTTATTCGGCGCATGCGAAAGATTCACATATTGCTTGCGTTCAAAGCTCGTGATCTCCACCGTCACAAGCGCCACGAGCCGCCGATACTCGTGAGCCAACTCGTCCAGCTCGAACTCTTGTGAGCGCAAATGCTGTGCTCGGCTGCGGTGCTCGCGCGCCGGAGCGCGCACTATATGTTCAACAAACCAGCGATCCGTATGCGCGCTGACAGCCTCTGATGAAGCCAGGTCGCGGGCCATTTCATCGAGCCAGCCTGCTAACTCACCATAGAGTTGCGCGACGTGAACCCGCTCCTCCGAGGGATTTGCTTTGCCGCTAGTCAGGCGAGCGACGAAGCCGAGAGCCCTGTCCTCGAAACTGCGTGCCTTGGCGGCAAACGCCGCTCCGATTTTTCCGACCATCGCGCGTGATGCCTTCAATGCTGCAAGCTCTGCAACAGGCGCGCGCGGCGGATCGTCAAACAGTACGACCACTCGTCGCTCTGGGTACTCCATGAGTGCAGCAGAAAGAAGCGTCTGCAACAGTACGTGCTGCTCTTCCTTAAAGGACGGTATAAGGACGGTGAGCTGCGGAGCGGGAGCGTCATGAATTGCTTCGAGCTGCGCCCGCGGCACGGGTCGATGCTCTCGCTGCCGCTGCAAGTAGCCAAGACGGGCCACCTGATAAACAAGATTGCCAGCGATCAGGAGGACGACGATCAGAACAAACACTGACGTCTCTAATAGATGCCACGGGGTAGCGGCACCTGAAGCAGGGTCGCCTCGCACAAGCTCGGCAAGAAAGCATCCAAATGAAATCAAGGTGACGCTGAGCGAAGCCCAGCTCCAAACAATCTCACGCTCGATTTTCACGACACCCCCAACGCCTACTGTCCCAGCTTGGTAGATTCAGGCTCTTTGCGGCCAAATTGGCGCGATCGATTGGGGCCGTGTCATTTTTCCACAGTCTGTGTCGCATCAACAACAGCGTGGGCCAATGATACCAGCTTGCACTGGCGCTTAATCGTGTGCGAAAGCCGCTCTCGTCGATGTTGCCGAACGGCGAGAACGTGCCGTTCACGTCAAGGGAACTTTCCCTTAGCCCGGTGAAAGTTGCTGAACCGTCGACGGCCACATTGCGTGCGCTCGTATCTATGGGACGTGACGGTAGATCGGCAGCCAAGGCCGTCCGACCGGTGAGCAACTAGACCGTGACAACGCTGGCGAACCGCGCGCCGCCCGTCAATCGGTACTTGCGTGCGCGACCTTCCACTGCGGTCCCCGGTCGTGGCGCGAGACTAATCCATTTACGCGGCGCCACAACAATTTTATTTTGCGAGGATGGCATGGGGTTGGTTTCTCGGGTTGCTGGGTCTGTCCACGCTCTTGGTGGCGCTCGCTTGCATTCTCAAAAGCAGGACGATCAGGATCGGGGTGATTCAGTTGGCTGCCGTCATTTGCGCGATCGGCTTGTTCGAAGGCTACCTCCTCATTCTTGCCCGGCCTGTCGATGATGGAACGCGGATCGAAGGAAGCGCCGCAGAGGGGTTCACGGATGCGGACGATCAATTAGGCTACGTTCCGCATCGTAACGTTCGCGTCACAGCTCGAAAATTCTACAAGAGCGACTTGATCTATGACGTGACTTACACGATTGGGGCAAATGGCTTACGGATCACGCCGCCCGCTCCTCACGCCAACAGAGGTTGTGTCCTGTTCTTCGGTGACTCGATCACATTTGGCGAGGGCGTGAACGATGATGAGAATTTCCCTTACCGCGTTGGCTTGCAGACCGCAGGTGATTTCGCGGTTCACAATTTTGGATTCAGCGGTTATGGCCCGCACCAAATGTTGGCGAAGCTCCAGGTGAAGCGCGAAACATCCATTGGCTGTTTGCCAACACATTTCATCTATTTCTGCATCCCGGAACATGTCGAACGCGTTGCAGGTCTGGCCTTCTGGGACAAGCACGGCCCGCGGTTCCGCCTAATGTCCAACGGGACAGTGACCCGCGACGGCAATTTCGATACGGCGCCAGCGTTCTTTCCATTTTGGACTGCCCTCACCGACAACTTCCAGGCTTGGCAAAGATTGTTCGGCCGAAACCGGAGCGCCAAGTCAGCAGATCTGGATCTTCTGATCGCGATCATCGCGGAGGCTGCCCGCGTGACGCGCAAGCGATATCCCGAAAGTCGATTCCACATGATATTGTGGGACGGCAGCGACAACGATCGCGTCAACGCGATCGAGAGAGGTTCGACTGCTGCAGGGGTCATGGTTCACCGGTTGACAAGGGCCATCCCGGACTTTCGCGCGAACCACATGAACTATGTTCTCAGCGAGCACGACCTCCACCCGAATGCTCGCCAACACGAGTTGCTCGCACGTTATATCGCGCAGTCCATTTTGCGAGCCGGGCAAAGCGCATATCGCTAGGAAGTGCGGCGGTACAAGAAATTTCGCAGTCGTGGAACCAGATGTGCATGTCGCAAACTGGCCCGACTCTGACCTGACGGCGATGTCCGCTTCTCCGCCTCTATTGGGGTAAAGATGGGGTAATCGGCCGGCGGCTTGTGGATAGCTGAAGAAATGAGGTGCTGCGCGCTTCAGGCTGGGTCGGCCGACATCGTGTTCCAGCACGACAGCGGCGCGGTGGTGCATCGGCGAATGTCGACATCGCTGTACTCCCCTGGTGATGTTCCAATCTCGACGCTGGGGTTGCTACTTCGCGGTTACATTCGGAAAGACGACGTTCCAAACGGTGCTTGCCATCGATCCCAATCCCAATCCGAACGGGCACGTCTGGGATCTGCTGTAACCCGAGCGGCGCTCTCGCCCGGCTTCCGGGTCACGACCGACACCAACCACGGGCCGCGACATTAGACCTGCCGCTCGGCAAAATGCTGACGAAGAACAGCGCAGCCTAGAGATCTGGTGTAGCCGAGCGGCAGGGTTGCCTCGAACCGCCGCGTCGCAAGGAGGTCAGCGGCGCCGAGTTCCTGTCCCGGTAAGAACGAACCTGCTTGTTTCCGCGTCACGATCGACGCCGAGGGGCCGCGCACGGAGACCTGCCGCTCGCCGAAGCCTGACGATGAGCAGCGCAGCCGACACCTGCGAACGAGCCGCATCCGGGATCGCAGCATCTGCGGATTACTTGCGGCCTGCATTGCAGCACCGTTAGAGTGAACAGGCAGGTACCCTCGGTCGGACAGCAGGAGGGGAGCCGTCGCACTGAGCCGGATGCAGCGAAGCGCGATCCAGGCTGGCCGGATTCCCTCCACTCGCCTTGCAATGCGCGCCGGCGCCGTTCCAGGCCCGGTGTCGAGACTGGAGCATCAACCAGGGGAGCACAGCAATGACGACATTAGTCGATCGTCACCGTTCGGACTTCAATTACGGCAACATCTTCGGAAGCCAGGGCTCATTCGGAGACATTCTCTGGCGCGACCAGGCTGGGGATACTGTCCTCTGGCTCATGACCAACAACCAGCTGTTTGGTCAGTTTAGCTCTGCGACCCTTCCGTTCGTCCCGCCGGACTGGCACGTCAAGGCGGCAGCCGAGTTCGATGTGCCGTCCGGCGGAGCCAACAGCGACGACATCCTGTGGCAGAACGATAACGGCGCGCTCGCGCTCTGGCAGATGAATGGAACGGCCGTTTCCGCTATCAGCGCGCTGCCGAATCCCGGGCCCACCTGGCATGTCGTCGGCGACAATGATTTCAACAACGATGCGGCCGACGATATTCTGTTCCGGAACGACAATGGAGCGCTGGCGATCTGGACCGGGATCAACCCGGAGACGGGGACAGTCTCGGGCATATTCGGCGGCATCCAGAATCCAGGGCCGACCTGGCACGTGGTGGGAACCGGCGATACGAGCCAGGATCAGAAGGCTGGCATCCTCTGGCAGAACGATAATGGCGCGTTGGCGCTCTGGGAGGATCCGACGTTCATCGGAGCCCCCTTTCTGCTGGTTGGATTTAACACCGTCGCCGCCTTGCCCTCCGTCGATTCGTCGTGGCACGTGAAAGGCATGGCGGATGTCAACGCCGGTGGGTCGGCCGACATCGTGTTCCAGAATGAGAACGGTGCGGTGGTGGTCTGGGAGATGGGCG
>Ga0066388_100003320_pt1 | contig 10367 bp, 9 predicted proteins | sample PanSoiMetaGPlot6_FD_64539 | JGI IMG/M metagenome (GOLD analysis project Ga0066388, IMG submission 64539) | Tropical forest soil microbial communities from Panama analyzed to predict greenhouse gas emissions - Panama Soil - Plot 6 (Hybrid Assembly) | ecosystem: Environmental > Terrestrial > Soil... | reverse complement strand
GCGGGCAAGGCGCGTCCGCGGCCCGAGCCGCCGTCCGGCGAAGTCGCCCCGCAGCCGCAGGGCTAACGCTTATTTTCAGTCGGCATGGCCGGGCTCGTCCCGGCCATCTCGATTCATAGGTGGAGCCGTGCCAGCCTAAGTGGGATGCCGGCACAAGGCCGGGCATGACAGTCCCTTCTTTTCCCAATGAATTCGCGCAAATCGATGCTCGATAAATCCCGTTGGTCCGGCTTCATCCTTGGGTTGCGCCTCGGACTTCCCGTGACCCCTGGCATCATGGCGTTCGGCCTCGTGGTCGGCGCCGCTGCCGCCCGCCAGGGGCTTTCGTTCCTGCAAAGCCTGGCGATGAATTTCCTGGTGTGCTCGGGCATTGCCCAACTGATCGCATTGGAAATCTGGCCGCCGGCTCTGACCTGGGGCGTGATCGCGACGATCGCCTCGCTGACGGCGGTCGTCGGTGCGCGGCTGTTTTTGATGAGCGTCGCGATGCGACCGTGGTTCGGCCAAGTGCCGGCCTGGCAGGCCTATGCGGGCCTGTTTTTCCTCACCGACGCGACCTGGTTGATTGCAATGCGCTATCGCGCGGACGGAGGTAGTGACATTGCGGTGTATTTCGGTGCAGCCGCCGCGATCATGGCGGGTTGGCTCGCGGCCACGGCCGTCGGCTATCTCGCCGGCGGCTTCATTTCCGACCCCGCAAAATATGGCTTCGACCTGGTGATGCCCGCATTTTTCGCCGCGATGCTCGTACCGCTGTGGGCTGGCACGCGCCGCGCCTTAGGCTGGATCATTGGTGGGATCGTTGCTGTTGCCGTTGAACGCATGGTTCCTGGCTGGTGGTTCATTGTTGCCGGATCGATCACAGGTGCTGTTGCCGGCGGCTACCTCGACGAGCCAAAAAAATGAGCTTCGATCTGGGCACATTCGGCACGTGGATGGCCATTGCCGCGATGGCGGCGGTGACCTACGCAATCCGCGTAGGTGGTTTCTGGCTGATGGGATATGTCCCGCTAACACGTCGCGTTCGCAGCATCCTCAATGCGCTTCCGGGATCGGTGGTCGTGGCAGTCATTTTGCCGCTTGCCGTGCGTGGCGGCATCGCCGCAACCGCCGCCGTGCTCACCTCGCTCTTCGTGATGGCTTTTCGGCGCAATGACCTGCTCGCGGTCATGTGTGGAATGGGCGCGGCGGCGCTGGTGCGCGCATTCTGAGGAACGATGATGCCGCTGCAGAACAGGGTCAATCCGTTTGGCGAGCTGTTCGTGACACCCGCGCGCGGCACTTTGTTCGGAAATCGCGGCGGCAAGTTCCATCGCGACGACAAGACTCTCGCATCGCGGCGCTGGGTCTCGCGGCAATGGATCTGCTGCGTGCTGGAATTCAAGGGCCGCCGGCGCGACGTGTGGGGCCGCTATTACACGGAACTGTTCTTCCTCGACGAGGTCACGGCATTCGCTGCCGGTCATCGGCCGTGCTTCGAATGCCGGCGAAAGGATGCCGAACGATTTGCCATGCTGTTCTCGGGCAAACCGAGGGGCGTCTCGGCACAAGCGATGGACAAGGTACTTCACGCCGAACGTATCAACGGCAAGGCCAAAAGAATACATCGACGCGACCTCGCTTCGCTGCCGGACGGAGCAATGATCGCGCTCGATGACCAGGCCTTTGCCGTTCGCGGCGGGCAATTGCTGCAATGGGCAGCTTCGGAATATTCGTCAGCGAAGCTGCGACCGTGTGGTGTCGAGGTTGACGTGCTGACGCCACCGTCGATCCTCTCGGTGCTCTCGCGCGGCTACGTGCCGCTCTGGCACCCGAGCGCGGGTCGTTAGCCGAGTTTGCACCAAAACAAATTCGGCCGGCCGGGTGAGAAGCACGCTGCTATCTCAAGGTGGCTCGATGGGCGGGAAACTCGTTGTTCCAGGCACGCGCCTTGCCCAGGCGAAGTACACGATGGCAGACATGATGGCGAGCATCGCGATGACAATCGCGACGCAGGCCGGCCAGCCGCCGATCGTCCACGCCGCGCCGCCGATTGCGGCGCCGAAACTGCCTCCGACATAGAAACTGGTGACATAAAGCCCGACGGCCGAAGAGCGGCCGGCCTTGGCGGTGATGGTGACGTAAGCGGTAGAAACGGCCTGGCATATCAAGCCGCAGGCGGCGCAAATCGCCAGTCCTGCAATGATCAGCGGCAATGAGGGAACAAGCGTGAGGAGAATTCCGATCACCCAGACAGCAATCACCCGCACCACAAAACGCCGTCGTCCGAACCGGGTAACGGCCCAGCCGGTCCATGGAGTGAGCGCGGCGCCAGTGAGGTAGACGACGAAGATCGCCCCGAGCCAGCTGGCCGAGAGGTTGTAGGGCACCGCCGACAAATAAAAACTGACATAGGTGAAAGTGGCGATGAAATTGAACAGTACGCCGAAACCGACCGCGTAAGTCGCGATTAATTGCCCGTTGCGCAAATGGGCGAACATCTGCCTGTTCGAGGCGAGCAAGCCTTCCGACCGGATGAATTTCCGCTCATGCGGCAGAAGAAATGCAATGGCGATTGCCCCGACAAATGCGATTGCAGCAAGCGTCATGAAACCCGCTCGCCAGCTGATCAGATCGGCAAGCACACCGGTAAACAAGCGGCCGCTGAACCCGCCGAGGCTTGAACCGGACGAGTAGATACCCGCAACAGTGGTTGCTTCCTGGTGGGGCAACTCATCGCCGATGTATGCCACCATGACCGCGAAAATCGGCGGCAGCACGAGCCCCTGGACCGCGCGCCAGAAAATGATCGCCGTCAGGCTGGTTGAAAGGCCGACCATCACGGTCGGAATGACCAACACAAACATCGCCGCAACAATGACCCGCTTGCGGCCCACCACGTCGGCAACCGCGCCGGTGAAAGGGGCGGTGAGCGCTACGGCCAGAGTGCTCACGGTGATTATGGTTGAAACCTCGGCTGCGGTTGCGCCGAATTCCTTCGACAACAGCGGTAAGATTGCCTGCGGTGAATACAGATTGATGAAGGCGCAGTAGCCAGTGAGCCCGGCTGCCAGACGCACGGCAAAGGAATGTCGAGCTTTCGCGGCAGTCATCCTCGGGAACCAAGCGGGCCGTCTGTGCTCAAGCTATGCATCAGTTTCGCAGCGGATGTCACGAGGGTGCGTGCGCCGGACTGCAGGGCGTGCAGCGCATAGCTCGCTCATTTAATTCCAAGCTTCCCCTTGGCGCGCAGGAACGTTTGTTCGGGCGTGCCGGAAGCATCGACCTTCGACCATGTAACGCGTCCGAGATCGAATTCCTCCTGCTTGCGCACGACGGCCGCACTGGCATCGGATGCGTCACCGCTGCGGCTGCCGACGCGCGTGAGACGTGTCTCGAGGTCTGCCGTGAGAAACAGGCCATCGAACGTCGCACCGGTTGCGAATTTCGCAATCTCGGTCCGCTCGACCGGCTGCGCGAAGACCGCGTCAACAATGGCGGAGTAACCTGCGGCCGTTATACGGCGCGCCTTTTCCGCGAGCCCGTTGTAGACCCTGATCGTGGTTTCCACAGAATAAGCCCGCTCCGGCAGCTTTTCGGCTTCGCTCACGCGAAACAATATCTTGCGCTCGATATCGCTGCGCAACACCACAGCCCCCGGCAAAGGTGCAAGGGCGGGCGCCAATGCGCGAGCGAGCTGCGACTTTCCGGTACCAGAAAGTCCGCCGAGCGCAACCAGTCGCGGGTGCGTCGGCTCCAGTAGTTTTTGCGCCAGCGCAGCATAGTCACGCGCGCTGTGTGAAAACTCCAGCTGCGATCCCTCTTGCCTGTGCCGCGCTGCGGTTACTTTGGCGCGGATCGCCGCGCGGACCGACAGGAACAGGGGCAGCGCGGCGAGCGCATCGAGATCGTGGATCCGCTGCGTTTCGGTCAGATAGCGATTGAGCACGATGTTTGCTGCTTGAAGCAGCCCGCGCTCGACCAGGTCCATCAGCAGAAAGGCAAGGTCGTACAGAACATCGCCGGTCGCGATGCGGTCGTCGAATTCAATGGCGTCGAACAGCACCGGCTTGCCTTCGATGAGCACGATATTGCCCAGGTGCAGGTCGCCGTGGCAGCGCCGGACCAGCCCGGCACGCTCGCGTGCCACGAGCATCGATCGCACACGTTCGAACGCCTTGCGCGTTGCAGCGGACAGGGCGCGCAGGTTCTGCAAGGGAAACAAATCCGGCTCGGCAGCAAACTCGGCCTCGTTCTGTGAGATAATGTCTGCAAGTGCCTCAGCAAAATGTATGTCTGTCACCGCCGGAACAACCCGATGCGCCGCAGCCACGGCGCGCCCGAGCGCATCGGCGAGCGCCCCATCGATCCGGCCGGCATTGGCTAGGTGATCGAGTGTTTGGCTTCGGTCGAAACGGCGCATCTCCACGACCCATTCCACGGGCTCGCCCTTTCCGTTGATCGCGAGCTGGCCGTTTGTCTCGCGGGTTATTGGATGGGCACCGCGGTAGATTGCCGGGGCGTAGGCGCGATTAACGACGATTTCGTTTTCGCAGGCGGTACGCCTCTTCCTGAGAGTGGTAAAATCGAGAAAGGGAAAGCGGACCGCGCGCTTGATCTTGTACGCGCGCTCTCCCGCCAGAAAGATCGATGCAGCATGGGTATCGATTCGTTCGACCGGCACGCCGCCGTGCGTAGCCGGATCGCTCAAGAAGTTGATTACCAACCGTTGCGGGTCATCACCCATGCGGGAGTCTCGCTGCAATCCTTTAAGAGAGGTGAAGCGACCTCGTTGCTTTCCACTGCCCGTCCCCGCGAAAGTGAGAATGCAGGGCGCTCATCACCAAGCGTAAATTTGTATGCCTGGATTCCCACTTGCGTGAGAATGAGCGGATTATGTTGCACCGGGTTGCGATTTGATCTCCAACAAGCATGGTCAAAACCCGTCCCGCAGGACTGTGGCCGGACATCGGAATAAACCCGCCTTGCCGATATAAGTCCGCCATGACGAAAAAAGCCAACCTGCAGACATGCCAAAGGGCGATCACATCAACGTGCCCGGACGGCACCCTTGCCGGACCGCAAATTGAGAACCACCATTATGATGGAATACAGGAGACAAATCGTGGCGACGCTGCCGCGCAGCTTCAAACGCATAAGGCTCAATCTCGCACGCTCCAAGGAGTTCCCGGAGGGCTCCGGGCGGTATGGTTACGAATTCGTCGCTCCGCTCGACGGTAAAGGACACATCGACGTCAACCAGTGGAAGCAGCATCGCGAGCTCTGCCGGGTGCGGCGATTTGCCGAAGGCGAAGATGACCAACACGGCTTCCTGGTGCATCGGCCGGGCGGTCCCGAACATGGTCGATGGGTTTTCGACTACGATCAGACTGCGGAATATGACGACGAAAGCGGGTATCGTTTCGGCGCGCACGCTTTCCGTCCTGGAGAATATGTTTCGATTCGGGATGAAAACGGCGAGATGCATACCTATCACGTGGTCGCGGTGGAACCGGCGGCCTGAACGGCGCGTTATGTAAACGGCGGGGCGGCCCTCCCAGCGTTGCGTTTATGCTCGCCTTGATTGTTGCCCTGGTGAATCCAATTCGATCAAGCTGGAAGAGGCGCCGGCGCTCCCCCGCGAGCGAAAGTGCCGTGCTGGTGCGCGTTCTCGCTCGGAATTTTTGGCACGGCGGGCGTGATCACGCGCCGGGTATCGCTGGTGGCGTTGCCATGAGGCATTCGAGCGACCAAACCGGTGACATTAAAGTCAACATCGATTTTGCCGCCTGAGGACGATCATGGCATCGCGCATCGAAGATTACGCAATGCTCGGCGATCTCGGTTCGGCTGCGCTGGTCGGTCGCGACGGCTCGATCGACTGGCTCTGCTGGCCGCGTTTCGATTCGGACGCCTGTTTTGCGGCGCTGCTGGGCACAGCCGAGCATGGGCGTTGGCAGATCGCAACCACGGCGCGTGCTCGCGTGACGCGCCGCTATAGGCCAAACACCCTCATTCTCGAGACGCGCTTCGAGACTGACGAAGGTGCGGCGACACTCATTGATTTCATGCCTCCCCGGCGCCAGAACTCGCATCTCATCCGCATCGTCAAGGGCGAGAAGGGCAAAGTCGCGTTCCGCAGCGAGCTGGTTCTGCGATTTGACAATGGCGCGATCGTGCCTTGGGTGACACGTATAGACGATGTCACTTTGCGCGGTATTGCAGGTCCGGATATGGCGGTCTTGCGCACGCCTGCATGCATGCGCGGGGAAAATTTCAAGACTGTTGGCGATTTTTCTGTCGGGGCCGGGGAAGAGGTGCCGTTCGCGCTCTCGTTTGCTCGCTCGCATCAGGACGTGCCCGAGCCAATCGACGTCTTCGAATCTCTGGAGACGACGGAGAAGTTCTGGACCGACTGGGCAGGCCGCAACAAGATCGGAGGGCCCTGGAACGAGGCCGTGACGCGCTCGCTCATCGTTCTCAAAGCGCTGACCTATGCGCCAACCGGTGGCATGGCGGCAGCACCAACAACCTCATTGCCTGAATTCATCGGCGGATCGCGTAACTGGGACTACCGCTTCTGCTGGTTGCGTGATGCGACAATGACACTCCTGTCGCTGATGAATGCCGGTTACTACGACGAAGCGAAGAATTGGCGCGAGTGGTTGTTGCGTGCTGCTGCGGGCAGTCCGCGCCAGATCCAGATCATGTATGGCTTGCGCGGAGAACGACGCCTGACCGAATGGGAGGTCCCCTGGCTTCCCGGCTATGAGAATTCAGCGCCCGTACGCATCGGCAACGCTGCACACAATCAGCTTCAGCTCGACATCTTCGGCGAGGTCATGGACGCGCTGCACCAGGCAAGGCAGGGCGGTCTTGGCGCCCACGAAGAGGGTTGGGCCATGCAGCGTGAATTTTTGTTGCACCTTGCCCGGATCTGGCGAGAGCCCGACGAGGGCCTGTGGGAAGTTCGCAGTGGCCGCGAGCATTTCACGCACTCCAAGGCAATGGCGTGGCTTGCTTTCGACCGCGCGGTGCGCAGCGCGGAGATGTTCAAGCTGGCGGGACCGATCCAGGAATGGCGCGAGATACGCGACCGCATCCACGCCGATGTCTGCGCGCACGGCTTCGACGCCGGTCTCGGCACTTTCGTGCGCGCCTTTGGGTCGAAGGACCTTGATGCGAGCCTGCTCCTGTTGCCCGCCATCGGGTTCCTGCCAGCACGCGACCCCCGGATCGTGGCGACCGTTGCAGCTATCGAGAGCCGGCTGATGGTGAACGGCCTGGTCCTACGCTATGACAGCGCGACCGCTAGCGACGGTCTTCCGGCGGGCGAAGGTGTGTTCCTGGCCTGCAGCTTCTGGCTTGCTGATGCCTATCTCATGCTTGGTCGCCGCGACGAAGCGTTGCGCCTGTTTAATCACCTGTTGTCACTGCGCAATGATGTCGGATTGCTCAGCGAGCAATACGAACCGCGCAGCGACCGGCTGGTTGGCAATTTTCCGCAGGCCTTCTCCCATCTCGCGCTGGTCAACACTGCGAGCAACCTCGCGCACTATCGCAAACCTGTTGAACAGCGGGCCGAGCACCGCGTTGTCGAAAAGGCACCCATGCAGCCGGCCTGAAGTCTATTGACCGGCACGTTCCTTGCCCGGAGAGTGCGCGCCTGACCGCCGGACCAGGCGGCATTTCCAAGGGAGGAGCTCAGTGCTCATCGACCATCGAACTTATCGGATTCTTCCGGGCAGGGTACCCGCGCAACTCGATCTCTACAGTAAGCTCGCCTATCCAGTGCAGCTTCGCTACATGGGCGAGCCGCACTACTACCTCGTCTCGGAAAGCGGACAGCTCAACACGCTGGTTCACGGCTGGGTCTATGAGAGCGCCGGCGACCGCGAACAGAAACGCACTAAGATGATGGCGGATCCGGACTGGAGGCATTTCCTTTCGGAGAATGCAAAAGCCGGCAATGTTATTGAACAATCCAACTGGCTAATGACGCCGGCTCCGTTCTCACCGAAGATTCCGTCGGCGAAGATCGTTCGTTGAGTCGATTGCTGTCATGGCCGGGATGGGTCCGGCCATGACGTGTCCTTTAGAATAGAAAGCACGGGAAGGCGAGTTATGCGTTCAAAGGACAATGCCAGAAGCGGCGGCGAAATTCTGATCGACCAGTTGTCGATCCACGGCGTGCGTCATGCGTTCTGCGTGCCCGGCGAAAGCTATCTTGCCGCGCTCGACGCCTTCTACGGCAGCGATATCGAGCTCACCGTGTGCCGTCACGAAAGCACCGCCGCCATGATGGCGGAGGCGGTCGGCAAAATCACCGGTCGCCCCGGTATCTGCTTCGTTACGCGGGGGCCCGGCGCCACCAATGGATCGGCCGGCGTTCATATCTCGCGCCAGGATTCCTCGCCGATGATCCTATTCGTCGGCCAGGTCGGCCGCGAAATGCGCGATCGCGAGGCTTTCCAGGAGCTCGACTATCGCGCCGTGTTCGGCACCATGGCGAAATGGGCGACAGAAATCGATGATCCGTCGCGGATCCCGGAAGTCGTTTCGCGGGCCTTTCATACTGCGTGCAACGGGCGCCCCGGGCCGGTGGTGATCGCGCTGCCCGAGGACATGCTGACAGAGCGTGTGGCGGTGGCGGACGCGGCCGCCTTTACGCCGGTGGAAATTTCGCCGGGCGCGGACGACATGACTCGGCTGCACAAGCTGCTTGGCGAAGCAATGCGTCCGGTCATCCTCATCGGCGGTAGCCGTTGGACCGAGGCCTCGAGCGCCGCGCTCATGAGGTTCGCCGAGCGCTTTGCGCTGCCGGTCGCAACAACCTTCCGCCGGGGCCATTTGTTTGACGCCATGCATCGCTGCTACGCCGGCGACTTCGGCATCGGCCCGAACCCGAAACTGCTCGCACGCGTGAAAAATGCCGACCTGGTGCTGCTCATCGGCGGGCGTTTCGGCGAAATGCCGTCGCAAAGCTACAGCGTCTTTGATATTCCCGAGCCGCAAACGAAGCTCGTGCATGTACATCCAGGCGCCGAGGAGCTCGGCAGCATCTATCATCCGCTTGTCGCCATCAATGCGTCACCCACGGCGTTTGGTGCGGCGCTCGAAAATCTGCAGCCGCCGAACGACATAGCCTGGCGGGGCCAAAGCGACACAGCGCATGCCGACTATCTCGCCTGGGGCGAGAAAGCGACGCCGGTGCCTGGCGCGGTCAATCTTGGCGAGATCATGGTGTGGCTGCGCGACAACTTGCCCGCCGATGCAATCGTGACCCAAGGTGCGGGAAATTTCTCTGGCTGGGTCCACCGGTTCTACCGCGTGCGCAAGTTCGGCGGGCTCGTCGGCGCGACGTCAGGCTCCATGGGTTATGGCTTGCCGGCGGCGCTCGCGATGCAGACGCTCTATCGCGATCGCATGGTCGTATGTGTTGCCGGTGATGGCGACTTCCTGATGACGGGCCAGGATTTTGCCACCGCAGTGCAATACAAGCTTCCGGTGATCGTACTGGTGGCTGATAACGGAATCTACGGCACCATCCGCATGCACCAGGAGCGGGAATATCCTGGGCGCGTGATCGCAACCAATCTTCGAAATCCCGATTTCGCCGCCTACGCACTGGCGTTCGGCGGCCACGGTGCGGTTGTCGAGAAGAGCGCCGATTTCCCGGCGGCATTCGCCGCGGCCCGCGCGTCCGGTAAGCCGTCGATCATCCATCTCAAGATCGATCCCGAGGCGATCACACCATCGGCGACGCTGGCTGCAATTAGGGAAAAGTCGTTGGCTGGGAAAAGCAACTGATCGAAAGTTGCCTTGATTGGCGCGGCGACGACAGCTTCGGTGTAATTCGGCGCCGCGGTCCGAAGCCCATGGCTATTCCGTTGCGTCGTCGCCTCGAACGGAGATCCGCGGTTGAAGGCAACCGCGTTACAACATGATCCGCTCATTTCCCGTCCCCGCCGGAGTTTATCATCGGGCCGGCCTTCCCGGACCCGTTGGCGAGGACAGGCTCCGGCGGGAATCCAGAACCGGAGCTTCGAGACTTGCGGTTACCTGCGCTGGGCCCCCGCTTGCGTGCGCGGGGACGGAACGGAGTGGCGATTTGCGACTTGCCAAATTTCAGTGAATCAGCATTCAGTCGTTGTATGGTTTATCGCCGCACCGAGAACGTCGTTCGCCGGCTTGCCCAGCGTGAGCGGACGATCCTCGACGCCGCGCAGTCGATCGCCGGCGAAGACGGCATGGGTGCGGTGCAGATTGCGGCCGTAGCCCAACGCGCCGATATCGCCGCCGGCACGGTCTATCGTTACTTCCCTTCGAAAAACGATCTCGTTGCCGAGATGATCGCCGCCATGGCGGAGCGTGAGCTCGCCGCGATG
>Ga0066388_100003319_pt1 | contig 10369 bp, 13 predicted proteins | sample PanSoiMetaGPlot6_FD_64539 | JGI IMG/M metagenome (GOLD analysis project Ga0066388, IMG submission 64539) | Tropical forest soil microbial communities from Panama analyzed to predict greenhouse gas emissions - Panama Soil - Plot 6 (Hybrid Assembly) | ecosystem: Environmental > Terrestrial >... | reverse complement strand
GTACTCACGGACGTTGTGACACAGGACCTCGTCCTTTCCGTCGTGTGCGTAGTAGTACAACGGGTGCCCGCCGTAAGTGACTTGCGTCGAGCCGTCGGTCCGTTTCGTCGCACCAAGGGCGTCGGCGTCCGCTCCCCCGGCGGCCACGGGGGTTCCCTTGGTCAGCACCGGAGGCCACGCTCGAGCGCATTCGCCATAGCACTCCGGCTTGGCGGAACTCTCCTTGTCGAACAGGTAAACGGCCTGTCTGGTGCCGTCGAAGAGGATCTCCCCGTACTGGCTGCCGGCTGTCCTGATGACCGTACCCGGCGCTGCCTTGGCGCCCGATGGGCCTTTGCGGGCCGACGGGCTTGCCGTCGGCGACGCCGGGCTGCTGGTGTCCACGACACCGGCCGACGAGGACGGCTCGGCGCCCGGGCGCGTCGACGCTGGCTCGCTGCCCGAGCAGCCGACGAGCAGGACAGCCGACGTTGTGACGACAACGAGGAGCGTTCGCATAGTGCTGACCGTAATCGACCACCGGCCGCTCGAGGCCGCCCGGCGCAAAGGTCACCACTTCGTAAGGGCAGGACCACCCCGCCATCAGCATCGCCCACAGTGAGAAGGGGTCCCAGCGCCGGCAAGGACCCGACGGGTGAGACCGGTGCAACGCCGGAAACGAGGGACTTGCGGTCGAGGAAACGAGAAGATCACAACACGGTCGACCACATTGGACTGCCGTCCGCTCGAGCTCGACGGCAATCGCCGGCCGCTGGCTCCTGCGTACCGGCCGGGGACCGCGCGGCTACCCGGCCGGATCGCTCGCTTCGGTGTGTCGGGTGTGCAGCCGGGCCCGGACTTCGTCTGGGGTGTAGGCGCGGCGGCGGCGTTCGGCCCGCGCCACCACGGCCCCGGTCGCGGCGACCCCGACGATGCCGGCCAGTCCCAATGCCTTCCACAGAGTCGGCTTCCAGTTGGCCGCTGTCGGCCCGGCCGAGTTGTGCCTGCGCATATGCCTAGGCTAGGCCGATGCCGGCCACCCCGATCAGTCTGGACCAGGCGCTGGAGCTGACTCGCACGGGTGACGTGTGGCTGTTTCGCGGGCACACGGCGGCCGACCGGGCCATCCGACTGAGCACGAACAGCCCGGTCAACCACGTCGGCATGACCGTGGCGCTCGAGGACCTGCCGCCGCTGATGTGGCATGCGGAGCTGGGCCGGTCGCTGCCTGACCTGTGGTCCGGCGGCCATCACCGCGGGGTGCAGCTGCATGACCTGCGGGCGGCGGTGACGGTGTGGGTCACCCGGTACGGGCAGCAGGCGTGGCTGCGTCAGCTCGATCACCCGGTCAGCCGGGCGGCCGAGGACAGCCTGCTGCGCACAATCGCGCGGCTGGACGGCACGCCGTTCCCGTCCACCACCCGGCTGGCGATGCGATGGCTGCGTGGCCGGATACCGGCCCGTCGACGGCGCTCGACGGACGCCGGTCCGGACGCTGGCGTGCAGACCGGTCTGGAGTCCGCGTACTGCGCCGAGGTCGTCGCTGCCACGTACCAGGCGATGGGGCTGCTGCCGGCCCGGCGGCACTCAAGCTGGTATGACCCCGGCCGGTTCTGGAGCGGCGACGGCCTCGACCTGCTCGCCGGCGCCCGGCTCGGTGGTGAGATCCCCGTCGACGTCGACCCGACGGCGACGTGACCGGTCGTTCTCCGGTCCATGGCGTGGTGGACGGGTGAGTCAGCCGGAGCCGGACATCATCTCGTCGAGCAGCCGCTGCATCTGTTCCGCCGGCACGTCCCGCAGGTGCTTCTGCAAAATCCACTTGTGTCCGAACGGGCAGCGCACCGCCGCGGTCCGGTCACCGTGGAACTGGTCCGCCGGCGGGCTCACCGAACTCGCGCCCGCCGCGAGCGCCTGCTCGTAGACGGCGTCGACGTCCTCGCAGGAGTACGTGATGGCCACCTGCACCGGGCGGTCCGGGTCCGGCGCCGCCAGCTGGTACTCCGGCCTCGCGGCGCCGAGCGTGACCAGGCCGTCGCCGATGTGCATCTCGGCGTGCACGATGCTGCCGTCCGGCAGCGCGAGCCGCAGCCGCTCCTGCGCGCCGAACGCCTTGGCGTAGAAGTCCAGCGCCGCCGCGACGTCGGTGATGGCCAGATGTGGAGTGATCGTCGAGTAGTGCGACATGCCCCCAGCATGCCGCTGCCGGCCCGGTCTGTCTTGCAGAAACGCGCCAGTCGCCGCCTGCGTACTGGCCAGGAATACCATATGTGGTGTGAATACGATGCGGACCTGGATTTACCTCTCGCGGGACGCCAAACGGCGCTTGTCGCAGGCCGCGCGCCGCCGTCACCGCAGCGAGGCCGAGCTGGTCCAGGAGGCCATCGACCGGCTGCAGGCCGAGGAGCCGCAACGGCCCAGGCCGGACCCGCCGAAGTTCGCCTTCGATCCCGCGGTCGTGGACAGTGTGGATGACCACCTGGCCATGGGGTTCGGCCGGGACGGGCTGGTGGCGGGCGGATGGCCCGCCTGATCCTCGACACCTCCGGCTAGCTGGCCGGCGTCAACGTGAAGCACCCCTTGCATGGCGCGGTGCGCCGGATGCTGGCCAGCGACGAGGAACTCGCCGTGGTCGACGAGCTGACCAGCGCCTCGCGGGATCTCAGATCCCGACGATCAGCCGGCCACTGACGGCGAGCCGGCCCAAGCGGCGGGGACGAGACCAGATGAAACCCCGCCGCGTGAACATTGCCCTGATCCTTGACCAGGTTCTTGACCTGCGAGAACGTCCGCGATGTGGACGCCGCAGCGGGAGGTGGCCAGCGGCCTTCCACGACCGGAGAAGAGTTTGTTCAGGCTGCGTGTCCGGCGGGGCCTGCTGGTCAGCCGCTCCGCTGGTTGTTCGCAATCGTCGGCCACGGCCCCCGTATCGCCGAGCCGGTATCGACTTCACCGGCCGGTCAGAGGCACGATGAGCCCGGCCGTCACGATCACGCTAGGGGCAACTGACGTGACGGAAGGTGACGGCAGTCGGACCAGCAGCCGAACCCAGGAGGTCATCATGCGACTCGCGCCTCGCTGGCCGGCGGACGTCGGCTTTCCGCCCGTTCCGCTACGCGTCATCGTGCTCGTTGTGGTCATCTTGTCGGTCGTCGTGCTGGAGGGACGCGGCTACGACCTCGCCGACGCGACCAGTATTGTCGCCGCAATCGTCATGCTGAGCGAGGTGGTCTGGCATCCGGCCTGGCCGCAGCGTTCGCCGTCGGCCTAGATCGTCGACCCACGTCGAGTTCCCCTCACCGGCGATCGGTGCAGGAGCGAGCCGTGTCACGTCCAGAGAGTCCGATCGGTCCAGGCGGCGGCGCAACCGCGGAGTTCGCCGCCGAGCTGCGCCGGCTGCGTGAGCTCGCGGGCCTGACCTACCGCGAGCTGGGGAAGCGCGCCAACTGCTCGGCCAGCGCTCTGTGCGCTGCCGCCGGTGGTCGCCGCATGCCCACATGGGAGATCACCGGAGCGTTCGTCAAAGGCTGCGGCGGCGACAAGCAGGAGTGGCGGGTCCGCTGGGAGGCCGCCGTCGGGCACCAGGTGGGTCCCGACGCGACTGCCCCGAGTGAACGTGACAAGCGCTCCGTGCCCTCCCCCGCCCGAGGACAGGACCCGCCACCCGCCGTCGAGGTGCCGCCGCCTGGCTCCCTTACGTCTCCGCAGGAGCTAATTATGGCGCTGCGGGCTACTCGGGCACGAGCGGGCAACCCCTCACTCCGAAAGCTCAGCATTCTGGCCGAGAAGCACGGCCACATTCTCCGGCCCAGTACGCTGGGCGGCGCCCTGACAAGAACCGATCGCTTGCCGTCCTTGGATCTCGTCGAGGCATTCCTGGCTGCCTGTGACGTTCCGGCGGCCGAGGTGGAGGTGTGGAGGTCCGCCTGGACGAAAATCGCCTATCTCCTGCAGCAAGGGCCGGCCACCGGCAGCGTCCGGTGGCATGACACGTGCCCGTACCGAGGGCTGGCGCCGTTCGACGTAGACCACATGGACGTCTTCTACGGACGGGAGTTGGCGACTGCCCGGCTCGTGAGGCACCTTGCCGAGTGCCGCAATGGCCCAAGCCTGCTGGTCGTGACGGGACCGTCAGGCGCCGGCAAGTCCTCACTTCTCCAGGCCGGCCTGCTTCCCGCGCTGGCCAAAGGTGCGCTCGGACCGGGTTCGAGCGACTGGCCCCGCCTGATTATCACGCCGGGGCGGATGCCCATCGACGAGTTGGCCGTCCACCTCGGCCGGCTCACCGATACCAGCAGCACGGACGTCCGCCGCTCACTCGTCGAGGACCCCGGCAGCGCGCACCTGCTCGTCCAGCAAGCGGTGCTGCCCGACGTTCAGCATCTCGCCAGTGAGCCGAGGGCCTCGCGGGCCCGGTTGGTGCTGGTCGTCGACCAGTTCGAAGAGGTGTTCACCCTCGCCGAGGAGAACGAGCGCGCCACGTTCATCGCCAGTGTGGCTGCCATGGCCGGCATCGATCGCAAGTCTCGCGAGCCCCCACCAGCCATAGTGGTGCTTGGAATACGTGTTGACTTCCTCAGCGACTGCCTTGGCTACCCCGCCTTGACGACCGCGTTGCGCACCCACCTCTGGCCGCTTGGCCCACTTGCCGAATCCGAACTGCGGCTGGCGATCATTGGGCCGGCGGCGGCCGCGGGACTGACTGTCGAGCCGGGTCTGGTCGACACCGTGCTGGCCGACATGGGGTCTGGACGAAGGGTGGGCGGACTCGGCGCGGGGGCACTGTCGTTGCTGTCTCAGGCCATGCTCTTGACCTGGGAGCACCGTGAAGGCACGACACTGACGTTGCGTGCCTATGCCAGCTCGGGCGGACTGGACAACAGCATCCGGGCGAGCGCCGAGGCGGCCTACCGCGACCTGACCGCGGCGCAACAAGCCGCCGCCCGAAAGATGCTGCTGCGCATGGTCACCGTGGGCAGCGACGATCGGTTGACCTGCCGCCGTGCGCAGCGTCATGACCTGGAGACGTCGGACGACGCCAAGACCGCACTGGAGATCTTCACCGCCAAGAGACTGATCGTCCTCACCGGTGGCGCCACCGACTCCACGGCTGCGATCGCCCACGAGGCGCTCCTGCACGCCTGGCCGCGGCTGCAGTCCTGGCTGGAGGATGAGCGGGCCCGGATCCGCCTGGACGGGCACCTCTTCGACGCGGCCATATCCTGGCAGGAAGCCGGCGGGGATCAGGCGTTCCTCTACCGCGACTCTCAGCTGGACAGGACACTCGAAACGGTCAGAGAGAGTTCGGACCTCCCGCCGCTCAGCTGCGAGTTCCTGGCCGCATCCGTCCGGTTCCGACGGCACGCGCGGCGGGTGAAGCGTCTACTGAAGTTGCTGGCTGCACTAGTTCCGCTGCTCGTCCTCGCTCTCGGGCTCTCGGTCACCACAACCATTCGGCGCCATGTGGCCGACAGCCGACGCTCGGCGAGTCTGTCTCGTCAAGTCGGATACGAAAGCCAGACCGCGGGCGACGACACCCTGTCGGGGCTACTCGCGGTGGCAGCCTGGAAGATCGCGCCGACCGACGAAGCTCGCCGCAGCCTGAGTACGGCCTTTACCCGACTGGGCGTCACTTTCCTGACCATGCGCACCGGCAGCATCACCGCGGTTGCGTTCAGCCCGGATGGACGCACGCTGGCAACCGGTGGCAGTGACGGCACTGCCGTGCTGTGGGACATGGGGGACCGAGCGCATCCAATTCCCTGGACGACGCTGCGCGTTCATACCGGACCAGTAGTCGCAGTCGCGTTCAGCCCCAACGGGCGTACGCTGGCGACTGGCAGCAGCGACCGCACCGTCCGGCTGTGGAACGTGAACGACCTCGCGCACCCGACTCTGCTGGCTACGTTGACCGGCCATACCGGATCAGTAGGCGCGGTCGGGTTCAGCTTCGACGGGCGTACGCTGGCGACTGGCAGCAGCGACCGCACCGTCCGGCTGTGGAACGTGAACGACCTCGCGCACCCGACTCTGCTGGCTACGTTGGCCGGTTATCATACCGGACCAGTAGACACGGTCGCCTTCAGCCCCGACGGTGTGCTCGCTACCGCCAGCTCAGCCAACACTGTGCTGTGGGAGGTCGCCGACCTATCGAGTCCAATGGCTTCGCTGGTCGGACACACGGGGGGCGTAGGCGCTGTCGCGTTCAGCCACGACGGACGCATCTTGGCAACCCGCAGCGGTGACCGCTCCATTGAGCTGAGGGACCTGATGGACCTGAGGGACCTGAGGGGCCGACCTCTTCTACACCCACGGACCATCCTTACCGGACATACGGGATCCGTCAATGGAGTTGCGTTCAGCCGCGATGACCTGCTTGCCAGCGCCGGTTCAGACAACACCGTCCGGCTCTGGGGCCTCACCGACGACGGGCATTCCATCGGTCAGCCTCTGATCGGAGTTGGAGACAGGTTCACGGGGGTGGCGTTCAGTCCGGACGGACACACCCTGGCGGCGAGCGAGGATGGACCGACCGTTCAGCTATGGGCCTTGCCCGACCAGACATCGCCGGAGCAGTTGCAGAGGTCGATCTGCCAGGGAGCAGGCCGTAACCTTTCCACCGAAGAATGGACGCGCTACATACCCGGCATCCCATACCGGGACGTCTGCTCGCCGTGAGCGGCTCCTTGCGCCAAGCCCGCCGCGACACCATTGCCAGGCACGAACTCCCGTCGGCGAACTCGACGACGGAAGCTCAACCCGTCTGGCTCGGCCGGCAGCAGCGGCTCGCGCAGCACCGCCAACGGCACGTCGTACACCTCGCCCTCGACGGCTACGCCACCCGCACCGGAGTCGACCGGGGCCGGTGCCGGGACCGATCCGCCACGACAGCAGCCGGCCCCGGCGCGGTCGTGGTCAGCGACTCTTCGCGCTCGGCCAGTCGAGCGTGGACACCGCATCGAGGCCTTCGATGAACCGGTACTTCGACAGGTCGAAGTCCACGATCGGCCTGATCGGCTCCAGGTCGTAGGGATGCGGCGAAACCAGCGCACGCAGGTGCCGCAGGCAGACGTCCGGCTTGACGTCGCGCAGCACGAGCTGCTCGAACGCACCTCGGTCGACGCTGAGGCTGATCAGGCGGGGTACTCGCGCCTGCCGGTCGCCGGGTTGGTCGCCCACACGTGCCCATTGAACGCGACAGCCTGGATCGCCGGGTCGGCGTCGAGGACGTCGCGAAGACACAGCAGCGCCACCTGGCTGACCACCAGCCGGTACAGCTCCCCGGTTTCCTTGGGCGGGCGGGGCAGCTCACGCAGCTCGTCCTTCGTCTGGACGAACTGGACCGCCCGGACCGCTGGCACCACGTTCGGCCTGGAAAGCTCGAACCTGACGACGGCCTGCTCGCCATGCGGGTTGTAGGTGACCTCGGCCTTCCGCGGGAAGTCCGACGGGAGCGGTACCGCGGCCAGCACCATGCCCAGGTACCGTGCGACGGCATCCTGCTTGCGCTCGCGAAGACCGGCAGCGAACACATCGACTGACCGATTGTGTTCGTCGACCTCTTGCCGCGCCTTGGCGAGCCGGGCGTCGTGCAGTTGACGCGCAGTGACGACGCGGCTCTGCCGCTCGGCTCCTGAGCGTGCGCTGCCTGCGTACGCTCGAACGCACCGCGGGCTTCGTCCAACCGGCGCTGGTACCGAGCCTCGCCACCGAACATCCGCCCCACGACGGACGGCGAAGGTGGCGCGAACTGCGACCAGTCCGGCGCGCGATCGGCACGGCAAGCCGACCAAGGTCCAGCTCATGCACCGTGACCCGCCGCCGTAGCGTGGACGGGTCAATCCGGGCCGACCGAGACAGCCCCCGAGTCAACACGCTGCCCAACTGCTCGACCTGACCCGCCAGCTCCCCGGTACGGCGCTCCGCCTCCGCCGCGCGCACCTCGAGGTACTGCCGCCTGGCTTCCCGTTCCGCCGCCTTCTGCGCCGCCTCCGCCGCCTTGCGGGCCCGCTCCGCCTCACGTTCCTGCTGCCGGCGCCACCGCTCCCACTCTGCGGCGCTGCCCCCTCGGGAACGCGGCATCGCTCATCACCTCGAAACGCTCCGGCAACCGTCCGTCGGTGATCCACGGTAGTGGTCAGACAGATCAAATCGAACACGGTCGACCGCCCGAGGATCCCGGCATCCGCGAGGCATGCTCTGCCGGCTCTGCCGGCCTGCTCAGACTCTGCCGCGGCTGGCTGGCAAGGGACGGTGTCGGCGCGGTCTCGCTGGCCACGCCAGAGAAGGGACGGCCTCGCCAGCTATCGGCGGTCACGTTCGTCTGGGAGGTCAATCCGCTACTCTAGACTGGTGAGTGAGCCAGCCCGCGAGATGTTCCTGGAGGAGTTGCACGCCCACCCGTCGATGTGGGACCGCGCGCTCGACTTGGCCGAGCACGGCAGTGTGGTCAGGCTTGTCGGCGACAACGGGAGGCGGGTGGCCGCGATCGTGCCGACTGACCTGCTCGATGAGCTGCTGGAGACGGTCGAGGTGCTCTCAGACTCTGATGCGGTCCGCTCTCTTGCCGAGGCACGCGAGGCGGTGGCTCGTGGTGATGTCGTTCGCGGGCGGGATGCGGTTCGTAGGCTGCTCGACGAGCGGCCGTGACAGGCCCGCCGCCGGCTCCGTACGAGATCGCCCTTGCTCCACCGGCACGCCGCGCCATCTCCGCGAAGCTGCCAAGGGATGTCGCCGCTGCCGCAGTCGAGTTCGTCACGGTTGTCCTGCCAGCCAGCCCGAGGCGGGTTGGAAAGCCGCTGCATGCTCCGCTGGAAGGCAGCTGGGCTGCGCGACTCATGCGCGACTGGCGGGTTCTGTACGAAATCGATGACGACAAACGCGAAGTGACGGTTCTGGATATCCGTCACCGCGGCAACGCCTATCGGCTCCGCTGACCTGGACCAGGGACCGTAACCTCGACCAGCAGGTCCAATACGGGCGCATCACGTCCAGCCTTGGACGCAGCCGTTCTACATTTGCGTGACAGTTGTATAACACCGTGGTAGCATTGTTGTCGTGGCGAACACAATCGGTTTCCGGCCGACGGAGGAGGACGAGCGGATCATCAAGGCTGCGATGCGTCCCGACGAGCGCACCAGCGACGTGATCCGCCGCGCTCTGCGGCTGCTCGAGCGTGAGGTATGGCTTTCCCGAGCCCGCTCGGATGCGGAGCGCCTCGCAGCGGAAGACTTGAGCGGCGAGGCTGACGCGTGGTGATTCGCGGCGCTGTCTACCACGTAGATCTCGGTGCGGCGAAGCGCGGTCACGAACAGCGCGGCAGGCGCCTCGGGCTCGTGTTGAGCCCGAGTTCGATGCCGTGGAGCGTGGCCACGATCATCCCCACCTCAACGACCGCCCAACCGGCCGTCTTCCGGCCGTCGCTGGAGGTCAACGGCCAGGAGACCAGATTCCTCGTCGACCAGATCCGGAGCATCGACACCGACTACCTCGTCGGCGACCCGGCCCACTTCCTCGAACGCGACGAACTCGCCGAAATCGAGCACGCCGTCACCCGCTACCTCGGCCTGTGAAGCCCACAATCGGCTGAACACGCTGCTCCGCTCCACGGCATATCAGAGTGTCGATCGCATCAAGCGGTCGGCCAGTCTCCAGCGGTTGTCCGCCGCGGTCACGCGGCGCCGGTGCTTCCTGGGAGCAGATGGGCGAAGCGCCTCCGGAAGTCAGCCTCGTCGAGGCTGGCACCTTCCTCCTCATCGTCCGGCGCCTCACCGCCTGCCACGCGTTCGGCTGCGTCACGGCGCCACCATGCGGTGGACTCCTCGGACTCCAGCTCGTCGAGACGCTGCCACTCTTCGGCTGACACTGGGCCATTGCCGGCCTCCACGTCGTCGGCGACCTCGGCTAGCGGGTCGCTGTCGCCCAGCGGTGCGGTACGCATCTTTCTAGAATGCCCCGCGCCCGGCGACACCTGAGATCCGACACATGCCATCCGATCGACTCATGCCGTGCTGGCCGATGCTGGACCGGTCGGGGCAGCCTGCACAGAGCCCGGTGGGCACGGGTGCGAGGTCGACTCGATAGGTCACAGGCTGAGGTCGGCCCTGATCCTCCTCCCACGGAAACGGCTGGCCCCTCGTCACAGACCCGCCAGCTCTTCGCGGTCGAGCGCATCCTGGGCAGCTCGGTGAGCCGGTCGGGGTCGTCGGCGTCGATCACGGCTTGCCAGGCGCTTGTCCCGACGACGTAGCGTGTGCTGGTTGCCCTCGACGACGGAACATCGCCACGATCGCCTGACCCCACCGCCCACGACGCCTCAGCCACCACAGACTGCTGGTGCCGGTTGATTCACTGTTGGTGCTATATTCACAGCTGCTGTGAATAAGCAGGT
>Ga0066388_100003318_pt1 | contig 10370 bp, 12 predicted proteins | sample PanSoiMetaGPlot6_FD_64539 | JGI IMG/M metagenome (GOLD analysis project Ga0066388, IMG submission 64539) | Tropical forest soil microbial communities from Panama analyzed to predict greenhouse gas emissions - Panama Soil - Plot 6 (Hybrid Assembly) | ecosystem: Environmental > Terrestrial >... | reverse complement strand
ATGGTCAGGCGGAAGGTCGCGACACCCAGCCAGTCGAGCGTGACCTGCATGGCGAGCCCGATAGCATGTGGCTCGGCCGGGTCACCACCACTGTTTTCCGTCCCGCAGAGTGGCATCGGCCTTCCCATTGGGGTAAAGAACCCTGGGGCCCGATGGGGGCCGAAGAGGAGGACGGGTCATGAAGGGGTGGAGGAACGTGGTGGCGGCGGCAGTGCTCGTCGCCGGTTTCATCGTGGCGCGGCCGGCGCAGGCGGGCTATCTCGAGGATGCCGGGTGGGGTGGGCTCACCGTGCTGTCGAACATCCTCTACATGCCACTCAAGATCGTGTATGCGACCGTCGGTGGCGTGACCGGCGGACTCGCGTACGGGCTCACGGTCGGCGATCTCGGCACGGCCGAGACGATCTGGGTCACCAGCATGGGCGGCACCTACGTGATCACGCCCCGCATGCTGCAGGGCCAGGACGAGCTTGCCTTCTCGGGCACGCCGTCGGGCAACGCGACGGCCAATGCCGACCAAGGGGGAGGCGGCGAGCTGCATGAGCAGTCGCTGAGCGCGAACTAGGATTGCGCCGGTGCGCGGGAGGGAGGGCCGGCGGCACTCCGGTCCTCGGTCCTCGCGCGCCGGCGAGTGAGCAGCGTATCCCTCGATGGCCGCGGGCGCGCGCGGGACCTGAGGGTCGCGCCGCCGGCCCTCCCTCCCGCGCACCGGGGCCGCGGTTGTGATAAGGCGACGGCACTGCTGCACTCGCCGCGCGCTGCCGTCATCACCGGTCTTGGGGTCGTCTCCCCACTGGGGAGCGGCGTTCGTGCCTTCTGGGAGGGGCTCGTCGCCGGGCGTACGGCCGTAGCCCCCATCACTTCGTTTCCGGCTGAGGACCTCGAGCCACGGAATGCTGCCGAGGCGCGCGACGTGCCCGTGGACGATCCGGACCGTGCGGGTGCGCTCGCGCTTCGCGCGGCGACGGAGGCCGTCACGACGGCTGCGCTCGACGGTATCCCTCCGGCGCGCATGGGAGTCGCGCTCGGGACGACCCTGGGCGGCATGCTCCTCTTCGAGCGCTGGATGGCGCGCGAGCCCGTCCCTCGACCGGAGCGTATCCCGTACTACGCTCCTGCGGTTCGTCTCGCCCGGATGCTTGCGTGCCGGGGGCCGGTCGCGACCCCGCAGCTCGCCTGTGCCTCGGGGACGCACGCGATCGCCCTCGCGGCCGAGTGGGTGCGCCGCGGGCGGGCCGATGTCGTGCTCGCGGGCGGCACGGACTTCCTGTGCCGCTTCGTCGTAGCGGGGTTCAACTGTCTGCGCGCGACGGCCGACATGCCGCGGCCCTTCGACGTCAGACGCCGCGGGCTCGTGCTCGGCGAGGGGGCGGCGATCGTGGTGGTGGAGGAGGAGGGGCACGCGGCACGGCGAGGAGCGGCGGTGCGGGCACGGCTCGCCGGCATCGGCTGCGCGGCGGACGCGACCCACATGACGGCACCCGATCGTGAGGGTGGTGGAGCGACGCGCGCGCTCCTGGCAGCGCTCGACGACGCCCGCCTCATGCCGGAAGCGGTCGATTTCGTTTCGGCGCACGGGACCGGCACCCCCTACAACGACGCCATGGAGGCGGTGGCGCTGGCGCGCGTCTTCGGGGTCGGGCGGGTGCCCGTGAATTCGATCAAGGGCGCGATCGGACACACCCTCGGCGCGGCAGGAGCGCTCGAGGCGGCGCTCTGCGTGGAGACGCTCGCCCGGGGTGTCGTTCCGCCGACCGCCGGCCTCGAGACCGTGGATCCGGCCTGCGCCGGCCTCGACCTCGTGTACGGCGAGCCGCGGCGACATACGGTCCGGGCGGCGATCTCGACCTCATCCGGGTTCGCGGGCACCAACGCGGCGCTGGTCCTGACGGCGCCATGAGCGGGGTCCTGATCACGGCCGGGTATGCGCTCGACGCGGTGGCCGACGTCCCGCTCGGGCATCTCCCCGAGGCGGTGCAGGCGCGCGCCGCGCGCGCCGAGCGCATCACGGCGCTCACGCTCGCCGCGGCCGGCGCGGTGCTGGCCGCCGCGCGGCTCGTACCGGAGGGGAGCACCGGCCCGAGCCCCGGCATCGGCGTGGTGCTCGGCACGGCCTTCGGCTGCTTCCTCAGCAACGCCGCCTACCAGGAGCGCTTCGCGGATGGAGGACCGGCGGCGGCGAGCCCCCGCATCTTCGCCGCGACGGTTTCCAACGCTGCCGCCGGCGAGCTGGCGATCGCCTACCGGCTGGCGGGCCCGGGAGTGACGCTCGCGGCGGGAGCCGCCTCGGGGCTGGCCGCGCTGGGTCATGCGAGCGATCTCCTGCGCGCGGGGCAGGCGGACGCGCTCGTGGCTGGCGGGGTGGACGCGTTGGGTGCACCCCTCGCGCGCTGGCTCGCCGAGGGCGGCCTGCCTGCGGGCCGGCCCCCGGCCGAAGCTGCGGTGCTTCTCGTCCTGGAAGCACCGACCTTTGCGCGCGAGCGCGGCGCACCCGTGCTCGGGGTGGTGCTCGGGCATGCGACCGGCTTCGAGCCCGCGCCTTCCGGTGAAGATGCAGGCAACGGGCTCGCGGGTGTGGTGACCGCGGCCCTCGAGGAGGCGGACGTGCGGCCGCCGGACATCGCCCTCGTCGTGTCGGCGGCGCCGCCCGCGCTGGCTCGACTCGAGGCGCATGCCCTCGCCAGGGCGCTCGGGCCAGCACGACCCCGGATCATGAGTCCCAAGGACACGTACGGGGAAACGTTCGGCGCGGCGGGTCCGCTCGGGCTCCTGACCGGGCTCGGCGAAGAGCCGAGCGGCGCACCCGTGCTCGTCCTCGACGTATGTGCCAGCGGCCACGTGGCGGCCCTCGTCGCGCGGGGATGTCAGCCGTGACGACCGGGCCCTTTGCCGGCCGCCGCGTCGTGGTGACGGGAGGGTCGCGCGGCATCGGGCGGGCGACCGCCCTCGCGTTCGCCCGCGAGGGGGCTACGGTCGGCATCACATATGCCCAGCGCCGCGAGGACGCGGAGGAGGCGCTGGCCGTCCTCGCGGCGACCGGCGCCTCCGCGCACGCGGTGCAGGCGGACGTGGCCGATGCGACGCAGGTGACGCGCATGTTCGACGAGCTCCGCGCCGCGCTCGGCGGGCACGTCGACGTCCTCGTGAACAACGCCGCGGTCACCCACGACGCCCTCCTCATGATGCTGACGGAGAGCGCCTGGGATCGCGTCCTCGACACGGATCTGAAGGGCGCCTACCTGTGCTGCCGCGCCGTGCTGCGCGGCATGATCGCCGTCCACGGCGGGCGGATCGTGAACGTCACGTCGCCGGCCGGCTTTCTCGGCAAGGAGGGGGCGGCGAGCTATGCGGCCGCGAAGGGCGGCCTCGTGGCCCTCACCAAGTCGCTCGCGCGCGAGGTCGCGCGGTTCGGGATCACGGTGAACGCGGTGTCGCCCGGTCTGGTCGACACGCAGATCCTGAGCGGCATGGCGGCGGAACGGCGCCGGGAGCTCGAGCGGCAGATCCCCCTCGGTCGGCTCGCGACGCCGGACGAGGTCGCGGCCGCGATCCTCTTCCTCGCCGGCCCCGCCGCCGCCTACGTGACCGGTACGACGCTTCACGTGGACGGGGGCCTCACGATGCTCTAGAGAAGAACGGTGGATCGCGAAGCCCTGCGGACGGAGGTGAAGCAGCTCATCGTGAGCGGGCTCCGTCTCCCCTTTCCACCCGCCGATCTCCGGGACGATATCTCGATCTTCGGAGAGGATGCGGGCGGCAACGGCCTCGGGCTCGACTCGATCGACGCGCTCGAGCTCGTGGTGCTGGTCGAGGAACGGTTCCACGTCTCCATCCCGGACGAGGAAGTGGGGAAGCGCGCCTTCGCATCGGTGAGCGCGCTCGTCGACTTCATTCTGCAGGAGCGCGGAGCGGCGTGAGCGGCGCGATCGCGATCACGGGCCTCGGCGCCGTGAGTGCGGTCGGACAAGACGTGCCGGCGCTCGCTGCCGCAGTACGCGAGGGACGGTGCGGGATCGCGCCGCTGACCCTCTTTCGCTACCACGGACGCAGCTCCCTCGCTGCGGAAGTGCGGGGCGCGCTGGCCGCCCCGGTTGCGCTGCCCGCGGCGAGCGCCCGTCGTCTGTCACGACCGGACCGCTTCGCCGTGGCCGCCGCCAGCGAGGCGTGTCGCGACGCCGGCCTCGACCCCGCGCTCCGCCGGGCCGCCGCGCTGACGCTGGGTGCGACCACCGGGGGCATGTTCGAATCCGAGGAGGAGTACCGCCGGCGGCACGCAGGCGAAGCGCAGCGCTTCCGCCTCTCGCGGCTCCTGGGTACGTCGCTCACCACGGCCGCCTCGGTGGTCGCGCAGACGCTCGGCATCCACGGCCCGCAGGCGACCGTCTCGACCGCCTGCTCGTCGAGCGCCCTGGCGATCGCGCTCGCCGCCGACGCGATTCGCCGGGGTCGGGCCCGGGTGGCGCTGGCGGTCGGCACCGACGGCCTCTGCCGGCTCACGTACGCGGGCTTCGACGCGCTGCAGGCGCTCGATCCGGAACCGTGCCGCCCGTTCGACGTCGCGCGGCGGGGGCTCTCGCTCGGCGAGGGGGCGGGGGCGCTCGTGCTCGAGGACGCCGCACACGCCCGGGCCCGCGGGGCGAAGCCGCGGGCGTTGCTCGTCGGTCATGCGAGCGGGACGGACGCGCATCACGTGACCGCGCCCCATCCGGAAGGGGCGGGGGCGCGCGCCGCTTTCCGCGGCGCTCTCGCCGCGGCTAGCCTCCCGGCCGAGGCCATCGACTACGTGAACGCCCACGGCAGCGGCACACGACAGAACGACGCCGTCGAGGTGGCCGTGCTCCGTGCAGTGCTCGGATCTCGTCTGGCGCGCGTGCCGATCAGCTCCACGAAGTCCCAGATCGGGCACACGCTGGGGGCGGCAGGCGCGCTCGAGGCGGTAGCGACCGTGCTCGCACTCGAGGGGAGCATCCTGCCGCCCACGCTCGGGCTCCGTGAACCCGATCCGGGCTTCGGCGAGCTCGACCTCGTTCCGACCGCCGGTCGCCGGTTGCCGATCGCGGTCGCGGCATCGTCCTCCTACGGATTCGGCGGGCACAACGTCACCTTGATCCTCGCTCGAGGAGACGGACGATGACCGAGGTCGCGGTCACCGGCGTGGGCGTGGTCAGCGCGCTGGGCCACGGAAAGGCGGTTTTCTGGGCCGGCCTGGTGGACGGCGTGAGCGGGCTCCGGCCGATCCGCCGCTTCCCGGTGCCGTCGGGGGCGCCCATCCTCGGCGGTGAGGTTCCCCCCATCGCGGTGACCGACGTGGTACGCTCCGCGATCGGTCGGCGGATCGACTGGGTCTCGCTCCTGGCGCTCACAGCCTGCCGGCTCGCGCTCGAGGACGCGGGTCTCGATCCCGCTCGTCTCGATCCGGCGCGCACCGGGCTCGGTCTCGGGTCCGCCTGGGGCAACCTGCAGGAGACGACGGTCTTCCTCGACCGGCTGCTCGCCCGCGGCGCGGGGAATCCGCTTCTCTTCCCGAACCTGGTCTTCAACGCGCCCCTCAGCTACGCGTCGATCGAGCTCGGGATCACCGGTCCGACGGCGATGCTCGCGGCCCAGGAGGTGTCGGGCGAGGCAGCGATCGCGTGGGGTGCGGACGTGATCGGGGACGGCGCGGCGGACGTCTGCCTCGCTGGCGGCGCGGAGGAGCTCGGCCCGGTCGCACATCAGGTGCTGCGCGAGACGCGGCAGATGACCTCCGGCGTGCCGCGTCCGCTCGATCCCACCGCAGATGGGGTCTGCCCCGGTGAGGGCGCCGCCGTCCTGGTCCTCGAGCCGCTCGCGCGGGCGCGGGCGCGCGGCGCGCGAGTCTACGCGCGTCTCGTCCCGTCGCCGGGCGGCTCCGTGCCGGCTCCCGTACACGGCTGGCCGCGGGATCCGGAGGCGCTCGCCGAGCTCCTCCGCCCGCTGGTCGGCGATGCCGAGCTGCTGGTGGCGGCGGCGAGCGGGAACCCGGCGCTCGACCGCGTCGAGGCGGCGGCGCTCGCGGTGGCGCTCGGCGGACGCCGCACGCTGGTGACCAGCGTGCGCGGCGCGATCGGCGACTTCGGCGCGGCGGGTGCGCTCGCGGCGGCGGCCGCTGCGCTCGCCGTCGACGCGGGCCTCGTGCCGCCCACGCTCGGGCTCCTGCCACCCGCACGCGCCGACCTCCACGTGGTGGTCGGCTCGGCGCGACGCACCCCGGTCCGCGTCGCCGTGGTCGACGGCCTCGCCCGGGGCGGGCTCTGTTGCCCCCTTCGCCTGGAAGCGGCATGACCGCGGGTAGATGAGCGAGCCTCGCGACGCCGTCCCGCGCCTGCCGCACGCGGCGCCGTTCCTCCTTCTCGACCGCGTGCTCGAGGTGGGCGAGCGGGAGGGCGCCTTCCTGAAGCTGGTGAGCGCCGCGGATCCCTGCGTCGGGCCGGATGGACGTCTGCCGAGCGCCTTCGTGCTCGAGGCGCTGGCCCAGGGGGCAGGCGCCCTGCTCGCCGCGCTGGAGTTCGCCGGCGCAACGCCCGGCTACCTGGCCGCCGTCGACGACTTCCGGGTGCTGCGCGACGTGCGCGTCGGGGACGCCCTCCGCGTCGAGGTCGCGATCGTGCGCATCTTTGCGGGCGCCATCCTCTTCCGCACCCGCGGCCTGGTCGACGGAACGGTCTGCGCGGAGGGGCGTCTCACCCTCGCCCTGCCGCGTTGACGGCGAGCCGGCGGTTGTCGCGACGGCAAGCCGCGCTTGCCGGGAGTCGATCCCTCGGCTAAGCGAGGGCGGCCATGGAGTGGCGGTGGCTGCGTGCGGCGGTCCGCTTCGACGGTGCCTTCTGGCGCCGCTTCGCCGAGCTCGGGTGCGTCTATGGGCCCGAGTGGTGGAAGCGCGGCTCGCCCCCCGTCATCGCCGCCATCATCTTCTCCCTCGCCAAGGCACAGCGCGCGGCAGTCCTGCGCAACCAGCGTCAGGTGCGGGGACCCCGGCCCAGGTTGCAGGAGCAGTGGTACGCGTACCGGGTCTTCGCCGAGTTCGCGCGCTCCGTGACGGAGGCGATGGAGCAGTGGGGTCCCCGCCCGCGTCCGCTCCAGCTGACGGTGGTGGGACGGGAGTACCTGAACGCGGCGCTCGCAGCGCAGCGCGGGGTCATCCTCCTCACCGGACACTTCGGCTCGTGGGAGGTGGCGGCCCGCTTCGTGGGGGAGCTCGGCCGCCCGGTGAACCTCGTCATGGCGCACGAGCCGAATCCCACCGTGCGGGCCTTCGAGCACGCGCTCCGCACCCGCCACGGCGCCCGGGTGATGTACTCGGACCGCTCGGTGTTCGCCGCCCTGCCCATCCTGCAGGCGCTGCGCCGCAATGAGGTCGTCGGCATGCAGCTCGATCCCTGGGGACCGGCCCGCGCGTCGGCCGACATCGACTTCTGCGGGCGGACGGCGAGCTTCCCGCACGGCCCATTCGTGATCGCGCGGATCGCGCGGGCGCCGCTCGTGCCGGTGTTCGCGGTGCGCACCGGGATCCGCAGCTACGAGCTCCGCGTGAGCGGTCGCTTCGAGCCGGTGACCACGGCCGACACCTGGACGGCGTTCGAGGGGACCGTGCGCGCCTACGAGGCGCTCGTCCGCGAGCGGCCGGAGCAGTGGCTGCTGTTCGAGGACGTGTGGCGCGAGCGGATCGCCGAGCGCGGTCCCTACGAGATGGTACCCCAGGCATCGGGGCTGCGGCTGAGGTAGCGGTTCACCTTGCCGTTCGCCACCAGCATGGCGAGCGATTCGAGCAGATTCTTGCGCGGCGGCGGGAGGAAGCGGCGCAGCATGCTGCGCACGGAATAGAAGCCGGCGTAGACGGTGCGGAAGCCGTCGAGCATCTGCTCGGGCGTCATGTGGAGCGGGCGCACCGTCGCGCTGCCGTAGTCGTAGCGGCCCCAGTCCCCGGTCAGGATGCGGCCCGCGGCGGCCATGTCGGCGTGGAACTTGGTTCCCGGATAGGGCGCAGGGGTGAAGAGCTTGAGGAAGCTGATCTTGTTCTCCTCGAGCCAGCGCAGGGTCGCCGCGAAGGTCTCGGTGGTGTCCCCGTCGAGCCCCACCATGACGAGCGCGATCACCTGGATGCCCCGGGCGCGGAGCTTGCGCACGTCCTCGGCGAACCGGCTCGGGCGGTTGAACTGCTTGCCGACCGCGGAGAGGCTCTCCTCGGAGAGGCTCTCGAAGCCGATGGAGAGCACGCGGGCCCCCGAGCGGGCTGCCAGGTCGAGCAGCTCGGGGTCGCGCGCGATGTTGATGGTCGTCTGGCTCACCCACTGGACGCGTTCGGGGATGAGCCGGCGGAAGAGCTCCTTGGCGGCCTCGGGCCGCCCGATCGGATTGTCGTCGAGCAGCAGGAGGCGGCGCGCCCCCAGGGCGGCGATGCGGCGGACGTCGGCGATGACGTCGTCCACCGGACGCGTCCGGTAGGTCCGGTCGTAGTAGGTCTGGATCGCGCAGTACTCGCAGGGATGAGGACAGCCGCGCGAGAAGAAGATCGGCCAGAAGAAGTACATGCGGTAGAGCCAGCTCGAGCGGAAGGCGTCGGGCCTGAGTAGCGGCAGGGTCCAGTAGTCGAAGGTCGGCAGATCCCGGAGGTCGTGCCAGCGGCCGGCACGATAGATGCCCTGCGAGCGGCCCGCCTCGAGGTCGGCCAGCACCTTCGGCCAGAGGTGCTCCGCCTCACCCGCCACCACGGCATCGGCATGCCGGAGCGACTCCTCGGCGGCGAGCGTCACCCAGGTCCCGCCGAGCACCACCTTCTTGCCGCGCGCGCGGAAGTGATCGGCGAGGTCGTAGGCGCGACGGATCTGCGGACCCATGGCTGTGACCCCGACGACGTCGGCCGTCCGCTCGACTGCCGCCAGGTCGAGATCGGCCATGAGCTCGTCGGTGAAGCTGACGGTGTGCGGCGCCGGCGTGAGGGCCTTCAGGTAGGGAAGGGTGATCCCGCTCGTCCAGTAGCGCGTCGTCTTGTGCAGGCTGCCGTCGGGCAGATGGTGCGTGGGCGAGATCAGGTGGATGTGCATGGGGCCGGCGGATGATGGCGACGCGGGTTCACAGTGTCAAACGCAAGAGGAGTCTCCGCGCGCGCAGCGCGCGGCCGAGCGCAGCGAGCGGGAAGTCGGGGCCCCGGCGGGCTTTGCCCGCCGGGGCGAAGGGCGGAGCCCCTCGCTGATTTCAATTGCCGCGGACGATCGTGCAGTACTGCCCCCTGATACCAAGAAAGTTCTTCGCCGAATGGTCGACCACCGACACCTCCGTGATGCCGGCGCTGTCCCTGGCCGCGCGCACGCTCGCGTCGCCGCGGGCGATCAGCCCGAGGATGGAGTCCACGCACGCGCGGCCTTCCTTCCGGGCCACGGTCTTCCCCGTCGCAACGTCGCCCCACGTCACGTCTGTGCCGAGAATGCCTATGGCGGGCGACTGGACGATCATGCAGCCGCTCAGGCCCAGTAGCGGAGTCGCGATGCACAAGATCGCCACCATTTTCCTCATTTCCCCTCCTCGCTGGTTGCGGATCCCGCTCGATCGTCCGGCTGGTGCGCAGCCTGTCAAGGCCGTGCCCACGGGAGCGGGCCGGCCGGCGGTGCCCCGTTCTCGACGACGACGTAGCGGTGGTCGGCCGCGAGATGTGCGCGCACGGTTTCGGCGCCGGAAGGCCAGTTGATCCGCACCTCCTCGGCGTTCGTCTCCGGCCCGAGTCCGACGTGCTGCACGTGGCTCTGCGCCGAGAGGTAGGCGGAGCCCGCGCTCACCTGCCGGGTCTGCCAGCCGCGTGCCGTTCGGACGCGGATCAGCGCGCCGACGGCGTCGCGATTCGAGCGGGTCCCCACCAGCTCGAGCTCGATCCAGTGCCCGCGGCCGCCGACGTTGTGCAGAAGCTGCGCCGGTTGCCGGTAGTTCCGCAGCAGGAGGTCGAGCTGTCCGTCCCCGTCGTAGTCGAGGATGGAGAGGCCGCGGCCGTCCTCGACACGGTCGGCCGCGTTGACGAACGCGACGTCGGTGAAGGTGCCGTCGCCGTTGTTGCGGAACAGGCAATCGCGTTCGTAGCCGTTCAGGCTGTGCTGACCGATGTCGAGGAAGCTGCCCGTTGCCTGCTCTTGGCGTCGACCGACGCCAGCGAACATGTCGAGTCAGACGTCGTCGAGGAGCGGTCCCGAGTGGAACCCGTTGACGGCGTAGACGTCGAGGTGCCCGTCGTTGTCGTAGTCGAAGAACTCCACCGACCAGCTCCACTGCATGTCACGCACGCCGGCGGCGTCGCTGACGTCGGTGAAGGTGCCGTCGCCGTTGTTGTGGTAGAGCGTGCTGCCGCGCGTGAGCTGATCGAGGAT
>Ga0066388_100003317_pt1 | contig 10370 bp, 7 predicted proteins | sample PanSoiMetaGPlot6_FD_64539 | JGI IMG/M metagenome (GOLD analysis project Ga0066388, IMG submission 64539) | Tropical forest soil microbial communities from Panama analyzed to predict greenhouse gas emissions - Panama Soil - Plot 6 (Hybrid Assembly) | ecosystem: Environmental > Terrestrial > Soil... | reverse complement strand
CCCGGGCACGAGCGGCTCGCGTTCGTCTTCTTCGTGCTCCAGCTCGGCCTGCTGTCCGGCCAGATCTGGAACAGCACGTTCGGCGAGGGCCGCTCGCTGATCGAGCCCTATCTGATGGCGCTGGTCCTGCTGGTATCCACGCCGCGGCGCTCCCTGTCCTGGCCCTACCTCGGCGCGATCCTGGCCTGCGTGCTGCCCGCGCTGGCCGTGGTGGCCAGGCGCCGCATCATGTACATGTGACGCCGGGACCGGCGGCGGGTCACGGCGAGGCAGGCGCGACCGCGATGCCGCTGAAGCGCAGGAGGATCTGGGTGTGCGGCGGCAGGCCGCGCGGCGTGTAGAACCAGTAGGCCTGGCCGCTGGCGGTCTGGGCCGGGGTGCAGATGAACTGCTTGGTCATCATGAACGTGAACCACGGGTCGTGCAGGCAGGCCTTGACCCCAGAGCGCTCGGCCTGGACCAGGAACCCGGCCGTCTCGACCCAGGCCGGCTGGTCGATGTGCAGCACGATCGTCCGGCCTCCGGCCCGCGCGGCCAGGGTGGCGACCACGTGGGGCAGCGACTCGTCGATGTCGTTGGTGCTGGGAGTGCGGGCGCCCGGGATCACCGCGAGCCCGGCGACGGCCGCCGCCGCGGCGAGCACCGCCACGCCGGTGCTCAGCCGGCGGGTAAGCATCGAGCCCTCCGCGCCGGGGCGCGGTCTGGGCTCGAGCGCGGCCAGCACGATGACCAGCACCGTGATCAGGGGCGCCGACCAGTAGAAGTACCCGATGTAGTACGCCTTCAGGTCGTCGATCCCGACCGCGGCGTAGAACAGGAACGCCAGCGAGGAGACCACGTTGACGGCCAGCAGTGCCAGCAGGAACCGGCGCAGCCTGCCCCGGGTCAGCCAGAGCGTGGCGGCGAGCGCGGCCGGGTAGCCGAGCAGCGGCACGAGCCAGGCGTGCCGGTGCGGCCACCAGAACCAGAGCGCGTACCGCACCACCTGCTCCGCGCCGTGGCCGCCGGCCCGGTCGGAGCCGCCGTAGGAGATGTACTTGCCGAAGTCGCCCGGCCAGTGCAGCGCCAGGTTGAGCACGATCGGCAGGGCGAACAGCCCGCTGATGACCGCGGCCGGGATCCAGGCCCGGCGCTGCTCGCGCAGGAAGCGGCCGGTCGACGCTCGCAGCGTGCGACGGTGCGGCCAGAGCGCGGCGGCCAGGACGGCCGCCGTGACGACCGGTACGAACAGCAGGAAGCAGGCGTGCCCGTGGATGAGGAACCAGCCGGTCAGCGCGAAGATCCAGGCGTCCTGCGCGCGCCCGGCCGCCAGCGACCCGGCCGCCAGGATGAACACCATGTACGCCAGCACGTACATGTTCGGCATCCAGTCCGAGTTCAGGATCTGCGGGTAGGCGATGATGAAGGCGGTGAACACGGCCAGGCAGGCTGCGGCGCCCCGCAGCGAGCGCGTCCACCCGTAGACGACCCCCACGGCCAGCGTCACGAACACGCAGTTGAGCGCGAACACGGAGAGCATGTGCGCGTTCCACGCGGTCGGCACCAGGTGCAGCGCGTTCTGGAACAGGTACTCGCCGGCCGCCTGCACGTACATGTAGGCCGGGCCCGGGTGGTGGAAGCGCTGGCGCGAGTAGTTGCCGACGAGCAGGGTGAAGTGCCTGGCCTGGGTGATCAGGATCGAGTTGGCGCCGGCGTCGCCCTGCTCGTACAGGCGGTCGGTGAACAGGAACCGGTTGCGCACGCAGAGCGGCGCGAACAGCACGGCGAAGGGCACCGCCCAGACCCACCACGGGCGCCGTCCGGGCGCCGCGACCGCGGCCTGGTCGCGGGGGGTAGCGGCCGGCGGGGATTCTGGGTCCTGCTCGGTGCGCCCCGCCGCCTGCACCTTCTCGCCGCCAGCCGCCATGTTCAGATGGTTCCCGCCTTGATGGCCGCGTCGATCCAGGGGATGACCTCGTCGAGCATCTCGTCGAGGGTGGTGGTGGACTCGAAGCCGAGTACCTTCTTGGCCTTCTCGGTATCGGGCACCCGGCGCTGGACGTCGTACTGGAACGGGTCGTCGTGGATGAGCCTGAGCGGCACGCCCTCGCCCTTGACCTTGCGCCAGATGAGCTCGGCCAGCTGCCTGACCGTGGTGCCCTCGGCGGTGGACAGGTTGAAGTCCTCGTTGAGCGCGTCCTCGTGCTCCATCGCCGTGACCACCCCGGCCGCGAGGTCGCCGCCGTAGGTGTAGTGCCGCACCTGGTCCCCCGAGCCGAGGATGTGCAGCGGATCCTGGCCCTTGAGCACCTTCTGCACCAGGTCGGGGACCACGTGGCTCATCGCGAGCTCGACGTTCCCTGACAGGATCTCCCGGTCGCCGAGGGCCCGGCTCTCGCCGATGCCGACGCAGTTGAACGGCCGGACGAGCGTGTAGGGAAGCTTGTACTGATCCCAGGCGGCCCGGGCGAAGTACTCCACCGCCAGCTTCTGGAATCCGTACGAGGACAGCGGCGGCGGTATCTCCCGCTGCTGCCCCTCGTAGGAGGGCCACTCGTCGGCGCCCTCGAAGACCATCGAGGAGGACAGGTAGGTGACCTTCCGCAGCCGGCCGTCCCGGTGCGCGGCGATGGCGGCGTCGCAGGACGAGGCCATGATGCGCTCGTTGGTGGCGAGCAGGTCATAGGCGTAGGCGTGGAAATACGAGATCCCGCCGATCATGGCCGCGCCGGCGATGAAGTGGTCGCAGTCGGCCAGCAGCCTGGTCATCAGCCCGACATCCTGCGCGTCGCCCTCGACCAGGCGGTAGAGCGGGTTGTCGTCGTAGGACTTCCTGACCTTGCCGTACTTGGAGAAGTTGTCCAGGCCCACGACCGCGTATCCGCGGTTCAGCAATTCTTCGACCACGTACCCGCCGATGAAGCCAGCGGATCCGCTGACTAGCACCTGCTCCATCAGGATTCCTGCCCTTTCCCCTACTCGGGTTCGTGCTGCTCAGGTTGATGGCCGGTGTCGCGGTGCCGCATCTGATCGGCGGTCAGCCGCGGTCCGAACGCGAAACGATACCAGCGGAGGTAGCTGGGCACCCACTTGGCGATCTTGAAGTTCGACACCCCGGCCTGCCGGTCCAGCCAGATGGTGGGTATCTCGGCCACCGGCAGGCGCAGCCGCTTGGCCTTGGCGGTCAGTTCGATGCCGATCTCGAACCCGTCCCTGGATTCGATCCCGACCTGGCGGACGAATTCCGTGGCATAGGCCTTGAACGAGTTGGTGGCGTCCCTGGTGCCCACGTGGGCCAGCGTCCGCAGCGAGCGGCCGGCCAGGCGGGACAGCGTGCCCTTCAGGACGGGGCCGCCGACCTGCTGACCGCCCGGCATGTAGCGGGACGCGGCGGCCACCGCGACCCCGCGCTCGACCAGCCGGACCAGCTCGTCGATCTGCCTGGCGTCATCGCAGCCGTCCGCCATGGTGACCACCACCACGGGCGCGGTGGCCGCGTCGATGCCGAACCTGATGGCGTTGGCCGGTCCCGGGCCGTACGTGTTGACCAGGCACTTCAGCCGGGGTTCCTTCTGCGCGTACTCCTCGGCCGCCGGGACGGTGCTGTCCCCGGCCGAGTCGACGACCACGAGCACCTCGGACGGCAGCCGGACCGACTCGAACAGCCGGTCCAGCACCCCGATGATGCCGTCGCCCTCGTTGAAGGCGGGCACCACCACCGAGACACGCGGCCGCTCGGTCATACCCTGACTCCGTTGCCGAGCACGTCCCAGATGTCGGCGGCCGGCTTGTCGACCGCGAGACCGCGGTACTCCGCGTGCGGCGCGCCCACCACGAGCAGGTCGGACCGGGCCAGGACCTCCTCCAGCGGGAGCAGGTCAGCATCGACGGTCACGTACGGGTCGGTGCACAGGACCGTGTCGGCCTTGAACGCCAGGATCCGCTTGAGCTTGTAGGACAGGCTCGACCTGATGTCGTCCGAACCCGCCTTGAACGCCATGCCGAGGATCCCGACGGTCATCGAGCTCAGGTCGAACCGCTCCTCCAGCCGGTGCACGACGTAGAGGGGCAGGCCCTCGTTGACGGCCATCGCCGCGTGGCCGAGCGGGAAGTTGTTGTGATTGAACGCCGCCAGCTGCATCGTGTCCTTGAACAGGCAGGGCCCGGCCGCGAAGCCCGCGGCGGGCATGTCCGCGGCCCGCGGGTAGTCCTCGGCCAGCCCGCGCCTGATCCGGTCGAAGTCCAGGCCCTGCTCGTTCGCCATCATGTAGAGCTGGTTTGCGGTGGCGAACTTGATGTAGCGCCAGACGTTGGTGAACAGCTTGGCCAGCTCTGCCTCCTCCGGCGACATGACCACGATCTTGCTGGTCAGCCTGCCGAACAGGGCGGACGCCCGCTTCGTCCCCGCGGGCGTGCGGGAGGAGACGATCTGCGGCAGCTCGAACAGCTCGGTCATGGCCTTGCCCTCGGCGATCCGCTCCGGGCAGAAGGCGACGTCGATCTGCAGGCCCAGCCGGGCCAGCATCTTCTCCACCAGCGCGGTCACCCCGGGGAACACGGTGCTCCGCAGGATGAGCATCTGGCCGTCCCTGAGGTAGTCCGTGCAGCCGGCGAGCGCCCGGGTGATGGCGGTCTGCTTGGGGTTGAGGTGCTCGTCGACCGGGGTGCCGATGACCACGATGACGTGCTCGGCCGTGCCCACGATGGCGGGCTCGGCCGACGCCTCCAGGCGGCCGGCGCTGAGCACCCGGCTCAGCACCTCGTCGGCGCCCGGCTCGGCGAACGGCAGGCGGCCCGAATTGACCGTGGCGACCGCGGTCTCGCTCACGTCATAGATACCGACCCGGGCCCCCCGGTCGGCGAACGCGAGCGCGAGCGGCAGGCCAACGTGCCCGCACCCCCCGATGACAACCACATCCCGGTTGACCTGATCAGGCAAACTGGTCACCCTGCATACCTCCGGCTGGAACGGCAGGCCTCCGAGGCCCTGGAGGCACCACGAACGGCCCCCGTCACGTATCTGGCCATTCACCTTACCGCCATAGGCGGCTGGCCACCGGGCTTGTTACACGCCTGTCGCCGGCGCGCGGGCGGCGGTTACGGTAAGCTCGCGGCGCGCAAGCATGGCGGTGTCACCGGCCTGGGCCGCCCTTCGTGAGGAATGCAACATGCCTGGTCAGGAGCACCCGGCGGCCCGCGCGCGGGTCGCGGGTCCGACCGTGCCCGATGACCGGCCGCCCGCCGAGGCCAGCGTCCCGCCGTCCCGCTCGCTGGCGGCCTGGGCGAACCGCCCGGCGGCGGCTGCGCTGATCGCCACGCTGGCCGCGCTCGCCTTCACCCTGGTCCGCTGGCAGACCTGGGCGCACGGCCACATCAGCCGGTTCATCCTGGTCGGCCGGCACTTCGCCATCCCGTCCCAGCTGCCGCCCGGCATGCCGGTGGCCAAGACCTACGGCTACGACGGCCAGTTCTTCTACCGGCTGGCGCTCAACCCGCTCAACTTCCACCACACCGCGTACGGCATCACCGTGGACCGCCCGTACCGGTACATGCGGATCGGCTATCCCGCGCTTACCTGGCTGGTCTCGGCCGGCCAGCATTACCTCGTCCCGGTCATGCTGGTCGCGGTCAACATCGCCGCCATCGGGGCGCTGGGCTACCTGGGCGCCAGGTTCGCCGTCCAGGGCGGCCGGCACGCGCTGGCCGGGCTGCTGATACCGGCGTACTTCGGCCTGCTCACCAGCCTGTCCCGGGACACCGCCGAGCCGCTCGCGGCGGTCTGCCTGCTGGCCGGGCTGCTCGCGGTCCGGGGCCGCCGCCCCGTGCTGGCCGCCCTGCTGCTCGCCTACGGGGCGCTGACCAGGGAAACCGTCATGGTCGCGGTGGCGGCCATCGCCATCGTGCGGGTGATCGGCATGCTGCGCGGCCGGACCCGGCCGGGTCGCGAGGACCTGGCCTGGGCGGTCCCGGCCGCGGTCTTCGCGGTCTGGCAGGTGGTGGTGAAGGCGGCGGTCGGGACCTTCCCGCTGCTCGCCGACGGGGGCCGGAACGCGGGCGCGCCGTTCATCGCCCCGCTGCATGCGTTCCGGCACAACCTCGGCCACATTCACCTGCACCAGTTCGAGCAGTACGACCTGTGGTTCCTCGAACTGGCCATCCTCGCCTGTTTCTCGGTGGCGGCGCTGCTCTGCCTGCGGTCCACCACCGCGCCGTGGCACGAACGGCTGGCCTTCGTCCTGTACCTGGTCGAGATCTGCGTCGTCACGCCGAGCACCTGGAACAGCCTCGATGCCGACATGCGGTCGTTCATCGAGGTGTACCTGATGGCCGTGATCATCCTGCTGGGCACGCCCCGGCGGACGCTCGGGGCCTGGCTGCTGCCGTCGCTGACCGGCCTGATGATTCCCGCCCTGATCGTGATCACGCAGCGCAGGTTCACCGGCTCGTGATGGCCGCGGACGGCTCGCCGCCTGCCACGGCGTGATTCAGCGGAGCCCGCTCAGCAGGTTGCCATTCCAGACCATGATGGTGTACAGACCCACGTGGTACGTCCGGGCTGGCCGGCCGAACGTCGCCAGCACAGCCGGCCCGGCGGTGAAGCCGGCATACCCCGTCGCACCGGGGAAGAGCACCACGAAGTTCGCGGTGGCGCGGGCTGGGTCGTACCACCATGCGTTCGACTCGAGCCTGCTGCGGATGAGCCGGCCGCCGGAGGTGCCCACTGCCCGGACCCGGATACGGTCGCCGCTGGTCAGCGTGACCACGTTCGACTGCCAGTAGCCGGACAGCCCGGTGGTGAGATGCCGGGCCGCCAGCCATGAGGTGAGCTGCTGGTTCTGCGCGGCCGCCGGCGGCTGACTGATATCGCGGGCCAGGCCCGCCAGGTAACCGATCAGCACGACCAGCAGGATCGGCAAGAACCTGAGCGCCCTGGGCCGTCCGGCCAGGAGCCGTGGCGCCACGAGCCGTCCAGCCAGGGCCGCGCTGAAGGGCAGCACGGCTGCGATCTCGCGGGTCTGCGTGACCACGTCGGCCTTCGTGCTGAGGACATAGACGGCCAGGTTGATGGCCACGCCCATGACGAGCAGCTGATCGACCAGATCCCGGTCCCGCAGGAAACGCCGTGCCGCCAGCCACGTTCCCCAGGCCGCCAGCGACACGCCCACCAGATGCAGCAGCGTGAAGGCGCTGGCGGCCGTCGGGCGAAGCCCGAGGAAGTCGGCACCGCCCAGGAGCAGCAGGCCTTCGCCGGCGATGCCGAGGTTGCGGACCAGGGTGCCGCCATGGGCGATCTGAGCGGCGGGAGCCGGCATGTAGAACCCGCCGCGAGCGTGAAGGACGTGCAGCGCCAGCACGCCCGCCGCAGCGCCGAGCAAGGCGGCCGCGCCGAGGGCCATGTCATGCCACTGCGACGCCAGCGCCTTCCTGTCGATGGCCACGGCCTGGCCGACGCGGATCGCGCACACGACCGCGAGCGGAATCACCCCGATGTAGAGCACCAGCATGTCCGCCACCTCGGCCCAGCCCAGCAGCGCGCCGGTGGCGAGCGGGATATACCAGTGCGGGCGGGCGTGGTCCAGGATCAGCCAGGCCAGCATCACCGGCACCGACGAGCCGATGTGGTCCGGTGAGGAGACCAGGATGTTCACTCCCGAGGCCAGCTGGGGTGCGAGCATGATGCCGGCCGCGACGGTTACGCGCAGCAAGGCCTGGCGCCCGGTGGCGTCGCCCTTGGCCAGAAACGCGGCGAGTAGGATGGCCAGCGTGTACGTCACGGCCGCCGCGACATGCACGACGTCCTGGCTCAGCCCTCGCACCAGTTCCACCAGCATGTACTGCGGCAGTTCTGTGGTGTAGAACGAAACGTCCGAGAGCGACCAGCCGTGCAGCAGCGGGTTGCCGTGCAGCATGTCCCAGGCCTGCAAGGCGTTGCTTGCGCCATCGGAGTTAACCGCCCGCGTCCGCGCCAGCTGAAGGTAGACCGCGAACGCGGCGACCGTGCCGAGCGCCCATGCCGCCCCCGCCCGCAGACGCGCCCGCAGGGCACTCATGGGCCGGCGGTCACTACGCCCTGCCGGAGCCGGGCAATGACCATGCTGCCGCGCCGAGCGGCGGTGCGGAGCCAGTAAAGCTGACCGCGGGCCATCTCCGGTCTGGTACAGATGAACTGGCTGGTCATCATGAAAGTCCAGACCGGGTTCAGCACGCACGCCCGCACTCCGGTCCGCTCTGCCTGCACCAGGAAGCCCGTGACGTCGGGCCAGGACTTCTGGTCGAAGCGCAGGACGATCATCCGGCCCGCCGCGCGCCCGGCGAGGACGGTGACGGCGCCGGGCAGCGCCGCGTCCGTGTCCGGACCGCTGCTGAGCACGGCCGGATCGCTGCTGTTCGTGCTGGTGCGCATGCCCGGCGCCGCCGCGACGGCGACCAGGGCGACCACCGCCACGGCGGCGGCCACGACCGGGCCCAGCCGCGGAGGCAGTGCCCCGATCACGGCCGCCACGATGACCAGTGCCGTGATTACCGGCGCCGACCAGTAGAAATAGCCGACGTAGTGCTCGGAGAGATTGTCGATCCCGGTCGCGGCGTAGTACAGGAACGCCAGTGACGAGACCGCGTTGATCACCAGCAGCGCGGTCAGGAACCGGCGCAGCGGTACGGGAGCAAGCCACCGGGTGACCACGATGGCGACCGCGGAGCCCGCAGCGGCGACGGCCCACGCCCCCTGGTGCGGCCACCAGTACCACAGCGCGTCGCGCACGGCCTGCGCGACGCTGTGCCCGCCCGCTCGCCTGGAAGACGCGTACGTCAGGTAGTCACCGAGCGGGCCCGGCCAGTGCAGGATCAGGTTCACGATGATCGGGAAGGCGAAAACGGCGCTGATCACCGCCACCGGAACCCACGTCCGCCATTGCGTGACGAAGAAGGAGCGCGCGGAGGCGCCGAGACGGCGACGCCGCGGCCACAGCACCGCCGCCAGCACGGCGCAGCTGATCACCGGCACGAAGAACAGGAAGCAGGCGTGCCCGTGAATCAGGAACCAGCCTGCCAGCGTCATGATCCACGCGTCGCGCACCCGCCCCGCCGCCACCGAGGCGGCCGCGACCACGAACGCGAGGTACGCGGGCACATACAGGTACGGCATCCAGTCCGTGCTCAGCGCGGCCGGGTGGAGGGCAGCCAGGCCGACTACCGTCGCGAAGCAGGCCGCCGCGGCACGCAGCGAACCGGTCCAGCCGTACGCCACGCCGACGACGAGGGCCACCAGCGTGGCGTTGAGCGCGTATGCGGCGAGCAGCTGGCCATTCCACGCGGTCGGGACCACGTGCATCCACGCCCAGAACAGGGATTCCCCGGCTGCCTGGACGTACATGTAGACCGGCCCTGGATGGTGGAAATGGTCACGGGAGTAATTACCCACGAGCAGCGTGAAGTGCCGTGCCTGCTCGATCAGGATGGAGTTCGCGCCCATGTCCGAGTCCTCGTACAGGCGCGTCGTGAACAGGAACCTGTTACGGACGAACAGCAGCACAAGGAGCACCAGCGTGGCCGCCGCCACCACCCACCCGGTGCGGGGACGGCGTGCACCGGGCAGCGCGGGTACGGTTGCCTCCGCCGCGGCCCGGACGGCCGTTCCGTGCTCCTGCCCGGTGCTCACCTTGCCTCTCCTACTGCGGGATGCGGTTGAGCAGGTTCCTGTTCCAGACCATGATCGTGTAGGGCCCGGTGTGATAGGTCAGGTCTGGGCGGCCGAAGTACTTCCTGACCAGCCGGTACGGCTCCCAGTGCGAGAAGAAGCCCGGCCGGCTGTCCAGGATCAGGAAGTTGGCGTAGTGCAGCCTCGGGTCATACCAGTCCGCCTTGGCCATCCACAGGTCGCGCTTCAGCGAGTACTGCATGAGCGCCCTGACCTTGACCCGCTGGCCGCTGTTCACGGTGACGCTGCCGCTCGCCCAGTAGCCGCCGAGCCCGTAGGTGAGATGGTGCTCCTCCAGCCAGGGAGCCAGGCTCGTGTTGGCCGGCGGCACGGACGGCTGGGTGAGCTCCCAGCCGAATCCCGCGGTGTAGCCGGCCAGCACCACGATCCCGGCGGCCAGCACGGCGGGCCTGAGCCGTCGCCCCCAGGCCGGTCCCGCCGCGGCCCTGACCGCGGGGACCAGCATCCGCGCGGCCAGGGCCGCACCGAACGGGACGATGATGGCGACCTCGTGCGCGGCCAGGTCCGCGGCGTTGGTGAGCAGGAACAGCGCCACGTTGGTCACGATCGCCACGGCCAGCACCTGGTCGACCAGGCTGATCCGGCCGAAGAACCGCCAGGCCGCGAGGAGCACGGCCAGGATCACCACGGCCACGCTGGCCAGATGGAGGAACGCCAGGACGAGCGGGACGCC
>Ga0066388_100003316_pt1 | contig 10370 bp, 7 predicted proteins | sample PanSoiMetaGPlot6_FD_64539 | JGI IMG/M metagenome (GOLD analysis project Ga0066388, IMG submission 64539) | Tropical forest soil microbial communities from Panama analyzed to predict greenhouse gas emissions - Panama Soil - Plot 6 (Hybrid Assembly) | ecosystem: Environmental > Terrestrial > Soil... | reverse complement strand
AGCTACCGCCGTTCGATCAGCAAAATCATCCCCGCGATGACGCGAGCGGCGCTGCATGCCCACAAAAGGCAATTGGTGAAAGAGACACCCAACTTCAACAAGAAGAAATTTCTGTACTACCTCTCACGCGCTCAATATGAGAACGAATGGGGAACAACTTACCGACAGCCCGGCCTGGGCGCGCGAATCCTGGCGTTTTTCCTGAGGTTCATGCCCAAGATTGGGCCGTTCCGGGCGTTGGCGTTCAGGATACCCAGCCAAAAGGGTGAAGACATGTACATCAAGAGCGTGGGTGAGACGATTGATCACTACCGGCACGTTCTCGTCGCAACCAAGAACGACAAGCTAGACCTGCCTAACCTCGACTTCGACACCGGGCGCCCCACGCGCGGGGGAGAGTATGTGTTGACCGACAAGACCTACGCACGGCTGCTTGATCAGCTTGCAGACAAAGATTTCAAGTCGGTCACACCGGAGTTGCGAGCGGACATTCTGAGGTTTTACTCAGATGCGATTGCACCCATCGCAACAGAAAAGGATCCAAAGGACTGGAGCAAGACGGAAGACGAACTGGCCAAGCTGAAAGCATGGACACCGCAAAACGCTTCTCCCGAGGCGAAGCCGGCGAGCGATCCGGGAAATAGCAGCAGCCTGAATTGAGCTCCCATACAGCCGAATCTGGTCCAGTTGCATTTTTTCGGCACAAAGGTTCGCTTCAGCCGCGTTGATGCTGCACGATCACCGCTCTCAGGGAGTGCGCTTCCGATGTCATCATTTCTGTTTCTTTTCCCATTCCTCGCGGGACATGACTTTCAGAGGCTCTTTCTTGGAATTTTGCAGCGTGGTATTCGCTGCCGGAACATCTTTTGACGTAATCGACTCAAGCTTTGCGGCCGCTTGATCGAGCTGCTTCTTTAAAACACCCATGCTCTCGATCTGCGATTGGGTGGGCCGGCCGGAAAAGGAGTTGACGTCACCGTAGAGTTCGCCCAGGTATTCACGCAGCTTCTTTTCGCCGGTGATCATGCCACCCTCCTTGATGGCAACGAGGGAAGATCGGAAGCTGTCCAAATCCGAAGCCAACTTTGAAATTTGCGCCTTAAGCTTGGCTTCTGCCGTCTGGGAAACACGCTGGCGAGCCTGATCGCGCAGATCGGTCGTAGTGTCGACCACGTAAGTCAGTTGTCCCAGCATCTCGTAGAGTTCGGTGACGATCTTATGCTGCAAAGCGCGATCCTCGGCTGTGCTCTTGGAGCGCGCGTCTGCGACAAGTTTCATGTCCGAGGTATAGGTCTCTTTGCCCTTAATCAGCTTGATGGCGTACGTGCCCTCTTCAACCTGGGGACCCAGGAGGGCGTACTGGTTCTGCACGAGTCCGGCGGCCGCCGGCAACTTGGGCGGCTTCGCGCGCTCCGGCCATTGGACGCGGTTCAAGCCTCGGCGCTTGTCGCCCTGCAGAGTGCTGATCAGCTTCCCCTGAGAATCGTAGATTTCAAGGCGCAAGTCGCCGAAGATGTGGCGCTTCTTCTGGTAATAAACGATCGGCGCCGACTCGGGCAGGGAGCGTCCGACAAAGTCAGAGTCGCCGTCGAAGCGCTGTTCATCGGCGGGGAGAACCAGAGAGGCAGGACGCGACGGCAACAGGGCCGCATCTTTTGCGAGAACATCGGCTGTGAGAGCGCGCAGCGGTGTGATGTCATCGACTATGTAGATGCCGCGGCCGTGAGTGGCCAGCACCAGGTCCGATTCTCGGGGATGAACCACAATGTCCCGCACGGCTACATTAGGAAGGCGGCCGGTAAACTGCCCCCAGTGCGCACCGTTGTCGACAGAAATATAAAGACCGAACTCGGTCCCGAGGAAGAGCAGACTGGGATTCACCAAGTCCTGCCGCACAACGTGCGCGTAACCCCTTAGTTGCGGAGTGGAAAGCGACTTCCAGGTTTTTCCGTAGTCGGTGGTTTCGTAAATGTAGGTCTTCATGTCACCGGCGGCATGGCCGTCGAATGTGGCATAGGCAGTTGCCTCGTCATGACGTCCGGCTTCAACGGTCGATACCCATGTTCCGGACGGAAGATCGGGCACGTTCCTGGCGACATTTGTCCAATGCTTGCCGCCATCTCGCGTGATCTGCAGGTTGCCATCATCGGTTCCAACCCAGATCACATCGCCATTCTTCGGCGACTCGGCAATCGTGAAGATGGTTTCGAATCTCTCCGCGTCAGAGTTATCAATGGTGAGGCCACCGGACTTGTCCTGCTGCTGGCGCGCGGGGTCGTTGGTAGTCAGATCCGGTGAAATGCGTTCCCAGGATTCTCCATGATCGCTGGAACGGAATAAGAACTGGCCGCCGAGATAGACAGTGCCTGGATGATTGGAACTGAGATGTATTGGAGTGTTCCAGTTGAAACGGAATTCCGGCTCATCGGCGCGAGGCAGCGGCTTGATGCCCTTGGCTTCTCCAGTGGATTTGCGGACACGCGCGATGTTCCCGCCCTGGTATTCCGCGTACACGTAATCGGGATCAGAAGGATCGGCAAAGGCCCAAAAGCCATCTCCGAAGTCGACGTTACGCCAATGACGATTGGCGATGCCGCCGACCGCGCGCGACGGTGCCGTCCACGAACCATTGTCCTGCAGTCCGCCGTAAACGTTATAGGGATCGGCCATGTCTACGCTCACGTGATAAAACTGCGAGACCGGAAGGGTGGAAAGGAAGCGGAAGTGTGATGCGCGATCGAATGACTGGTAGACACCGCCATCATTACCGTCGATTATCTGATCGGAGTTTGCAGGATTGATCCACAGCGCGTGGTGGTCGCCGTGCACTCCCCGGCCGCCGATTCCTTCGTCCCGTGAAAAAACGCCGCCGAAACTCTTGCCGCCATCTTCGCTCGCCGTGAGGCTAAACCCTGGTTTGTAAACGCGGTCAGGATTCGTCGGATCAACCATTACGCGGGCAAAGTAAAAAGGACGACCACTCACATTGAAGGAGTTGTTGACTTCGTTCCAGCTGTCTCCGGAATCATCGGAGCGGAACAAGGCGGTGTGATTTCGCGCCTCGACGACGGCATACACCCGGGAGGGCTGGGACGCAGCGATCGCGATTCCGATACGGCCGAGATCACCCGTGGGAAGGCCTTTGCGGAGTTCGAGCCAGGTTGCCCCCGCATCGGTGCTCTTGAAGAGTCCGCCACCAGGGCCGCCGGAACGAAACGTGTGGGGCTGGCGACGCACGTCGTACATGGCGGCATAAAGAATGCTTGGGTCTTTGGGATCCATGGCCATCTCGGCACAGCCAGTATTCTGGTCGCGGAAGAAGATTTTGTTCCAGGTCTTGCCACCGTCGGTGGTCTTGAACACGCCGCGCTCCTGGTTGGCATTCCAGAGATGGCCCAGCGCACAGGCATAGACGATGTTGCTGTCCTTAGGATGAATAAGGATGCGGCTGATGTGCTCGGAGTCGGTCAGGCCAAGCGCGTCCCAGTTGTCGCCGCCGTCGCGCGAGCGATAGATTCCGGTACCGACCGAAACGCTGTTACGAACCCAGGATTCACCGGTTCCGACCCACACAGTTTGAGGATTGGAAGGATCGATGGCTAATGAACCGATGGATTGAGATGGCTGCTTGTCGAACACCGGCTTGAATGTGGTACCGCCGTCGCCCGACTTCCACACTCCGCCGCTCGCAGAACCGACGTAGATGATCAGGCGCTGACCTTGCTGAACGGCGGCGATGTCGGCGATCCGCCCGCCCATAGCAGCCGGGCCGATGCTGCGCGCCTCCAACCCGCTGAACGTGTCCGAGTCAATCGTGACATCTTGCGCGCCTGCGAATACAGCGAAGAGGAGAACAACTGTGAAGAGGCAAAAGCGATTCAACATTGGCGCAACCTCGCGAAAGCTTGGTTCGTTTTTGGAAAAATTTATAGCAGCTCACAGGGACAAGGTCCGACAAGCACTTTTGAAGCACACAGAGCCGCTGAACCCGGGATTGATCGGCGCCGACCACAGTTCCGGTCGGCCTTACGATAACGAATTCGAAGTATCGAATTGGCAGCTGAGCCAAGGCATTTTTTATTTTTTCGGCGTATCCGGTTTTGTCGCCGGAGGCGGAGGAGCCGCAGGCATTTTGAAGCTGGCATCGTCGATGGGAACATTGATCTCTATTTTTTCGAGCGTCAGCTTCTGCTTCTGCGGGCTGCCTTTCTGGCCGGTTTCCATCGCGAAGGGGAACATCATGCCATTCACTTCTTTGTAATCTCCAATCGAGGTCTCGAATTCCTGTTCGCTTCCGCGAACCACGCGTTTGGTATCTTCTTTGATTTCGAGGAAGCTATCGGCATCCAGGTAGACAGTCTGGACGTCGCCATTTTTCAGCGTGACTTTGAGCTTGTAGACATCGGTTCCCTCGACCTTGTCTTTGCCGAGCAATTCGACTTGATTGCCCTTGGTTTTGTAGTCGACGAGCGGGCCGTCGATATCAGCTGATTCTTCGATATCTTTTTTTTCATCGGCCGACATTAGTTCCGCATCTTTCTTTCCGGTAAAGGGCATGACCTGCCAAGCGGTCTGTCCATCGTAGGCCTGGACAGCGGTAAGGCCTTGCACGGTAAATTCCAGTCGCGCCCCGTTCGGGCGCTTTTGAATCAGGAGGCCAGGGGCCTCTATCCCGGGGCCCAAAGTCATCTTGCCGCTGGAGCGGATAGTTTGCACCGATTTCAGCTTATCCATTCCGCCGCGAGCCTGGCTGTTCTTGGCGATAATTTCGTCTACGCTCTGAGCTAGAGCGAGCGGGGCGAGCAAGAGCGCTACGGTTATCAGGAACAGCTTCCGCAACATTCGTTTGTTCTCCTTGGCGCACCGCGCTAAAAGGAAAGGAAATGTCGCGCGCGGCGCTGGATTTGGGCCGACAGAACCATACGGCCACAACTGCAGACTGTCAAATTTATCTCCAGATCAAACGTGCCAACTAATTTTGCAGATGGACTCCCGCGAGTGGTCAATTTCTGTAGACTAGTTAACACTCCGGTCACCCCGGGCTTCACGAGGTGAATGCATGAGCACGGCTGAGGAAAAATTCTATCGTGTGAAGATCACGCATCGGGTCGATATCGCGCCAGATCTGTGGCGAATCCGAGTCAACCCTGGCGGCGAATTCCGGTTCCAGCCGGGGCAGTACGCGACACTCGGGGTAGAGGGACCAACAAAAAGGTCCGAGCGCGCTTACTCCATCGTTTCATCGCCCTACGAAGATGAGATCGAATTTTTCTTTGAACTGGTAGCGCAGGGGGAATTGACGCCACTCCTGTACAAGCTGCAAATCGGCGATGAGATGCTGATGCGCAAAGTTCCTAAGGGACGGTTCATGCTCGACACCAAGGGAACGAGGACAAATCATCTGTTGATCTCGACGGTGACCGGCCTTGCGCCTTTCATGAGCTACATGCGAACACTATGCAAGGATTTCCGCGAGAGCAAATACCCACAGAATCAAAAGATCTTCTTGCTGAACGGCGCCAGCCGCTCGTGGGAATTCGGCTACCATGAAGAAGTGCTTAAGATTGCTTCGGAGTGCGCTTGGTTGACCTATGTCCCGACGATCAGCCGCCCGTGGGAAGACGAAAAGTGGACGGGAGAGGTAGGGAGAGTCGACGATCTGATCCGCAAATACACCGATTTGTGGGGACTGAGCGGAGAAACCACTGTCGCATATCTATGTGGACATCCCGACATGATCGAGCACGGCAAGGGGATTTTGAAGCGAAGAGGTTTCCCGAAAGAAGCGCTGAAAGAAGAAGTTTACTGGATTCCGGCCAAGAAATCGGCCTAGAGGCAGGGTCACCAGATTTCTTACATGAGCTTGCTGCGCCGTTCTAACAGGATGACGTCGCGCCATTGGCCGCGCAACTGGCCGAGACGTTCGCGGGACGCCCACTTTGCGAAATCCACACTTTTCGTGCAGAGCAATGCTCGCCGTGTTCTCCGGGAAGATTCCAGCCTGCAGTGTCCAAATGCCTTCACGTTCAGATTCCTCGATAAGCGTGGCCAGCAATCTTTGGCCAACGCCGTGCCCTCGAACCGACTCGGCAACATAGATCGACACCTCGGCTACACCCACGTAAACCTGCGTTGCCGAAACCGGTGCCAAGGCGCCCCATCCTATGATGTGGCCATCGCTAAGAGCGATCAGGCGGCAATCCCGGCGGTGAGTGGCGTCCCAAGCGGCCCAACGGGGGGCTTCGGTTTCAAATGTGGCGTTGCCGGTTGCGATTCCCTCCATGTAGATCTCCCGTATCCGAGACCAATCGCTATCGCGCAAATTACTGAACTGGATGTCCATTCTTGACCGCAAGATTCACAGCTCCAGTCGGATCATTCACTCTCGGCGGGAGCGAAGAAAACCAGCACGGTAAGTTCTTCGCGGATGTCGTAGAACCTGTGCTCAACATTGGCTTCCACGAAAATGACGCTTCCTGGTTCGACTTCGCAATCTTCTGCGCCGACTCGCATGCGCGCCCGGCCGCGAACGACGTAATACATCTCATCTTCTTTGTGAGGTTTTTGCGGATCGCTTCCGCTGGCGGGGAGAACATACATGCCTGCGCTCATCGTTGGAACACGCAGGAATTCCAGATATGCGCGGCCACTACGTTCCCGCTCCGTCGTCAAAGTCTCAGCTGGGTAGAAGTGCCTCAACGGAGCGCCCCGGCAAAGAAGATGTCGGTGTATTGGCGGATGAGATCGTCTTCCTGGAGCTGCCCTTCGGGCCGGTACCACTGGTAAATCCAGTTGATCATCCCGAGGAGAGCGAAAGCAGCTGCTCGCGAACCCACAACGCTGCTATTGCGGGCTCGCTGCACCTCGGCAATCAAGTGCTCGACGAAATGGATGTATTCCTTTTTGCGTGCGTTTACTCGCTTGCGCAAACCGGGGGGCAGGGGATGGTTCTCATGAAGGATCACGGTGATTTCCCGGTCACGAGCTCGAAGGACAAGTTGAATGTGTAAACGAATCAGCGCGCGCAATCGCCCTTCCGGATCTGCTATCTCCCGGACCGGGGTTAGTACGCGCGCTTCCGTTATATCCATCGCGTGATTCATGATGTGAAAGAGAATCTCGTCCTTGCTCCGAAAGTGATGGTAGAGACCACCTTTACTCAGCTTCAGAGCTGCTGCAATATCGTTCATGGAGGTAGCATCGTACCCGCGCTCACGAAACAACCTCGCCGACGTCCGCAGTATCTCCTGGCGGGAACTGCTTGGAACTTCTCGGGTTGCGGATGGGGACATGAGCTGACCGAGCAGGACGAGAAAGCTGTGCTGTCCAGGGCAACAGGATAACGAGCGCGCGTGAAAAATGCCACTTAAGCTGGGGAAGACAGAAATCGCTTGACGTCATTTGCATGCAGTGATAACGTCGCGCAGAATTTTGCGGCGATTGCCGCATGACTGAAATGAACCGCCAAAGCACAAGCCGAATTAACGACGTCCCTGTAGGGGTACGAGTATCCGTCGTCTGCTCTGGCGGGGAGGTTGGCTCATAAGCGAATAAGCTAAAACAGAGTCGAGCTTAAGTCACCCACCGCCAGAAACGCTGGCAGGTGGGTTTTGTGTTTTTGGGACCACCAATGGCCGGGAACAAAGTTGGTCGTTGACAGGCAAGGCGGGAGAACCTACACTCTACGAAACCGACCGACCGGTCGGTATGTAAAAATCCAACCCGCCAGCAGAGGAGAAACTAGTGGCCGCCAAAATCCTTTACGAACCCGATGCTAATCCGAATGCGCTGCGAGGGAAGACGATTGCCATCCTCGGATACGGAAGCCAGGGGCATGCCCAGGCGCAGAATTTGAGAGACAGCGGGAACAAGGTCATTGTGGGTCTTGACTCGGACCGCTTGTCCGCGCAACAGGCGCGCGCCGATGGGATGGCAGTAGTGACTCCGACAGAAGCGGCGAAGCGAGCGGATTGGATCCAGATTCTCACACCGGATGAGACCCAGGCAGCGGTCTACGAGGAGTCGGTGCGGCCGTTTTTGCATCCGGGAAAAGTTCTCGGCTTTTCGCACGGCTTCAGCATTCACTTCAAGGCGATCCTACCTCCGGATGATGTTGACGTTGTAATGATCGCACCCAAGAGTCCCGGCCATCTGCTGCGGCGTGTCTATACCGAGGGGCGCGGCGTGCCGTCGCTGGTCGCGATCCATCAGGATGCCAGCGGCGAGGCTCAGGAGTACGCGCTCTCCTATGCGCACGGAATCGGATCCACACGTGCTGGGGTTTTGCAAACCACGTTTAAGGAAGAGACCGAGACCGATCTCTTCGGCGAGCAATCGGTGCTGTGCGGGGGCCTAACATCGTTAATCAAGAAGGGATTCGAGACGCTCGTGGCCGCCGGATACCAGCCGGAGATCGCTTACTTCGAGTGCCTGCACGAGATGAAGCTGATCGTAGACCTGATCTACGAGGGGGGCCTGGGGCGCATGCGCTCCTCGATTTCAAATACTGCCGAGTACGGTGACCTGACTCGCGGAGAGCAGGTCGTGGGCGATCCCACACGCGCTGCCATGCAGGAGATCCTAGCGCGAATTCAAGACGGCACATTCGCGCGCGAGTGGATTGCCGAGAACCGGAACGGCGGCAAGAAGTTTGCCGCACTCAGGGAAAAAGAAAAACAGCACCAGATCGAGGAAGTGGGAGCCCGTTTGCGCGCCATGATGTCGTGGCTGCCCAGGGAAACAAAAAGCTCGTCGAGCCACCCGGCGAAAGCGGAGACAGTGCAGGCGGTGAATGCTTAAAGGAGCACAAATCGTCCTGCGCTGTCTGCGCTCCGAAGGGGTCGACTTGATGTTCGGCTATCCGGGCGGCGCCATAATGCCGCTTTACGACGCGCTCGAGGGCAGCGGCGTGCGCCACATCCTCGCTCGCCACGAGCAGGGGGCCGTGTTTGCGGCTGAGGGGTACGCACGCTCGACCGGCAAAGTCGGCGTGGCGGTGGCGACCAGCGGGCCCGGCGCGACCAATCTGGTAACAGGTATCGCCGACGCCAAGATGGACTCTGTACCCCTGGTCTGCCTGACGGGACAGGTACGGTCACCACTGATTGGCACCGATGCGTTTCAGGAGACGGACGTCTTTGGATTGACGCTGTCACTTACAAAATGGAGCCGATTGGTCCGCTCTGTGGAAGAAATTCCAGAAGTAATCGCCCAGGCATTCTACTGGGCTCGAAATGGTCGGCCCGGCCCGGTCGTCCTTGACTTGCCGGTTGACCTGCTGAAGGCGACGACTGAATTCCACGGGGCGGCAGTATTCCGTCCGCATCCCAAGCCATCCGACGTTTCAACCGATTCAACGTTCTGCGCCACAATGATTGCCATGTTGCAGCAGGCAAAGAGGCCAGCTGCCTTGGTGGGTGCAGGCGCAAGACTCTCGGGTGCAGTGACTGAATTACGGCGCTTGCTCGACTATCTGCAGGTGCCGACGTTTGCGACGGTGCACGGCTTGGGAGCGGTCTCTCCGGGAAAACCTTATTACCTGGGAATGGTCGGAATGCATGGCACGCGAGCGGCCAACCTCGCATTAAACGAAAGCGACCTGCTGTTGGTCTTCGGAGCACGCCTTGACGATCGGGTGACGGGCGAGCCTAGCCGTTTTGCTCCGCATGCCCGCATCGTGCATTTTGAGATTGATCCAGCGCAACTGGATCGTGTGCGTCCTTGCGAACTCCCTGTGATCGGGGACCTGGCCGAAACCATCCCGACGGCGTCGGCAGAACTTTCGCGCGTGTCCTTGCCGGACTGCAGCGCCTGGAGAGCGGTCGCTTGCGGCCAGGACCGCGCGCAGCCAGATTCACGGGGCATGGCCCAGCCTACGATCCGACTTCTGGATGAGCTCTTTCGACGTTTACCGGAAAACAGTTTCGTAGTCGCGGATGTGGGGCAGCACCAGATGTGGGCAGCGCAGCGCTATCGCTCCGACAAGCCTCGGGGTTTCATAACTTCGGGGGGATTGGGGGCCATGGGTTTCGCCTTGCCGGGGGCAATCGGCGTGCAACTGGCAAATCCGGAAGCGACTGTTCTTTGCGTGTCCGGCGACGGCGGCATTCAGATGAATATCCAGGAGTTAGCGACGGTGCGCCGGCTCGGGTTGCCGATCAAAATAGTCGTCGTGGACAACAAGTACCTTGGCATGGTACGGCAGTGGCAGCAACTCTTCTACAACCGCAACTACGCCGAGACGGACATGAGCGACAACCCGGACTTCGTCGCCATCGGCCGGGCTTATGGGATCAAAGCAGAGAAATTGGGGCCCGATTCAGTGAGCGGTCTGCAGACTCCATCCGAAACGGGCGCACAACTGGATCGCT
>Ga0066388_100003315_pt1 | contig 10370 bp, 9 predicted proteins | sample PanSoiMetaGPlot6_FD_64539 | JGI IMG/M metagenome (GOLD analysis project Ga0066388, IMG submission 64539) | Tropical forest soil microbial communities from Panama analyzed to predict greenhouse gas emissions - Panama Soil - Plot 6 (Hybrid Assembly) | ecosystem: Environmental > Terrestrial > Soil... | reverse complement strand
TTGCAATCAAATCTGCTCTCAGTGCGGGTCGACTGTTGGAACAGTTAGCACTGATCTGCCAGGGCAACGATTGTTTGCTGCTGGACAACCTCAATCAAACGCTTGCGCCGGCTTCGGTCGGCTAAGGCCGCTGAGGAGACAACCATGTTCATCTCCACGATGGCGGTGGGCGGTCCTGTGCTGGGACTTGTCCTAATCGTTCTGCTTGTAATTCTCGTTCGTGTGATTGCCTTTCGAGTGTTGCGCCGGTCCCGAGATTTCGAGCCGGTCCACAGGGGCAAGGCGTCCACCCATGCCTGCAAGTTTGACCGGGCGGAGGTGCGGCGCACCCAGGGGCTGTCCCGTCCACCGCTGCCGTTGCCGGTGCTGCCTGCTGCCGATCCGCGTGTGGCTCAGGCCCAGGCTAAAGTCGATGTGGCGGTCGTGAAGGAATACCTTCGCTCGCTGAGCGGAGAGGTACAGGTCACTGTCGGTGGCCGCACGGGCACGATTGCCAGTCGCAGTACGCATGGCAAGGACATCGACCTGGCCATGGCTTATCTCGAGGATCTCTACCGCGGGCTGGGCATTGCCACCAGCAGGGAGGCGTATACGGTGCGCGGCAAGACCTTCTCCAACCTGGTAGCGACGCTGCCGGGCAAGGTCAACCCGGACAAGGTGCTCCTCATCGGCGCCCACCTCGACTCCACCGCCGGCAGCCCGGGACGCGCGGAGCCGGTCGCTCCCGGGGCGGACGATGACGCCTCCGGTACGGTGGCTGTGATGGAGGTAGCGCGGGCGCTTTCCGCGTTGCCCCTTGGGTGCACGGTGCGGATCGTCCACTTCACCGGTGAGGAGCAGGGGCTCTGGGGCAGTTACGCCTACTCCGACAAGGTTGCCCGCGCCCAGACTGACCTGGTCGCCATGCTCCAGCTTGACATGGTGAGCTACTGCGCCAAGCCGGGCAACCGCCTGGACATCCACGACGGTGCGGACCGCAACGGCTCGCATGCGCTCGTCGCTCACTTCGTGGCCAACGTGTCCAGGTACGGGCTCAAGCTCAATCCGGTGGACACCCACAACCACGCGGTGGACGACCGCAGCGATCACGCCGGCTTCCTCGATCACGGTTACAAGGCCGTGTGCCTCAGCGAGGAGTTCACCGACGACGGCTTCAATCCGAACTACCACTCGGTCAGGGACAGGGTTGGTGCTTGCAACCTGCCCTACCTGGTCGAGGTAATTCGGCTGACCATCGCCACCGCTGCCGATCTGGCCGAGATCCAGGCACAATCCGGACGGCCCGGGAACCGCTGAGAACGTCAACTCTGAGCGGCCTGCGGGCGGGGGACTGATGCTAACTGTCCTGAGCCAGAGGGGTGGAGCTTGCCTTCATCCCTCTGGCTGCCCGGACTCTATTTGCCAGCGTTCACCATGCCGCCCGCCTGCCCTTTCCGCTGGCATTTTTTTCGATCGGTACCTATCAGACCATATAGTATCTTCTACTGTGGTGATTTATCAGGCTGACTGCCAATGGAGCTGGAAAAGCTCTGCTGGAGGCAACCTGCCGTGTAGCTCAACACCTTGCGCGATCCACCACCTGATCTTTATGCTGAGCCGGGAGCTGATTGAGCTGGGGCTATGCTCAAAGTTCTCAGACTTGTGCCATTCAACCGCTGCCTCCGGCTCGCTGCTCCGGGCTTCTACCTCTTGCAATCCCGGCGGGGCATGGTAGTATAGTTCGCCTGATTCTCTCCAGAGCAGGCTATCCTGACGGGCAGGCGATGTACGGACTGAATACCAAATTTGCGAATGTGGGTGGCTGGTGGAGCTGGCGTTGTTCACCGGACAAGCCGCTGCCGGGTTGGTATTCATTGAGAGGGCGCTGAGCTCCAGACCAACCAGAGTTTAACGAGACCGCAGGCTTGTCCAAATGGCTAGCTGCGGTCTTTTGGTTCTGAGGTCGCCTTTTCAGGAATTGAAATCATGCCAATCTCGCCAATGTCCGAGCAGACTCCGCAGGCAGCACCTTTCGTGGTGACCTTGCTGTCGGATGTGGGGACGCCAGTGTCCGTCTTCCACAAATTGATACAAGGAGCCTCCACCGGATTTCTTTTCGAGAGTACTGAGGGGGACAGCCGGCTGGCTCGCTACTCGATTATCGGTGTAAACCCGATCAAAACTATCTCCTTCAAGAACGGAGAGGCGGTGCTGTGCGATCACGTAAACGACATAAAGCACGCACAGTCTGTCAGCAACCCGCTTCAGTTGCTGAGTAGCATTCTCGAGAAGGAGTCGCGTGCCCTGTCCACAAAGCGATTGCCGTTTCCGTTCTCTGGCGGACTGGTGGGTTACCTGGGCTATGGAGCGACTCGCTACTTTGAGGGCATAGCTCAACAGAGCCACGATCCTTTTGGTGTGCCCGAGGGTTACTGGGGGCTTTATGACTCGATGGTGGTCTTTGACCATCAGTTCCGAACCATCAACGTCATATCGCATCGTGGCCAAGCCCATGCCCGCGGCATCGTCGAAACGCTGACCGCTCCTTGCCGGCTGGAGCCGCTTCTACACAAGGAGGGCGACACACTCGAGCGGCAAGTATTTGACGGTGTTACCGGACCGTTCACGGAGGACAGCTTTGTCTCGCTGGTCAGCCAGTCAAAGGCGTACATTGTGGAAGGACAGGTGTTTCAGATTGTCCTTTCTCAGCGCTTCAGCCTGCCGGTAACCAGCCAGCCGCTGGATGTCTACCGCCTCCTCCAGTCCGTGAATCCCTCTCCATATGCTTACTTTCTGAAGTTCCCGGAGTTTGCCTATCTTGGCTCATCGCCCGAGACCTTCGTCCAGTGCCAGGATGGACGCGTGATCCTCAGGGCCCTTGCCGGTACCCGCCCGCGCGGCGCCACAGACGAGGAGGACTCCCGGTTGAGCTCGGAGCTACGCTCAAATGAGAAGGAGCTTGCTGAGCACATGATGCTCGTGGATCTGGGCCGTAATGACCTCGGGCGTGTGTGCCGTGCCGGCAGCGTGCGTACCGGCCCAATCGCCACCGTCTCCAAATACAGGCATGTGATGCACCTGGCCACGGAGATCGAGGGAATGCTGAGAGCCGACAGAACCTGCTTTGATGTTTTCCAGAGCTGCTTTCCACGTGGCACCGTATCTGGTGCCCCAAAGGTGAGAGCCATGGAGCTTCTGGCCTGTCTGGAGCCGGAGCAGCGTGGCATCTATTCCGGCGTTGTCGGCTACTTTGACCTTCACGGCAATATGGATGGGGCGATCGCCATTCGATCGGCATTGATCAAGGACGGTTGGGCGCACGTAAATGCTGGAGCCGGGGTAGTGTTTGACTCTGATCCGCTTTCCGAGTACCACGAAACCCGCAACAAAGCCAGGAGCGTAATCAGCGCTCTCAAGCTGGCAGAGCAGAGCAAGAGGGCGGGCCAGATTGACCCGCAAGCCCGGTAGGCGGCAAGCCGAGGAAGCGTGAAGATGGCTGTGGTAATAATTGACAACTATGACTCGTTCACCTACAACCTCTATCAGCTGGTGCAGGGGCTGACTGACCAAGCCGTGCAGGTGTATCGCAACGACGCTATTGATATCGAGCGGTTGCTGGCCCTCAGTCCCGCCAGAGTGATCCTTTCGCCAGGCCCGGGCCATCCCGGCAATGAGCGGGATTTTGGCGTGTGCAGGTCTGTGATTCTTGACCAGGAGCGGCTTGGCTGCCCAGTCCTGGGGGTCTGCCTGGGGCACCAGGGCATTGTTCACCATCTTGGCGGCAGGGTGGTCGGCGCTCCCGAGATTGTCCACGGCAAGGCCAGCGAGGTGGAGGTGACCGCGCCATCCCTCTTGCTGGATGGCTTGCCGGAAAGATTCCCGGCCATGCGTTACCATTCTCTGGTGGCCTCCGAGGAGCACTTCCCATCCGAGCTTAAGGTCACAGCCCGGGAAGGAAGGCAGGGGCTGGTTATGGCGATCGAGCACCGCAGTCGGCCGCTCTTTGGAGTTCAGTTTCACCCGGAGTCAATTGGCACACCCCACGGGACGACGATTATGAGGAATTTTCTCGAAAAATGCTGAGCCAATCAACGATCGATAGGTTGTTCCATCTCCGCCTGCCCGATGTGGAGATCCGCGAATATCTCCTGGCCCTTACCCCCGAGATGATCGACGTGTCTACTCTGCGCATGTTCGTGGAGACGTTGTACAGCCTGTCGGAAGCGCCGGAGCTGAACCTGGAAGCAGTGCCCGGCGACACCATCGATTCATCCGGCACCGGTGGTAGCGGGCTGCCGCACTTTAACACCTCTACCGCCGCTGCCTTCGTGCTGGCCGCCGGTGGATTGACCGTGACCAAGTTCGGTAACCGGGCTATGACCAGCCAGAGCGGCAGTTTCGATTTCCTCTACGCTCTCGGGTTCCCGCTCTGCCTTCCTGTCGAGGAGATTCCCGGCCTCCTGCAGGCAACCGGGCTGGTCTTCCTTTATGCACCGCAGTTCTACCCGGTGCTGGCCAAGTTCACCAGCGTTCGTCGCAGTCTTGATGTCAAAACGATTTTTAACTTCATCGGCCCGCTGATCAATCCGGCGCGACCGGCTTATCGAGTTCTCGGCTGCCCCGATTCGGATATGCAGCTTGTCCTGGCCAGGTATCTGGCCGAGACCACCGGGATTAAGAAGGCGCTCGTGGTGCGCGGTCTGGATGGGCTTGATGAGATCAGCCACTCGGGCGAAAGCCAGGTGATTGAGGTGGCCGGCGGCGAGCTGCGTGATCAAACGTACACCGCTCAACCGGGCAGCAATGGGCAGCAACAGCCGGAGGATCGTGACGGGGATTCAGCGATCGAGCCGGAGAGCGAGTTTCTGGGCGTGCCAACTGTCGAGGACAATGTGAGGCTCTTTGAGCGGCTCATAGAGGGCCGGGATCTCTCGTCGGCTTATCACCACATGGTCTGTCTGAATGCCGGGGCCGGGTTTTACGCCGCCGGTAAGGCGGCTGGAATTGATGAGGGGCGGCTTCTGGCCGATAAGCTCTTAGCCTCAGGAGCGGTCAAGCAGAAGTTTGAGGAGCTAAAGGAGGCCTATGCCAGGTTTACTCCCTGAAATACTGGCTCACAAGCGACAGGAGGTAGTGGCGCGAAGGTTGTCCCTGCCGCAGGCGTCGCTGGAAACAGCGGTAAAGCCGGGGGCTGGAAGCTTCAGGACAGCGTTGAGCGGTGACGGTCTGCGCTTGATCGCGGAGGTCAAGCCTGCCTCGCCTTCAGCCGGGACTCTGCGTCCGGCCCTTGATCTGCCCTCAATCCTGGCCAGCTACAACCGGTATGCCTCAGCCATCTCCGTGCTGACGGACCAGAAGTACTTCAACGGCAGCCTCGGCCTATTGCGGGAGGTAGTGAAAACCTCTTCCCATCCTGTTTTATGTAAAGATTTTGTTGTCGATCCTTACCAGGTCTATGAGGCGCGACTTGCGGGCGCGGAGGCGGTTCTGGTAATCGTCAAGGCTCTCGATCAGGCAACGATCAGGGAGATCTACCAGATCGTACTCGGACTGGGCATGACTCCGGTTCTTGAGATTCAAAATGAGCCCGAGCTGGAGCGGGCACTTGGGCTTTCACCGTCGGTAGTTATGATTAACAATCGCGATCTGAATTCGCTGGCGGTCGATCTACAAACTACGGTGAGGTTGGCGCCACTGATACCCCCGGAAGTGTTGACCGTAGCTGCCAGTGGCATCAAGTGCCGGGAGGATGTGAACGCTCTCCTGCCTTATTGCTGCCGATTTCTGATCGGTTCGAGCCTGATGCGGTCTCCCGATCTCGACGCAACTCTGAGGGAATTGAGTGGGTTATGACAACAAAGATAAAGATCTGCGGGATTACATCGCTTCAAGACGCAGAAGCAGCGGCTTTCTCCCGGGCCGATTACATCGGATTGATCTTCGTCCAGGAAAGCCCCCGGCTGGTCAGCTATCCGGTGGCTCAGAACATTATCGAGGCCGTGCGCGGTGAGTGTCAGGTGGTCGGTGTCTTCATGGATCATCCGGTCGATTTCGTCCGTTATACATTCGATCACCTCGAACTCGATCTGGCACAGTATCATGGCTCCGAGACGCCAGACTACTTAAGGGAAGTTGGGGTACCAGCGATCAAGGCGTTCAATCTCAGCCCGGATTTCGACTGGGGTCAGACCAGCGCGTATGCGGGAGTTGTGCAAAGCCTGCTCTTCGATCAGGACAAGCAGGATCCGAATCCAGATTGGCTGTCCTGGGCCCTGACATTTCTGGCTCAGACACCCAAGGATGTGCCGGATTTTTTCCTGGCCGGTGGGCTGAATGCGCAGAATGTTGGCCAGGCTGTGCAGCAGCTGAGACCGTTTGGGGTTGACGTAGCCTCGGGTGTTGAGCGCGCGCCTGGCGTGAAGGATCACCTGCAGATTCAAGAGTTTTGCAGCGCGGTGAGGGAGGCGTCCCGAACGTGAGGTCCTCTGGAATGTTCGGCACCTTCGGCGGTATCTACGTGCCTGAGCCGCTGATGCCTGCCCTCGAGGAGCTGGAGGAAGCCTTCCTGCAGCTGAGTCAGGACCAGGCTTTTCTTGCCCGGCTCAAAGAGTTGCTCGCCGATTATGCCGGGCGGCCGACCCCGCTTTATCACGCCAGAAACCTGTCCGCGAAATGGGGAGCGCAGATCTTTCTCAAGCGCGAGGATCTGCTGCACGGGGGAGCCCACAAGACCAACAACGCCCTGGGTCAGGCTCTGCTGGCTCAGGCCATGGCCAAAAAGCGCATCATCGCCGAAACCGGTGCCGGACAACATGGTGTGGCAACTGCGATGGCTGGTGCGCTGCTGGGGCTGCGCACGGAGATTTACATGGGCGAAGTGGATATCGAGAGGCAGAAGCCCAATGTCTTGCGAATGCAGCTACTCGGTGCCCAGGTGCACCCGGTCGCAACCGGCGGCAGAACGTTGAAAGATGCAATTAACCAGGCTTTGCGTGACTGGATAAGCAACCTGAGAGACACGCATTACCTGCTGGGAACCGCTGCCGGACCGCATCCATTTCCAACTCTCGTCAAGTTCTTTCAGAGTGTGATCGGTGACGAAGCCAGGTCTCAGTTTTTCCAGCGTTACCGATCACTGCCTGAGTATGCGATTGCCTGCATCGGCGGTGGCTCGAACGCAATCGGCCTTTTTTCTGCCTTCCTGGAGGAGCCTTCCGTCAGGCTGATCGGGGTCGAGCCAGCCGGTAGAGGGCTCGACACGCACGAGCATGGTGCGGTTCTATCGAGGGGTACCGCTGGTTGCTTGCATGGCATGAAGAGCATGCTGCTGCAGGATGAAGATGGGCAGATTCAGGAGACTTACAGTATTGCCGCTGGCCTCGACTACCCGTCCGTCGGCCCGGAGCACGCCTATCTGAAGTCCACAGGTCGAGCCGTCTATGAGTCGGCAACAGACGGGGAGGCGCTCTTCGCCTTTCACGATCTCTGCCGGACGGAAGGAATCATTCCTGCTCTAGAAAGCGCTCATGCGCTTGCCTGTGCCAGGCGCCTGGCAGCGACGGTCCCGGCTCAGACGACGATTCTCGTCAGCCTCTCCGGGCGCGGTGACAAGGATCTTGAACAGGTGATGCCACGTGACTGATCGTTATGCCCGACGTTTTGCTCAGTTAAAGAGGGAAAAGCGAAGGGCATTCATACCGTTTACTCTTCTTGGCTGGCCGGATCGCCAGAGTTCCTTCTCGATAGTCAAGGCTATGATTGAATGCGGCGCCTCGTCGCTGGAGCTCGGTCTGGCGTTCAGTGATCCGGTTGCGGACGGCCCGATCATTCAGCAGGCCGCCAGCGAAACCTTGGCTTCCGGTTTCAAAGTGCGTGATGCCTTTGAGCTGATCGCAGAGATACGGGGGCTCGATCGAGAAATACCAATCGGGCTTCTTGTTTACTACAACATGGTGCTGGCCCAGGGGGTCGAGCAGTTTTGTCAGCGGGCGCAGAAGGCTGGCGTAGACGGGATCCTGGTTGCCGATCTGCCCCCGGAGGCTGCTTCGGAGGTCGTGCCGGCCGCTCGGGCCTGTGACCTGTCGACGCTCTTCATTGTTTCTCCTCTGACCACCGAGGACCGGCTTGGCAAGATACGCGAATATGCGGGCGCATTTGTCTACGCGGTCTCCCGCCTGGGGATTACCGGCACGGAAGCGCGCTACGATCAAGCCTTGAAAGCAATGATCGCCAGGGTGCATGCCACCGTCTCTTTGCCTGTCTGTGTGGGCTTTGGTGTCTCCACCCCTGATCAGGCTCGGGCCATGTTCGCGCTGGGGGCCGACGGGGTGATCACCGGATCCAGGATTCTGCAGCTTGTCCGGGAGGCGAACGGCGCGGAATATGATCAACGGTTGAGGGCTTTTCTCGAGTCCATGTCAGAGGTTTGCCTATGCCAGCGCTGATCTTGGTCGTCTTTATCTCCGTCGTGCTCGCATCACCAGTCTGCGCTGAACCGGTCAAAGATCATGGAGCGAGCGTTCGCTGGCAACGCTGGTCAGAGGCCGTATTCGAGCGGGCGAAGCGGGAAGGCCGGTTTGTCCTGCTGGACCTGGAGGCTGTCTGGTGCCACTGGTGCCATGTGATGGATGAGCAAACCTACAGAGATTCGAAGGTGCTCAAGCTGATCAACGATCACTACATAGCGGTCAAGGTTGATCAAGATTCCCGTCCTGATCTGGCCAACCGATACGAAGACTATGGGTGGCCTGCCACCATTGTCTTCAACGGCCAGGGCGGCGAAATTGTCAAGAAAGCGGGATATATAGCGCCTGACGAGATGGTCTCTCTGCTGACGGCAATTGTCAAGAATCCAACGCCTGGTCCATCCGTTCAGGAAAGCAGGACGATTGAATTTGCTCGGGATGCTTTCCTGCCTGCATCCCTCCGCATGGAGCTGCAGTCCAAGCACGTAAATGGCTATGACACCAAATACGGTGGGTGGGGGACCTTTCAGAAGTTTCTCGACTGGGACACGCTTGAATACAGTATGGCCCGAGCCAGAGCTGGCGATGCCATGGCGGAACGTCGTGCTAAGGAGACCCTTAAGGCCCAGCTAAAGCTCATGGATCCGGTCTGGGGTGGCGTCTATCAATACTCAACTCATGGAGACTGGGATCACCCCCACTTTGAGAAGATCATGGCCATGCAGGCTGAAAATATGCGCATCTATGCTCAGGCCTTCATGCTGTGGGGAGACGCTGGCTATCTACAGGTTGCTCAGAAGATCAAAGGTTATCTGGAGAAGTTTCTCCTGAGCCCTGGGGGCGCCTTCTACACAAGCCAGGACGCGGATGTAGTTCAGGGCCAGCCTGGCAGCGCCTACTTCAAGCTGGGCGATGCGCAGCGGCGCAAGCAGGGGATCCCTCGTGTCGACAGGCACATGTACGCCCGTGAGAATGGCTGGGCGATCAATGCGCTAGCCACCGCTTACGCGGCTTCCGGCAATAGCCAGACTCTGGAGGAGGCAAGCAAAGCTCTCCAGTGGGCAATTGCCAATCGCTCCCTGCCCGGTGGTGGTTTCCGGCACGATGCCAGGGACAGCGGCGGACCGTTCCTGACTGACACGCTGGCTATGGGTCGGGCTTTTCTGAGCCTTTATGCGGTGACCGCGGACAGGCAGTGGCTGGCCCGTGCTGAGCAAGCCGCAGACTTTATCGCCGGGCATTTCCAGGTGCCCGGCCAGCACGGGCACGGTGCCGGATTCGCGACGTCAGATTTAACGCAGCCCCGATTCAAGCAGCCCGAACCGCTGCTCGACGAGAACGTGATGATGGCTCGATTTGCCAACCTGCTCTATCACTACACCGGCAAGCCACAGTACCGCCAGCTTGCTGATAAGGCTATGCGCTTTCTGGCAACGCCGGAGGTCGCCAGAAAAAGGCGGTTCCTGGTAGCGGGCGTCTTGCTGGCCGACATGGAGCTGGGAAGCGAACCGGCCCACATAACGGTGGTAGGGCGGAAGGATGACCCGGCCGCCCGGGAGCTTTTCCTTGCCGCCATGAAGTATCCTTCCACCTATAAAAGGGTTGAATGGCTGGATCGCCGGGAAGGCCCACTGCCGAACATGGATGTCGATTTTCCGACTCTCGAGAAGCCTGCGGCCTTTGCCTGTGCCAACAGGCGCTGCTCTCTGCCGGTGTTCAAGCCGGAAGGCATCGCTGCCGTGGTGGACCGATTGGGCCGGGCGGAGGCGCCGAGATGAAGAGAGCGCGAAATGTCCCTGGCATCTATCGAGGCGTGCTGCTACCGGCAATTGGTGGGAAAAAGTGGTTATCGCTTGCCATTTGGGCTTTTGGTGTCTCACTCATCTGGGCAGTGTCGGCTCTGGTCCTGCCGGCTGAAGCAGCTTT
>Ga0066388_100003314_pt1 | contig 10370 bp, 8 predicted proteins | sample PanSoiMetaGPlot6_FD_64539 | JGI IMG/M metagenome (GOLD analysis project Ga0066388, IMG submission 64539) | Tropical forest soil microbial communities from Panama analyzed to predict greenhouse gas emissions - Panama Soil - Plot 6 (Hybrid Assembly) | ecosystem: Environmental > Terrestrial > Soil... | reverse complement strand
CCCGGATGACCGTGCACGAGGTCAAGCTGGCGCCGGACTTCGCCGACCTCCTGTTCACCTCTCCGCAGGCACAAGCGGTGGTGCGGGGCACCCTGGAGATCGCCCGAGCGCTGGACCTGCGGGTCGTCGCCGAGGGCATGGCCACCGCCATGCAGCGGGCCACGCTGGTCTCGATGGGCTGCCACGCCGGCCAAGGACCGCATTTCTTCCCACCGCTGTCCTCGCACAAGATCAAAGCCGCACTGTGGAGTTCGGCCATGCGCGCGATGGCCGTCTCAGAGAGCGCCGACGTGATCCCGCTGGCCAAGCGCCGGCCGCCGCTGCGGGAGAGCTGACACCGACCTGTCGGCTCAGCGGTCCGGTAGCGGGGCGGCGCGGTCCACGATCGCCTTCGTATCGAGCCCGACGGGCAGCGTGCCGGGCACCCAACCCCAGTCGCCGTCCAACCGGGTCGCGCAGAATGCGTCGGCGACCGCCGCCGGGGCGTAGCGCACCAGCAGTGAGCCCTGCAGGCAGACCCCCATGAGCGCGGCCAGCCGCCGCCCCCGGGACTCGAGGCCGTCTGGGTCGGCCAACTCGCTGCGCAGCCGCTTCACCGCCGCGTCCAGCCTGCTGTCCGCGCCGGTGGCCGCCTCGACCTCGGCCAGGACCGCGTCGACGGACTCCGGCTGCCGGGTCACCGCGCGGAGCACGTCCAGCGCGATCACGTTCCCCGAGCCTTCCCAGATCGAGTTCAGCGGCGCCTCCCGGTAGAGCCGAGGCAGCCCGCTTTCCTCCACGTACCCGTTCCCGCCGAGGCACTCCAGCGCCTCCGCGGTGACCGCAGGCGCCCGCTTGCACACCCAGAACTTGCCGACCGCGGTGGCCAGCCGGCCCAGCAACGCCTCGCCGGTGTCCAGGGTGGACGCCAAGCGGACCGCCAGCGCGGTGCAGGCCTCCGCCTCCACTGCGAGGTCGGCGAGCACGGCCAGCATCAACGGCTGCTCGCGCAGCGGCCGGCCGAAGGCCCGGCGGTGGGTGGCGTGGTGGATCGCCTGGGCCGTCGCCGCCCGGATGGTGGCCGCGCTGCCGAGCACGCAGTCCAGCCGGGTCACCGTGACCATCTCCAGAATGGTGGCCACCCCGCGTCCCTCCGGCCCGACCCGCCAGCCGAGCGTGCCGTCGAGCTCGACCTCGGCGGAGGCGTTCGACCGGTTGCCGAGCTTGTCCTTCAGCCGCTGCAGCCGGAACGGGTTGCGGCTCGAGTCGGGGAGCACACGCGGCACCAGGAAGCAGGTCAGCCCGGCGCTGGCCTGCGCGAGCACGAGAAACACATCGCACATCGGTGCCGAGCAGAACCACTTGTGCCCGGTCAGCCGGTAGCAGCCGCCCGGCCCGGCGACCGCCCGCGTCGTGTTGGCGCGGACGTCGGAGCCACCCTGCTTCTCCGTCATCCCCATGCCGGCGAGCAACCCCGCCTTGCCCGCCGGCGGGCGCAGGCCGGGGTCGTATGCCGTGCTGGTGAGCCCCGGCAGGTAGGCCGCGGCGAGTGAGGGCTCGGCCCGCAGCGCCGGGACGACCGCATAGGTCATCGAGACCGGGCAGCCGTGCCCAGCCTCCACCTGGCTCCACACGTAGAAGCGGGCAGCCCGGGTGACGTGCGGCGCCGGGCCGGTCGACTCCCATGCCGTGCCGTGCAGCCCGGCCCCGACCGCGACCCGCATCAGTTCGTGCCAGGCGGGGTGGAAGTCCACCTCGTCGATCCGGTTGCCGTACCGGTCGTGGGTGCGCAGCACCGGGGGGTAGCCGTTCGCCTCGGCCGCGCAGCGCTGCACGCGCTCGGTGCCGGCGAGCTCGCCGAGCGCCCGCACCGCGCCCGGGTCCGCGCCGTGCCTGGCCATCGCCTCGAGGAGCGCGGCGTCGCCGGCCGCGACGTCATGGTCGAGCAGCGGCGGTGGCTGGTTGGCGACTTCGTGCGTGGGCGGCATCCGTCCAGTCTGTCAGGCCAACGCGGCAGTCAGGCCAACGCAGTCAGGGTGGCCGTGGTCGGCCTGCCGGACAGGACGACCGGCAGGATCACCACCTCGTGGCCCGGCCGCCAGATCGCGAGCCGCTCCCGCTGCGGGTACTTCACGCCGAGCACCAGCCACCGGCCGTCCGCAGACCACGTGACGTCCGCGTGCTCGGCCAGCGGAGTGGAGACGCCCGGCACGTCGGTCCGCCGGCCGGTGCGCAGGTCGAGGACCACCACCGCGCCGGGCTCCAGCGGCCCGGCGCCGTCCCCCGCGATGCCGGAGAAGCTCAGCGCGAGCCACCGCTCGTCCGGGGAGAACGCCCCAGTGGTCAGCACCGGGCGCTGGTAGACCGGGTAGCGGCGGCTGGCGCCGGTAGACAGCTGGGTCACCACGACCGAGCAGCTGGGGGAGCAGCGCGCCGGAACCCAGGCCAGCGAGTGGTCGCCGGTCGCCACCGCGTACCGCCCGTGTCCCAGCCGCCGGATCAGCCCCCCGGTGCGCCGGTCGACCAGCAGCAGGTCGGCGTTGCCGGCGACCGCGTACCGGGCGACCAGCAGCCCGGCCGGCGTGTCCCGCAGCAGCAGCACGTTGCCCGGAAGCTGCCACCGCGACACGAGCCTGCGGTCGAGGCTCAGCCCGACGACCGCCGTGGTCTCGCGCCCGTAGCGGGCGAGCAGAATGCCGCCGTCGCGACTCGGGATGGCATGGCCCGCGTTGCCCAGCAGCCACGGAGCGGCGCCCGGGCGGACCAGGTAGACGCCGGCGCCCGGGCCGTGCAGCGATGCCAGCGCGACCAGCCTCGACCGGCCCAGCCGCAGCAGCTGGGCTGTAGTCCCTGGCCGCAGGCTCAGTCCAGCCACGGGGCTGACGGACAGCGTGTGGGTGTCGACGATGCGCGGCTCGTAGCCGTCCACCAGCAGCCGGAGCCCGGCCGGACCGGCCCCGACCCGGCCGACCAGGTGCGGCTCGTCCGCCCGCTCCGGAGTGGACACGGGCACCGGCGGGACCGGCACGGCCTGCGTGGGCGGAGCATGGTAGCGGTGGGTGAGCACATAACCGAACAGTGCCGCCACCAACACGACCGGCAGGGCGCGGGAACGCCGCCGCGGCGGTCCGTCCGGGCTGCCGATCATCTCCTCCGCCATGACCCCAGTGTGAACACTAGCGGGGGCCTGCGCCCGCGTGAACCAAACGCGCCCCTGCGGGAGTTACCCACCCGCGAGACGCGGCCCGCGCTCACCCCGGCCGGGGGACTTGTCGGGCGGGTCGGCCGGCACGACGATGGTCGTGCCCGCCAGACCGCCGGTCGTGAGGAGTGGCTGCCATGCGAGTCAGCGACGCGATGAGCACCGTCATCCTGACGATCGGGCCGAACCATTCGCTGCGGGACGCGGCGCGGCTGATGTCGGCGCGGAAGGTGGGCGCGGCCGCGGTGCTCGACCCGGAGGGCAGCGGCGTCGGCATCCTCACCGAACGGGACCTGATGCACGCCATCGGCGCGGGGCAGGACCCCGATGTGGAGAAGGCGGGCGCCCACCTCACCAGCGAGCTGGTGTTCGCCGCTCCTGAATGGACCCTGGACCAGGCTGCGGAGGCGATGGTCCGGGGCGGCTTCCGGCACCTGATCGTGCTCGATCAGGGGGAGGTGGTCGGCATCGTGTCGGTCCGCGACATCGTCCGGGCGTGGACCAGGGCCGGCACGCCGCTGGCCTCCCACTGAGCCAGCGATCGGCCGACCCCGACGATGCGGGCGAGCCGGATCCAGCGGGAGCCCACCCGTACGGGGTCGCGCAAGCCTGGCGACTGGTGTCACGGCACCAGCACACCGACGCCGGTGATCTGCCCTTCCTTCAGCGCAGTCAGCGCTGCGTCCGCGGCGGCGAGCGGGAACGTGCGGGTGGTGACCTGAAGGCCCAGCCGGTCGGCGAGAGCGAGAAACTCCTCGCCGTCGGCCCGGGTGTTCGCGGTGACGCTGCGCACCTGCCGTTCGAGGAACAGGTGGTCGGCGTACCGCAGCGGTGGCACGTCGGTGAGGTAGATGCCGGCGATCGACAGCGTCCCACCGCGGTCCAGCGCTGCGAGCGCGACTGGGACGAGGTCGCCGACGGGAGCGAACAGCACTGCTGCGTCCAACGGCTCGGGCGGGGCGGCATACGCGTCACCGGCCGACACCGCGCCAAGCCGCAGCGCGAGCTCGCGGGCCTCCGCGCCCCGGGTGAGCACGTGCACCCGGGCGCCTTCGGCGATCGCGATCTGCGCCGCGAGATGCGCAGAGGCCCCGAATCCGTAGATGCCCAGCCGTCCGGCCGGTGGCAGGGCGGCCCGGCGCAGCGCACGGTAGCCGACGATGCCGGCGCACAGCAGCGGCGCGGCGGTCCGGTCGTCGAAGCGCTCCGGCAGCCGGTACGCGTACGCCTCCGGCACCACGGCATACTCTGCGTAACCGCCGTCGGCGTCCCAGCCGGTGAACTCCGCGCGCAGGCAGAGGTTCTCCGCTCCGCGCCGGCAGAATCGGCAGCTGCCGCAGGTGCGGCGCAGCCAGGCGACCCCGATCCGGTCGCCGACCGCGAACCGGGTCGCGTCCGGACCGCGGGCGTCCACGCGGCCGACCACCTCGTGCCCGGGAACGGTGCCCAGCCGGCGCGGCGGCAGGTCGCCTTCGGCCAGGTGCAGGTCGGTGCGGCAGACGCCGCAGGCCAGCACCTGGACCCGCACCTCGCCGGGGCCCGGCTCGGGGACCGGCAGGTCGACCCGCAGCAGCGGGTGCCCGGCGAGTGGACCCGGCAGCCGCACCAACCACGCCTGCATGCCGCCATTCTCTCAGCCGCAGGCGTTCTGTCGGTGCCGGATGGCACCCTGGCCCCGTGCCGACCGACGGTGCCCTACCTACCGACGGTGCCCTGCCGGACCACACGGTCGACGTCCGGCTGCCGCACCGGCTGCCAATCGACCTGCCTGCGCTGTTCGGGTTTCTCGCCGTGCGGGCGGTGCCGGGCATCGAGGAGTGGACGGGCGGGGCATACCGGCGGACGCTCACGCTGCCACACGGGACCGCCATCGTCGAGTTGTCCGCTGGCCCGCCGGGGGCGGCGCACGTCCACTGCCGGCTGTTCCTGTCCGACCCGCGCGACCAGCCGGCCGCCGTACAGCGGGCCAGGCGGTTGCTCGACCTCGACGCCGACCCGCAGGCGGTGGCCGCTGCGCTGGGCACCGACCCGCTGCTCGGTGCGCTGGTCGCGGCATCCCCGGGTCGACGGGTGCCCGGGCACGTGGACGGCGCCGAGTTGGCGGTGCGGGCCGTGCTGGGCCAGCAGGTCACCGTCGCGGCGGCCCGGACGCTGACCGCCCGCCTGGTGACCCGGTACGGGTCGCCGCTGGCCGAGCCGAGCGGCGGGCTGACCCACCTGTTCCCGACGCCGCAGGTGCTTGCCGGGGCCGACTTCGCCGACCTGGGGATGCCCGCCTCCCGCCGGCGGGCGCTCGCCGCGCTCGCGGTGGCGCTGACCGACGGCACGCTCCTGCTGGACCCGGGGGCCGACCGGGCCGACCTGCAGGCGCGCCTGCTCGACCTGCCCGGGATCGGCCCGTGGACGGCGGCGTACATCCGGCTTCGCGCGCTCGGGGACCCGGACGTGTTCCTGCCGACCGACGCCGGGGTCCGGCACGCGCTTGCCCGCCGCGGCCTGCCGGCCGACCCGACCGCCGCCGCCGCGCTCGCCGACCGGTGGCGACCGTGGCGGTCCTACGCGTTGCTCCACCTGTGGGGCACGCTTCACAGCGGCACGCCTCACAGCGGACCGAGGAGCTGAGAATGCCCGTCTGGTACACCACGATGCCCTCACCGATCGACGAGCTCGTGCTCACTGGTGACGGGGAGGCGCTGACCGGACTGCACATGGTGGTCCGCCGGCACGACCCTGCCGGGCCGCCAGGCCGGGACGACCGGCGCGAGCCGGACTGGCGCCGGGACGACCGCGTGTTCGCCGCCGCCACCAGCCAGCTCGCCGCCTACTTCGCCGGCGAGTTGACCGACTTCGACATCCGGCTGGCACCGAGCGGCACCGAGTTCCAGCGCCGGGTCTGGGCCGGGCTGACGACGATCCCGTACGGCGAGACCACCAGCTACGGCGAGCTGGCCGCGCAGCTGGGCAACGCCGGCGCGTCCCGGGCCGTCGGCCTGGCAAACGGGCGCAACCCGATCGGCATCGTCATCCCGTGCCACCGGGTGATCGGCAGCGACGGCCGGCTGACCGGCTACGGTGGCGGGCTGGACCGCAAGCGCTGGCTGCTCGACCATGAGCGGGCAGTGCTGCGTCGGCGCGGCGAGCTGCCGGTCAGCGGTCTGTGGTGAGACTCGTGGCACGGGTGGCCCCTGCCCGCGGAACGCGCGGGCCACCGGCCACTCGTCATGCCAGCCGCGGGGGCGACCCCCGCGGACCCCACGCCCGGCCACAACCAACTCGAACAACAGTCAGGTCCAACCAACATCCCGACCAGCCCCAGCCCCTGGCATGGGTGGCCCCTGCCCGCGGAACGCGCGGGCCACCGGCCACTCGTCATGCCAGCCGCGGGGGCGACCCCCGCGGACCCCACGCTCGGCCACAGCCAACTCGAACAGTGGTCCAGGAGGTTCATCTGCATTCTGACCCGTCCCGGTACCCGTGGCGACCGGCGTCCCTAGACTCCCTCCCGGAGGGGATGCGGATGGCCGAGGCGACGCGTGGCGGTGACGTGCCGCGTCATCTGGCCGCAGCCGTCCGGCTCGCCCGCGAAGCCCGAGTCGCCGACCTGTGCCGGGAGGTCGAGACGGCGCGAAGCGCGGCCGGCGGCAGCCTCGACCCCGACGACGAGGTGTTCGCCGGAACGCTGCTGGCCACCGCCCGCTTCAACGCCGGCCAGTCGGAGGCGGCTCGTCAGGAGCTGGACCGGGTGCACCCCGCGCTGCCGCTGGCCACACCGTTGCGGCAGGGCCGGTTCCACGCGATGGCGGGGATCATTGCGCACGGCGGCGGCGACGACGACAGGGCCATTGCGGAGCTGCTCCACGCGCTGGCCATCCTCGACCGCGAGCAGGAGCCGACCGAGGAGCTGGCGGCCGTGCTGGGAAACTGTGCGGCCTTCCTCGCCCACACCCAGATGTTCACCCTCGGGGTGGAGACCGGCGACCGGGCAGTCGCGGTCGCGACGCAGGCCGGGGTGCCGGTCGGCCGGTTCCGCTTCCAGGCCGCGTACGCATCGCTGACCTGGGCGATTCGACTCGAACACCTCCGGATGCTGGAGGAAGCGCGAGCCCGGTGGCAGGCGGCGGCGGAGCACCACACCGGCGCGCTGCTCTACGCGGACGATCTGGGCCCGCTGTTCACGGCGCAGGCGTACGGGCACCTGGCGCTGTGCCAGGCCCGCACCGGCGAGCCCGTCTCCGCCCGGCGCAACCTCGAGGCCGCGCACCGGGTGCCGCCGCCGGACGTGCTCGACGTCCGCCGGATGCTCGACCACGTCACGGGGGCCGTCCTGCTCGCCGAGGGCCGGGGGGTGGAAGCCACGACCGTGCTCACGCTGAACTGGTCGGAGGTGCGGGAGGCGCACCGCCCGCCGTGGACCGAGGACGTCGCCTACCTGCTGGCCCGGGCGGCGGAGCGGGCCGGCAGCGTCACGACAGCGCTGCGCTGGTACCGGGAGGTGCACGAGCGGTACGGCCGCAGCGAGTACGCCGTCGCGGTGGCCCGGGCCGCCGCCGCCCGGCTGCGGGTGGAGAAGGAGACCCTGCTGCGGCACAGCCGGCAACTGGAGACCGACGCCCGGTCCGACCCGCTCACCGGGGTGGCCAACCGCCGGTCGCTGGACGAGACGCTCGCCGAGCGGGCGGCTGGCTCCGGCACCGGTGACCGGCCGACGACCGTCGTCGTCCTGGACATCGACGGTTTCAAGCAGATCAACGACGAGCGGGGCCACCCCGTCGGGGACGAGGTACTCCGCCGGGTCGCCGTGATCCTGCGCCGGCATCTGCACGACAAGGACGTGTGCGCACGCTACGGCGGCGACGAGTTCGTGCTGGTGCTGGCCGCGCGGGCCGCGGAAGCCGCCGCGGTCGCAGACCGGGCCGTCGGTGAGATCGCCCGGTATCCGTGGTCGGGCGTGGCCCCCGGGTTGTCGATCACGGTCACCAGCGGCCTGGCCGAGCTGGGCAGCGGCGACCCGCCGGGGACGGCGTTCTCCGCCGCCGACCGTAGCCTGCTCGCGGCGAAACGGGCACGCCGCCGAGCCGGCGCGGCGACCTAGCCGACGGACCGAGACCTTGTCGCGGAGGTAGGCGGATGGTCCAGGCGCGGCACGAGGCAGACGTGAGCCGCGACCTGGCGCGCGTCGCCGAGTTGGCCAGGGAGGGCCGGGCCGCTGAGGTGCGAACGCTGGCCACAGCGCTGGACGCGAGCGGCAACCTGGTCCTGCTGGATGACCAGGTGCTGCTCGGCACGCTGCTGGGCATGGCGCACGCGAACGCCCAGGAGTTCACCGCGGCGAAAGCCGCTCTCGACGCGGTGCTCCCACTGGTCCCGGCGGCTGCGCCGGGGCGGCAGGCCCGGTTCCACTCGATCGTCGCCTGGGTCGTGCACGGGTTCGGCGACGAGGAGGCCGCCATGGACGCGGTCGTCCGCGCGCTGGCCCTGGCGGAGAGCCGGCCACTGGAAGCCTGTGGCGAGGACATCCGGGCTGCCTTGGGAAACTGCAGCCTCGTGCTGAGCCTGCTGCACCTGTGCCCGCTTGCCGCGGATGTCGCGGCGCGGGCGGTGGCGGTCGCGGCCGACCATGGTCTGCCGACCGGTCCGTCCGAGTTCCAGGTCGGGTTCGTCTACTACACCTGGGCGCTGCGGCTGGACCATCTCGGCCTCGCCGAGCAGAGCGGCCGACCATGGGCACAGGCCGAGGCGCATTTCAGCACCGCACTGGCGAGCGACACGCTGTCGGTCCTGTTCCGCTCCTGGGCGGCGGCCTGGCGTGCGGTGTGCGCCGTCCGGCTGGGCCGCCTCGAGCAGGGCTGGGCGGACCTGGCGCTGGCCCGGCGCCTGCCGGTGGACCCGCCGAACTCATCGGTGCAGCGGTCGGTCGGACTCGCCGAGGGTGCGCTGCTGCTCGCCGAGGGACGGATCCGGGAAGCCGAGGCCGTCCTGCAGCCGCTGTGGACGAAGTTCGACCGGGTCGGCACGTCGCCGTTGATCGAGGAGGTCGCCGCGCTGCTCGGCCAGGCGGCCGCGGCCCGCGGCGATGGGTCCACGGCCCTGCGCTGGTTCCGGGAGCTCCACGAGCGGTACGGCCGGGCGCAGTACGACGCGTGGATGTCCCGGGCGACCGCGGCCCGGCTCCGGATCGAGCGCAAGGCGCTGCTGCGGCGGACCCGACAGCTCGAGTGGGACGCCCTGTCCGACCCGCTCACCGCAGTGCCCAACCGGCGGGCCTTCGACGCGACCCTGCCCCGGCTGGTGGCGGCTGCGCACGCCGACGGGGCGTCGCTGAGCCTGGGGATCGTGGACGTGGACCGGTTCAAGCGGGTGAACGACACGTTCGGGCACCCGGTCGGCGACGAGGTGCTCCGCCGGGTTGCCGACATCCTGCGCAGCCATTCCCGGGACGCCGGCTCGTGCGCCCGGTACGGCGGGGACGAGCTGACCCTGTGCCTGCCGATCAGCGGAGCCGAGGCGGTGGTGGCCCTGGACCGGATCAGCCGCCTGATCGCCGACCATCCGTGGTCGGCGGTGGCTCCCGGGCTGATGGTGACGGTGAGCGTCGGGGTGGCCGAGCTGGGGCCGGGGGACACCGCGGCGACCCTGTTGTGGGCGGCCGACCAGAGCCTGCTCGCGGCCAAGCGGGCGCGACCGCCAGCCCCTCCCTGGCCACCGGACCTCGACGGGCAGGTGCCACCGGCGCGGCCACCGGCCCACGGGCGCTGAGCTCCCGACCGCCCGCTCGGGCGCATTCAGCCGGTGCTGACCTGGCGGCGACGGCATACCGCTGCGGCAAGCTCCGCCCGGGTGCCAAGGTCGAGCTTCGTCAGGACGCGGGAGACGTGCGACTGCACGGTGCGCCGGGACCGGGACAGCCGCTCGGCGATCTCCGGATTGCCCCGGCCGTCGGCCACCAGCGCAGCCACCGCTCGCTCCGTGCCGGTCAGCGCCGCCCACCCGGTGCACGGTCGCGACGGCAGCCCGAGCGCCGACGGGCTGAGGCCGGCCTCCTTCGCGCGCCCCTCGGCACGGGCGGCGTCCCAGCTGGCGCCCAGCCGGCCGTACAGCTCCAACGCGCTGTCCAGAATGGTCCGGGCGGCCGCGCCGACATCGGTCCGCGCCATGACGACGGCCGCGTTCTCCTGTGCGTACGCCTGGA
>Ga0066388_100003313_pt1 | contig 10371 bp, 7 predicted proteins | sample PanSoiMetaGPlot6_FD_64539 | JGI IMG/M metagenome (GOLD analysis project Ga0066388, IMG submission 64539) | Tropical forest soil microbial communities from Panama analyzed to predict greenhouse gas emissions - Panama Soil - Plot 6 (Hybrid Assembly) | ecosystem: Environmental > Terrestrial > Soil... | reverse complement strand
GCTGAACTCCTTGTCAGAACCCGACCGTCAGGGAGGGCAGGCTTGTTTCGAAGAATCGCCCTCCCTTATGGTCGGGCTTCTGACACAACGCGCTGGATCACACGAGACAAACCGTTCGGTCGCCGTTTACTACTCGACCGATCTCGTAACACGATCCAGTCTCATGCTTAATTCTCGAGGCGTCTGCAGGCGCGCAGATTATGACCATGCCAACCCCCATGTTGAAGGTCCGAAACATTTCCGGCTCTTCGATATTTCCAATCTGCTGCATCAGGTCAAAGATCGGAAGTACCGGCCACGATCCCTTCTTAATCTCAACGCCGGTGCCCTCGGGAAGAATGCGCGGAATGTTTTCGAGCAAACCGCCGCCCGTAATATGTGCCAGGCCTTTAATCTCACCGGCATCGAGCAGGCTTTCGAGATCTTGAAGGTAGCTGACGTGCGACTTCAAGAGTACTGCGCCCACGCTCTCTCCCAATTGATCGAGATATGTATCCGGAGTATGACCTGCAACTTCAAAAAACAATCTGCGCGCCAGCGAATACCCGTTGGTATGCAAACCAACTGATGGCAATCCAAGCACTACATCGCCGGGCGCAATCGTCTTTCCATCAATTATCTTCTCCCGATCGACTACGCCGACGATGAATCCAGCTACATCATATTCACCGTCGGTATAGAACCCCGGCATCTCTGCTGTTTCACCGCCCAGTAAGACACAGCCGTTCTCGAGGCAGCCGTTGGTGATTCCTTCGACGATGGCGGCGATAGTTTTCGGTGTGAGTTTTCCAGTGGCGACGTAATCAAGAAAGAAAAGCGGCCGCGCGCCCTGAACGAGGATGTCGTTGACACAATGATTGACCAGGTCGCGGCCAATCGTATGGTGAACTCCCGTGGCGAAGGCAATCTTCAGCTTCGTACCCACCCCGTCCGCGGACGCGACCAGCACCGGGGCGCGCATGTTGGGAAACGCCCCATCGAACATGCCGCCAAAGCTGCCGATTTCTGACAGTGTGCGCGGGTTGAAGGTAGTGCGCGCGAGCTCTTTGATCTTTTCAGTCGCGCGATTCGCCGCGTCGATGTCGACTCCGGCAGACGCGTAAGTTGCGGAAGTGGTCATATTGGAGCGCGGGCATCCCTGCCCGCAGTGAGCGCGTTAGCGCGAAAAACTCCCTTCAATATTCAACGTTGAGCGCGCTTCGCGCGCTTTGCGGGCAAGGATGCCCGCGCTCCAGAAAGCCTCATTTCTTCTTCGTCTTCTCAGCTCTCGGTTTGGGCGGTGGACCAAAATCTCCGTAGGCGATAAAGCCACTGCGCGACGCATCGTCCTTTTGCCCTTCCCGACCGGCCCAAACATCTTCCGTGGTTTCTTTTGCCGGCTTGATTTCGTAGAAGCGTGCCGCATCTGCCTTCCCTTTCGTCGTTATCGTTATCTCGCCCTGCAAGTCCGTGCGATACACCTTTACGTTAGCTGCTTTAAGCCGATCGAGCACCGACTGAGCCGGATGCCCATACCGATTCCAGGCGCCGTCGGAAATTATCGCGGCTTCAGGTTGAACACGCTTTAGAAAATGTTCTGAAGTTGCGTATTTCGACCCATGGTGTCCGATCTTGATGACTTTCGCCTTTAGCGAGTTGAGCTCGATATCTTTCCCCATCAACCTGTCTTCGGTCTGGCTTTCGGCATCGCCCATGAAAAGCATTGAGAAGTCGCCATAATCCAGCCGCAGGACAATCGAGTTTGCATTCGTATCGTTGCCCCCAGCTTTCATTTGATCCCTGGTGAAGAACGGCTCGGTCGGCGCCAGTACTGTAAGAAACGCACCACCGCCGAGGTCGTACTTCTTTCCGGGCTCGGCTTTCTCGTGCTCTGCGCTAACCTTTTCAATCGCCTGCTTGTATTCATCAAAGAAGTTCGTGACGGTTTTTGTCCTGCTCTTCTTTGCCGGAGTCGGCGTGGGTTTCGCTTTCGCGCCTTTTCCCTTCGTGGGCGGCGCCGGCGGCGGAGGTGTCGACAGATCGACGCCATTGTCGATCACCGTTGCAACTTTGATCCCGTTCATCACCTCATCGGCGCCACCGATGTGATCGGGATGAGGATGGGTCGCGATGAAGTAGTCAAGTTTTTCAACTTTGTATCGCTTTAAAGCGTCAAGAATTACCTTGCCTTTTCCGGCATCACCTGCATCGATCAGTACTGACTTGCCGCCGGGTGAGATGATTATGATCGAATCACCTTCAATTGGTCCGACATCGAGAACATGAACTTGCAGTTCCCCGGTCGGTTTCGGCGGGCGCGAACGCAGCCACGGCAATCCCCATTTGTAAAACGCACCGCCGGCCGCGCCCAGGAAAATTACGAGCACCGCGATGGCGCAACCACATCCTCGGGTCGAGCGTTTCAATGCTTTTTCTCCAAACGGATCACGCCAAAATTACCGATCCGATCATCTTTGTTGGCTACGACGCGGACTCTCGGAACGATATCGTGCTGGCCTCGAGCATAGGCGCGCAAAGCCTTTTCCGCATCGACAGCGCGCCAGATCGATTCGCGGCCAATCACTTCATCGATGGCTAGAAACAACCGATCCGTCTGTTGGGCTTTTTCTTTGAGGCGCAAACTAAACTCAAAAGTTTTGATTGAATAACCGGCGAGTTCTGACTCTTCGGACCAGTTCAGCCGCGTTCGCAATTTCCCGCCGTCATCGACAACCATCAGAATCAAACGCAGCCCGAGCAACTGCTCGCCGGACCGGTTGGCGACGGCGCACTTTAACCGGTACTTATCTTCAACGTTAAGCAACTTTGGTTCGTCGATCCGCACCGGAAGGTCCAACACGTCGAAAAACGAAACAGCCGCAGCGTTTTCCTGTGCCGGTTGAGCATGCGTCGAACACGTGAGAACAAACCCCACACACAAAGTTGCACAAGTCATCAGGATGAATCGGACGTTATACATTGTCTTTCGGAGTATGCGACGCGAGGGATTATTCGTGCAAGCCTATGCGAACTCCGGTAGCGCCCCAATTCGAGCAATAACTTATTTGACTCACGCGAAGCGTGTATGCGTTACGCGGAGTACCAGCCCGCGGGCTGCAAGATAGTAGCCGGTGGTCGGCAGACCACCGGATCGCGATCCTCTAATTAGTCCGCACCCTGAAAGGGTGCGAGATTAGTTCAAAGGATTCTGGCACCCCTTCAGAGTCTGTCGGAAAATAGAAAATCTCTCTGTGCAAACTCTGTGGTCCTCTGTGTCTCTGTGGTGAAAATACTCAGCAAAAGCCTCACCACAGAGACACAGAGATCGCACGGAGGACCACTGAGTTACTTTTTCCGACAGACTCTTCAGGGTACAGGCGCGGGCGCCCACAGATACCGGAGGTCTCCTCCCGATACATCGGGATTCGACCTCCGGCTACTTTCTTTCAACCCCCCGGGTTGAGCTGACCATAGGGAGATTCTTCGTGGGTTAGTCAAGTATGTTAATGCCCTAATTTGAGTTCAAATTAGAGCACTACCCGAACTTCACCCGTTCCAGCACCAGCAATCCGATCGATATCAGCGCCAGCACGTACATCACTGGATGAATCTCGCGGCGCCGTCCCACCATCAGATACAAGCCGACATGTGAAATGAAGCCCCAGAGGATGCCCTGCGTGATCGAAAAGGTCAGCGGAATCAAAACCAGTGTTAGAAAGGCCGGGACCGCCTCTTCAATTTTGGAAAAATTGATTTCGTTTACGCTGCGAAACATTGCCGCGCCAACCAGGATTAGTACCGCCGCGGTCGCAAATGGCGGCACCATTCCCGCTACCGGTGCGATGAACAGACACGGCAGAAAACACAATGCTGTGAAAACCGAAGTCATGCCGGTCCGGCCGCCCATGCTGATGCCGGCGATGCTCTCAATATAAGCAGTGCCCGATGAAGTGCCGGCCAGACCGGCGCCCATCGTCGCCAGCGAATCGACAATCAATCCCTGCCGCAGGTTACGCGGGTGACCTTCCTTATCAAGCAGATCGCCCGCGTGCGCCACGCCAATGAACGTAGAAATCGAATCAAACAGATCGGTGAACAGAATCGCGATGATTGATGGAACCAGGCTCAATTTCAGCGCAGCGAAAATATCCAGTTTGAGAAATACCGTTTTGAAATCCGGCAGACTCAGCATGCGCGGCGGCGCTGTTACCAAACCCAACGCCCACGCGATCGCTGTCACCACGACGATAGTTGCCAGAAAAGCAAACGGATTTCGACGCGACATCAGAAAGATCGAGATCGCGACTCCCAGAATAGTGAGGAGTGCAGGCCTGCCCAGCGAACCAATCTTAACGAAGGTTATCGGATCGGCGGCAACGAAGCCGGCGTTCTTTAATCCAATGAACGTGAGAAAAATGCCGATGCCCACAGCCGCGGCAATTCTGATCTCGCGCGGAATAGCTTTGGCGATCGATTCGCGGATCGGCGTGATTGAAATCAGCAGAAAGAAAACGCCGGCCCAAAAAATTATTCCCAACGCCGTCTGCCAGGGCACGCCTTTGCCGAGGATGATCGCGTAAGTGAAGAAGGCGTTGATGCCCATGCCCGGCGCCACGGCGAACGGCAGCTTCGCGTAAAGGCCCATCAGCAAAGTCATCGTGAAGCAGATGATGACCGTCGCCGTCAGTACGCCGCTGAAGGCCATGCCAGTTTTGCCGTCAGCCGAGATGATTTGCGGATTGACCACCACGATGTAAGACATCGTGAAGAAAGTTGTGATGCCGGCAATGGCTTCGGTTTTGAGGTCGCGCTTTTGCGTGGCGGCTGAATCCATGTGCAGGACAGAATTAATTTCTTGTCATTTCAAAAGCGTCGCCAAATAAGAGATCGCCTCAGGGAGCGGACTTCGCTCTGCCGGATTCGGCGCCGATCTGATCGAGCGATTTACGAAGGATTTCAGGAGTCACGTCAGGTTTGAATCCCGTGAGAATGTTTCGCACCTGGCCGTTTCGATCGATCAGAAGCGTTTGTGGCAGGACATCATGATTGCTCGCGAGTTTCACGATTGTCTCGGCAAAATCCTCTGTGTCCCAAATAACTTCAAAATTGACGCCGTAGTTGCTGACGACTCGCCGAACTTCATCGATGTCGGCATCGGTCTTTCTTGACACCAGTCCGAGCACTTCGATTGGATAAGAGTGGTATTTCTTTTTTAGCTGAATCAAGTCCGGCAGAATCATTCTGCAAGGAGCGCACCATGAGGCAAAGACATTCAGGACGATTGTCCGGTCTGAATAGTCTGACAATTTCAAACGGCGATTAGCGATGGTTATAACATCCCGATCGAGTAAGCCGGGCGGAACAGTGACGTTCGGTTGGGTCGCGACTCCAGTTTCACACGGCCGGTACACAGCCCTCTTCGTAGGTTTGCCATTGTCGTCGTAGTAAGCGCGATTCCGACAACTCTGCAGCTGATACCGCGAACCGTCGTACCGATAGGTTCTCAAAATAGTTTCCATCGCTGACGCGTGACTCTGACTGATAACATCACGATAACCCTTTGCTGATTTTTGTCCCGCACTGACCCTGGTGGCTCCAATGCCTTTCAGCAGCAGTTCGTACTTGTTCCCGATTTTTCGATAAATCCAGAAGCCGCAGTTTTGCGCGCCACAGAGACAAACTCCTGATCCGCGGATCAAGAGCTGCTGACTGCGATCAGCAGCCAGGTTAATTTGCCGAACCGTGACCGACTTATCAAGGGCGCTTTGTACGACGCAATCGCGATCTTCCTGATCGATAGCGTCGAGTAATGCCTTCGGCGCTCTTAAACGCACTCGATTCTGACCATGACTGGCGGCTGCAAGAATAGAAATCAGAAACGTGCTGGCTATGAGGATTCCGATCGATCGAATTCTTCTCTGGTCGAGCATGGTTTCCCGGTACGCATGCCTCCGGCGTGCTGTATCTCCACGGCCTACATCAAGGGCACGCCGGAGGCGTGCGTACCCCTTAACCTTTCAGGATCATGCGCAGAGCATTCAAAGCGGTTTCAATTTCCGCACGTGAGACGTCGAAGTGGGTAACCATTCGAATCGAAGATCCGAAACCTGAGGCCAGCACGCCGTGCTCTCGCAATTGGGCGCAAATGGCCTCAGCCGACATTCCGGTTTCGGCAACGTCAAAGATTACGATGTTCGTTACAACCTTTTCCGGATCGATCTTCACGCCGGGAAGTCCAGCCAGACCTTCACCCAGGAGCTTCGCGTTTGCGTGATCTTCCGGCAGCCGTTGCGGCGATTCTTCTAAAGCAACTAAACCGGCGGCAGCCAGCACGCCAGCTTGTCGCATCCCGCCGCCGAGTACCTTGCGAACCACGCGGGCTTCATCAATAAAGGCTTTTGTTCCGAGCAACATCGATCCAACCGGCGCGCCCAGGCCCTTCGATAAACAAAACATCACCGAGTCAGCGGGTCGCGCGAGGTTTGCGACAGATTCATTGAGCGCCGTGGCGGCATTAAAAATCCGGGCGCCGTCCAAATGCACTGGCAATCTGTTTTCATGAGCGCGCTCGCAAATATTTTCCACGCGTTCGCGAGTGAGTAGCGATCCGCCAGCGAGATTGTGGGAATTTTCGAGCGCAATCAATCCGGTCGGCGCCACATAGTAAGCAGTGTTGTGATGCAGCGCGCCGGCGATTTCGTCCCAGGTAAGAATGCCGCTACCATCGTTGCTCTTTACTGGACGCGCCAGGACACCTGAGAACGCGGACATGGTGGCCATCTCAAAGTTATAAATGTGGCCACGTTCTTCGATGATGACCTCTTGACCATGCCTCGTGTGGATCTTGACCGCTGTCTGGTTTCCCATCGAGCCCGTGGGAACAAAGATCGCGGCTTCTTTTTCAAAGATTTCAGCCGCCCGTTCCTGCAGACGATTTACTGTCGGGTCTTCACCGTAAACGTCGTCGCCGACTTCCGCTTCGGCCATGGCTCGCCGCATTGCGGGTGTTGGTTTGGTAACCGTATCGCTGCGCAGATCGATCATGATTGGCGGCACAGACCAGCTTCTGTGAAGATCTCGCGAAACTAAACGCGGATGTAAGTCTGAACATTCTGGACGCGGCAACTCTATCACAAAATAGGCGAGTAAGGACGGGCGGGCGTCCGCGTTTGCGGAAGAGGAGAGAATCCAGTCCCTTCAAGCAATTTCGTTTCGGGATGCTATGTGATTTCCTGGTTTCCGCTAAGATCTGTGAACAACACTTACTTTGAGTTCTGTACGTTCAGCGCCAGGACATCATCCATCGCACAAATCGCAACGCGCTTCAAGGGTTGTCCGATCTTGATATCTTTCATGTCAACTGATGAATTGCCCGTTAAAGTGGCCGATCCCAGCTTCATCCAGCCCTTGCCGAAATCGACATAAACCGGTACCCGCATTTTGAACGCGTCACTAACACCTGATTGGGTAACCCTGCCTGAGAAGCCAGCGCCATCAGCGCTCAGTTGGTACTCGAATTTATAGCTGGGCATTTCTGTCCCGTAAACCCACTCGTTGAAGAACCAGTCCAAACGCCGATTGCCGTCGAGGTCCATTTCCTGAGTCATATGTTTCTCGACCGCCCGTTTGAAGTCTTCGGTCGATATGTCGCGATTGAAATAAGTCTGGACGAAGTCTTTCATCATCTCCTGAAACGGCCGGTCACCGTCACGCACGTTATAGAACATCATCCGCAGCATGTGGAGAATATACGCGCCCTTTGGATACACCAGGAACTGGTAAGCCGCACGGGTTTTTCCGCTGCTCAGACGGTAACCATGAGTTACCGGGCCGATCGTATAGGGTTTGATATCATGGGTGGCCGGACCCGATTGAATGATCCTGTCGCGCTGATCGTCCCAAAAATCCAAAAACTTCTTCTGATCGTGCCGCACGAATTGAACGTAAAGCGAGGCGGAAAATTCAGCAAAACCTTCGCTCATCCACTGATCATGATAGCTGTCCCAACCAATCGTGTGACCCCACCATTGATGGGCAATTTCGTGCGGAGCCACATATCTCCAGAAGTTATCCGTGCCTCCCCGCGTTCCGAGCAATTGCGCCCGCTGGGTTGAATCGATGAAGGCGATGTAAGGCATGAACACCAAAGTCGGCCAGGCTTGTCCGAAGAACCCGGCCGGCTGCTGAGTCATCGCGACTCGCGAATAAGGCAACTTACCAAAATAGGCATCGTAGATGCGCGTCGCATTCTGCGCGTCGGCGATCGCCACATCAGCCATTTTTGTGGTTGTGACCATGCCGAGCGTAGTGGCTGTCTTACCGCCCTGCGCCTCGATTTGGTCGATCTGAGACTGGATCTGCTTTATTTCGTCCGGGACGTCTGTGTTGGCGTAAAATTCGATGTTGTACCCGGTATCCTTGTCGAGAAGCTCTTTCTTCTTGAACCTGCCGTAGTTGAACCCAGCCACTGCCAGTTCAGTCTTGCCGCTCGACCATTTGGCGACCATCGCAGCGCCGTCCTGCTTGTCCGGCTCAACCGGTGCGCCGGTGCCGACGAACATGTGTCCTTTTGGATAATGAAAAGTGATGTCAAAGATCGCGCGATCGCCGAACTGTGTTCCTCCGTTATTCGGGTACCATGTCGACCGCGGTACCAGGATAAAGTTGCCACCGCCGGAATCGCGCAGGGCGTCGCCGCCCGAGTATTGAATGGTTAAGGTCAAATCTTTTCCCACCTGCATTGGTTCCGTCATGATGACGCCCACGTCAGCATCTTCGTCTTTGCTTTCCTGAATGAAATTCAGATCATTGCCCTGGCTGTCCTGCACCCTGCTGATTCGCAAAGAGCGATACAATTCGAAATTCAGAACTCTGCCCGCTACCAGCGGTCGCAGAGTCACTCGATCAGTTGCAGTTATTTGGGTTCCTTTAATTACCCCGTCAATTTCGTGACGGGTAATATCGAATAGACGGTGATCCTCTGAGCTGGCTGCCGTTCCTTTCCTGTATTCGTCTGCGAGGTGAAAAGCATTCCAGATCCCGCCGTCGCTTTCGCCATAACTGAACAATGCCACTTCTTCGGGTGAGACCTGTGGAATTCCCAGCGGATCGAGCAGGAAGATCAGCTTCTCGTGTCTCTTTCCAGCAATGAAGGCATTGAAATAGCCGGGTCTTTGCGGCGCGTATATGTCGGTCAACGTGCGCAGTTCGCGATTGTCTCGAAGCTCCTTACGAAGGAGCGCCTGGTTGTCGTGATAGAGATCTCTGGCCTTGGCGGCTTGCGCGCCCGCGGTTCCCATCGTCGCGTTTGCGGATGCCTTAATCTCGTCGAGTGTCTTGTCAGTGAAGCGAATGACCAGGCGCGAAAACGGTTCTGAGAGGGCTTCGTTGTTAGTAAAGATTGCCAGGCTGTGTTTTTCGATTGGCGTGGGGGGCGTGAGGGTCAGCTCGCCGTCGCCGATGAAAACCGCAGCCGTGACCCGATCCGCTACGGGTGACCCAAAGTAAATTTCACCGCTCTTCAGGGTGAAGACAGCCGCATCTCGCTTGACTACCAGATTGCTGACTGTCGCGAAAGGGCCGCCAAAGTCGGTCTCTGATTTTCCCAGTTGTCTGAGCTCCTGGTAGATCGGATCAGTGTTGCCTTTAACGGTAGTTACTGTGACTGCAGCTTCCACAGGAGCGACATCGAGTTTCACATCGAGAGGCGCCACCCCTCCGTCGGTGACCTTGACACCTTCGCGGCGCGAGTCACTAAACCCGGGCGCGGACACCACAATTGAGTACGTGCCGGGCGGCAAGTTGACCGTATAGCGGCCCTGGTTGTCAGTAGTTCCGGTAAATGTCCGTCCAGTGACCGGGTCAGTGGCGACAATTTTTGCGTTGCTCACGACCGCACCCTTCTGATCGGTGACCTTACCTTCCAAACGGCCATCGGCGGTGTGCGCGCGAATGAAGGGCAGCGTCAATAGACCGGCGCAGAGCGCGAATATAGCCAGGCGACTTTTTTGTTGTTTCATTGACACCCTCTTGAGGAAAGTTGGTCCGGGAGCGAGGACTCGACGAACCCGAGAATTAGCGAAACGGCATTATTTGCCTACGCTGCCAGTCCGTCAAGAAGAATCTGCATTCTTGTCAGCATCAACTGGCGCGTGGCATTCTTGAACAAATAATGTTCGTTGAGAGCAGGACCAAGACCCGGCTGTTGCGCCGGATGGGTGAAGCCATCGAAGAGTTTTCCATGATCGAGAACGGCGATCGAGTAATGGTCTGTCTTTCGGGCGGCAAGGATAGTCACGCTCTCCTCGACCTCCTGCTCGACGTGCAAAAACGCGCGCCGGTCAATTTTGATTTGCTGGCAGTGAATCTCGATCAAAAACAACCAAACTTTCC
>Ga0066388_100003312_pt1 | contig 10375 bp, 13 predicted proteins | sample PanSoiMetaGPlot6_FD_64539 | JGI IMG/M metagenome (GOLD analysis project Ga0066388, IMG submission 64539) | Tropical forest soil microbial communities from Panama analyzed to predict greenhouse gas emissions - Panama Soil - Plot 6 (Hybrid Assembly) | ecosystem: Environmental > Terrestrial >... | reverse complement strand
TGGCGGGGGCGGGGGCGACTTCGGCGGCGGGGGCGCATCGGGCGGCTGGTAGGATGGATCAGGGGTCTGCGCTCATGGTTCTCGTCCCGGAAGAAGACAAGCGGCGCATCGCCGATGCCATCACGGCGGCCGAGGCGAGGACCTCAGGCGAGATCGTCGCCGTCATCGCCCCGGAAAGCTCGAGCTACCTCTACGTGCCGTTCATGTGGGCGGCGCTGGCCGCCCTTGCCGTGCCGTTTCCCCTGATCTTCTGGACCTGGTGGCCGATCCAGCGCATCTACGCCCTGCAGCTTGTCGTTTTCGCCGCGCTCGTCCTGCTCCTCATGTACCGGCCCTTGCGGCTGGCGCTGGTGCCGCGCTCGGTGAAGCACAGGAGCGCACACCGGCGCGCCGTCGAGCAGTTCCTGGCCCAGAACCTCCACACCACGGCGGGACGCACCGGCGTGCTGCTCTTCGTCTCGGTGGCCGAGCGCTACGCCGAGATCGTGGCCGACGCCGCCATCCACCAGCGCGTGCCCCAGGAGGAGTGGCAGGGGATCGTCGACGACCTGACGCGACGCATTGCCCAGGGCAATGCCGACGAAGGCTTAGTGCGCGCGATTGGGGCCGTGGGCGAGCATCTCTCCCGGCACTTTCCGCCGGGCGGCCGCGACCCGAACGCCCTCCCCAACCATCTCATCATCCTCCCCGAGGAGTGGCCCCGCGATCTCTAGCGTCGCAACTTGCGCCAATGGGATTCCCCTCCCCCTTGCGGGCAGGGGCTAGGGGCGGGGTCGTGAAACTCGATGCTCGAGATGCCTTGCGTTCACTTGTGGACTGATGAACCACCGACCTCCGGCAGCCATTCCTTGTCGAGCACTTGCTTCATGATCTCCCGGTCAAGGTTTGGAGCGATGAGCTGCTTGAAGGCAAAGGCAACTTCACGATATTCGGCCCGGCACGTAGCTGCCCGCTTTTCAGGCAGGTAGCCTTTTTCGACGACGTCAGCGAAGAGCTTGGAGTCGGCGCCGTAGGCAATGCAGAGCAGATTGTAGAACCGTTGCGCAGGCGCCCCGTGCGTGTTGGAGAACGATTCCAGGGACACGACATACTTGGGGTCGTGCACGAAGCTCCGGTACGAATAGGCGGCGCCGCCGATGAGGCTTCGTGCCTGATCCTTGCCGAATTGAAGCATCATATACGCCGCAAACTGATCGGCGGCATCTTCCGGCCGTCCGAACAACGGGACATTGTACATATCGAACACTGCATGCCCCATCTCGTGGGCGACGGCGTAGAAGAACTGACCGATCACCGCGTCCATCGGCGTCACGCCCGCTTTTGTGGTCTCCTTCGGCATGCTCTTGCGGATGTCATCCAGGTACTCGTAGCAAATCTTCAGCTCCGGTCGCTGATAGTAGGCATTGGAAACGCCGTCGCATCCGAGGGTCTTCAGTGTCAGCTCGATCGGCAGCCGAAATGGACTGAAGATTTCCTGGAACTTCTCCAGCACGCGTCGCTGCTGCAGCCCTTCGTAGAGGGCCTGATGTGCGGGATTGCTGGGAGGCACATATTCGACGCGAATGCGGCGCGGCTCGGCATTCGCGAGCTCGGCATTCGCGATTGGCGGCGTTGCTACGCCCATGAGCAGGGCGCAAGTCGCGCAGATCAAGGACCCGCGCAGGCTTAAAGCAGGGAAGGTTCTCACCGTTTGACCCTCAACAGCGCCGATGTTCGATCGACGTCGGAGCGAGCCGATCCGACGCCTCGGACCGGCTCGCCATGGTGGCGACCAGATCAGGGTAGTAGCGGCAGCGGGATGGAGTCCCAGAAGTCCTTCATGGCCTGCGGCGTGGTGCCTGGAGGCTGCGCATCCACGAGGTAGAGCTTGCCCTTGGCACGGAGAATGATTGCACCCTCCGACACCGGCCTGGCTTCGAACTTCGCGAGTTGCGCTCCCGTCGGATCGGTGCGGGCGCGTCCCTTGTGGACCTTGAACTCCTTCAGGTCCACGTACACCCCCTCATTGTCGGCAAGCGCTCCGATCACTTGCGCTTGGCTGGCCTGGCCTTGGGCGACGCGAGCCGCCGCTGCACCAAGGCCAACAGCCGCAGCTCCACCAACCAGAAACTTGCGCTTGGACACTGACATTGAACCCTCCCGATGGAGTGAGACGGATAGATCGTGAGATCTGACAGCCTAGGTGCGAGAGCGTAGAACTGACATTGGGGACAACCCGCAGATCGATGAGGGCCAAACCTGAATGCTCCGGCACCGAGCTGCTTGACCATTCATGGTTCGGTTCGCGAGCGCTCAGGTCGGCTGGGGCACTCATTCGCGGGGCAGCGGCTCGTGTTTCGCAGCGCTGCTATCCGTGAGACCTCGTTCCGCGACGGCCTATCCTGCGCTATCCTCGCTCAAAGACTCGCGGGGGCCACCCGCACGCCGAGCATGGGAGGAGGCCTTGAGCCAGGACTGGGCCGGCGCCATCGACTGCGATTTCCACCCGCGCATGCCCACAGCGCGCGCGCTCAGGGCCTACATGGACGAGCGCTGGCGCCACATCACCGAGGTGCGCGGCATCAACGCGTGGGAGAGCATCGCCTATCCGCCCAACGCCCCCTTGACCATGCGCCCCGACTGGCGCGAGAGCGGCGCCGACGCCGATCCTGTCAAGGCCGCGCAGGCGACGCTTGACCGGTTCGGCTTCGCCCATGCCATCTGCAACTGCCTGTTCCCGGTCCAGACGTTTCGCGACGAGAACCTCGCCGCCGTCTTCGCCCGCGCGCTCAACGACTGGCTGGCGGCGGAATGGCTCGCCAAGGATGCGCGCCTCAGGGGCTCCGTGGTGCTGCCGATGCAGTCCGCCGAGCGCGCCGTGGAGGAGATCGAGCGCCGCGCCGATGACCCCCGCTTCGTCCAGGTGCTTATGCTGGTGTTCGGCGAGCAGCCGCTGGGCAAATCGGTCTACTGGCCGGTTTATGCCGCCGCCGAGCGCCACGGCTTCACCGTCGGCATCCATGCAGGCTCCAGCTACCACCACGCGGTCACAGGGTCCGGCTGGCCCAGCTACTACCTAGAAGACTACGCCGCCCAGGCGCTCGGCTTCCACACCCAGGCGGGCAGCTTCGTTGCCGAGGGCGTGTTCACCAAGTTCCCCAAGCTCAAGGTGGTGCTGATCGAATCGGGCGTCACCTGGCTGCCGCCCTACCTCTGGCGCCTCTCCAAGTTCTGGCGCGGGGTGCGCATTGAGGTGCCGTGGGTCGACCGCCCGCCGGAGGAGGTGGTGCGCGAGCATGTGCGGCTCACCACCCAGCCGTTTGACGGCCCGCCCGGCGCGGCGCACATTGGGCGCATCCTAGACCAGCTGGGGTCGGACGAGATGCTGCTGTTCGCCACCGATTTCCCGCACTGGCAGTACGACGGCGAGGAGATGCTGCCCGCCGGCCTCTCGCCTGACCTGCGCCGCAAGATCCTCATCGACAATCCGCTCGCCACCTATCCTCGCCTGAGTCTCAGGAGGCCCACATGATGCTCGATGCTCCGCTGGCACCCGAAGCCGAAAGCAATCAGCGCCCGGCCCGCGACCCGCAACCCCGTCTCGCCATCGTCGACGGCGATGTGCACCCCGCGGTGCGCTCCCTCGCCGATCTCAAGCCCTACCTGCCGGCGCGCTGGTGGGAGGTGCTGACCACCTACGGCTCGCGCCGCCGCCAAGGCATGACCTACGAGCCCTACCCCAAGTCGGCGCCGCTCGCCTCCCGCCGCGACGCCTGGCCGGAGGAAGGCGGCCGTCCCGGCTCCAGCCTCAATCTGATGCGGCGGCAATTCCTCGACGCCTACGGTATCGCCTTCGGCATCCTGGGCCCGCTCGGCATCACCGGCCACAACGAGTTGAACCTGGACCTGGCCGGGGCGCTTGCCTCGGCCGTCAACGACTGGCAGCGCGAGGTGTTCACGCGGCCCGAGCCGCGCCTGCGCTCGGGCCTCGTGGTGCCGTTCGATGACGGCCCTGCCGCGGTCAAGGAGATCGAGCGCTGCGCCCCCGATCCGGCCTTTGCGCAGGTCTTCATGCTCACGCGCACCTGCGAGCCTGCCGGCAATCGGCGCTACTGGCCGATCTACGAAGCGGCCGAGCGCCACGGCCTGCCGGTGGCGATGCACGTGTTCGGCGCCAGCGGCCATCCCTATACCGGCGCCGGCTGGCCGTCCTACTACGTGGAGGAGGGGGCCGGCCATTCCACCTCATGCCAGACCGTCGTCACCAGCCTCGTCTCGGAGGGCGTATTCGAGCGCTTCCCGAAGCTCAAGGTCGTGCTCGTCGAAGGCGGCTTCGCCTGGCTGGCGCCGCTGTCCTGGCGGCTCGACAAGGTCTTCGAGCGCATGCGGAGCGAGGTCCCGCACCTGAAGCGCAAGCCCTCGGAGTACATCCGCCAGCACATCTGGGCCACCACCCAGCCCATCGAGGAGCCCGCCGATCCCAAGCACCTCTTCGACATGATGGAATGGATCGGCTGGGACCGGCTTCTGTTCGCCTCCGACTATCCGCACTGGGACTTCGACGACCCGCTGCGCGCCTTCCCCGCCGGCATGCCGCGCGAGCGCAGCCGGCAGATCCTCACCGCCAACGCCAAGGCGGTCTACCGGCTCCCGGGATAGCCGGGGTTTAGGCCAAGCATGTAGGTTGGGTCGAGCGAAGCGATGACCCAACACATGGTGTCAACACAGAACGTGTTGGGTCTGCCCCCGGCTTTCGCCGGGGTCGACCCAACGTACGCCTACGCCGCAGATCTGCAGGAACTTCTCCGTTGCCTCGCTTGTTGATGTCCCTGTGTGGGAATGAGCAACCCAGGAGCTGGCGATGGCAATTGTGTGGCTTCGAACGATCGCAGCGGCGGCTGCGCTCGGACTGCTGACGTTCTCGGGTATGGCGCAGGTCCCAAAGACAGGGGAAGGTGAGCAGAGCTTGAAGCAGGTGAAGCTCACCGAGAAGCAGGTCCAGAGCTTCATTTCGGCGCAGAAGCAGATCGCGCCCTTTGCCAGCAAGCTCGAGGCTGCCGGCGACAAGATCGACCCGGCGCTGCAAAGCCAGGTCGAGAAGATCGCCAAGAGCAACGGCTTTGCGTCGCTCGACGAGCTTGGCGACGTCGGCGCCAACATCTCCATGGTGCTGTCCGGGCTCGATCCGCAGACCGGCCAATTCACCGAGCTGCCGGACCTGATCAAGAAAGACATGGAGGAGCTCAAGCAAAACAAGCAGATGCCGCAAAAGGACAAGGACAAAGCGGTTGCGGATATGCAGGAGGCCCTGAAGACCGCGGCTCCGCTAAAGTTCAAGGAGAACGTGGCGCTGGTCAAAAAATACCAGAAGCAGCTCGATCAAGTCCTTGGACAGGAGGACGAACAGCAGAAGAAAGACGGACCGCAGAAGAAATAGGACCGTCTCCATCTCCGTCCTGCATGGGCCGTCGCAAGCAGCGTACAAGGGCCGCCCGCCGAACCGGGCGGCCATGCCCCTGCGCGGAGCCGGCCCTATAGCGTCGTGGGCGTGGGCCTAGCGCCGCCCCGTCGGCATGCTGCGCAGACAGCAGCGTCCACAGGTGCAGCAGGGCGCCGCCGCCAAGGCCCAGCCCTCCCATCCGATGGGAGGCCGGCGCGTCATGGGCGGCCGAGCAGGCGCGCCAGGGCGGCAGGCTCGATCGCGTCCGCCGCCGGCTCCTGCTTCTCCACGAAGCTCTGGCGTTGCGAGGGGGACAGCCCTTTGGCCCGCTGCAGCCAGTCGGCCGTGGAGAAGGACTTGATGAGATCGAACATCCAGCGGCGCGAGGCCGGCGCGGACCGCACACATTCCAGATAAAGCGACTGCAGGTTGTAATACCTGAGAGCGCTATAGGGGATCACGGCGACGTCGCCCTGCCTTGCGTAGCGGCCGAGCTTCATCTTCCGGTCTTGCGCGATTACCTTGATCGCCTCGTGCTGCTCTCTCGATGGGAGGTTGGTCGACTCGACCCAGTTGAGCGGTTCCACAAGGTCAATCTGATTGAGCCCGATGACGAGGTTCGGCAGGACGCGGTTGAGCTGTTGCAGGTATTGCTGATCGAGGGCAAGCGCACGGTTGCGGGCCGCAACGATCCACAGCGCGATGTCGCACTTCGGCAGATGGCTCTTATACCGGCGCAGATACTTGGCATCGAGGTCGATGTCCTCGCCGAGCCCGACGGCGTCGTAGATGCGCAGGCGGCAGCGCAGCTGCAGGCCCGCGACCCGGGTGCTCTCGATATCGTAGGTCTCGGCGTCGAACCTGCTGGTGCCGCGTATGGTGGCGGAGACGGCCCGGTTGGCGCCGAACATGGCGTTGATCGTCGACGACTTGCCGACGCCGGAGAGGCCGATCACGCAAATGGTCGGCGGAGCCTCCTCAAACTGGTGCTCGATGGCGCGAGCCAGTGTTTCGGGCAATGTCGGGGTCGGAGCGTTCAAGGCGAGGCTCGTGCGCTAGGCGATGAGGCGCAACAACTGCGTAAGGAGCGCCGGACCGATCTGGCTGATCTGCTCGAACAAACCCGGGTTCTTTGTGAGCAAATCGGTCTGCTGCCGCAGCCAGGCCAGAAAGCTCGGCCAGGTGAGGCGCCTGGCCTCCTCCCTGGCGTCCTCCTGCTGGTCCCAATGAGCCTTGAGCTGGTCCAGCTGCTCGGGCGTCAGGCCTTCGGGCTTGTTGCTCATGGAGATGCTCGCTTCCATGGAAAAGGCAGTGCCGGGAAATCTGCGACATGCCGATCATAGGGCCGGTCGTGGCAATTCAGGGGCGCACGCTCCGCGGCAGCCGAACGCCGGTGCGCGACCGGCTGGCGCACTGCTGAGCTGCGCCGGCGAGTGCGGCTCTACGCTCTGGCTCAGTTCGCGAAGATGTTGATCTCGCGGCGTCGGCGGCCCGCGAGAGCGCAGAGCAGGGCGAAGAGGCCGAACAGGCCCCACGCCGGCAACTGCAGCAGGGGCCCGACCCCCCAGCTCCAGACCACAGGGTGCACCCTGCGCTCGACGGCGCCTTTGGCGGCGGCGAGCGTTACCGGCGCCAGCTTCGACCAGTGCTCATAGGTTGAGGTCATCACCGCCTTGTCGGCCGACTGGGACCGCGTGACATCGTTGACCGCGGCAATCACCGCGATCAGCAGGAAGACACCCGCAAGGAAGCGCAGCACGCCTTTCATCGTCCTGTAACCCTGCGTTAAGGATGGTGAGGCACGGGGGCGAGACCCCTGACCACCAACCTTGGCCTAAAGACTTGTATGTCGAGGTCAGGGGCCCGATCTCGACCGTCCGAGGTTAACATATGCTAACCGCCATTTTCCTTCAGAGGAGCACCAATTTTTGGCGGGAGCCGTCCCCGGCACCCGGGTACCCCCGGACCTGCCGATGGCCCTGGGAGGCTCTCCAATCGACGCGCAGAGGCCATCTGGAACCGACCCCCGACCTGGCGCCCGAGAGGGTCCGGTTGCCGCATCAAAGCCGCATTCTGGCAACCACGGCCGGCGCGACCTCGCGCCCGGCAGTTGCATCGCCATTCTCCTGCTGAAACCTGCCGCCTGTGCGCTGTGTTGTATGCGCGGGCTGGATTGCGGCGAAGCCGTGCGCCCGGTCCACGCGATGCAAGCTATGGCTTCACAGCTCAGCCGTGGTCGCGGCGGGACCTCAGCAAAAGCTCGGGCCCGGGCGGAAGCTCTGCACGCTGGCGGCGACGGCAGCTCCGCCGCCGCTACGGGAGGTGTCTCCGTGTCGGTGCCTATAACGGGCACCCGGTCTTGAACTGCTCGACGAACTCCATGGTCTTGTCGTTGGGGCCGCGCTGCGCGTCCTTGAACATTTGCCCGACGCGGTCGACGACGTCGGCGCGCTGCGCCTTGTCGAGGAAGCCGGACTTTTCGGCCGTATCGAGCACCGCGCACCCGACGCGGACGCTCGCGATGCCCTCTGTGGCGCCCCCGTAGACCAGCCCGCCGAACGCCCCCACAAGCAGTGCAACGATCGACAAGACGACCACCCACACTATGCGCATGTGCATCTCCTCAATGGCAATCGGCCAGCGCCGGCACGAAGCTGCGATCGGCAGCCGTGAGTGCCGGCGACTCCGCCAGCTTCGCAATCAGGGCGCTGCGCTTCTCCGCGTTCAAATAGCCGGCCTTCATGGCCTCGTTCACGATCAGGCAGCCGACGGTCATGCGCAATGCCCCTTGCGCCGGTCTGAGGGCAAACGCTCCGCCTACCGCCCCCAGGACGAGCGCACCCACAATCGTCAGGATTGCCCATGGCGCCTTCATGACAACACTCCCTCGGTTCTGTGCTCACCACCTTCCATCAACATGGTACTCCAATCCTCTCCCGTCGTACTACCAGCGCTGCTCGCATACTGCTGTGTCGCGCGCAAGAGGAAGGAGGTTCATCGCCCCGCCGGCCACGGGGAAACGCGGCTCAAGAGCCGCCATTCGTCACGAAACTGTCGAATTCGCGCCTCGACCCCCGGAAGGCGTTGAGATCGACCGGCCCGTCGATGCCGGTGCGGCGCCCGCCATCGTGGTACTGCCAAAAGCGCCACTGGCTGGCGCGAAACCAGGGGGGCAGGAAGATGCTGCGCGTCCAGAACGTCTCGCCCGCGAAGTGGCCCTGCAGGTAGACGGCGTCGAACCAGGCATCGGTGTAGAGAACCGGGCGGCGGCCGTAGTGCTGCTCAAGGATGGCAAGAAACGTGGCGATCTCCGCCACCAGATCGGCCAGCGGTGCGCCGGACCGGCAAGGCCCCAGGTGCTCCAGGTCGACGACCGGGGGTAGCGCGCCGGCCTCGCTGGGCACCGCGGCGATGAAGTTCCTGGCCTGCTCGGCGCCCGGGCGGCACTGCGTGAAGAAATGATAGGCGCCGCGCACCAGCCCCGCCTTCCTCGCCCCCTCCCAGTTCGCCTGGAAGCGCCGGTCGCGGAAATCGCCGCCCTCGCTGGCCTTGATGTAGGCGAAGGCGATGTCGGTGCGCGCGACCCGCGGCCAGTCGATCTCGCCCTGATGGTTGGAGACATCGACGCCGATCACGTCGTACCAGAGCCGCGCCGGCTCGACATAGGGATAGGCGAGGGTGCCGCCGATGGCTGCGCCGCCCGCAACCCCGGCAAGGCCGAGCAGCACGCCGCGTCGCGAGTAGCGCCGCTCACGTCCTGTCGTCATGGCCTCCGCCTTGCACGCACCGCTTGCGCTCAGCCGAGCCTTCGGCGGTAGAGCGCGATCAGGCGCTCCCCGTGCCGCTCCGCGGCCGGCCTGTCGTAGATCTTGCGTTCCGGGAAGGCGAAGCCGTGGTGCACGCCGGGATAGAGCTCGATCTCGCCCGGGCTGCCCGCCTTCTCGAACAGGGCGCGCAGCTCGGCGACCATCGGCAGCGGCGCCAGCTCGTCGATCTCGGCGCAGGCGATGTAGGCCTCGCCCTTGATCTTGCCGAGCGACAGATGCGGGCTCTCCACGGCGTCGCTGACAAGCCACGTGCCGTAGAACGAAGCTGCGGCAGCCACGCGGTCGGGATAGCGCGCGGCGGCGGCCAGGGCGTAGGGCCCGCTCATGCAGTAGCCGTGCACGCCGACGCCGCCGCGCTTCACCCCGGGCAGGGCGTCGGCGAAGGCGATCATGGTCGCCACGTCCTCCATGACCGGCGGTATCGTCATCTTGGTGCGTACCGCGCGCATGCGCTGGTGCTCGGGGCTGCCGTGCACCAGCACGTCGGGCCCGTACGTCGTGTCGCGGCCGGCGCGATAGTAGAGGTTGGGCAGGAGCAGGCAGTAGCCGACGCTGGCGAGCCGGCGTGCCATGTCGCGCAGTTCCTCGCGGATGCCCGGCGCGTCCATGAGGAAGAGCACCGGCGGATGCTCGCCGCGCTCGGGCCGGCATACGAAGGTCTCCATTGCTCCGTCGCGCGTGGCGATATTGACGGTCTCCTCGATCATGGCTCTCCTCCGCCGCTGCGGCGTTTCCTCTGGCGTCGGCAGCGCGGCGCGCTGGCGAGGCATGCAGTTTTGCCCTTGGGCCCGCGGCGGCTGGTGTGGCAGCAATACAAGAAAGACAACGAAGGAGGAAACCATGAAGACGGGGCTCGCACGCCTGCTTACCTGGGTCTTGCTGTGTTCCGCCTTGCATTGCGCTCCGTGGTCGCAAGCGGCCGCGCAGAGCTATCCCGACAAGCCCGTCAAGCTGCTGGTGGCGTTTCCCGCCGGCGGCCCTGCGGACGCGCTGGGGCGCATTCTGGCGGAGAAGCTCGGCCAGCGCTGGGGCCAGCCGGTCGTCATCGAGAATCGCGGCGGTGCGGGCGGCAACGTCGGCGCCGCGGTGGTCGCGCGCGCTGCGCCCGACGGCTACACGCTGCTGCTCA
>Ga0066388_100003311_pt1 | contig 10377 bp, 7 predicted proteins | sample PanSoiMetaGPlot6_FD_64539 | JGI IMG/M metagenome (GOLD analysis project Ga0066388, IMG submission 64539) | Tropical forest soil microbial communities from Panama analyzed to predict greenhouse gas emissions - Panama Soil - Plot 6 (Hybrid Assembly) | ecosystem: Environmental > Terrestrial > Soil... | reverse complement strand
ACGCGATGAGCAAAAGCACGGCCCAGCCGCCTGCCGGCGACAGTCCGCCGTGAACACTCAACACCGTCGCTATCCACGGCACTGACGTCAGCACGAACGCAATGGCATGCACAAATCCGCAAGCAAACGCTACGCGCGGTCTTGGTCCTATGACCAAAATCAAAAGCAGACCAATCGCCACCCAGGAATAAATTTGCAAGTAAAAGCCCGTGAACGAAAGGGACAGCCCGGCGCCGGTCAGCGCTGCCAAAAAAATGCGAATCGCAAACGGCATCTCCGCGCCGGATTGTTTGCTAAGGAAAGCGAACCACGGGCGCGGCGTCATCCGCGCTTCACGATGGCCTTAAAGCCGGCGGATTCGATGCTCTTGCGAGCCGCTTCCGCAGCTTTCTGATTTGGGTAGGGGCCGACTTGCACTCGAAAATATTTGTCACCCTGCGGCGGCACGACGTAGGCAGGAAATCTCTTTTTCTGCAAATTCGAAGCAACGCTCATGGCATCGGTTTGCTTCGTAAACGCAGCAACTTGCACTGCAAATGCACCATGCGGAATTTGCGGCGTGCCGGCGACACTTTTCGAAGCGCCAGGCGTGTTCGCAGATTTTGACGAAGAACCAAAATTCTTAGCGGAATTCGTGCCAACTGCTTTGCTTGAATTGCCATTCGCCGGTGCAGGCTTCAAATGTTCATCCGACGCTTTATTTTCGCCCGCGTGATAAAACTCCCAGTCGGAACTTGGTGGCGTTGCTGGATCAGTCGCAGGCTCGACTTGCGGAACATCTTTTGGCTTTTTGGAAGCGATTTCGGATCTGGAACCGATAATGAAATCGGAAAGGCGGCTCGGACTTTCGGCCCGCACTTGCCCTTCATACTGGTTGCGTCCCATGACGTAACCCAACGTGAAGAACACGCCCGAAAACAACAACATGAGAAAAAAGAGGCCAATAACGTGCCGGCCTTCCAGCACGCGCTCACCGGCGCTCCTTTTTCCCCCTGATGCCATTCTTACTTCTGTTTGCCCCCTAGCGAATTTACCCAGCTACTAATGATATCCACAGGCAGCGGAAACACAATCGTTGTGTTCTTTTCGACACCTATCTCCGTTAACGTCTGTAAGTAGCGCAATTGAATAGCGGAGGCCTGCGTTTCCAGCACGCGAGCGGCATCGGCCAGCTTCTGCGACGCCTCGAACTCACCGTCCGCGTGAATAATCTTCGCACGCCGTTCGCGTTCCGCCTCGGCTTGCCGCGCAATCGCACGCTGCATCTGTTCGGGAATGTCTACCTGCTTGACTTCCACTTTCGTGACCTTGATTCCCCAAGCTTCCGTGTCCTGGTCCAGAATCAGCTGCAGTTTTTCGTTCACCTTGTCGCGTTCGGAAAGAATTTCGTCCAGCTGAAATTGGCCAACCACGCTGCGCAGCGTTGTTTGCGCAAGCTGTGACGTCGCGTACAAATAATTCTCAACTTCCCGCAAAGCACGATTCGCGTCCACGACTCGGAAATAACAAACCGCGTTCACTTTCACTGAGACGTTGTCTTTAGTGATGATGTCTTGCGGCGGCACGTCGAGCGTTACAATACGCAGCGGAATCCGATAGAGCGTTTCGATCGGCCACATGATGATGCGCAGGCCCGCTGGCTTTGCGTCCGGCAGCATGCGCCCCAAACGTAGCACCGCACCACGCTCCCATTCCTTAATGATGTTGAACGACTTTCCAAACCACAGCAGGACGACACCAACCACGATCAGGACTGGCAGCCAGCTCTCCATGTTTCCTCCCTCAAACTCTGAAAACTAATTCCGCGTTTCCGCCGACGACTCCGTCGGCGCAACTTGCACTCGCAATCCATCTACCTTCAAGACTCTTGCTGACTGCCCTTCTGCAATCGCTTGCGACGAAAAAGCGCGCCACAGTTCTCCGTGTAGGCGAATCATTCCTTCGCCAGCCGCCGCTGGAACCGTCTTCACGACCATGCCGACCTCTCCAATCATTTCTTCGAGTCCGGTCGCCTGCTTCCACTTCCGCGAACGCAAAACAGACCGCATCAAAAATACCGAAATCGCGGCAAACGGCAGCGTGACTGCCGCAGCGACAATCGGACTTACTCCGCTGCCGGTAAGCGGCGAACGGACTAGAAATATCGCGCCCAGCATCATCGCAACAATTCCGCCCGTAAGCAGCACTCCGTGGCTTGTGTATTTGGCCTCCAGAATAAACAAGGTGAGGGCAACGAGAATCAAAACAATTCCGGCCAGATTTACGGGGAGCAAATGCATGGCGTAAAGCGCCAGCACCATGCAAATTGCGCCGACAACCCCGGGGGCAACCATTCCCGGATGCGTGAACTCCGTGTACAAGCCCAACGCCCCAAGGATCAGTAGCAGGAAGAACGCGTCCGGCTCAACAATTCGCGCCAAAAAGGATTGCCGCAGGGATAATGAGAACTTCCGTTCAGCAAAATTTCCCAGCTCCAACTTTATTCTTGTTCCGTTGAATCTTGTGACTTCTTTGCCGTCTAGTCTCTGCAGCAGGTCTTCGGGAGAATCCGCAACGTAATCAATCAGCTTTCCAGTGAGCGCTTCTTCAGCGGTGAACGCCTTTGCTTCCGTTACCGCCGTTTCCGCAAGAGCAGGATTTCTGCCTCGCTTTTCGGAAAAGCTGCGCAGGAACGCTTGTGCATCGTTCATGATTTTGCGTTTCAGGGTTTCGTCCACGCCAATCGTAAATCCGCCAACCATCAGAATTGGTGACGCTGCGCCGGTTCGAGTTGCGGGCGCCATCGCCGCGACATCTGCGCTCAGCAGAATGAAAAATCCAGCCGAAGCTCCACGGGCGCCCTTCGGAGAAACGTACACGGCCACCGGCACGGGCGAATCCAGAATTTGCTGCACGATTTTTTGCGTGGAATCGCTCAATCCGCCGGGGGTATCCATGGTGATGAGCACGAGCGATGCATGACGCTTCGCCGCGTCGGCCAGCCCTTCCTCGATGTAGCTCACGAGAACAGGGCCGATCTCTCCATCGATCTGCATTTCAAGAACAAGCGGCCCGCTCGGCTTCTCCTCGGCGTGCGTTCCATTCAAACCAAAAGAAATCGTCAGCAAGGCAAAAAACGCCGATGCCCCCGCCCATCGGCGCAGATTCACGTTTCGCTGTCTTGAAAGAAACTTCACTTCTTCACTCCGCCAGGTTTCGTGGGCTGCAAGTGCTCCTTCAGCTGTTTTGCTTCCGCATAGTTCGGCGCAAGCTTCAGGGCCCGCTCGAGTTCTGTTCGCGCCAAATCGTTTTTCTTCTGCTCAAGATAGATCCGCGCAAGAGAAACATGATCCACGGCCGAGTCGCGCCGCGCCAACGCGGCTTGCAGTTCCTTCACTGCATCATCCAGCTTGTTTCGCCGACGAGCAATGTCCGCCAGTCCCCGATGCGCGGAGGCGTCGCCCGGGTCCGCTGCCAGCGCACCGCGAAAAGCTGTCTCCGCCGTGTCGAGCCGCCCCGCGGAAAGCTCTTGCCTGCCCTTGCGCACTAGCGTCGCAGAGTCCGCGCTGGTGCCGCCCGAATCCCGCTGTGTCAAATTCTCAAGTTGCAACGCCGATGTATCCAGTTCTGTCTTAAGCCTCTCCATTTTTGGCAGATTTTCCACCTTGATGGTCGGCAAGGCTCCCGGTCCCAATGCTTCTGCTGCCGCGTCTTTCTCTTCCTCCGCTTCCTGTTTCTTTCCTGCTTTTCCAAGCGCAAAAACCAGCAACGACCGATCTTCCGCTGTTTCCGGCTCGCGTTCCATGGCATCGCGAAATTCGTCCGAAGCTTTTGCAAAGTCATTCGCGCGCAGATGCACCAGGCCGAGATTCACAGGATAATCGTCTTCTTCCGGATCGAGTTCCGCAGCGCGCCGCAGCGCCGCGATCGCTTCCGCCGATTTCCCCTGGCGCGCGCGCGCCAGTCCTAAATTGTTCATGACCTCGGGTAGGTCCGCACCTGAAACCAGGTTGACCTTCAAGGATTCTTGCAGAGAAACGAAAATTGCTTCCGCCTTGTCCGGCTGGTCCAGCCACAACCGGCAAACTCCCATGTCGAAAACCGCTTCCGCATAACGCAAACTTGCTTTCGGCACACGCCCTAGCCACGGCAAGGCAGATTCGCAATCGCGCCGTCCGTAGTACACCTGCCCAAGTGCGAAAGCCGACTCGGGCCAATCTGGATCGAGCCGCGTCGCCTCGCGCAGCTCACGAATCCTGGCATCGTCATCGTTCGCGAGCAGGCCGCGAATGTAGTGTTCAAACGCATCGAGGCGCAGCGGCCGCTGCAATTTCGAGAACTCCGCCAGATTCACCGGATTCTTGCGGTTTTTTCCAGAAAGCAGTTCCCAGGCAAGTTTGATGTGAATGTCCATCAACGACTCGAGCTTGCCGTTCTCCTGAACTACAGCATCGATTCCAACCGGGTTCACGCGCAGGATTCGCGCCTGCAACGTCAGCGAGTTTCCATCCGAAACGTATTTCCCGAATACGACAAAGTCGGCATCCAGTTCCGCACCGATTCGCAACATCGTTGCGTGACTCAGCCTCGCGCTTGAAGGCAAACCGTAGCGATCCAGTTCCGCCGTGCGCCCCGCGTGCGAATAGACTTGCTGTCCGCCGGCAGAGAGCCGCTGGATGGTCAGCTCTTCCAGACCTTCGCTGAGCCAATCCAGCCGCGAACTCGCACCTGTATTTTCAAAAGGGAAAACAAGGAAGATACCCTGGCTTGTCGGGACACGCGTACCCTGCGCGCGCGTATTTGTGCCAACAAGCGAAGCCAGCAAAAAAGCAGTCCAGGGGACGATTCGCTTCATAGTCACGAAAAATTGTAGCAGACCGCGCCAGATACACCCCCCGGATGTCGCCAAAATTTTCGCTTTAGGAAAGGCTTGGAATCGCCGCTCAGTGAGTTCCATCTTGCGGCTTGGGCGCAAGCACTTCCTGCATCTCAGGCAATTTCAGCATCGCGGAAAATGCCGGGTCCGTTTGCACGTCTTTCATGGACTTGTAGCCTTCATCCTTTGCTTTACGTAAATAAATCAGGCTACGTTCGAAGTTCCCTGCCTCAGCAAACGATTTCGCAAGCAGGAAATAGAATTTGGCGCGGTCTTCCACCGAACGGTCCTGCACCGTCGAGCCAACGCGACCCGAATTGTGATCAAGCACGGTGGGATCCAGCTTCAAAGCCTGCTGAAACGCGTTGATGGACTCGGCGTACTTCTTATCCGCGAAATACGCGTAACCAAGGTTGCTGTAGGACACCGCCAGATCGCTGCGCATCTCGATTGCTTTCCTATACGCACGGATCGCCTTACCAAACTTCTTCTTGTCGTAATAAATGACACCGATGTTGTTCTGCGCGTCCGCGTAATTCGGGTCCAGTTTCACAGCCCGTTCGTACGAGTGAAGCGCACCGTTCAAGTCGTATCCCTTGTGCAACGCAATCCCCAGCTTGTTGTAGATGGGCGCGCTGGTCGGATATTGCTCCGTCAGTTTCTTATACGCAACCGCTGCCTCGCGGAATTCCTTTCGCGCCATCATCAAGTCGGCCAATTGCTCCGCCGTGAGTTGATTTGCCGTGTCGGGCGCACCTGTATTCGCTGCCTGCGATGCGGCCTGCATGTGCGGCGCGAAAGGTTTGGGTTCGTCGTTGGATTGCCCTGCGGAAACTACGGTAAGGCTGAAGAGGAGAACACCTGCTCGAATCGCCAATCGGCTCACTTTCATGGCGAAGCTCCTTTATCCGAATTACCCCGGCGGGTTCGGACTCGGATTCTGATTTTGCTGGCCTGGGTCGGGTTTGCCCGGCTCGGGCTTTTTCTTACCCCCAAAGATACCAAAAATCTTCTTCAGGGGATTCTTTTTTTTGTCCCCTTCTTTTGCGTCAGTCGCGGCTGGGTCGGTTCCCTGGCCGGTCGCATTTGGCGGCCGGTTGGGATCGTATTTTGTCGCGCCCGGCGGACCGTTCTGCACAGTGCCTGTCCCTACACCCGCGGCTTCCGGCTTTTTGTCGCCGCCGCCGCCAAAAATATGGGAGAGGAAGGATCCCGTCGAAGAAATGATTCCCTTGCCGCCGCCGTGCAATTCGCAGTATTGCGTCGGGGCCGAGCCTGCGACAAAAACTTCATCCTTCGTCGTCGGACAATTCGGCGTGGCCAGTTCCAGTGACTCGGGATCGATCACGGTCGTTTGCACACCTTCCGGCGGATCGAAATCCTTCACGTTGCGGTAGCCAGGCAGGGCGGTGGCCTTGGTCATGAAGTCCGCCCAAATGGGTGCATCCGCGGCTCCGCCTGTCAATCCCAAGTCGCGGTTGTCGTCGAATCCAACCCAGATCACGCAGACCAGGTTTGACGTATACCCTGCAAACCAGCCGTCGCGCGAGGTTCCCGTTTTTCCTGCCGCAGGCAGCGTAAATCCGTGGGCCCGTACCGCCGCTCCCGTGCCGCGATTCAGCACATCCTTCAAGACGCTTGTCACCAGATACGCCACGCGCGGATCCAGCACCTGGCGATTCTGCGGGGTCACCTTCTCGAGCGTGGTTCCGTTCGCGCTCACGACACTCCGCAAGAATTGCGGTTCAGCCCTCACGCCGTTTTGGCCGAACGCGGTATAACCCGTCGCCACATCCACGGGCGTCATCTCATAGGCGCCAAGCGCAACGGCCGGCGTCGCTCGAATGTTATTGCCGAGCCCCATCTGCCGCGCGATCTGCACGACTCGTCCGTAGCCAATCATTTCGGCTACTTTCACCGTCGCCACGTTCAGAGAGTTGGTCAGGGCATCGCGCACCGTCACGCGCCCCATGAACCTTTCACCGTAGTTGTTTGGCGTGTACTCCTGTCCTTCAAATTCGAATGTCGTCGGCTCGTCATCAACGGTCGTCACAGGGGTAACGATCGGCTGCACTCCGTCCACGGCGTTTGTGAACGCCGCTGAATACACAAATGGCTTGAATACCGATCCGGGCTGCCGGTGCGCAAGCGCGTGATTCAATTGGCTTGTTCCGTAATCACGCCCGCCGATCAGAGCCTTGATCTCTCCCGTATGCGGATCCATCGCGACCATAGCTGCCTGCACTTGCGGGACGGGCTCCGTGCTTCCTTTCTTCGCCGCTTCGCGTTTCCACTTCTCGTATCGCTTCGCGAGCAGGACATCCACGTTTTTCGCGCCTGCGTCCAGCGCCGCCGCTGCGACGCGCTGCAAAGCCGGGTCAATCGTCGTGTACACGCGGAAGTTCTCGCTTAGCAGCTCGTTTTCCGAAAACTTGTCGAGCAGATGGTCTTTCACCATGTCGACGAAGTACGGTGCTTCGCTGGTGGAAATTGAAGTCCGCACGATCTTCAGCGGCACGCGCTTGGCTTCCCCCACATCCGCTTCGGTGATGTATTTGTTGTCCAGCATCTGCGGAAGGACGCGGTCCCGCGCCTGTACGGCGCGTTCGGGATGCCGGTCCGCCGACGAGTAATAATTTGGCGCGCGAATAATACCCGCAAGGAATGCACATTCCGGCAGGGTCAGCTGGCGCAGGTCTTTTCCAAAGTAGGCAACACTTGCCTGGGAGAATCCGCGAATGCCGAAACTTCCACGATTGCCCAGGTACACTTCGTTCGCGTACATCTCAAAGATCTGCTGCTTGTTGAACCGCTGTTCCAGTTCGAACGAAAGCATCGCTTCCGCAAGCTTGCGCCGCCAGTTGCGGTCCGTGGAAAGGAAGAAGGTGCGCGCCACTTGCATGGTGATGGTACTGGCGCCTTGCAAGTGGGTCCCGTGCCGCAAGTCATTCCACGCAGCGCCGAAGATTCGAATGAAGTCGAATCCCGGGTGCTCGAAAAAGCGTTTGTCCTCGGCGGAGAGAATTGCGTTGACCAGCGTCGGCGGCAAATCCTCGTAACGTACCGCCCGCCGCTTTTCGCGCGCGCTGTCAAAGAGATTCGTGATCAGCTCCGGCTCGATTTCCGCCGCGCCCATTTCCGCGCCGCCTTTGAGGGGCCGAATCGACTGGATGGACTTCCCCGCAAACTTCACCGAAATCGCGTTTCCGCCGGCAAAATAGGACAGCTTCGAAGGGCGGACGTCCACAGTGTTTCCCTGTACCGTGTACTGCCCGAGCGCATTGTCGTCCGCCTCCGGGCGGTATCCCACCCGTTGCAGATACAGCGCCAGGTCTTGCGGAGTCCAGGCCTGTCCCGTTGATATCTGCTCGGGCGCCGAGAAAATCTGCGTTGTGTTTTGGAGAACGTGCCCGGAGAGGCGCGCGTCAATCATTCGCGCGTATTTGACGTAATACCACGCGAAAATCGAGGCACCAACGAAAACCACGAAGAAAGCTATTCCCAGCAGCGTCAGACCGAACGTGGATGTCCAGAATCCTTTTTGGATGCGGATGCGCAAGCTCTCTCCATTGGGCTGGAATCTTTATTGTCTCTTAACTGCGAACGTCTGGAAAGCGGCTCATGGGCTGGGGCTGGCCCTCTCTAGAGAATGTCCTTGTTCGCGGTTGACGGCGTGAAATGAAGGTCGAATTTGTAAACCGTTAGGTCTATCGGAACTTTGTAGTCAACGGTGATGCTCACCCGCCCGCCCGCAGCGGTTACCTTCACATCTTCCGGCGTCGCGGGAATCTGCAAGTCCTCAATCGTGTTCATGATCGTTTTGCGAATCTGGTCCTCGCTGTTCCGGTTCACGCTCGCGAATCTCGCCGTTTCCTGCATCTTATCCGACAATTCATATTCGGAGACATAAGGCGGTACGACCTTTACCGCCGTATACACAAGGAAAGCCAGGACCAACGTCACAATGATGGCTTTGGCTTTCCCTTCGCCCCGTTCGCCTGCAGCAGCTCTCCGTCTAAACTGTACGTGCCCGTTCACAAGATGTCTCCACGCTCGCAGGCTAGCATCCTGAAAAATGGGTGTCGAGAAGGCCGATGTGTGTTGTTTCCTCGCTGATACTAGCCAAGAGGGCAGTGCGACAGCGGCTGGGGCTAATAGGCGCGGGCAAAGATGGCGCGGTTCTTTGCGAGCTGTCCGCAGTAGACGCACTTCCCGGATGGCGCACCGCCACCTGGTCCAAGCACAGCATCCTGGTCCATGGGAATGCACCGCATCGTGGCACGCGTCTCTTCTTTGATCTTCTCTTCACATTCGCCGCCGCCGCACCAGCCGGAGAAGGCGAACCCACCTTCGACCGCTTTCTTGAACTCATCGTAGGTCTGGGCGTTGTGTGTGTTCGAACGGCGGAAGCTCAAAGCTTTTGCGTGGAGCGAATCTTGAATTTCACCAAGCAGTCTCTCGACGGTCACAGGTAAATCCGCCAGGGAGGCAAAAGCCTTCCCTTCTTTTCCGGGACGGTCCCGCCGCGCCAGCACACACGACTGCTTCGCGACGTCCTTGGGCCCGAGCTCAATTCGCAACGGTACGCCGCGCATCTCCCAATCGTTGAACTTCCAGCCGGGGCTTTGCCCTTCGCGCTCGTCCAGGGTCACGCGAATGTTAGCTTTGGCGAGTTGCGTCTTCAGCTCCTTCACAACTTTCAGGACGCTAGGCTTCTCTTCGTCGTTCTTGAAGATCGGCACAATCACGACCTGATGTGGCGCCAGCTTAGGCGGCAGCACCAACCCCTGATCATCCCCGTGCACCATGATAATGGCGCCGATGAACCGCGTCGAAAGTCCCCACGAAGTCGTCCAGCAATGTTGTAGCTGCCCGGCCTGATCGAGGTACTTCACGTCAAAGGCCTGCGAAAAGTTCTGGCCAAGGTAATGAGACGTTCCCGCCTGCAATGCCTTCCCGTCGCCCATCATGGCTTCAATCGAATACGTAATGTCCGCGCCCGCGAATTTCTCTGCGTCGGACTTCTTCCCCGGAATCACCGGAATCGCCGCATCGTTCACGGCAAAATCCGTGTATACGTCCAGCATCTGCCGCGTTTCGTCCTCAGCCTCTTGCTGAGTCGCGTGCGCCGTATGTCCTTCCTGCCAGTAAAACTCAAGTGTGCGCAAAAAAAGCTTCGTGCGCAGCTCCCATCGCACCACGGAATTCCACTGGTTCATCAGCACCGGCAAATCGCGGTAGCTCTGAATCCATTTCGACCACATGTGCCCGATAATCGTTTCCGAAGTCGGCCGCAGAATTAAGGGCTCCGCCAGCTCCTCGCCGCCGCCGATCGTCACCACCGCCAGCTCCGGGGAAAATCCTTCGACGTGATGTTTCTCTTTTTCAATGAAGCTTTTGGGAATCAGCAAAGGGAACGCGACGTTCTGATGCCCCGTCGCCTTGAACCGCCGGTCCAGCGCCCCTTGAATGTTCTCCCAAAGCGCCCAACCATACGGCCGCACAATCATGCAGCCGCGCAC
>Ga0066388_100003310_pt1 | contig 10379 bp, 8 predicted proteins | sample PanSoiMetaGPlot6_FD_64539 | JGI IMG/M metagenome (GOLD analysis project Ga0066388, IMG submission 64539) | Tropical forest soil microbial communities from Panama analyzed to predict greenhouse gas emissions - Panama Soil - Plot 6 (Hybrid Assembly) | ecosystem: Environmental > Terrestrial > Soil... | reverse complement strand
GCGGGTGCTCGACCTGGTGCTGCGCACCGGCGCGATCTCTCGTGCCCAGATCGCCCGGGAGACCGGGCTGTCCAAGCCGACCGTGTCGCTGGCGCTGGCCCGGCTGGAGGAGGCCGGCCTGCTGCGGGAGGTGGGCCGCACCAGCGGTGGGCGCGGCGCCACGGCGCTGCTGTACGACCTGGACCCGACCGCTGGGTACGCGCTGGCGCTCGACGCCGGCGGGCAGTGGGTGCGGGGGGTGCTCGCGGACCTGGGCGGCCGCGTGCTCGCGCGGCGCGAGGAGCGCACCCTCGGCGGGAATGCCGCCGAGCTGGTCGGGCAGCTCGGCGCGGCGGCGCGCGGTCTGGCCGGCGACGTCGGCGTGCACCTGGCCGAGGTGGTCGCGGCGACGCTGGGCAGCCCCGGCGTGATGCCGCCCAGCGGCGACCACATCCGGCTGGCCCCGAGCCTGCCCGGCCTCGGCCAGCGCGGCGTCGTCGAGCAGCTGCGGGCCGAGCTCGGCCTCGACCTGCGGATCGAGAACGACGTGAACCTCGCCGCGATGGCCGAGCTCGCGCTGGGCTGGGGACGGGAGACCGACGACTTCGTCTACTTGTTCGTCGGAACGGGCGTCGGGCTCGCGCTGGTGCTGAACGGGTCGCTGCGCCGCGGCGCCACGGGCGCGGCCGGCGAGATCGGCTACCTCCCGCTGCCGGTCGGCCCGGTCGGCCCGGTCGGCCCGGTCGGCCTGTCGGTCCCGGCCGGTGCGGTGGAGCCACCCGGCGAGCGGGTGGAGCCCTCCGCCGTACAGCGGCGCGGCGCGTTCGAGAGCAGCGTTGCCGCGGATGCGGTCGTCCGGGCCGCCCACCGGGAGGGCCTGGACTCGGTGCGCACCGCCCAGCAGGTCGGTGCCGCCGCCCGGGCCGGCCACCCTGCCGCGCTGCGGGTGATCGCGCGGGAGGCCGAGCTGCTCGCCCTGGGCCTGGCCGCGGTCACAGCGGTGGTCGACCCCGGCCTGGTGGTGCTCGGCGGCGGAGTCGGTCTGGGCTTCGCCGACCTGCTCGTCGATCCGCTCACCAGGGCGCTGCGCCGGATGACCCCGGTGCATCCACCGGTGGTGGCCAGCCGGGTCGGCGCCGACGCCGTGCTGCAGGGTGCCCTCGCCACCGCCGTCATCACCGCCCAGGACGCCGTCTTCGGCCGCGCGACCTGGCAGGCCGACCCCGCCGGCGTCGCTGACCGGGCCCACCACGCCGGCATGCGGATCGCCGGGCCGCACCCCCCGGCATCGGAGGAGGAGCAGTGAACAGACGACTCGTCACGCTGGCGGCGGTCGCCGCCCTCGCGCTCGCCGCCGGCTGCTCGGGCACGTCCGGCAGCGGGCCCCCGCCCAGCCAGGCAGCCCAGCTCGGTGACCCGAACGATCACACCCCGGTCACCATCGAGTTCTGGCACGGCTTCAGCGACGCGCGTGAGCAGGGCATCCTCGGGCAGGCGCTGGACCAGTTCCACAGCAGCCACCCATGGATCACCGTGAAGGCGGTCGGTGCGGTCGACGACGACAAGATCGTCAAGGCGATCCGCGGCGGCACTGCGCCGGACGTCGCCCTGTCGTTCACCGCGGACCGGCTCGGCGCCTACTGCTCGAGCGGCGCCTGGATCGACCTGAAGCCGTACCTGGAGCGCGACAATGTCGAGGCGAACATGTTCCCGACGGCGGTGCAGGAGTACACCCAGTTCAAGGGCACCCGCTGCGCAATGCCGGCACTGTCCGACGTGTACGGCCTCTACTACAACACCGACCTGCTCCGGAAGGCCGGCTACAGCAGCCCGCCCAGGACCGCGTCCGAGCTGATGAACATGGGGCTGAAGCTGACGGAGTACAACCCCGACGGCAGCATCAAGGTGCTCGGTTTCAACCCGACCTGGGCGTTCTACGAGATGGTGGCCGCCCACGTCGCGCCCACCTGGGGTGCACAGTGGCTGGACAGCTCAGGAAAGTCCAACATCGGCAAGGACCCGCACTGGGCGGCCATGGTCGCGTGGCAGAAGAAGTTCGTGGACGCGATCGGGCTGGACAAGCTCAAGCGGTTCGGCGGGGACGCCGCATCCACCGAGTTCTCGGCGAACAACCTGTTCGAGACCGGCAAACTGGCGATGAACATCGACGGTGAGTGGCGGGTCGCGTTCGTCCGCTCGGAGCACCCCGAGCTGAAGTTCGACACCGCGCCGTTCCCCGTCGACGACTCACAGCCCAACCTCTACGGCGCCGGCTACGTCACCGGAAACTCGGTCGGCATCCCGAAGACGAGCAAGCACCGGGAGGCCGCCTGGGCGCTGGTGAAGTTCCTGTCCACCGACACCAACGCGCTGGTGACGCTGTCGAACGGCCTGCGCAACGTGCCGACGACGCTGGAGTCGCTGAAGTCGCCGAAGCTCACTCCCGACGCGCAGTTCGAGACGTTCCTGAAGATCTTCGCCAACCCGGGCACGACCAGCACGCCGGCCACCGCCGCCGGCAGCCAGAACCAGGAGCTGCTCGCGACTTACCTGGAGAAGTACCAGGCCGGCAAAGGCGGCGACCTCGCGGCCGGGCTGGCCCAGGTCGACAAGCAGATCGACGAGGCGATCGCCCGCGGCGAGAAGGAGGGGCCTCCGTGAGACGACGGGGAGGCGAACCATGGGCTCCGTGACATGGGCAGCGGCCCGCTCGGGCCGGCGCCACGGGTCATGACTCGCACGCTCGGCGGGCGCTGGGCCGCCGCACCGGCCGCTGCCGGACCCGCCGTCGCTCCCGCGCGGCGGCGGGCCCGGCGGCGCTCCGCGTGGCGGCGCCGGCTGACCGTGCTCAGCATGCTGGCGCCCTGGCTCATCGGGCTCGCCGTGTTCTTCGGCTACCCGCTGGTGAGCACCGCGTACCTGTCGTTCACGCACTACGACCTGCTGAGCTCGGCCCGCTGGGTCGGGCTGGGCAACTACCGGTACATGGGCCACGACCCGTACTTCTGGCCCGCCGTGCGGAACTCACTGTGGATGATCTGCATCGCCACGCCGCTCACGGTCGCGTTCGCGTTCTGTGCCGCGCAGGTGCTGACGAAGATCCGCCGCGGCGCGGGCGTGTTCCGGACGGTCTTCTACCTGCCCACGCTGGTGCCGCCGGTGGCCGCCACGCTCGGGTTCCTCGTGCTGCTGCGGCCCAGCGGGGCGGTGGACCGACTGCTGGGCCTGCTGCACCTGCCGCAGCCGCTGTGGTTCGACGACCCGCGCTACAGCAAGCCGGCGCTGACCCTGCTCGGCATGTGGGGCATCGGCTCCATCATGATCATATTTTTGGCGAGCCTGTTGGACGTGCCAGAGGACCTCTACGAGGCAGCCGAGATCGACGGCGCGAACGCCTGGCACAAGATGCGGTACGTCACGCTGCCCACGATCAGCCCGGTCATCCTGTTCGCGGCGGTGACCGGGATGATCGACGCGCTGCAGTACTTCACTCAGGGGTACGTCGCGGCGGTCGTCGCCGGCGGCCAGGAGTCCGGCGCCGGTGCCGGGTCCAGCCTCGGCTACCCGCTGACCTCGACGCTGTTCTTCCCGACCTGGCTCTACCAGCAGGGCTTCCAGTACTTCAACATGGGCTACGCGGCGGCCATGTCGGTGGTGCTCTTCGGCGCGGCGCTCGTCGTGGTGCTGATCCTGCTGGCCACCTCGAAGCGCTGGGTGCACACGGCGGGGGGGTTCCGCTGATGGCCACGGTCGCCGAGCAGACCCCGACCGCGGTGGCGGCGGCGGCCCGCCCGCGGTCGCCGCGCCGGCGCAGTGCCCGCGGGGGCGGACTGCTGGCGGTCATGGTCGAGCACAGCGTGGCGGTCGTGCTCGCCATTGCGTTCCTCGCCCCGTTCGTCATCGTGGTGCTGACCGCGATGATGACCGACCGCCAGGCGCTGTCCGGGAACGTGTGGCCGCACCCGTTCCGCTGGGCGAACTTCGGCGACGTGCTGGCCCGCAACAACATCCCGCGCTACGCGGCGAACACGTTCCTCTACGCGGGACTGTCCACTGTGGGCGTGCTGCTGTCGAGCATCCCCGTCGCGTACGCGCTGTCCCGGATCCGCTGGCGCGGCCGGGGCGTGGCGTTCGTCGCCGTGCTGGCCACGATGATGCTGCCCGTACAGGTCACCGTCGTGCCGATCTACGTGATGTTCGCGAAGCTGCACTGGGTCGGCACGCTCGCCCCGCTGATCATCCCGAACTTCTTCGGCGACGCGTTCAGCATATTCCTGCTCCGGCAGTTCTTCTTGACCATTCCCGAGGAGTACGCCGACGCGGCCCGAGTGGACGGTGCCGGTGAGTGGCGGATCCTGCTGTCGATCGTGGTGCCGCTGGCGAAGCCGGCGATTGCCGCCGTCGGCCTGTTCAGCTTCCTGTATGCGTGGAACGACTTCTTCGGCCCGCTGCTGTATCTCGGTGAGCGGCAGGAAAACTGGACGCTGTCCGTCGCACTGTCCCAGTTCCGCGGTCTCTACCACGTGCAGTGGAACCTGACGATGGCTGCCACGGTGCTGTTCATGCTGCCCGCGGTGCTCATCTTCTTCGCCGCGCAGCGGTCGTTCGTCGAAGGAGTGACGCTCACGGGGGTGAAGGGGTGAAGCTGGCCGTCGTCGGCGGCGGGTCGACGTACACCCCGGAACTGGTCTCCGGCTTGGCCGCCGAGGCCGGCCGGCTGCCGGTGACCGAGTTGGTGCTGCACGACGTGGACGCCGACCGGCTCGCGGTCGTCGGCGGGGTGGCCGGGCGGATCCTGCGGCGGCAGGAGTGGCCCGGCACGCTGTCGCTGACCGGCTCGCTGGCCGAGGCGGTCGAGGGCGCGGACGCGGTGGTCGTCCAGCTGCGGGTCGGCGGGCAGGCCGCCCGGCTGCGGGACGAGACCGTTCCGCTGCGGTACGGCGCAATCGGGCAGGAGACCACCGGCGCGGGCGGGCTGGCCAAGGCGCTGCGCACCGTCCCGGTCGTGTTGTCGGTCGCCGAGGAGGTGGTCAGGCGGGCCGCGCCGGACGCGTGGATCGTCGACTTCACCAACCCGGTCGGCATCGTCACCCGGGCGCTGCTGGACGCCGGCCACCGCGCGCTCGGGCTGTGCAACGTCGCCATCGGGCTGCAGCGGTACTGCGCCGAGCTGCTCGGCGTCGTGCCGTCCCGGGTGGATGTCGACCAGGTCGGACTGAACCACCTCACCTGGGTCCGGGCGGTCCGGCTGGACGGGAGCGACGTGCTGCCAGCGCTGATCGGCGCGCACGGCCCGGCGCTGGCCGACCGGCTGGGCATCCCGCTGGACCTGGTCGCCGAGCTCGGCGCGCTGCCCTCGTACTACCTGCGCTACTTCTACGCCCACGCGGACGTGCTCGCCGAGCAGCGCACCGGCACCCCGCGGGCGGAGACGGTGGCGGCGATCGAGGCCGACCTGCTGGCGCAGTACCGCGACCCGGCGCTGGCCACCAAGCCGGCCCTGCTCAGCCAACGCGGCGGCGCGTACTACAGCGAGGCGGCGATCCAGTTGCTCGCGTCGCTGGTCGGGGACACCGGTGACACCCAGGTGGTGGACGTGCGCAACGCCGGCGCGCTGGCCGGCCTCGCCGCCGACGACGTGGTCGAGGTCCCGGCCCGGGTCGACCGTGGCGGAGCCCACCCCAGACCACAGCCACCGCTGGACCCGGCGCTGCTCGGCCTGGTCCAGCACGTCGCCGCCTACGAGCGGCTGGCCGTCGCGGCCGCGCTGTCCGGGTCGGACCGTGACGTGCGGCGTGCTCTGCTCGCCCATCCGCTGCTCGGCGGCTGGGAACAAGCGAAAGGCCTGGCCACGGTGCTGGGCGACGGTGAGCCGCCGGCCGTGCCCCCGCCGGCAGCCGTGCCCCCGCCGGCCGTGCCCCCGCCGGCGTCTCACCCGGGGTCGGTGCCGCGATCGGGGCCGGCGGGGTGAGCGGGCCTGCCGGCACGGTGCTCGCCGTGGACGGCGGCAACTCCAAGACCGACGCGGCAATCGTCGGTCTGGACGGGACGCTGCGGTCGCTGGTGCGTGGACCCGGCGCGTCGCTGCACCGGCTCGGGCTCGACGGCAGCGTCGCGGTGCTCACCGAGCTGTCCGCCCAGGCCCGGGAGCAGGCGGCGCTGGCCGGCGGCGCCGAGCTTCCGCTGGTCGGCGTCCTGCTGATGGCCGGAGCGGATCTGCCGGCCGAGGAGGCGGCGCTCGCCGAGGCAGTGGCCGCGCGGGGGTTCGCCGGGGTCACCGTGGTACGCAACGACACGTACGCGGTCCTGCGCTGCGGCACCGACCGGGGCTGGGGGGTCGCGGTCACCTGCGGAGCCGGGATCAACTGCGTCGGCGTGGCCCCGGACGGCCGCGAGCACCGGTTCGGCTCGCTCGGGCCGATCACCGGCGACTGGGGCGGCGGGGCCGACCTGGGCCTCGGCGCCGTCGGTGCCGCCGTCCGCGCCGAGGACGGCCGTGGCCCGGCGACCGTGCTCGCCGAGAGCGTGCCGGCCCACTTCGGCCTGGCCACCCCGATGGCGGTGGCCGAGGCGGTGCATCTCGGCGGGGTCGGCGAGTCGCGACTGGCCGAGTTGGCGCCACTGGTGTTCGCGGCCGCGGCAGCCGGCGACGCGGCGGCGAGCGGGCTGGTCGACCGGCTGGCCGACGAGGTGGTCGCGTTCGTCCGCGCGGCGGTGTCCCGGCTCGGCCTGGCCGGTGAGCCGGTCGACGTGGTGCTCGGCGGGGGGTTGCTGCAGGCCGGTCACACCCCGCTCGACGACCGGGTCCGCGCCGGCGTCCTCGCGCTCGCGCCGGCCGCCCGCGTGGTGACCGCGCCGCACCCGCCGATCGTGGGCGCCGCGCTGCTGGCCCTGGACGCCGCCGCCGCCGACCCGGCCGCCGCCGCCCGGCTGCGCAGCGCGTTCGCAGCCAGCCGCGACGGCGAGGGTGCGAGGCTGCGGCGGGTCCGATGAAGCTTCCTCACCGGCGGGGAGTTGGGCGGGTTCACGGGACCGGGGCGGTCGGGCCGCCGCCCGCCGCCTGCACCTCGGCCCTCGTCGGGGGGTCCGCGCCGGGGCGGGCGCAGGTGAGGGCGGCGACCAGGGACGCATGGTCGAGCAGGGCGGCGAGCTCGGCGGCGTCCAGGCCGGCGAGCACGGTGCGGCCGGCGGGTCCCAGCGCACCGGCCCCGGCGAGCCAGTCCAGCAGGCCGGCGGCGAACGCATCGCCCGCACCCACCGTGTCGACGACCTCGACCTGCTGTGCAGGCCGGCGCTGCCGCACACCGCCCGCGGTGACCGCGAGCGCTCCCGCCACCCCGAGCGTGACGACGACGAGCGACGGGCCCGTGCCGGCGACCCAGCTCAGGGCGGCCTGCTGAGGATCCTGCCCCGGGTGCAGCCAGGCCAGGTCGTCGGCGCTGACCTTGACCAGGTCGGCGAGCCGGACGACTTCCTCCACGCGCCGTCGCCCCCGCTCGGCCGGGCCGTGCCGCGCCAGCCGAACGTTCGGGTCGTAACTGATCATCGTCCGGCCGCGCGCACGCTCCCGGTGCAGCAAGTCGAGCACCCGCGACGCGCCGGGCTCGACCTCCAGCGCCATCGAGCCGGTGTGCAGCGCGACCACGTCGCCGGGCAGCGGCCCGGCCAGCTCCGCGGCCGTCCACTGCCAGTCCGCGGTCCCGTTCACCCAGAAGTCGTAGCTGGCGACGCCGGCCGGGTCCACCGATGCGACGGCCAGCGTGCTCGGCTCGGACGCCGCGACCAGCGCCCGGTCCTCGACCCCGCTCGCCTCGAGGTGACGGCGGAACATCCGGCCGAACGCGTCGCCGGAGATGCGCGCGTGCAGCGCCACCGGGCGGCCGAGCCGGCCGAGCCCGACCGCCACATTGAGCGGGCTCCCGCCCGGCTGCGCCCGGTAGAGCCCGGAGCCCTGCTCGACCAGGTCGACGACGGCCTCGCCGAGCACCGCGATCACACCGGCCGCCATGCGCACGTGACCCTCCGGGAAGGAGAACAGCCTACAGCTGGGCCCACGTTCGCGGGCCGACCACGCCGTCGGCGGCCAGGCCGCGGTGAGCCTGGAAGACCTCGACGACCTTCTCGGTCGCCTCGCCGAAGAGCCCGTCGGTCCCGAGCGGTCGCCCGCCGAGGGCGCCGTGACCGCGGGCGCCTGCGATCTCGTTCAGCCGGCGCTGGAGCCACCGCACCGGCTCGCCGGACGAACCGCGGCGCAGCCCTCCGCCGGGGAGGTCGGGACGCCCGTGAGCCTGCCGGACGCCCCGCACCAGCGCCGCCGCGGCCGCCGGCGTTCCCATGAACTCGAAGTGCATGTAGTCCTTTCGTCCGACGTAGTCGCCGCCCCAGCGGAACCCGTACCTGGCGGCCACCGCGCTCGCGTACGAGCCGATCGTGTGCGGGTCCCCCGGGTTGCTGGTCATCGGGTTGCCCGGCGCGTCGAGGTCGACCGCCAGGCCCCAGCTGTGGTTGCTCGGGGTGCGGCGGCCGCGGATCGCGCGGTTGGCGAACCCCCAGCACTGTCCTGAGTGGAACGGCCCGTGGTGCTGCTCGAGATCGGCCACCAGACGCTGCACCAGCACCGCGACCTCGGTGCGGACCGGTAGCTCGAGGCGGTTCGCGCCGCAGACGGCGGTCACGATGCGGTCGACGCGCGGGTTGGGCCAGCCCGGCCCCCAGCCCCGGCTGCTCGCCAGCTCAGCCATCGAGCCCGCCCCCCGCCGGAAGCTCGAGCGCCGGTGCGCCGGCCTCGATGCTGTCGTCGTCCCGGTCGTCGTCGAAGAACGCGTCCGCGGTGTCTGCCGGATTGTTGGCCGGGTCGAACGGCTCGAGGCCGTCCTGCTCGGGATCCATGATGTTCTCCCCTCGAGAGGTCCACTCCGCACTGTGCGGAGGACCCACTGTGCAAGGGGAACGGGAGCGCCCGCAGATACAGGCGACTGAAGACTCGGCGTCAGCCGGCGCCGAAGCAGACGAAGCCGGACAGCGGGTCGGCCGGCCCCGCGTCGGCGAGCGCCGCGGCCGGCGCCCGACCCCGGCCGAGCGCCTGGTGGAAGCGGGCCATGAGGGTGAGGGCGTTCTCGTCGGCGATCCGGGCGACGGCAGCGATCACTGTGGACGTTCCGGCGCTGAGCAGCGCTGCCGTCATGCCGACGGTCTCGTCGCCGGGCCGGACGTCGGCGAGGCCGAGATCGCAGGAGGCGAGCACCACGAGGGCGGGCGCGCTTCGCAGCCGGTGCAGGTCGTATCCCATCAGCGGCCCGCCGGCCAGGTCGAGGGACGAGAAGAGTGGGTTTTCCTGTTGGTGGCGGCCGTGCGCGGCGACGTGTGCGAGGGCGGCGCCCTCGACCGACTTCGCGGTCGCGGCCGGTGTCGCCTCCGATCCACAGAGGACGGTCGCGTTCGGATAGAGCTCGGCGATCGAGCGGACCTCCGCCTCGCCCCGGTCGAGACCCGGTCCGGACACCAGCACCACCGCCCCGGCCTCGTCACCCGCCTGGTGGCGGCCCAGTCGGTGCCGGGCGGCCAGCCACGTGGTCGCCGACGGCGCGACCGTGACCGGGCGGCCGGTGCAGCCGGGGACCACCGCCCACGGCACCGCGACCAGCTCACCGGTGGGTACGACGACCAGGTCGCGGTCGCCGACGAGCGGGAGCACCGGGTCGAGGACCGCGGCGGCCAGCGCCGCGACGTCGCACCGGGTGGCGGCGGCGACCGACTCTGCCAGCCGGCTCGGCATCCTCCGCCCGGCCTGCGCATCCAGGTCGGCACGCACCCGCCGGACGGTCTCGACGGCGCCCGCGTGATCGCCCAACGCGACGAGCCGCGTCCGCCGGGCCGTGACGACGAGCGCGTGCAAGCGCTTCCCGTCCCGCAGGTACACGACCATCGCCGCGTTGCCGAGCTCGGCTCTGACCCGGGACAGCGGGGCGAGCGGCTCGGCGTCCCCACGCCCGGCCGCCGACCAGGAGTGCTCGCGCAGGCTCCGCTCCAGCGCCGCCGCTCGGTTGCGCAGGTCGGCCGTCGGCCGGCCGGCGAGCTCGGCGCCGCGCAGGGCGTCACGCACCTGCCGCAGCTCCTCCAGCGCCGCGACGGCGGCCGGGTCCTCCGGCGGGATGGCCGGCGGCATCAGGAGCGCCTGCGCGCGGGAGAGCTCCGACCACCGGTAGACCGTGGCGGCCGAACCGCCAGCCAGCGCCGCGCCGAGCCCGGCGCCGGCGATCTCGCGCCCGTGCACGGCGGCCCCGGTCTGCAGGTCCAGCGAGCCGAGCTGGCCGCGGCGGCGGCGCAGGGTCGCCATGCCGGCGGCCAGCTCCCGGAACGCCTCGCCCGGCCGCCCGTGCGCCCGCGCATGCTCGGCCCGG
>Ga0066388_100003309_pt1 | contig 10379 bp, 12 predicted proteins | sample PanSoiMetaGPlot6_FD_64539 | JGI IMG/M metagenome (GOLD analysis project Ga0066388, IMG submission 64539) | Tropical forest soil microbial communities from Panama analyzed to predict greenhouse gas emissions - Panama Soil - Plot 6 (Hybrid Assembly) | ecosystem: Environmental > Terrestrial >... | reverse complement strand
GCCGAACCGCATCTCGGAATGGCCGAGATTGCCGTCCTTGTCGGTGATGACCATGCTGCGTTCGAACCCAAACGCCTTCTCCAACCAATCGAGCGCAGCCCAGGGGTCGCGGTAGAACACGGCCGATGTCAGGGCCGGGCGGCGGAACGGATCGTGCATGACCAACTCCTTCTCGTCCTCAGCAATATTTCACTATATCGAGAACTATTTCGTCAAGCAAAAACGGTCCTGGCGCGACCGATCGCGGCTCAATGCTCTTCCGGCGGCTTCACGTGCCGGAACTGGAGGAGCAGCAGCAGGTCGTAGAGGATCTTGAGCGCGCCGCAGATGAACAGCGGCGCGGCGCGGAACGAGGCGGCGAACAGCGCGCCGGCCAGCGCCGGGCTCACCGCCGCCGCCAGACTGCGCGGCACCGAGGTGAAGCTTGCGGCGGCGGCACGTTCGGGTTCGGTGACGACCGCCATCACGTAGGACGAGCGCGTCGGCACGTCCATCTGCGAGAGCGCGGCGCGGATCAGGAGCAGCGCGAGCGCGAGCGACAACGTCGGCGTCATCGCCGCCAGAATCAGAGCGATGCTCGACGGGATGTGGGTGAATACCATGGTATTGATCAATCCGATGCGCTGCGACAGCCAGGCTGCGACCGGAAACGAGAACGCCGAAAGCACGCCTGCCCAGAAGAAGAACAGGCTCGCCGCCGACAGCGACAAGCCGAAGCGCTCGAACAGCCACAGCGCCAGCAGCGACTGCACGACGAAACCGCCGGCGAAGGCGTCGAGACTGAACAGCGCCGCGAGCTTGTACACGGTATGTCGCGACGGCCCGAGCGTCGCCGGCGCACCCGCCTCGCGCGCCGGCGGGCGGCGTGGAATGCGCGCGTAACAGAGGCCGCCGACGAGGCCGAGCAGCGCGTAGACGACGAACATCGCCTTGATGCCGGCGAACTCCGTGAATCCGAACGGCGCCAGGGCTTCTGGCGTCGCCGCCGCGAGGGCGCCGACCGCGCCGGCTAGCGCGCCCACCAGGCTGTAGCGCGCGAACATGCGCGTGCGCGCGGCCGCCGTGACTTCGCGCGTCAGCACCGCATGTTCGAGCGGCACGAACACGCTCACGCTGCCGGACGACGGATTGGCCGTGCCGGAAAAGGCAACGACCAGAAGCAACGCGTAGTCGTGCACCACCGCGAAGGCGACGCCGGTCGCGATCATCAGGCCCGCCGCCGCGATCAGGAGCTGGCGGTGATCGTGGCGACCGCCGAGGACGCCGACGCCGATCGTGAGCAGCGCCGAACCGAGCAGCGAGGCGGTCGCGACGACGCCGACCTCGAGCGGCGAGAAACCAAGCGCGAGCAGGTAGGCCGGCAGCAGGACCGCCACGAAGCCGTCGCCGAAGTCGCGCAGCGCCCGCGCCGCGAACAGATAGCTTACCGGCTGCACCCGTTGAGCCAGCGACGGTTCGACTATCTTCTGCATGCGTGCGGAGCCCGTGCCGTGCCTTGGTTGGTCACTCGGATGCCGCCGTCACCGTGTAGTCGTCGAAGTACACGTGGCTGTCGGCCTTCGACCACAGACCGATGCGGCCGGAGACCGGCGCCGGCAGCGTATGCTCGAGATAGCGCCTGCCGTTGACATAGCCCTCAACCTTCGTGCCGGCGATCTTGATGCCGAGATCGTGCCAGGTGCGCGTCGGCGTCGGCGTGTCACGGATCCATTTCACTGACGAGCGCTTGCCGTTCTCGAACTTCCAGAGCACGAGATTGTTCTCGAGCGGATTGGCGCGCAGCGTCAGGTAGTCGCCGTTCGGCTTGAGGTTGAACAGGATCCCGGCGCCCTGGTCGATGCGGCCGGAAATCCCCTTGAAGCGAACCGCAATTTCTCCGTTACGGAAGTCGCTGACGTCCTTGGCCACGGTGTAGGGGAAATAGGCGAAGGCCTGCACCCGGTCGAGGAACTCGGCGTAGCGCTCGCCGTAGAGCGATCTCGCCTTGTCGGCAATACCGGCCGCGGTCTGGCCTTCCTTCCATTGCCGCCCGTCGACTGCGATGACCTTCTTGCCGTCGTCGGCTTCGATCCGCCAAACGCCGACGACGTTGATGAACGCGGTCGGCTCGGCGCCGACCGTCTCGTTGGTGAAGTCGAGCTTGAGCGGGGCCGCAGCCGTCGTACCCAGGAGGCACGTTGCCAGCGCCACGCCAGAGATCGTTGTCATGCTCTTCTTGCTATTCATGCTTTTCCTCCTTCTTCAAGATGCCGCAGTCGGATGCGAGGCGGGCGGCAGCTCCACCACCACGCCAGGATGATCAGGATCGGCAGCACGCCGAGGAACCACGGCAGTGCCGCCTGCACCTTCGCGACCAGCGGATAGCCCGGATAATCACCGCCGGGGTCCGGCGCCGGCGGTGGAACGCCCGCCAGCCCATAGAGCAGCGGCAGTATCTCGCGATGGCTGGTCGAGCGGCTGCGGTCGGAACGGCCGCCATAGACGTACTCGACCTCGCCGTAAGACGGGTCGCTGGTGCTTCCGACCATGCTCTGACCGGAGGATGCGAGCCGGACGGTGACATTCGCCATTGCGCGCTCGAGTTTGGCGAGGACGTTGCGGCGCAGATCGGCGTAGCGCGGGTCTTCCGGCGCAAGGTGCACGGTGATGACGAGAGGTTCGCGCAGCTCCTTGAGCGCGCGCTCGTCGGCGGGGGGAAACGAGTTACGGCGGTCTTCCGCGACGTCGATCGCCGTCCTCACCTGCGTGGCCGAGAGCACGACCGCGCCGGCAGCGGCCACTACCAGCAGCGAGCGCACGAGCTTGTCACGTAGCGCAACGCCAGGGTGAAGCCAGACGGCGGCAAGCGCGGCGAAACCCGCAATCGCGGCGAGCGTAGCGATCACGAGGCCGACCGAGAACAGTCCCTGCTCGAACGGGCGCAGCGCCTGTGTCAGCGACACTCGCGATATCCATTCGAAGAGCCCCGGCTGTCCGGCCAGGGCGAAGTCCAGGATCCAAGAGCCGATGGTGACGGCGAGGGTGATGATCGCCGCCGTCGCGGAACTTTCCGCGATCGCGGCGGCGAACAGCGCGATCGCGGCGATCAGGAGGCCGTAGAGCAGATGGCCGAGCAGCAGGTTGAGGGTCTCTGCGGCATGGAGGTGGCCGCCGAAGCCGGCCCACAGCGCCAGCGCGGATAGCGCCGGCACGATCGCGATGAACCATGCTGCTGCCACCGCGGCAAGCTTGGCCGCGACCAGGGTCGGCACGCGATAGGGTAGCTGCACGAGGAGGCGCAGCGTCCCGGATTCCTTTTCACGCCCGAGCGCGCGGATCGCGACGAACGGAAACAGCAACGTGACCGTGACATAGAACGCCCCGAAGGTCGGCACCAACACGCCATCGAGCGGCGACAGCCCACTTGCCAGCACCGGCGCATCCGCGGCGGCGGCGCTGGCCTCGCCGTAGAGCGAGACCGCCTGCACAAAGCTGTAGCCGACGATCGGGCACAGGATCAGCAGCATGGTCCACAGCGCCCGCCCCGCGACCACGCCCCAGAGCTCCTTGACCAGCAAGGGCCCCAGTGCAGCGCGATGAACGGCGGCGGCCTCAGGTGAGCGCAAGGAACACCTCCTCGAGCCCGACGGTGCCGAGCTTGGCCGCCGCGCGCAGTTCGGCAAGCGTACCGATGCCTCGCACCGCGCCGCCGGCGAGCAGTATGAAGCGGTCGCAGACGCGTTCTGCGTCCGCGAGCTGATGGATGGCGAGCACAAGAGTGCGCCCGTTCGTCGCCACCCGGCGCAGGAGCGTCATGACCTCACGCGTCTGCCTGAGATCGAAGCCGTCGAACGGCTCATCCAGCAGCAGCAACGGATGCGGCGTGAGCAGAGCGAGCGCCAGCATCAGCCGGCGGCCGTAGCCCTTCGAGAGCGCCAGCACGCGCTTGCCTAAGACAGGGGAAAGGCCGACCGCGCGAACCGTGTCGCCGAGTTCCTCCTCCGAGCGTCCATAGACCGCAGCGAAGAATGCGAGCACGCGCGACACGAACTGGTCATCCCACGGGCGCAGGCCGTCCGGCAGATAGAAGATGACGTCGCGGCGGCGGCCGACCGGGAGCGGCGCATCGCGCCAGAGAATGTCGCCGGCATCGGCCGGCAGCACACCCGCCACCGCTTCCAGGAGCGTGGTCTTGCCGGACCCGTTCGGTCCGATGAGGCCGAGCACTTCGCCAGCGTGGACCTCGAAGGAGACCCCGGCGAGTGCCGTCTGATCGCGATAGCGCTTGGTCAGCGCGCCGACCTGCATCAGAACGGGGCTGCGCTCGACGACGGGACTGCGGGCGACGGCGAAGGTCATGGCGCTGACCTAGTTCCTTCGGACAAAGAGCGTGAGGCGGACGATGGCCTCGCGCTTGTCGTTCTCGTCGATGCTCAGCGTCAGGGATGCGGGCCCGCGCGCCGGGTTGAGCACCACATAGCCGGGCGATGATCGATCCTTGATCTCAAGCCAAGTGCCGGCGAAGCAAGACAGGATCTCGTCTGCCACCGTAGCTTGAACCTTTCCGGCGTCCTCGGCACTGCCGAGGCCCTGCGAATCGCAGGTGTAGGTCGCCGTGCCGTAAAGCGAGCAGTCCCGCCAGGCGGGCAGCGGCAGCGTCGTGTCGGTGAAATTGCCGTCGCGCGCCTTGCCGGCGATGGAGGCGAATCGATCCTTCGACAGCGCCAGCGCCGCGACCTGCTTGAGATCGGCACAAAAGGCGCCGGGCGCGCCCTGTGCGAGCGCGGCCGCCGCCGACAGGACGAGCGCCGCGCCAGACATCGTCGATCGACGCATCGTCAACGCTCCTTGTGCGTTCAGCGGCCGCCCTTCGCCCTCCGCAGCACGCCTTCGAGCGGCAGACCCGAGCCGGCCCTCAGCTCCACCTTGTTTCCGGACGACCACACATCATAGCACCCGCTTCCCAGCTCCTGTCCGCGATCGAGACAGAGCTGGTCCTTGTGAACGCGCCATTTTCCGACGCTCTTGCGCCCCATGGAATTACCCGTGAGGACGCCGTTCTTCTCGAAGACGTCGCGCCAATGCACGCCGTCACTGAATTCCATGCCGGCGAGCTTGGCGCGGACTTGCGCGCCGTTGAGCTTCCGGAATTCCTCGGCGGGCTGCGCTCGCCCAGCGAACGTCAGCGCGCACAGCATCGTCACTGCTGCGACGGCGCGCCGCCTGTTCATACGGTCGCCCTCCCTCATGCAATCGGGCCCGGATCGCGCGATCGCGATCCGAGCCGCTCCGCCGGCGTCAATTCGTGGCGCGCGCGGTCTTGTCGAGCGCGGCGCGCAGGCCCTTGGCGAGCTTCAAAGCGTCGTCGTTCGCCCAGAAGTGCATGAAGATCAACCGCGGCTGCTCCGACAGCATGTGGCTGTGCACCGCCGTCACCTCGATGCCGTTCGTCCGCAACGCGTTGATCACCGGGTTCACTTCCTCGGCGGTGAGGACGAAGTCACCGGTGATGGCGGCCTTGCCGACGCCGGTCGGCTGGAAGTTGATGCCGGTGGCAAGCCCCATCGGCCCGGCCGGCGCGATCTGCATGCCGTTCTCGCTGACCGCGTCGCGCCGCGGCACGCCGAACGCGTAGACACCGCCGTTGTTCTGTCCTTTCGCGCCGATGATCTGATCGAGCTGCGCGGTGTCGAGGTCGATCGCAGGCGGCGGCGACGGCGCGGCGGCCGTCAACGGCGTCTTGCTCTCGCCGAGCGCCGTGCGGATGGCGGTCGCGACCTTCACCGGATCGCCGTGCCCGGCGATATGCATGTAGAACGTGGCGGGATTGCCGCGCAGGATGTGATTGTGAACCGCGGTGATCTCAAGCCCGTTCTCAATCAGCTTGCTCATCACCGGGTTGATCTCAGTTTCCAGAAGCACGATGTCGCCCATCACCATCACGCCGTCGTGCGCCGGCTTGAAGGCGGTCCAGCCGCCGAGCGCGAGCGCGGGTTTGATGGCGACGCCGTCGACCGTCACCTGCAGATCGCTGCGCGGGAAGCCGTAGCGATGGACATCGCCGGTGACGGCGGCCGTCCTCCCGAGCGTCGCATCGACCTTCTGCCAATCAACGGTCTGCGCGTTGGCTGCGGTCGTCATCGTCAGCGCTGCGCAGACTGCCAGCAAGTTATGAGCACGCATGTCAGTCCTCCTTCGTCTGAGTTGTCTTTGGCTGCTCCCCCTCCCCTCAACGATCGGCAGACCGGTCCCGGTCCTCCGCATTGCTCTAACGAACCACCACCATGATGGTTCAGGGTGCCCATGAGCATGATCAACGCCATTGCGTGCTTGGCAGTGCTCACGCATGAACTCCCAGAACGTACAGAACCAGGCCCGCCCCGCAGCAACCGACAAGCGTTGGGATCATGCCGACCTTGAATCGGAATATCGCAACGGCGGCTGCAACCGCGAGAGCAAGCGCCCAGGGATCCACGCTGGTCAGTCGTGGTGCATCGAATGTCAGCGGGAACGCGCGCACCGGGTCAACTTCGCGGAACAGGGTATGGATCGCGAACCAGACCGCGAGGTTCAACACAACCCCGACGACCGCCGCCGTGATCGCCGATAGAGCTCCATTGACAGCCTTGTTGTCTCGCAGTGTTTCGATGAAGGGGGCGCCGAGGAATATCCAGAGGAAGCATGGCGTGAAGGTGACCCAGGTTGCCAGCAGGCCGCCAAGGGTGCCTGCCAGCATCGGGGACAGCGAACCCGCATCACGGAACGCGGCCATAAAGCCAACGAACTGAAGCACCATGATGAGCGGGCCAGGCGTCGTTTCCGCCATCCCAAGCCCATCAAGCATCTCGCCGGGCTTGAGCCAGCCGTAGCTCTCCACCGCCTGCTGCGCCACATAGGCGAGCACCGCGTATGCGCCGCCAAACGTCACCATGGCCATCTTGCTGAAGAAGACAGCGATCTCGCTGAACACGTTCTGTCGTCCAAGGCTCGCGACGATGGCAATCACCGGCACGAGCCACAGCACCAGCCAGACCGCGGAAACTCGCAAGGCTCGCGCGATCGTCGGTTTGGCGTGCTCGGGAAGTTCCTCGCCCAGGAGACTCCTGTCCTCGTCCGCGCCCGGCTTGCTGCCGCCATGGCCAGTGCCGCTCTGAAAGACCTTCGAACCGGACCATGCGCCGACGAAGCCGATGAGGGCCGCGGCCAGGATGATCACGGGAAATGGAATGCTCAGAAAGAAAATGCCGACGAATGCAGCCGCCGCAAGTGCCACCATTGCCTTGTTCTTGAGCGCCCGCCTGCCGATCCGGACCACGGCCTCCACCACGATCGCCAAGACCGCGGCCTTCAACCCGAAGAACAGCGCGACCACAAACGGCACGTTGCCATAAGCCGCATAGATGTAGCTGAGCGCCATGATCGCGATGATGCCGGGGACGACGAAGAGGCCGCCGGCCATGATCCCGCCCAGCGTCCGATGCATCAGCCATCCGATGTAGGTGGCGAGCTGCTGTGCCTCCGGGCCGGGCAGCAGCATGCAGTAGTTCAACGCATGCAGGAACCGAGATTCGGAAATCCACCGCTTCTCCTCGACTAGGATGCGATGCATCACGGCGATCTGACCGGCCGGCCCTCCGAAGCTCAGCGACGCAACCCGCAGCCAGACCCAAAACGCGTCCTGGAGCGAGACGCCGTGCTGCTCCTTGCCCTTTGCGGCGATGAGCGAAACCTCAGCCACGCGCGATCTCCCTCGCTCGAGCGGCGGCGCCGACGGCCACGCCGGCACTCCGGATGAAGTTGCGGCGTTTGATGTCGGTCATGCGTTCTCGCTCTTGCTGCGGCCCATACCTTCTTCCTTCCGTTCGGTCGTCGGCGCACGGCGTCGTTCCCTGAACAACTGCTGGACGAACGCCCGAAGCTGTACGAGCAACGACATGCTGCGCGATGGCTCACGGAGCAGCCGCGGCGCGGGCGCGTCGAACAACGCCGGCGGCCGGCGTGGCCGGTCGAATCCGCTGGGACAAATCGAAGGGGGAACTCCGTCCATGCGCAACCATCCTCGCTAAACGCGAGTGCCGCGCAGAGCTTGGACGGTCAGCCGTCTGACGGGGAGCCTGCGTTTATCCCCGTACCGATATTCTACTCGCCAAACCATTCGAACCACAACCGGTCCGTTCCCGGTCTGTGTTCACAATTTCGGACCGTGCGGCCCCCCGCGCCGGTTCGCCTCGTCACTCGAACGGCGGTTCGCGACAGACGCACGGGGCGATGAAGCCGATGCGGTGTTCGAGCACCCATTCGTCGCCCCAGAATTCTAGCTCGACCGTGAACTGGCCGGCCTGCCATCTGAATGCCTCCGTCATCTGCAGATCCGGTGCAAGCTCCTTGCTCCGTACGAAGTCGATCTCGAACACTCCGGAGTTGGTGGCGCAGTGGCGCACGTCTGCGAACATCGTCGCCTTCCACGTGTACGGCTGGATCGGCGACACGCGGAGTTCCCGGGTGTCCAGGATCGACAGGATCGGCTTGCACGATGGGCCGGCATAGGCCGTGCTGCGTGGGAGCAGCACCAATGCGCAAAGTCCGACAACGATGCGCAGCGTTATGCCGCCGCACCTCGTCGAATCCGATGTCGATGTCGCGGGATTGTCGCTTCGGTCGTGCATGGCGGCTCCTCCCCCCTTGCGGGGCGATGGAGCAGCACTTGCGACGGAAGCGTCTTTCCGAAGACCGGGCGGCTGCGCTCGAGCCCGGCTGAGCACCGCGGTGCGGTGTTCACATTCGCTGCACTAGATTCCGGATGGAGTGTCTGTCAAGCGCCGTTCGTCCGCGTGCGGCCGAGGCGTGATCCTATAAGGCGTGATTGTGTAACGCTGTCGGTCCGCCCTATATCGATCAGATGGCCGATTGCTGCTGCCCTCCGCCGCTGCCGAATCTGGATAAGAACCGTGGGAACGCGAGCTACCGTCGCGCCCTGTGGGCGGTGCTCGCCATCAACGCCGCTATGTTTGCGGTCGAGGTCGGGGCTGGCGTAGCGGCGGGATCGGCATCGCTTCAGGCGGACGCGCTCGACTTCCTGGGCGATGCCGCCAACTACGGGATCAGCCTGTTCGTGATCGGCATGGCGCTCCGCTATCGGGCCGCGGCGGCGCTCGCCAAGGGCACGACCATGGGCGCGTTTGGCCTGTGGGTGATCGGCACGGTTGTCTGGCACGCGTTCAATGGAACGCTGCCGAGCGCATTCACGATGGGTGTCGTCGGCGTTGCCGCGCTCGTGGCGAACGCCGCGTCATTTGCAATCCTGTGGACCTACCGGCACGGCGACGCCAACATGCGCTCGGCTTGGGTCTGCACGCGCAACGATGTGCTCGGCAATCTCGCGGTGCTGCTCGCGGCAGCTGGCGTGTTCGGGACGGGTGCCGGCTGGCCGGATATGATCGTGGCCGTGATCATGGCTCTCCTGGCGTTGCAGGGCGCGGCGACCGTCGTTCGACAGTCGCTGATTGAGTTGCGTCGGCCGGTCGGTGTACCGGCCGAGTAGTCGCCGCGCCTGCTTGGGCGGATGGCTTGGCAGTCACTGGCGCACGCCAGCAAGGCATCCCGAACTTTGCTTGGGTGTTCAAGTGATCATCGAGCACGAATTTCTAGAGCAGGCAGGCGAGACGTCCGAGGAATGGTCACTCAGTCGCTCGGTCGAGTTCATTGGCAGATATAAAGAGCCGTGGCCTGTCTTGCGCGGATTGTACAAGGACAGGTGCTTGACCTTGGTTGATCGAAACGGACGCTCGCTGCCGAAGTGGAAGGCGGAAGAGATATTCAGGGACTGTGACGCGTCGGTCGGCACGGACGTGATCGTCAAAGTAACGGAAGCAGGTGCCAAAAGGGCATGCCCCTGAACTCCTAATATCTTGTTGGAGGTAGCAGGCATGGCTCCGCCACGCCAAAGCGCAGCCCTGGCCGTGGCCCTTGCACTGGTGCTTTCCGGTATCGGATTCTGGCTGGGCGAAGCAGGTGGTCCACCAGTGGCGAAGCTGCCAATTGCTGTTGGGATTGTCGGTTCCGTGGCAACCGCGCTCGCCGTCGCACGGCGGCGCGTGACGAAAGTGTCAGCGGGCGCGGCGATGATCGCCGTCTATGCATTCGCATTTTTTGGCGGACTTGCTTCCTTTGGACGCGCCTTCAACGAATGCGTCGAACGCGGTGAAGAGGTCAGAGCGCTTCTCGCAGAATATCATCGGAGCCATGGCGCTTATCCGGAGGCGCTCGATCAGCTTACAAGTCCGATTCCCTGCGCGCGCATCACCAGGCCGACGATCCTGACCTACGAAGGGACAACAAATGGCTATGCGCTGGGCTTCCGCGATTGGCTCGTCGAACACACAGCGTCGGACAATGCGCCG
>Ga0066388_100003308_pt1 | contig 10380 bp, 4 predicted proteins | sample PanSoiMetaGPlot6_FD_64539 | JGI IMG/M metagenome (GOLD analysis project Ga0066388, IMG submission 64539) | Tropical forest soil microbial communities from Panama analyzed to predict greenhouse gas emissions - Panama Soil - Plot 6 (Hybrid Assembly) | ecosystem: Environmental > Terrestrial > Soil... | reverse complement strand
TCGCCTTTGGCGACGGCGGTCGTCACTTCGGCGATGTTGCGCACCTGATCCGTCAGGTTGCGCGCCATTGAATTGACGCTACCGGCCAAGTCTCTCCACGTGCCGCCGACGCCCTTCACGTCGGCCTGACCGCCGAGCTTGCCCTCGGTTCCGACCTCGCGGGCAACACGTGTCACCTCCGAGGCGAAGGAGTTGAGCTGGTCAACCATCGTGTTGATGGTGATCTTCAACTCTAGAATCTCGCCCTTCACGTTCACCGTGATCTTCTTAGAGAGGTCGCCGTTGGCCACGGCCGTCGTCACCTCGGCGATGTTGCGCACCTGGGCCGTCAGGTTGCCGGTCATGAAGTTGACGCTGTCGATCAAATCCTTCCAGGCGCCGGCCACGCCTTTAACCCTTGCTTCGCCGCCCAACTTGCCTTCGGTTCCGACTTCGCGGGCCACGCGGGTGACTTCCGAAGTGGACGAGCCGAGTTGCGTCACCATCGCGTTGACCAGTTTAACCACGCGCAGGAATTCGCCCTTTAACGGACGACCGTCAACTTCCAAAGCCATCGTTTGCGAGAGATCGCCTGCGCCTACTGCGCCGATGACGCGCGCAATATCGGTAGTCGGTTGGGCCAGGTCGTCGATCAACGTATTGACCGATTCGATCAGACTGGCCCAGGAGCCGTCGGCCACCGGCAGAGCGGCGCGCTGTGTGATCCTCCCATCGCGGCCCACGACCCGGCTGATGCGCTCCAGCTCCTTGACCAGACGTTCGTTTATCGCGATCACGTCGTTGAGAGTGTCGGCGATCTTTCCATTCACACCCGTCAAATCATTCGGCATGCGCGCCGAAAAATCGCCTTTCTTCAAGGCTGTAAGAGATTTTAGTAATAGTTTGGCGTCCAACCCGTTTGTGGCTGTATCCTTCGTGGCTGTGTCCTTCGCAGACGTGGTCGCGTCCTTCGCAGATTTGGCCTTGCCCTTCGGGGATTTGGCTCTGGTGATTTGATCAGGCATAGTTTCTCTTGGCGCTCCAATGATTCTTCTTCCAGCAAAATCTGAGATAACGGCCGTAAATTTGAGGATTTGAGTAAGTAGCTCCCAGTGGTAAGTGTACGCCCTATATCCTGGCCACCCACCCGGGTTTATTCTGACCACACACTTGGGTGATTACACAAGCAAGGCAAACGTCATACCAATTGAGAGACACAAAGCCTCTCTTACACCGAGCACTAAAGACAAGCCGCAATTTGAGCTGTTCTGGTGAGAAGAAAAAAAGGCTGAGGCTCAAACAGAGAGAAATGAAGGCGGCGGAAAATCAGAATTGTGTGGCTAAAAGCCACAACAATTGTGGCCTTTAGCCACACGAATAAAACTTCATTCCGCGCGCCGTGACAATACGCCAGTTTCAATTACAATGACTGGTTATGTCACTCATCTCACAACTCTCAAGCGATTTTTCCAGCGCGGTTCGGTCACGTGGCTCCGATTATTTTCAGGAAGGCAGGGTGAAGATCACGGATGGCTCCGACTGGGATGTCTTCGCCCGTGTGCGAGGGACGCGCGTCTACAGGGTCGATCTCTCAATCGAAGATAATGAACTGGTTGTCTATTGCGATTGCCCGCATTTCGAGCGGGAGCCTTGCAAGCATCTCTGGGCGACGATACTGGCTGTGGAAGGAAAAGGATATCTTCGTGGCGACGGCGCCCTTGGTCCGTTGGAGATGGTACCGGATGTCAATGGCGACGGCTTCTTTGATGATGGCGAGGAAGAGGACTTCTACGAGAATGACGATGAAGATGAGGACTGGCCCGGCGCCGATCGACCGCGGCAAAACGTGGTCAAGCCGGCCGGCGACCGGCGCGCGAAAGAGAAACTCCCAAGTTGGAAAGAGCAACTGGCCGCGCTCGGACGCTCCGCTCGGACGATGGTCGCAGGACGCGGAGAGGAGTGGGGGCCTACGCGCCGGTTCATATACTCGGTTGATGTCCAGGCCACGCTCGAATCTCAGCATCTGATCCTCGACACGCTCTTTCAAGAGCTCAAACAGGACGGCGAATGGGGCAAGCCGCGCAAACAGAGAATCCCGCGTTGGCAGATCTCCGATTTGCCCGATCCTGGTGACCGCCAGATTTTCGCCATGCTCGCCGGTTCGCGCGAACAATCGGATTTCAGCTACCACGGTTACAACTACCAGGACACGTACGACACGGTCCCGTTTCGTTATCGTCTAACCTCGCCACTGCCTCAGATCATCCTGCCGTTGATCGCCCGCACGGGCCGTTGTTATCTGAAGCTCGACGACCATTCGGACGGACTGAGCAGGATCAAATGGGAGGAAGGCGAGCCGTGGAGGTTTTCAATTCAAGTCCGCCGTAACACGCCAGATCAATACGTCGTCGAGGGCGTTCTGCGGCGGGGCGAAGAGCAGTTCGATTTTGCGAAGCCCACCATGATGCTTCAGGGCGGATTGATCTTCACGCCCGAGAGCGCCGGCGCGCTCGATGACGGCGGCGCGTTTCACTGGATATCGATTTTGCGCCGCGCCGGCGCGCTCTATATCCCCGTAGATCAGATCGGCGAGTTCATGACCGAGGTCCTGAGCGAGCCGCAGCCGCCAAGACTCGAGCTGCCCGAAGAGTTGCGTTACCTTGAGGTCAACGCCAGGCCTCAGCCCTGTCTGAGGTTCAAAGCGCAGAGACAGAGCAACAGGTTGCGCGCGCGACTCTCCTTCGACTACGCGCCCGAATCGAAACACTGCATTATCGACAAAGAGGATTCGCGCCGGGGCGTCTACGAGGTGGAAAGCCGCCGCTACATCATGCGCGATCGTGACGCCGAAGCCGCGTCCGTCAGACGCCTGACTGAAATCGGTCTGAAATATGTCGCGCCGAACTACTACGAAAAACATTCGGGCTGGGAGACCGCGCCGTCGAAACTCCCGCGCGTCGTCCGAGAATTGATCGCCGAAGGCTGGCACGTCGAGGCCGAAGGTAAAACGTTCCGTAATCCCGGCGAGATCCGGATGCAGGTCAGTTCCGGCATCGACTGGTTCGAACTGCACGGCACGGTCGAGTTCGGCGAAACATCCGCAAAGCTTCCGGAGCTGCTCGCGGCGATGAAACGTGGCGAGAGCATGGTCAAGCTCGACGACGGCACTTACGGAATGCTGCCTGAAGAGTGGATGAAAAAATACGGTCTGATCGCGGGACTAGGCGAAACCCACGATGACCATCTGCGTTTCCGCAAAACGCAGGTCGGAGTGCTCGACGCTTTGCTCAGCAGCCAGCCCGAAGCCGATTTCGACGAGACCTTCTCGCGCGCCCGCGACGAGCTGAAACGGTTTGACGGCGTCAAGCCCGCCGATCCGCCCGTAGCGTTCAACGGGGAACTGCGCCCTTACCAGAAAGACGGTCTGGGGTGGATAAACTTTCTACGGCAATTCGGATTCGGCGGCTGTCTGGCGGACGATATGGGCCTCGGTAAAACCGTTCAAGTGCTGGCGCTGTTAGAAGCGCGTCGCCAATTACGTCAAGAGTCGGGGCGACAGGGCGAAGAGGAGACCGGGCGACAGGACGAAGAGAAGAAAGCGCGAAAAAAAGCTAAGGAAAAGCGAGGAAGTGAAGGAGTTAAGAGCAATGGAGACGGCGAGGATGAAGGCGCGGATTCTTCCGCCGTTCCGTCGCCCGGTCACCCGGTCGCCCCGTCGCTCGCCGTCGTCCCGAAATCTCTGGTCTTCAATTGGATGCAGGAAGCCGCCAGGTTCACGCCGAAGCTGCGAGTCCTCGAACACACGGGCCAATTCAGGGAGAAAGAGAGCCTGGAGCATTTCGACGATTACGATCTGATCCTGACCACCTACGGCACGCTGCGGAAAGACGCGATTCTGTTCAAAGACATGCGGTTCGATTACGTGATCCTCGACGAAGCGCAGGCGATCAAGAACTCCGACACGGCTTCGGCGAAGGCCGCGCGTTTGCTGAAAGGCGACCATCGCCTGACCCTGAGCGGAACGCCGGTCGAAAATCACCTGGGCGAATTATGGAGCATGTTTGAATTCCTGAACCCCGGCATGCTCGGCGCGGCTTCGGTCTTCAAGCTCACGGGCGGAGGCGCGCGAAACCCTGACCTAGAGACGCGCAAATTGCTCGCGCAGGCGCTGCGCCCGTTCATCCTGCGCCGCACGAAGAGCCAGGTCGCGAAGGACCTCCCGCCGAAACAGGAGCAGACCATCTTCTGTGAACTCGAACCGGAGCAGCGCAAGCTCTACAACGAACTGCGCGAACATTACCGCAACACGCTGCTCGACCGCATCGCCCGCGACGGAATCGCGAAATCGAAGATGCACGTGCTGGAAGCCTTGCTGCGATTGCGCCAGGCCGCGCTCCATCCGGGGTTGATTGACAGCAAGCGCGCCAGGGAGGATTCGGCGAAACTCGATATGCTGCTCCCGCAGCTCATCGAGCTGTTCGAGGAAGACCACAAGGTTCTGGTCTTTTCGCAGTTCACCAGCTTTCTCTCGATCCTGCGCGATCAACTGGACAAGGAGAAAATCGGATACGAATACCTGGACGGCAGGACGCGCGACCGCCAGGCGCGCGTCGAGAAGTTCCAGAATGATCCCGAATGCAAATTATTCCTGATCAGTTTGAAGGCCGGCGGATTGGGATTGAACCTGACCGCGGCCGAATACGTCTACCTGCTGGACCCCTGGTGGAACCCGGCGGTCGAGTCGCAGGCGATTGACCGCGCGCACCGCATCGGCCAGACCCGCCAGGTCTTCGCTTACCGAATCATCGCCCGCGACACCGTCGAAGAGAAAGTCCTCGCGCTGCAGAACACCAAGCGTGATCTAGCCGACGCCATCATCAACGCCGACAACAGCCTCATCCGCAATCTCGCCAGGGAGGATTTAGAATTGCTCCTATCTTAGTCGGCTGGTAGGGATGGCCTCAGAGAATACGGAACAGACGGAAATAACGGAACAGACGGAAGCGATTAATAGCCGTTCCGTCTGTTCCGTATTCTCTGAGGCCTCCATCATCATTCAACCGCGCTGAGTCCTTTTCCGTTCAGACTCTCCGTTCTCAGCGTCCCGTCCTTCACGATGAACAATCCTGGAAATCGTTTTTCCCATGGTTTATTGGCCGCCGGCATGTATTGCCGGGCGTTGGCTTCAATACCCGCGACGCCGGGCACATGAGTCGCGACGCCGACCGAATGGATCAACGCCGCGCCAGGACAGGTCAGGTCCTGAACTGTCAAAAACATCTTGTATTTCTGCGCCGCCGCCGCCATCAGCATCGCTTGCGATTGTCCCTTGCAAGCCTTCAACGCCAGTCCCGTGTAGCCCGTTTCGCGCGCCAGCAGCAGGCTTTCCAGATCAACCAGCGATTCGTCAATCACCACGGGACGCAGCTTGGCGGCCTCATGCATCAGGTTTTGACGATTGGCTTTCAGATCGCGCGCCGTCGGCTGTTCCAGATAGAGAATCCGTTCGAACCCGGCAGGCGTCATCTCCTTCACCTTGCGCAGATATTCGAGCACATACTCGACGTTCGGGCAGCGCTCATTGAAATCCACACAATACTTCCAACCGATTTTTGGACGTGTTTCGGAAGCTACGCGATCAATATTGACCGTGCGTTCGATGTCCCAATTCAAATCCTCGCCTTGCAACTTGATCTTGATGTGTGTCAGGCCGTTGAACTTGATCCACTCGGCCAGCGTCTCCGGCATTCCGTCGTTGAGCCGTTGTTTCAACTCCGATGGCAGCACCGCGTCAGCGCCGCCTACCGAATGAAACATCGAGATCTGCGGCTTTGGCTTCGACAGGATGTAACGATCCAGATATTCGCCTTTGAAATCCACGTTGAGGTAGTTCGACAGATCGCGCGGCATCAGGTCGCGACCGTACGTCTGATAACAGCTCCGGTTGTGAACCTTGCCGAAGGCGTCGTGGATCGCGGCGTCGAATGGGCTTGCCGTGACCAGCGTGCAGAGCTTCGGTATCGGCGCTGCGAGCTTCAACTGTTTCGAGACCTCATCGGCGGACTTCAGATACTCCGGTTCGAGCGCGGCGTTGATGTCAATCGGGTGGCCGTACTCTTTGTAAACGGACGTGATCTTCGCGACGCGCTCGGCCAGCGATTTCATCGCGCCGAGCGTCGTGTCATAGGACATCTCGCGCGAGGGGAAAGACCAGACGTTGCCCAGCGGCATCGAGCCGAAGCCTTTCGCCGTTTTGCCGTCGCGCGTTCGCGCCGTGACGTTCACGTTCAGGATCGTCGCGCGATCAACCGGCACGCCGCCGAATTTGTAAGGGGCTCGGTAAAGGAATTCTTCGTAGCTGAAGCTCAGGTCCTCAATCTGGATGTTAGTTGGACTGACTGTGGCTGCGAATACGTCTCCACGGGTAAAAGCGACTGAAGCCAGAGCGGCGTTTTGAAGAAATTTACGTCGAGATTGCTTGTCCATCAGATTTATTCGATTTACGTTGATAGAATTTGAAGAAGGCAAAGAGTAGAAGTCGCTGATTGGCGGTGCGCCACCGGTTGATATTGATTCTCAAAGACCACCAAAGCCGGGCTAACCTCAAGAGCCTCTCCGCGGATGGGGGAAGTGTTTCAATATGCTTTCAATATGCTCCTTGTCTAGTCGATTTGAGGACAATCGGATATTAGGCAAGAGGCCAAATAACAAAGCGATAGTGTACAACTAATAAAGGAATCGCTTCATCTAGCCACATCAGTCTCAAACCCCGACATAAGCCCCTTGCAACTGCGCCTTCAAAAATTCGAAATCCCGTTGCGCGGCCGCCAGCGTGTTCTCTTCTTCCGCCGCCTTCGTCGCCCCCGGGATGTCGTATTCGAGATGCAGCGAGATCGGCCCGTGAAAATTAGCCTGCCGCAGCGCCTTGAAATAAGCCTTCCAATCAACCATGCCTTCGCCGAGCGGGCAGTTCACCTGCCGCCAGCCCTTGCTAGACTTCTCCCAGTAAGAGTCCTTGACCGCGATCATCTTGATGCGGGGAGCGGCCAGGTTGAGCGCGATCTTCCATCCCGCGACGCCGCCTTCGGCGACCGCGTGGCGAATGTCGAAGTAGTATCCGACCCATTTCGGATCGAGCTGATCAATCGTCTGCGCGACATCCCAGAGCTGCGCGCCGATGTAACCTTCGTGGTTGTGGAAACCGCATTGCACGCCATTCTGCTTGCTCACCTCGGCCAACGAGCGGAAGTCGCTCATGGCTTTTTGAAGCTCGCCGCGCACTTCCGCGAACGAGTATCTGTAGTAGCCGGGCTTGAAGAAGGGAATCGAGAGCTTGCCCGCGGTAGCGAGAATAGGCTTTGCAGTCGGGTCCTGGGCCGAAGTCAGCGCGGTCGTGACCATCGGCACGCTCAACCCCTCGGCCCGGATGGCGGCGACGGCCTTCGGCAAATCTTCCGCGGCGCGTTCGGGCAGCACGTGTCCGCCGGGTCGGACGGTCAGATCAATTCCGCCGAAGCCGAGTTTCTTCACCGCCTGAGCCAGGCGCGTCCAATCCATCGCCGGCAGGTGTTTCGAGAAGAGGCAGATCTGGCCGTTGAATCCTGATGTGTTCGGCAGCATAGATGCGGCTGCGAATGCGGAAGCTGATTTGATGAAGTCTCGTCTGTTTTGATTCATAACATTTACGGTCGAGTCTCGCGGTCGATCGGGCGCCTGATCGCATCGCGACAGGCCATCGGAATGGTTCTTCCGCTGTCGCTCAAATATTGGTTCATTACCGTCGAGAGCAGGTTTATATAAGCGGCCTGATAATAGATCGCAGGCTCGGTGATCTGCCAGGAGTTTTCCGGGTAGCTCGTGTTCCAGTCCTTGTAAGCTTTCTGCGCCGGCTGTCCCTGAGGCGGGTTAATCACAGGGCCAGTATAAGCGTTGTCGGGTCTGAAGGTCGGATTCGCGCCTCCGGTCAGATAGCCCGGCGCCGGGCCTTTGGACGAGGTCTTCGCGTTATCCCATTCAGTCCGGTCGCCGAACCAGCCGTGGTACATCTCGTTCGCGCTATTTTCGGCGCCGTAACTATACATGTTGGTCAGGAAGGTCATAGTGTTCGGATTGACGCCGTGAATGTAATGGATGTAATCAGCCCCGATTGTTCGGTAAATCCCGGAGTTCGCGGCGTCGATTCCGTAGACGGCTTGATTGATGAAGATCAGTCCCACGTGGGATTTGTTACGATTGCTACCCCAGGTGTAATCGCCAGTCTTCAAATAGGCCCGGTAGGCGTCTGTCGAATTGTTGACGGCCTGCAGGAACTCGCCGCCGTTCATCGAGTTCTGTTTGCTCGTGTTGATGGCGTTGATCGTTGACTGGGCGGCGCCGGGGAGTTTCGTGTAATAGAGAAGCGCGTCCTGGATCATCGGCTCGAAGCCGTACCAGTAGTTCCATTGCAGCGCGTGCGCGCTGTTGAAGTTGGCCTCGACATAATCGCGGTACTTCGCTTCGCCGGTCAGGGCGTAAAGATAGATCGCCGCCGCAAGCCTGTAGACGCCCCGGGTGTAATCGTCGACCTCCGGATTCGCGCTCGCAAACCCAGCGTTCGTGAAAATCACTCTTGGGTTCGATTCTGCCCAGTTCCAGGCTTTTACCGCCGCGTCTACGAGCGTCGTGGAGTAATCAGGCAGCCCGGATTTGAAGACGACGGCCGCATGCGCGAAGGAGATCGCGGCTGACAAGGTCGCTGATGTGCTGGCCGCGCCGTAATAGCGCGGAGCGGAATCTCTGCTCGGCGGCGAAGCCGCCTGGAACTGCGTGACGGCGACTTTGCTCAATACCGAGCCGTCATCGTTCCGCATCCTCAACAGCCAATCCAGTTCCCATTTGATCTCGTTGAGGATGTCGGGCACGCCGTCGCCCGATTCGGGAATCTCGAAATCATCGCCCCAGAGGCCGGGATTGCGCTCGTAGGCGAAGAGCAGGTCCTGGATCACGCCCGTCGTGAAGGTGACGTATTTATTGAAGTCGCCCGCGTCGTACCATCCGCCGGAGAGATCGCGCGCCGTTGAAGCGTCGTTCTGCGCGCTGATCAAGCGCGATTGTCGATCCTGCAAATGGCTCGCGGCGTCCGACCATTTGAGGTCGGTGTGCGGCGGAAACTTGTCCTGGGCGCAGCGTTGATAGAAGAAGGCGCGCGTCGCGGCCTTGAGCACGTCTTTGTATACACCCTGAGAGATTCTAAAGACGTATGAGCGACGATCGTTCGCCGGATCGTAAATGTAATAATCGCCCTCGCACGCGACAGAAGAGAAATCGAGCCACCAGACTTTGTCCCCTGACTGGTCGTGCACGGCGCCATTTTTCCAGCTGATGGGCGAGGCCGTGAAGACGACTCTGTTGTCGCCCCAGCGGCGGACTTCGAGCTTGTCGCCGGGCGTATAGCTCTCGTTTTCGTTGAATCCCGCTTGCGGGTCGGAGATTACCGCGACCTTCTTCATCGCGGGCATATAGCCGAACTGATCAATGGCGATTCGATCAGTGGCGACGCCAGGCGGAGCGGCGAATGCGATGGAGGCCATGAGCGGTAATGTAATGAGCGCGATCGCGTGAAGTCTGGGTGAACTTTTCAGCATAAGTCATGAAGGTGTAATGGGCGGTCTTGAAGCCAATGGCGCCCGGTTAGCAGATTGAGGATACGAATTATTTCGGCCTCTCTCTCTTTCCCCTCACCTGAATAAAACCACACGACACCAGTACAGAGAGTCCCACCGCAGAAGACACAGAGTCCACATAGAAGCTCAAGAAGGGGCTTTCCTCTGCTTAGCTCCGCGGTGATTCGCGCCGATCATAGTTGCTCCGATTCAGTCTTCAGACTGTCGTTGGGAATTTGTACGGCGCGCGATATTGATAACTCAGCATCTTGTTCGCCGTCGCGTTGTTGGTGAATCTTTCGGCTTTGCCGTCCCATTCGAGGAAGGATTTCATATGGTACGCGATATTGCCGATGAGCGGCGCGCTGGTCGAGCGATGTCCGACCTCGATATCGCAGTTGGTTTCCTTGCGACTGCGCACGCAATCGAGGAAGTTACGCGCGTGGTGTTTGGGATCGGCGTCGCCCTGTCCCTTCTTCGGCTCGATCATCGGCTGCGCCCCTTTCCTCCAATTATCTTTCGAACGGTCGATCGGCGAGCGCGCGAAGAATTCATTCGGCGAAATGTTGTCGGCGGCGACTTCATAGCCGTTGTTTTTCATATAGAGAGTGCCCTTCGTACCGCGAAATTCTATTTCGCCGTTGTTCAAGCCGGCCGGAGCGGCGTTGGCGTTGATCTGAGTGAACGTGACTAGAATCCCGCCGCCCTGGCCGTTCGGATATTGCCAGGCGACCTCCATCGTGTCGGGAATCTCTCGGTT
>Ga0066388_100003307_pt1 | contig 10381 bp, 8 predicted proteins | sample PanSoiMetaGPlot6_FD_64539 | JGI IMG/M metagenome (GOLD analysis project Ga0066388, IMG submission 64539) | Tropical forest soil microbial communities from Panama analyzed to predict greenhouse gas emissions - Panama Soil - Plot 6 (Hybrid Assembly) | ecosystem: Environmental > Terrestrial > Soil... | reverse complement strand
GACCTTCCTGTCGCACGAGCCGCTCGTCGCCGGCGCCTGGATGGGCCTCGCCATCAAGACCGACGGCGCCGCCGTCGCCGGCGGCGGCATCACCGAGTCGCTGATCCTCGCCAAGAACGCGGCGGAAGGCGTCAAGTATCAGCCGGGCTGGATCCTCGGCACCACCGCGACGATCAAGGTGTTCATCGACATCTTCATCGGCATCTGGGCGTTCGTGCTCGGCTACATCTGGACCAACCACATCAACCGTACGTCGACCGACAAGGCGCGTCTCGCTGAGATCTGGGAGCGCTTCCCGAAGTTCATCATCGGCTTCGTCGTGACCTTCGCCGTCGGGCTCGGTCTCGCGCTGGCGACGCCCGCCGACATCGCCGCGAAGGTGCCGGCCGCAGTCGGCGAAGCGAACACCGTGCGGGTGATCTTCTTCATCCTGACGTTCTTCTCGATCGGGGTGCTCTCGAACTTCAAAAAGCTCTGGCAGGAGGGCATCGGCAAGCTTGCGGCCGTCTACGTGATCAGCCTGTTCGGCTTCGTGATCTGGGTCGGCCTCTTGATCTCGTGGCTGTTCTTCGCCGGCATCAAGCCGCCGCTCGCCGGCTGACGCACAAGGAACGCATCATGTCGCAACCCAACATCGCTGAAGAGCTCCGCAAGGCGCCCGTCGAGCCGCTGCTGCCGATCGAGAAGAAGCTGATCGGCTGGAGCCTTGGCATCGGCGTGGCGCTCCTCGTGGTGCTCGCAATTGTCAACCACTTGTTCCCGGTAACCCTCTAGATCACCGCGAAACAGCGCAACGCGGCTGAGGCCGTCGCAGGGAAAAGCAGGGAATCGCAGGGTACGAAAATGTCGCCGATCCCGAAGACCGCGCCGTTCGCCGAAGAGGAGATCGATCTCCTCAACCGCGTCGTCGGGGGCGCGAGCCCGCTCCAGCGGGCGTGGCTCGCGGGCTTTCTCGCCGGTCTCGATGCGTCCGGCGCGGCGCTGCCGCAGCCGGTGGCGCCGGCGCGGCCGGCCGAGCCGCTCACCATCGTCTACGCCAGCGAGTCCGGGAATTCCGAGAAGCTCGCCGGCGACATGGCGAAGCTCGCCCGCAAGCAAGGCTTCAAGCCGTCGGTCGTCGACATGGCCGACCTCGACGTCGCGACGCTCGCCTCGGTCGGCAAGCTGGTCGTCATCGCCGCGACCTGGGGCGAGGGCGACCCGCCGGCGCGCGCGGTCAACGTCTACAACGACCTGATGGGCGACAAGGCGCCGCGTCTCGACGGCGTCGAGTTCGCGGTGCTCGCGCTCGGCGACACCGCCTATGCGGAATTCTGCGCGATCGGCAAGGCGATCGACACGCGGCTCGAGGCGCTCGGCGGCAAGCGCGTCGCCGACCGTATCGATTGCGACCTCGACTTTGCCGAACCTGCGGCCAAGTGGATCGACGGCGCGCTCTCGAAGCTCGCGCCGGCCGGTGAGGCCGCGCGCAGCAAGGTCATCGAGGTCGATTTCGGCAAGCCGGCCGCGGCCGCAAGTCTCGGCCCGGTCGAGGCCGAGATCATCGAGCACATTGACCTCAACTCCTCGCGCTCCGACAAGGAGACGATCCACGTCGAACTCGCGTTCGACGGCGCGGCGCCGCCGTACAATCCGGGCGACTCGCTCGATATCTATCCGGAGAACGATCCGGCCTATGTCGAGCGGTTGCTCAAGGCCGCAGGGCTCGTCTCCGACGAGGCGCTGCGCCGCGAGCTGATCACGTCGCGCGACGTCACCACGCTGTCGCTCAAGGCGCTGGAGACCTACGCCGCCTCGACCGGTCATCAATACGTCAAGGCGATGATCGACCAGAACGAGGCGCGCGACTGGATCGCCGGCCGGCAGCTCATCGACCTGATCGAGCATTTCCCGATCGCGCTGACCGCCGAGCAGCTGCGCGCCGTGACGCGCCCGCTCGCGCCGCGCGCCTATTCGATCGCGTCGTCGCGCCGCGAGGTCGCCGACGAGGCGCACCTGCTCATCTCCGCCGTCCGCTACGAGACGCATGGCCGCGCCCGCGAGGGCGTCGCCTCGACCTACATGGCCGACCGCCTCAAGAAGGGCGCGCGGGTTCGCGTGAAGGTGAAGCCCAACAAGCATTTCGCGCTGCCGGCCGACGGCCGCGACATCATCATGATCGGTCCGGGCACCGGCGTCGCGCCGTTCCGCGCCTTCGTGCAGGAGCGTCGTGCGGTGCAGGCGAAGGGCCGCGCTTGGCTGTTCTTCGGCGACCGCACCTTCACCCACGATTTCCTCTACCAGCTCGACTGGCAGGACGCGCTCAAGGACGGCGCGCTGACGCGGATGGACGTCGCCTTCTCGCGCGACACGCCCGAGAAGGTCTATGTGCAGCACAAGATCTGGGAGAAGCGTCGAGACGTGGTCGCGTGGCTCGACGGCGGCGCCAATCTCTACGTGTGCGGCGACGCCAAGGCGATGGCGAAGGACGTGCGGGCAGCGCTGGTCAAGGCCTACGCAGACGTCAAGTCGCTGACGCCAGAAGCGGCCGAGCAGGCGGTGCGGAACCTCGAGAAGGAACACCGCTACCTGCAAGATGTTTACTGAGCATGGCTGCTGAGCTTTCCCGCAACGAGCGCATCAAGGAAGCGAGCGAATACCTGCGCGGCACGCTCGCCGAAGGCCTGCGTGACGAGATCACCGGCGCGATCGTCGAGGACGACCAGCAGCTGGTCAAGTTCCACGGCATGTACCTGCAGGACGACCGGGACCTGCGCGCGGAGCGTTCGCGCAAGAAGATGGAGAAGGCGTTCGCCTTCATGATCCGCGTGCGGATCTCCGGCGGCGCGCTGACGCCGACGCAGTGGCTCGCGCTCGACAAGGTGGCGCGCGACTACGGCAACGGCACGATGCGCGTCACCACGCGGCAGACCGTGCAGCTGCACGGCGTCATCAAGTCGAACCTCAAGGCCACCATGAAGGCGATCGACGACGCGGTGATGTCCTCGATCGCCGCCTGCGGCGACGTCAACCGCAACGTCATGGCCAATCCCAATCCGTTCCAATCCGGCGCGCATGCGGCGGCGCTGTCGCTCGCACGGTCGATCTCCGATCATCTCGAGCCGCAGACCAAGGCCTATCGCGAGGTCTGGCTCGATGGCGAGCGGATCGCCGGCGGCGAGCAGGAGGTAGTCGAGCCGATCTACGGCAAGACCTACCTGCCGCGGAAGTTCAAGGTCGGCGTCGCGGTGCCGCCGTCGAACGACATCGACATCTTCTCGCAGGACCTCGGCTTCATCGCCATCCTCGGTGTCGGCGGCAAGGTCGAAGGCTGGAACGTCACCGCCGGCGGCGGCATGGGCATGACCCACGGCGAGCCGGACACGTATCCGCGCGTCGCCGACGTGCTCGGCTTCTGTAAGACCAAGGACGTGCTCGCGGTCGCCGAGGCTGTCGTGACCGTGCAACGCGACTGGGGCGACCGTTCCAACCGCAAGCACGCGCGGCTGAAGTACACGATCGAGGACCGTGGCCTCGACGCGTTCAAGGCCGAAGTCCAGCGCCGCGCCGGCGTCAAGTTCGCGGCGCCGCGCAAATATGCGTTCACGTCCACCGGCGACCGCTACGGCTGGACCGACGGCGAGGACGGCCGTTCGCACTTGACGCTGTTCATCGAGAACGGCCGCGTCTACGACCGCGCGGGCGGGCCGAAGCTGATGACCGGGCTGCGCCGCATTGCCGAGTTCCACGATGGCGACATCCGCCTCACCGCCAACCAGAACGTCATCATCGCGAACGTTTCGCCGGACAACCGTGCCACCATCGAGCGCCTCGTCGATGAGCACGGCCTGCGCGCGCCTATCTCCGGCCTGCGCCGCAACGCGGTCGCCTGCGTCGCCCTGCCGACCTGCGGCCTCGCGCTGGCCGAGAGCGAACGTTACCTGCCGACCCTGGTCGAAGCCCTGGACGAGCGGCTGGCAGCGCAAGGTCTCGTTAACGACGATATCGTGATCCGCATGACCGGCTGCCCGAACGGCTGCGCTCGGCCCTACCTTGCCGAGATCGGGCTGGTGGGGAAGGGGCCCGACCGCTACAATCTCTATCTCGGCGCGGCTTTCGACGGCTCGCGGCTCAACAAACTCTATGCGGAGGATCTCGACCACGCCGGCATCCTGGCCGCGCTCGATCCGCTATTGGCTGCGTACGCCGCGGATCGCAACGACGGCGAGCGGTTCGGCGATTTCGTGATCCGCGCGGGCTTTGTGGCTGCGAGCGGCAACGGCCGCGAGTTTCACGCTTCCACGGGTGCCCGCAAGGCTGCATGAGCGACCCACGAAAGCCCACCGAACGCCGGCCGCAGATGCAGCCGCTGGCGCGCCTTCCGGTTTTTTTCTCGCTGACGGATAAGCGGGCGGTGGTCGCCGGCGGCAGCGCCGCCGCTGCCTGGAAGGTCGAGCTACTGTCAGCGGCCGGTGCGGCCGTCGACGTCTACGCGAACAATGCGTCCGACGAGCTCCTCGCCGTCGCTGCCGAGCCGCCGCAAGGCGCGATCGTCATTCATTGCCGCGCGTGGCAGCCGTCCGATCTCGATGGCGCTGCGCTCGCCGTCGGCGCGTTCGAGGACGGCGAGGCCGAGCGCTTCGCCGCCGTGGCGCGCGCCGCGGGCGTGCCGGTGAACCTCATCGACAAGCCTGCCTTCTGCGACTTCTCATTCGGCTCGATCGTCAACCGTTCGCCGCTCGTGGTCGGCATCTCGACCGACGGCGCCGCGCCGGTGTTCGGCCAGGCGATCCGCGCCAAGCTCGAGGCGCTGATCCCACAGGGCTTCGCGCGCTGGGCCGAGGCGGCGCGCCGCTGGCGGCCGCAGGTGCAGGCGCTCGGCCTGTCGTTTCACGATCGCCGGAAGTTCTGGGAGCGCTTCACCGAGCGCGCGGTGCGCCAGCCTGAGCGCGTGCCCGACAATGCCGATCTCGACGCGCTGCTCGCCGAAGCCAAGGCCGTGCCGGCGACCTCGACCGGCTCCGTCGTGCTGGTCGGCGCCGGTCCGGGCGATGCCGAGCTGCTGACGCTGCGCGCTGTGCGCGCCCTGCAGTCGGCCGATGTCATTCTCTATGATGATCTCGTCGCGGCGGACGTGCTCGACTTCGCCCGCCGCGAGGCGAAGAAGCTCCTGGTCGGCAAGACCGGTCACAAACCGTCCTGCAAGCAGGAGGAGATCAACGAGCTGATGATCACGCTCGCCAAGGCCGGCCGGCGCGTGGTGCGGCTCAAGGGTGGCGATCCGATGATCTTCGGTCGCGCCGGCGAGGAGATCGAGGCCTGTCATGCGGCCGGCCTTCCGGTCGAGGTCGTGCCCGGCATTTCCGCGGCGCAGGGCGCCGCCGCCCGTCTCGGAGTGTCGCTCACGCACCGCTCGGTGGCGCGGCGTCTGCAATTTGTCACCGGTCACGGCTCGGACGGGAAGCTGCCGGTCGACATCGACTGGCTGGCGCTCGCCGATCCGGCGGCCACGACGGTGGTCTACATGCCGACCAGAACACTCGCCGCGTTGGCGGAGCAGGCGGCGGCGCATGGCCTCGACGCCAAGACGCCGGCAGTCGCCGTCATCCGCGCGACGCGTGAGGATGAGGTCGTTGTTGCGGATACGATCGCCGCGTTGCCGGCGCGGCTCGCGGCGGCGACGCCGGATGGCCCGGTTATCGTGATGATCGGGCAGGTGTTTGCGGAATGTCTCGCCGCGCGCGCTGCACAGACACGGTCAATAACTGCCTAAAATCCGCCCCCGATCGAAATAGTTACGAAACGATTCACACGGCGGAAACCTCTTTCGCCTAAGTGTGGCCCCTTCGCTTTTGTGGGCCCCTTTGTATGCGTGAGTTCCCGTCCGCTCTCGACGTCCGCGGGTTGTGCAAGCGCTTCGATCGCCCCGCGGTCGACCACCTCGATCTCAACGTCAAGGCCGGCGAGTTCTACACGCTGCTCGGGCCGAACGGCGCCGGCAAGACCACGACCTTGCGCATGGTGGTCGGCCTGCTCGTGCCCGATGCCGGCGCGATCTCGGTGTTCGGCGCCGATGCGCTCGCCGATCCGGTCGCAGCGAAGCAGATGATCGCCTGGCTGTCCGACGAGCCGATGATCTACGACAAGCTGACGCCGTTCGAATATCTCGAGTTCATTGCCGGCCTGTGGGGCATCGATGCCGGCGTCGCCGAGGCGCGGGCCCGCGAGCTGATCGGCTGGCTCGGCCTCGAAGCGCATGCGCATGAACGCTGCGAAGGCTTTTCGAAGGGCATGCGCCAGAAGGTGGCGCTTGCCGGCGCGCTGGTGCACGAGCCGAAGCTGATCATCCTCGACGAGCCGCTGACCGGCCTCGACGCCGCCTCTGCGCGCATCGTCAAGAACGTGCTGATCGAGCGCACCCGTGCCGGCGCCGCGGTGATCATGACCACGCACATCCTCGAGGTCGCCGAGCGCATGGCGGACCGCATCGGCGTCATCGCCGGCGGCCGGCTGATCGCGCAGGGCACGCTCGACGAACTGCGCCGGCAGGCCGGCAAGACCGGCACCAGCCTCGAAGACACCTTCCTCACTCTCGTTGCCGAGCGAGCAGCGGCCGCGTGAGCGCGCCCGCCACACCAGTGTCGTGGTTCAGAAATTCGCTTCATTCTTGCGGCGAGTCATCCAAGCGAATTTTTGAACCAAACAACACTGGAACTTCAAGCATTCTAGTGTCCTGCGCATCCGAAGTTCGCTGACGAGAGGGCTGCACGGCATGGCGAACTTCGGATGCGGGACACTAGCCTGGTTCGCCAGGCACGAGGTCCGGCTCGCCTGGCGCGACTGGCTCGCCATGATGACCGCCGGCCGCCGCGGCCGCGAGCTGCCGCTCGCGATCGCGCTCGCCGTCATCGTCGTGGTCATGCACCTGATCGCGCTGTCGATGGTCGGCAGTCATGCGGCGACCGCGTCGATCGCCGACCGGGCGACGCTGGTCACGGTGACCGGCAGCACGCTCCTGACGTTTGCGCTCATGCTGTCGCAGGCGCTCGAGTCGATGACGCGTGCGATCTATTCGCGCTCCGATCTCGATCTCATTCTGTCGTCGCCGGTCGCGGTGCAGCGCGTGCTGGCGGTGCGGATCCTCACCATCGCTGCGTCGATCGCGCTGATGGCGCTGCTCTTGTCAGCGCCGTTCATCAATGTGCTGGTGGCGCGCGGCGGCGTGCGCTGGCTCGGCGGCTATGGCGTCGTTTTCGCGATGGCGCTTGCCGCGGTGGCGCTCGCGGTCGCGCTGACGGACGCGATGTTTCGCACGCTCGGGCCCCGCCGCACCCGGCTGGTGGCGCAGATCATCGCCGCCGTGATCGGCGCGACCTTCATCATCGGCCTGCAGATCGCGGCGATCCTGTCGCTCGGCACCATGTCACGCGTGGCGATGCTGGAATCAGCGACCATGCTCGAATGGGCGCCCGCGGCCGACAGCCTGCTATGGCTGCCGGCGCGCGCGATGCTGGGCGACGTCAGCGCGCTGATCACCGTCATGGCCTGCGGCGTTGCGCTGCTCGGTGTATCGATCCTCGTGTACTCCGCACGGTTCGCCGGCCATGCGGTGGCCGCCGCCGGCGTCGCCAGGACGGCCGCCGCGCCGCAGGCGCATGCGCGGCGTGGCTTCCGCTCGGTGTCGGCCGCCCGCGCGCTGCGCCACAAGGAATGGACGCTGCTCAAGCGCGACCCGTGGCTCCTGTCGCAGACGCTGATGCAGCTCCTTTATCTCCTCCCGCCGGCACTGATGTTGTGGAAGAGCTTCGCCGAAGGCACCGACGGCTTCATCGTCGTGGTGCCGGTCCTGGTCATGGCCGCGGGCCAGCTCGCCGGCGGTCTCGCCTGGCTCGTCATTTCCGGGGAGGATGCGCCCGAACTCGTCGCGACCGCGCCGGTCGTGCGTGGGCTGATCATGCGTGCCAAGGTCGAGGCGGTGATGGGGGCGATCGCGCTCGTGTTCGCGCCGTTCGTGGTCCTGATCGCGCTTGTGTCGCCGTTTCACGCGCTCGTCTCGGCGGCGGGCATTGCCGCGGCGACCGGCTCGGCCACTGCCGTGCAGTTCTGGTTCCGCACCCAGGCGAAGCGCAGCCACTTCCGCCGCCGCCAGACCTCATCGCGCGTCGCGACCTTCGCGGAGGCTTTCTCGTCGATCGCCTGGGCGGCGACGGCAGCGCTTGCCACAATCGGCATCTCCTTCGCGCTGGTCATGGGTGCGGTCGCGCTCGGCCTGCTGGCGGCCGCCCGCGCGATCAGTCCGGCGCGCACGCAAGGCGCCTGACCCGCCTCCGTCGCGAACTGCCTGTTTCCTCATCATCACCGATTGCCCACCGCATCACGGCGGCTGATTGCCCTCGTCAGAAAGACACTGGTGCGTTGCGCGCGTGCACGGCCGGCTGCGTTGCAATGGCAGTGGTGGAATCTATGATGACCTGACGGGCCGCCGCTTTTGCCGCATTGCCTTTCGCCTGCGGCAGGTCTTTGCTGCGGCAAACCAAGACAAATGCCGATAAAGCAGGAGGAACGCGATATGTCGACGCAAGCGCCAGCCGCCCGCACGCCGGGCGCCAAGCGGGCAGGGCCGGGCGAGCATGTGTTCGATCTCGCCACCGTCAACCATATCCTCGGCGGTCCGGACTACTCGACCGCGAACGGCGCCTGCGTCGAGGGCGACCGCATGATCGTCGGCTTGATGCGGATGCCGGCCGGCACCGGCGCCGAGCCGCACTCGCACCCCAACGAGCAATGGATCTACGTGCTGCAAGGCACGTTCCGCGCGAACATCGGCGGCAAGGAAGTCGACGCGAAGCCGGGGTCCGTCGTCTACATCCCGGCCAACGTCGTGCACTCCGGCAAGGCGACCGCCGACGGCGACGTGGTGTTCTTCACCTGCAAGGACGCTTCGTGGGGACTGCAGGGCGTCAAGGCCGCCTGACGGCAGTGATCGCCGCTTTGGAACGTCGGATCTGGGAGAGAGCGACAATGAAACGACTTTGCGTGATGCTGCTGGCGGCGTTCGGTCTCGGGCTCGGCGTTGCCGGCGCCGACGCGCAGGACAAGTTTCCGTCGAAGCCGATCAAGGTGCTGGTGCCGTACGCGCCCGGCGGCGCGACCGACATTACGGCGCGCATCTTCGGCGATCAGATGCATCGTATCCTCGGTCAGCCCGTGGTGGTGGAAAGCAAGCCCGGCGCGTTCGGAATTCTCGCCATCGAGCAGATGGCGCGTTCCGCGCCGGACGGCTACACGCTGATGATCGGCAACGTCTCGACCAACGCCATCACGCCCGTACTCTTCAAGAAGAAGTTCACGCTCGACTTCGACAAGACGGTGGTGTCGGTGACGCGGTTGGCGATCTACCCGTCGTTCCTGGTCGTCACGGCCAAGGATTTCGATGTGAAGAACGTCGCCGAGCTGATCGCCTATGCGAAGAAGAATCCCGGCAAGGTGCGCTACAACAGCGCTGGCGTTGGCAGCTTCCCGCACTTCGATATGGAAATTTTCGCGCGGCGCGCCGGCATCGACATGGTGCATATCCCGAACAAGGCCGGTGCGGCCGGCATGGTCAACGACCTCGTCAGCGGCGACGTGCATACCGCCTTCATCAACGCTGCCACCACCGCGCCGATGATCAAGGCGGGGACCATGAAACCGATCGCGGTGCTCGCCGAGCACCGGCTGGCGGATTATCCCGACGTGCCGACTCTCGCCGAAGCCGGATACCCCGGCGTCGGCACGCTGCACTGGCAGGGCATGCTGGCTCCGGCCGGCACGCCGAAGCCTGTGCTCGACACGCTGCTGGGCGCCGTCAAGGAAGCGGAGAAGGCGCCGCAACTCCAGGAGGCGTTCAAGAAACAGTTCGTCAGCGTCTCGCCGAACGCGTCCGTGGACGAGGCGCAGACCTGGCTCAACGGCGAAATCGCGCACTGGAAAAAGACCGTTGACGAGGTGAAGATCGACCTGACCGACTGACGGTCGTACTAGTGTCGTGGTTCAGAAATTCGCGTCATCCTTGCCGCGAGTCATTCAAGCGAATTTCTGAACCAAACGACACTAGAAACATAGGTTTGCTAGTGCCCTTCGATTCCGAAGTTCGCATGAGAGGGTGTTGCGGGGTGTTGCGAACTTCGGAATCAGGACACTAGAAATTCCGCCGCGTCGGCTTGCCGGCGCGGCGGCCCCTTTTCTAATCATGCCGACAAGAGCCGCGCCGAAGCGGCCGTGATGCCAGGGAGGATCGGATGAAGCGTTTCCTCGTCGTGCTAATGGCGGCCTTCGGCCTCGCGGTGTTCGTGGCCGACGCGCCCGCGCAGGAGAAATATCCGTCGAAGCCGGTCAAGGTGATGGTGCCGTTCGGCGCCGG
>Ga0066388_100003306_pt1 | contig 10384 bp, 9 predicted proteins | sample PanSoiMetaGPlot6_FD_64539 | JGI IMG/M metagenome (GOLD analysis project Ga0066388, IMG submission 64539) | Tropical forest soil microbial communities from Panama analyzed to predict greenhouse gas emissions - Panama Soil - Plot 6 (Hybrid Assembly) | ecosystem: Environmental > Terrestrial > Soil... | reverse complement strand
ACGAGGAACTTTGGTTAATCTCGCAGTTGGCCAAGTCGTTAGGGGTGCAGTTGGTCGATATCGTCCCGCGGCGCGAGCCCGGTGATGAGATTCTCCTTAGCGAAGATCGCAATCCAAATACAAACGGTGCGCGCCTGATCCTTGAATCGAGATCTGAACCGGGAGCTAACCTGGTCGCGGTTGCTGAGGCCGTGAAATCCGGTCGAATCAAAGCGTTGGCAGTTCTGGGAGAAAACCCCATGCATTTGGACATACCAGTAGTAGAACTTGCGCAACTCCCCGTGTTAATCCTGATGGACATTCTGTCGAACGAGGCAACGGAAAAAGCGAGCGTCCTTCTGCCCGCGTGCGGCTTTGCGGAGAAGCGTGGGTCGATGATCACCTGCAAGGGCCGGTTACAACGGCTGAATCGCGCCGTGCGCCCGCCCGGCAATGCGCGTGATGATTGGGAAATTTTGCGCGACTTGCTCCAGGCCGTGGGCGGAGGCGACTCGCTTTCCTCTCTTGAGGATGTGTTTCGCCGAATTAGCGAGACAGTCTCTCAGTTCGATGGGTTGACCTTGAGTAAGATCGGCGACCTCGGCGGCCACATTTTGAAAATGGAAGAATTGCCGCCAGTGCATCCAAGGGACCAAGAAGCAATCGAGCAAGCCGTCGCGAATCAGGCGAGACGCCGCGCTGTCCGGCGACAGATCGATGAAGCGCGTAATGCCGCTGCTGTAACCCACTAGAGAGCAACATCGCGGATGGATTCCTTTTTCGTCATCACCTCGCTACTGAAAATTGTCGGCATCCTCTTAGTGGTTCTGACGATGGTTTCCTATGCGGTTTACGCCGAGCGCCGCGTCAGTGCGGCAATTCAGGACCGGCTGGGGCCGAATCGCGTTGGGCCGGCGGGTCTCTTTCAGCCCATAGCGGACATGTTCAAGTTGCTGCTGAAAGAAGACTTCACGCCGCGCGCAGCGAGCACACTTTATTACTGGCTTGCGCCATGTCTCGCGGTAATGCCAGCGATCATCACCATCGCCGTTGTTCCATTTGGCAGCACGTTGTTTGGCGTCCCCATGGTCATCGCAGACGTCAACGTCGGGATTCTGTTCGTTTTCGCCATCGCCTCGCTTGGAGTTTACGGAATCGTCATCGGCGGTTGGGCGTCCAATTCCAAATACCCGTTTCTAGGAGGAATTCGTTCCAGTGCGCAAATGCTCTCTTACGAGCTCTCGCTAGGCTTGGCGGTCATTCCCGTTTTCCTGCTGGTCGGCAATTTGCGGCTGACCAGTGTGGTGCGTTATCAGATTGAGCACGGCTGGTTCATCGCACCGTTCGTCGGCGACTGGGCAAATCCCTGGAAGTGGTTGCTCACGGTCCCAATGATCATTTCCTTCATCGTGTTCATGATCGCAATGTTTGCAGAGACAAACCGGCTGCCATTTGATCTTCCCGAGGCCGAGCAGGAACTGGCGGGCGGTTACAACACAGAATACAGCTCGATGAAGTTCGCCCTGTATTTTCTTGGCGAATATGCCGCCATGATCACTGGATCGGCCGTGATCGTGACCCTGTTTTTTGGCGGCTGGCATTTCCCGGGAATTCCCGATGGGTCGCATGGGTGGATCTTCGGTCTGATTAATATCGCAGTCTTCTTCACAAAGGTCGCCATCATCATTCTCTTTTTTATGTGGGTGCGATGGACCCTGCCCCGATTTCGCTACGACCAACTCATGCGTCTCGGCTGGCTCTTCTTCTTCGAGATTGCGCTGGTAAACATTTTTATTGTCGCAGTGATAATGGCCTTTCTCCCTAATTAATTACGAATTACGAATGAGGAAACAAACCCAAATACCGAGATCCCAGACGTAAGTTGCGAATCGCCATTTAATTGTCACTTGCTGTTCGTCACTAATTCGTCATTTGGCATTCGCTATTCGTCATTCCAATCATGACTATCACTGTTCCACGACCGAAGCTGAACTGGCGCGAACGATTATATTTGCCGGCCATCGTCGCCGGTCTGGCCATCACGTTTAAGCATTTAAAAAACCTGTTGCTGGGGCGCACCAAGGTCACGATGCAGTACCCTGAGCAAAAATGGGACAGCAACCTGCCGGACTATTATCGTGGCGCTCCCGCGCTCGTTCGCGATGAAGACGGGCGTGTGCGTTGTGTCGCATGTCAGCTTTGCGAATTCATTTGTCCGCCGCGCGCGATCAAGATTATTCCCGGCGAGATTCCCTCAACTGATCGATTCGCCAAAGTCGAGAAATTCCCCGAGGCGTTCGATATCGACATGATCCGCTGCATTTTCTGCGGCATGTGCGAAGAGGTCTGCCCCGAGCAGGCGATTTTTCTGCGAAAGGACTATGCCATCACTGGTTTTACCCGCGCAGAGATGGTGCATCACAAGGAAGAACTGCTCGAGATCGGTGGAGTCATGCATGGCGTCGTGTTGAAATGGAACAAGAAGAAATGATCGGCCGAGTTCGAAATTCGAAGTTAAACTGATGTCACCGCTCCTGTTTTGGATCTTTGCCTTGCTGACATTGATTTTCGGCGCAGCAGTCGTCATCAACCGCAATCCCGTCGCGAGTGCGCTGAGTCTGGTCATGTCATTTCTCGGTCTGGCAGCACTGTTCATGTCGCTGAACGCCTATTTCATAGGGATCATTCAAGTGCTGGTTTATGCGGGCGCGGTAATGGTGCTTTTCCTTTTCATCATCATGCTTCTCGATCTTCGCGCCGAAGAGGGACGCAGAATCAATTGGCTGACGTCGGCTGCAGGACTGGCAGTCGCGCTGATCTTTTTAGGTCAGATTTTTTCTGTAGTCGGGCACTTTAAGATCGCGCACAGAACGTTTCCGCCGTTGCCGGGCCCCACAATCGACGATGTTCGAAATGTCGGCGCGGCACTCTTTCGGAACTACAATCTGCCGTTTCAAATCGTCGGGGTTCTCGTCTTGGTTGCGACGATTGGCGTGGTGCTTTTGAGCAAACGCGAGCCTCGCTAGCATGATTACACTCGGCGATTATCTCATCGTGAGCGGCGTTCTCTTCGTGATCGGCTTCGCCGGAGTGATGCTGCGCCGCAATCTCATCATCATTCTAATGTCGCTTGAGTTGATGTTGAACGCGGCAAATCTGTCGCTGGTTGCGTTTTCGCGGTTCCGCGTTGGTTCGAGCGGACTACCTAATTACAACGCACAAGTGTTCGTCTTCTTCATCATCACCGTTGCTGCGGCCGAGGTGGCAGTCGGGCTGGCAATTCTGGTCGCGCTATACCGGACGCGCCAGACAACGGACGTCAACGACATCAGCAGTCTGAAATTTTAGCGATCGGATGAACTCATTTTTGCCGTGGATCATCTTGCTTGCGCCGCTGGCGAGCACCGCTGTTATAACACTGTTCACACTGCGATGGAAAACAGTGAGCAGTTTTATCTCAATCGCGGCAGTGCTCGTATCTTTCACGTGCAGTTGTTTGATCTTCACGCAGGCCGATATCGCCGCGCCTGAGTTTACCTGGATCGATATTGCTGGTGCCTTCAAAGTGCCACTCGGCTTTACGCTGGATCAATTAAGCAAGACGATGCTCGTCCTGGTTTCCGGTGTCGGAGGAACGATCCATATCTACTCGCTCGGGTACATGCGAGATGACGAAGGTAAATCCCGTTATTTCGCGGCGTTGTCCCTCTTTATGTTCGCGATGCTTGGCATCGTTCTCGCGAACAATTTCGTCATGCTCTTCATCTTTTGGGAACTGGTCGGCTTTACGTCTTATGTTCTGATTGGCCACTGGTTCTATCGCGACGCTCCCGCAGCCGCGGCCAACAAAGCATTCATCACCACCCGCATCGGCGATTTCGGATTCATGATCGGGATCCTGATGGTTTGGATGGCCACTGGCTCAATCGTGTTCTCCGAGATCGCGCCGCGGATTCCGACTCTGGCGAGCCACCCGGCATTTGTGACCTTCGCCGCGCTTTTGGTCTTCTGCGGAGCGGTTGGTAAGTCAGCGCAGTTTCCGCTGCACGTCTGGTTGCCGGACGCGATGGAAGGACCGACACCGATTTCGGCGCTCATCCACGCCGCGACAATGGTCGCAGCAGGCGTTTACATGTTGGTTCGTGTGGCGTTCATCATTCAGGCGTCACAGACTGCGCTCCTGGTCGTAGCGTGGATCGGTACAATCACCGCAGTGATGGCCGCATTAATTGCAACGCAGCAAAACGACATCAAGCGCATCCTGGCTTACTCAACGCTTTCGCAACTTGGTTACATGATGATGGCTGTCGGTCTCGCCTCGAACGACGCGGCGATGTTTCACCTGTTTACCCATGCGTTTTTCAAAGCCCTTCTGTTCCTTGGCGCCGGTTCGATCATCGTGATGCTTCATCACGAGCAGGACATTTGGCATATGGGGGGACTTTCCAAGAAACTCCCAATCACATTCATCACTTTCCTTGTTGGAGGACTGGCGCTGATGGGCTGCCCGCCTTTCAGCGGATTTTTCAGTAAAGATGCAATTCTTGCACTTGCCTACGAGCGTAACATGCCCATTTTCATCATTGGACTGTTCACAGCGTTTCTAACGGCCTTTTACGTTGTGCGTTTGCTGGTCATCGTTTTCTTCGGTGATTCGCGCAGCGAAGTCGCACGCGAAAGCAAGGAATCACCGCTGGTGATGACTGGGCCGTTGATCGTCCTCGCAATTCTCGCGGCGCTGGGTGGATTTGGATTTTTCGCGCGAAACTTTCTCGCGCTTCCGATGGAAAAGGAAACCGGTTTCTCCGTTCCGGCGCTTGCATTCAGTGCACTAATCGTTGGAAGCGGGCTGGCGATTGTCTTCTACCGCAACCGAACGAGCGAACCAATCGATATCGAGGTTCTACGTCACAAGTTTTATTTCGATGAGTTCTACGGCTGGCTGATTAACTGGACACAAGACCTGCTCGCGCGCGTCGCGGCCTTCTTTGATCGATGGATCATCGATACTGGCGCTGTTGATGGTGGCAGTCGTGGAACATTGGGGATTGGCGCCCTGCTGCGACTGATTCAGGTCGGGAATCTGCAAGCCTATGTGTTTCTATTTGGGCTGGGTGTTGTTGCCGTCATCTACTTCGCTGTATTCCGCTAATGGTTCTATTTGTTATTTTTTGCCCAATCGTCGCCGCCATTTTGATCATGGCTGGTGCGCCGGCACGTAAGAGTGCGTTAGTCGCAGCGGTCTTGGCATTTGCGGCGGCGTTATTTCTTTTGGTCACTTTCGACCAAGGCCGACACGATTTTCAGCATGTTAGTTCCTTTACCATATCTCCCGAGTGGCAATTGGGTTTCACGACAGGTATCGACGGGCTGAGTCTTGTTATGATATTACTCGCCACGATCGTCACGGTGGCCGCTGTTTGGTTTACAGGCACGATCGAGAGATATGAGAATGCGTTCTACGCCTGTCTCTTATTCATTTCCGGCGGCGTAATCGGCGCTTTTGCCTCAATCGATTTATTTTTCTTTTACGCGTTTCATGAGCTCGCAGTTATTCCCACATTTCTGCTCATCGGAATCTGGGGCAGCGGAAATCGCGTCGCGGCGGCTTGGAAGATCACCATCTACCTGGCAATAGGCAGCTTTATTTTGCTGCTTGGCTTGATCCTTCTTTATCAAAGCTTTCCCGCCTCTACGCGCAGCTTTGATATTCGCGCTCTCACGGCGGCCGCCGGCCTGGGTCAGATCGGGCCGGACGCACAACACCATGTTTACCTGCTGCTACTAGTCGGTTTTGGAATTCTTATCTCACTCTTTCCATTTCACACTTGGGCGCCGGAAGCGTACGCCTCGGCTCCCGCGCCAGCGGCAATGCTGCATGCAGGTGTGATAAAGAAGTTCGGGCTGTACGGTCTTTTGCGTCTGGCTATTCCTCTGCTTCCTGAAGGCGCGCATCACTGGGCTAACCTGCTCGTTGTATTGCTGCTGGGTAACATCATCTATGTCGGTCTCGTGACCATCGCTCAAAAACGGCTCGACTGGGTGCTGGGTTACTCAAGCGTGATGCACATGGGTTACATTTTTCTCGGCATTGCGAGCGCCACAATTCTCTCAACGACTGGCGCTGTTGTTCTGATGTTTGCTCATGGCCTTTCGATCGCGCTGCTCTTCGCGCTTGCTGGAGAATTGCGGAAGCGCACTGGCACGCTGGCTTTTCATGACCTGGGCGGCCTTGCCAAAGTGATGCCTTTCGCCAGCCTCGCTTTTGGGTTCGGTGTATTTGCGGCAATCGGCCTGCCTGGTCTCGCGAATTTTGCCGGGGAAATCATGATCTTCTTCGGTGCGTTCAAGAACGGCTGGGAGATGGATCATTTTCATATCTTCCAAATCGCAACGGTACTTGCGCTTTGGGGCGTGGTCATCTCCACGGTCTATATGTTGCGGGCCTATCGCAAGACGTTCATGGGCGCTCTGAGCGACCGATGGAAAGATATTGTCGACGTTCGCCCGGCGCTACGAGTTCCTGTGGTAATCGTGATTGGAGGACTTCTCTGCTACGGATTCTTCCCGCAATCTCTTGTGCGAACAGTGACGCCTGTCTTTCGCAATTATCTCACAACGGACCGTCATCTCACGCACATGGAATTCTGTAGCCATGGCAACCCAAACACCTCAACGCAGCGAGGCGACTACAACATTCGGCCGATCGCTGTCAGATGACCATGATCACGGCGCCAGAACTTGAGATTGCAGTGCTGGTACTTGGGATGGCGATCTTGTTAGTGGAAGCGTTTATCACCAGCCTTGATAAACGAGTCTTGGCATTCGTCGCAATAACCGGCCTCGCGCTAGTTCTTGTGGCGAGTTTCTTTGTAACGCCCACTGATTCCACCACGGAGACGACGGGCTTCTGGAGCTTTTATACCTCAGATCGACTGTCGATTTTCTTCAAGCAATTCTCGCTGCTTACCACAATCTTCGTGCTAATCCTGATGACCGACTACGGGCCGGTATTACGCAGTTCGTTTCCTGGCGCTACTCCGCAGGCTGGTCTTGGCGAATTCTTCGCACTCCCAGTTTTCACATGTGTCGGGCTGATGTACCTCGTATCAGCGATCGATTTCGTCTTTATCTTTGTTTCGCTGGAGCTGGTGACGATTTCTTTTTACGTGCTGGTCAGTTTCACCCGGCGCAATCCGATGACGCTCGAAGCGGGAACGAAATATTTTGTAATCAGCGCGCTTGCGACAGCATTTCTGGTGTATGGGATCGCGTGGATTTTCGGCGTAACCGGTCAGACAAATCTGCAGAGAATCGCAGACGTACTCGCGAATTCAACGACAGATCGGAGCGCAGCTTTGTTGGGTATGGTGCTCGTTCTGGTAGCACTTGGTTTCAAGATCGCCGCGGTGCCCTTCCAGATTTGGGTTCCGGACGTCTATCAGGGGGCCCCTACGCCCGTGACTGCGTACCTTTCCGTGGGTTCGAAGGCAGCGGGATTCGTCGTACTGCTCAGGGTGTTGCAGCCTTTCCTGGCACTGCCTCAAACACAGCGACTGATTGTTGTGATTGCGCTGTTGACTTTGATCTACGGAAATCTCGCCGCTTTGCCGCAGACAAACCTTAAACGGCTGCTTGCTTACTCCAGTATCGCGCACGCTGGCTATCTACTGATAGGTGTTGCGTGCTTTGACATGTCGGCGATCGGCTTTTACCTCGCTGCTTACCTGCTAATGACGCTGCTTAGCTTCGCAGTTTTGATCATTGTGGCTCGGCAAACTGGGGAACAGATTGCAGATTTCGATGGATTGGCAAAGCGCTCGCCGTTTCTCGCATTTGCAATGTTGATAGGAATGATCTCGCTTGCGGGTGTGCCGTTCACGGCGGGGTTCCTGGGGAAGTTTTTCATTTTCTATGCCGCAATTTTGCAGCACCAGACCGCGTTGGTTGTCGTCGGAGTCGTCACGGTTGGCTGCGGCTATTACTATTACCTAAAAGTCATTCGCGCGATGTACTGGCAATCCTCTGCCAAAATAGACAAGATTTCTGTGAACGGACTATCACGTCTCGCTATCAGCGCATTGATTATTGCCACAATTTGGCTGGGCGTGTACCCGCAGCCGATTTTGGATGCGTTAAAACGTTAGCAACCAACGACCGCTGGAAGTCAGTCCACTGAGAGTAGATCTCAATCGCTCAGCTCAACGTTCCAGTAAGCGAGATCGACAAAGTGCTTCCAGAGGTCGTGTTGCGGAGCGGAGAAAGTGACGTGCACAAACGGCCGCCATTTCGGTCGCTTCGGTTTGCGAATCAGGCTCATGTGCGCTTCTCGCGGAAGCCGGTTCCCTTTGCGCGTATTGCAGCTGATGCACGAGCAAACCACGTTTTCCCACGTGGTCGTCCCTCCGCGGTCGCGCGGCACGACGTGATCCAGATTGAGCTCGCTGCGATCGAAAGTCTCACCGCAGTACTGGCAGGTGTTTTTGTCACGCTCGAACACGTTGTGGCGAGTAAATTTCACTTCCTTCTTCGGAAGCCGATCGAACACGAGTAGGACGATCACCCGCGGGATACGAATCTTGAACGAAATCGTGGTGACCACTTCGTGGTCCGGCGCGTTAGCCGACAAATCGCGCCAGCTTTCGAAATCGTGCGTCATGAAATTGTTCGCCTCATCGGAGGAAACAATGTGGGCGTGGCCTGCATATACCAGCGAGAAGGCGCGACGCGCCGAGCAGATATTAACCGCCTGCCACAGGCGGTTAAGCACCAAAACCTGATTGTTTAGCACGGTTTGCAAATCTCTATGGAAAGCGGGTTTTGCGGACTTCCACGTAAATTCGCGCGACGGTAGCATTCGGGTTTTTCGCTGTCAACGGGAGCAGCTGTAGCACGAATTAACGCGTCTTGGACTGCTTTAGCCCAAGGGACGAATCGACACGAATGAGTTGTGGCGTTATTCATTCGTGTTTGTTGATGCTCAAATGAAAGCGCAATTTCCAGAAGAGCAGACCAAGTCCGGAGAGTTTCGCCGGCAGGAGGACGCGTTTCGCGAATGGGTTTCGAACGACGGATCTACGCCCTACCCTGCTGCCGCAGGCCGGTATCATCTTTACGTCTCCCTGGCGTGTCCGTGGGCAAGTCGGACCTTCATTTTCCGAAAGCTAAAAGGACTCGAGGAAGCGATCGGCATGACCATTGTCGACCCGATCCGTGACGAGAATGGTTGGGCGTTTCGCGACCCGAGCGGCAAAATTCCACCGGGCACGCCGTTTGAATCAACCGATCCGGTCAATGGCTTTCATTTCTTGAGCGAAGTCTATAAAGCGACCGACCCTAATTACAGCGCCCGCGTCACCGTGCCAGTCCTGTGGGACAAGCAAACGAAGAAGATCGTGAACAATTCGGAAGACGATATCTGCCGTATGTTTAACGACACCTTTAATGACTTTGCCAAAAACAAGAATGTTGATTTTTTCCCGGACGAGATCGAAGCCGAGCACACGAAGCTGTGCAGTTTTCTGCACGACAATGTGAACAACGGCGTTTACAGAGCGGGTTTCGCCACGCGTCAGAAGCCATACGAGGTTGCATGCCGAAAATTATTTCAAGCACTCGATCAACTGGAGCAACGCTTGTCGAAAAGCCGTTTTCTTTTCGACACCCGGATCGTGGAATCCGACTGGCGATTTTTCTGCACGCTTGTTCGGTTTGACGTGGTGTATCACGGGCATTTCAAGTGCAATCTCCGGCGCATCATCGATTACCCAAATCTGCAGGGTTACCTGATGGATTTGTACCAACAACCAGGCATCGCTGATACGGTCAATTTTGATCACATCAAGCGTCACTATTACATGACACACATTCACATTAATCCGACCCGAATCGTCCCCATTGGTCCGCTTCTTGATCTGCGGAAACCGCACAATCGCGACGGGCTGAGCTAGAGTGGCTTTCACAAACGCGTAGCCACCGGCATGTGGCCGGTCACTTCGGTAGTTCGTTTTACGCTAGGAAGACGGCCTACAGGGCCGTGGCTACAGCGGCTCCGATGCAAACAAACTGAGCACCGCCCAAGGAAGCGATCTCTTTGTCGGCCATAATTCTCGATCTTACTCAAGCCATACAGCCGCGAGAAGTCTGACAACCGATCTATGATTTCTCAAAGAAATTGGACGATGCAGAAATTCCGTTGTACGGATTTCCCCGGGGGGTAAAGCGAGAATGAGTAACGATCGAACAAAAGATTCATATAGTTCCAAAAGTTTGCGCATTCTGGTCATCGAAGACCACTGCGATACCCTGCAAGCCTTATCCAATTTGCTCACGCATTTCGGGCACGAAATTTCGGTGGCCGATGATGCGGAGAGTGCGCGGAAGATTATCCGTTCAAAAGAGTTCG
>Ga0066388_100003305_pt1 | contig 10384 bp, 7 predicted proteins | sample PanSoiMetaGPlot6_FD_64539 | JGI IMG/M metagenome (GOLD analysis project Ga0066388, IMG submission 64539) | Tropical forest soil microbial communities from Panama analyzed to predict greenhouse gas emissions - Panama Soil - Plot 6 (Hybrid Assembly) | ecosystem: Environmental > Terrestrial > Soil... | reverse complement strand
GTTTTCCCACATAGGCGTCGACGTCTTCAGCAGTAAGCCCGGGCTGATCCTCGAGAGGAAATGCGATGTTTTCGGCCACAGTAAGCGAATCAAAAAGAGCTCCGGACTGAAACACCATGGTGACTTTGCGGCGCAACTCCTCGAATTGACGCTCCGTGTAGTCAGTGACGTCCTGTCCATCCACCAGAATCCGGCCCGAATCCGCTTTTAGGAACCCCATAATGTGTTTCAGCGAAACCGATTTGCCCACGCCGCTGCGGCCCATGATGACGCACGTGTCGCCGCGCTTCACTTGGAAGCTGACGTTGTTGAGCACGGGGCGTTCGTCAAAGGCTTTGTTCACATTGCGGAATTCGAAATAAAACTCCGCGGCGCTGCGTCCGCCGACATCGGTCAGCCCAACCTTGTTCAACCCTTCGCTCATGACTCCACTGGCCAGCCCCTAAACGTCTCATCCTGAGACCCGCGTCTTTTGCGGGTCGAAGGATCCCAACGTCAGTCCATGCTTGCAGTTTACGTTGAAATTCTTCCCGCATCCTCATCGGATGCACTCGGAATCACAAGCCGCCTAAGGGCTTGACTTTCCTGCTGGCGCTTCTAAAATCTTGCGCGCCTCTTCGTAATCCTCCGCCGTGTTCATATTCCAGAATAATCGCCCATCGCTATCAAAGCGTTTCCAGACCGGCTCGTCAAGCACTTCCATGCGCACGCGTTTCATGGCCTCGGTGACTTTACGAACCCCGCCATCGAACGCCCTTTGGATCGCCGGGGCAGCAGCGGTCCGCCAGCACGCGCATAGTGGTTCGGGGCCGTTCTTCGACTTGGGGACGACGACATCGGCCTTGCTTTGGATGGCGCGGTCGCAGAGGAAGCCCAGCCATTCACGCTTCAGGAACGGCATGTCGCAACTCACGATGAGGCAGTGGGTCCTGGCTTCCTCGGCCATGCCCGGCGCCAATGCGAGCGCCCGGGACATATCCTCAGCGTGGTAAAGCGCCGTGAGGATCCCGCCGAGAGGTCCCTCGCCGGGCCATTTGTCGGTAACGATGGGGACACGCGCATGGGGATACTTTTCCGTCCGCGCAATGATGCGAACAGTCTTGCAGACCGGCATGAGGACAGCGCAGGTACGATCCAGCATGGATTTTCCCTGGATTTCCACCAGGGCCTTGTCCACGCCGAAGCGCGTGCTGCCTCCGCCCGCTTGCACGTAGCCGTAGACGCTCATTCCTCCTCCTCGGGAATTTCCTGGCCGGGGCGCCGAATGCCGAGTTCGCGCAGGCGCTCCTGAAGGCTTTGGCGGTGCAGGCCGATGGTGGCCGCGGTGCGGGAAATGTTCCAGCGATGCGCGCCCAACTGCCGCAGTAGGTAAGCGACTTCGAATTTGCGCTTGGCCTCACGAAAATCTTTTTCCCGAAGGCCGAAATCGTCGCCGTCGGCCGCGCCCTTCGGAACCATGGGCACACCGTGCAGGGCCTCTTCGGGGAGATCATTGGCAGCCAGTTCATCCCCGCGCGAGAGCACCAGTGCGCGCTCGATGGCGTTTTTTAGTTCGCGGATGTTGCCGGGCCAGTCGTAGCGCTCGAGTGCTTTCAGCGCTTCTTTGCCGAGACGCGGCGAGCGCCCCAGCCGCGCGCCATGCAGTCGCACAAAAGCTTCCGCTAGAATGGGGATGTCCTCCTTGTGCGACCGAAGAGGCGGCAGTTCGATGGTCACCACGCGCAAACGGTAAAACAGGTCTTCGCGGAATCTGCCGTCACGAACGGCCAGCGGCAGATTGCGGTGCGTGGCACTGATGACGCGCACGTCCACGGGGATGGATTGAGCGCCGCCCAAGCGCTCGACGGTACGATTTTCAAGCGCCCGCAGCACCTTGGATTGCGTGACCGGGTTCATGTCGCCGATTTCGTCGAGAAACAGCGTGCCGCCGTGGGCTTGCTCGAAGCGGCCTTTTTTCTGCTGCGCCGCGCCGGTGAACGCGCCGCGCTCGTAGCCAAATAGCTCAGATTCGATCAAAGTTTCCGGCAACGCTGCGCAATTAACGGCCACGTAAGCCCTGCCGTTGCGCTGCGAGCGCGCATGAATTTCGTGTGCGAGCAGGTCTTTGCCCGTGCCGCTTTCTCCCAGGACCAGCACCGTGGAATCGGTGGGAGCGACGCGGTCTGCCATTTCGAACGCCTTGCGCATACCCGCCGAGCGGCCGATCATTTGGCCAAACTGCCCTTCGCTGGCCACGCGGCGGCGCAGCGATTCGTTTTCCTGCTCGAGATTCACCAACTTCAGCAGGTTGGCAACGCGCTGGCGGAGTTCCTCCAATTCAAAACCTTTGACCAAGTAGTCCGCCGCGCCGAGTTGCAGTGCCTCGACCGCGGTTTTTGCCGTGTCCAGCGCGGAAACCATCAGCACGGGCAATTCATGGCCCTCTTGCCGCAGCCATTTTAAAAACGCAAGGCCATCTTCATCGGGCAGGACCACGTCGAGCAGGAGCAGGTCCGGTTTCTCGGAAAGGAGCAGCGGCCGCGCGGCAGCCGCGGAATCGGCTTCCGCGATAAGGTAGCGGCTTTCCAGCGCCCGCTTCAGCGCATAGCGGGAGGCAGGTTCATCGTCCACAATCAAAACGGTTTTCATCCTGCTTGCTCCTTTGCCGCGAATTAGGGGTCGGAGCTTCAGCTCCGACAAAAAGCGCGGCCCCAAGGGGCTTTAGCCCCTGAGGAATTGCCTTTCTCAGGTTGGTTTGTCCTCGCGCTTCTCCAACGGGAAAATAAGCCGAATCCGCGTGCCGCGTCCGTCGCTCAGTGGGCTTTTGATCTCCAGCGAGCCGCCTGCTTCCTGCAGGCGGCGATCAACGATCGCGAGCCCCAGCCCCGTGCCCCGCGCTTTGGTTGTGAAGAACGGCCGCAACACCTTGGCCTGATCGCTGGCGGAAATCCCCGGGCCGTCGTCTTCCACTGCGACGGTACAGAACCTCTCCGCGCATTGCAGTGATACGCGTACCTGCCCGCCATCGGGCGCGGCTTCGATGGCATTCAACACCACATTGGAAAGGATATCGTTTGCCGACTCTTCCCCAACGGACGCGCGCGCCTCGCCATTGGCGCGGGCGAACTGCAGCGAAACGCGGCGCTCTTCGGCGGAGTGGCGCAGCACGTTGGCCACGGTTTCCGCCACCTGCGCAAGATTGCAGCTCTGCACGCTTGAGCCGGCGCGGGCTCCCGGCCGGCTGAACTGCAGCAACTGATTCAGACGCATGGAGAGCCGGTTGATCTCCTCCAGCACCATTTGCGTTTCACGCCGCAAATTCGCGGGAAGCTCCCGGCTTTCCATCTGCACCTGCAGAATCGTCTTGATGGAACCCAGCGGGTTCTTCAGGTTGTGCGAAATGCTGGCCGCCATCTGTCCTACCAGCGCCAGGCGCTCGCGCTCCGCCAGTTCCCTTTCAAGCTGCAGCTTTTCTTCGATTAAGTGACAGAGATCGAACGCCGCAGGCAATTGTTCGCAGATCAACTCAAGAGCCGCGTATGTTTCGCCGGAAACCATGGCCCCGTAAGGACGCACTCGCAGCAAACCAAAGCGCTGAGAGCCGCGCCGGAGTTCGAAAATTTCTGTCGGGGAGGTTTTTGCGGTGGGGCTCGCGGGAAGTGGTTGCCCTGTTGCAGCCAACGCAAGCGTAACTTCCGCCAGTTGCAACTGCTCGGCAATCCACTGCTCGCAGAATGTCTTCAACTTCTCCTGTTCGCCCAACCGCGCGGTCTCGTTGATGGGGCCCATCAGCCTTTGCGCGCGATCCACTTCGCTTTGCGCCGCCTGGCGCAGCAGGTGTCGCATCATCCGTTGCAACGGTTCAAAAAACACTACCGGCAGGAACAGCAGCAATGCCGCAGAGGCCTCGGGCGGCAGATACGGTTCCAGCCATTGGCTGGCGCGGCGCACGAAGCTCAGATAGAGCAACGCAACGAATACTACGGATACTGCGAAGATGAGATTCCGCTGTCGGCCGATTTGCAGAAAATTGTACCTTTGTGTGTCCCGCGTCAGGCCCATCAGCGGAATGACCACCAGCCAGAGCAAAACATAGTCGGCCAGCCCCGTACCTGCATAAGGTCCGTATTTCCCCGACTGGTAAAACAAAACCAGCAGACAGGCTATGGCAAAAAAGAGATACAAAAAAATCCCGGTGTGAAAGCGCTTCTGCTCGGCGTCCGGCGAAATCGACCGGAACCTCCATTGCCACCAGGCTGCTATCAAGATTGCCAACACCAGCCAGAACTGGAAAATTCTGCCAAGAGAATGGGACGGCGCGGCAAAGCCGAGTCCGGTTTTGAGCTGCAAGGCGGCAAGCAGGTTAGGGAACAAAGTAATGGCGGGTAGATAGGCGGCCGAGAGCCATAGCCACTTCGTGCTGCGATTCGGGATTAGCTCCCGAAGCGAGGCATACTCCACGTGCAGATGCACAGCCAGCGCTGGCAGAAACCACAAGCCTAGGCATAGAAACGTCCAGGCAAACACCTGCAGGCCATGCGGTGGGGTGCCGTAGTAGAGCTCGGCATTCACTTCCAGCAGGCTGCTGCCGCAAAAACAGGTCAGGGCGAGGCACAGGAAGAAGAAAATGCGTTCGAAGTTGCGTTGCCGCCGATGGCCGAGGATGAGGATCATCCAGAAAAACGCCAGAAGGGTTCCGGAGGTGAGGATGACGAGCCGAAAGTAAGGCACGGCGGGCATAGGTGGGGTCTCCGCGAAGTCTAATGCGGAAGGGAGGGCAGGGCAATGGCCAAGTGCAAGGAAAATCTGGCAGGAATCAAGTAATTGTAAATACCTGGCTTAGGTGGACATTAAGACTCGGTCAATTCAAGTGAGAGTCATTCGGACTGTCGGGAAAATGCTTGACACGATGAGAGATTTTGCTATATTAGCAGTCGGTATCGAGGAGTGCTAATCATCCTTTCCGCCTCCTCAACCCAGCAATTCTCAGTCTTACCGCTAGATCACCTATGGAGGTTTTTCCAAGATGGCAGTCAATCTCACCCCGCTGCACGACCGCGTGATCGTGAAGCGCATTGAAGAGAAGGAAACCGTCAAGGGCGGCATCATCATCCCTGACTCCGCGAAAGAGAAACCGCAAGAGGGCGAAGTGATCGCCGTCGGTGCGGGCAAGCGCGAGAAGGGCGAGCGCATCCCTCTGGATGTGAACGTCGGTGACCGCGTGCTGTTCGGCAAGTACAGCGGCAGCGAAATCAAGATCGACGGCGAAGAGCTGCTGATCCTCCGCGAAGAAGAGATTCTGGCGAAGCTCGGCGGCGCGGCGAAGGCAGCCAAGAAGTAGGAGAGATAACAGATAGCAGAGAACAGATAACAGGAACCAAGATCTGAGCATCCTGCTCGCTGTTATCTGATCGCTGTTTGCTTTATCCAGTTTCACAAAGCAATTCGAAGTTCAAGAATTCCGAAACAGCAAGGAACAATCAGGAGGAAAGAAGCAATGGCTAAGCAGATTGTTACCGGAGAGAATTCCCGCCAAGCGATTCTTCGCGGCGTGAACGCCCTCGCGGACGCGGTAAAGATCACCCTCGGCCCCAAGGGCCGCAACGCGGTGATCGAGAAGAAGTTCGGCGCGCCGATCATCACCAAAGACGGCGTGACCGTGGCCAAGGAAATCGAGCTGCGCGATCCGCTCGAGAACATGGGCGCGCAGATGGTTCGCGAAGTCGCCAGCAAAACCAGCGACGTCGCGGGTGACGGCACCACTACCGCCACCGTCCTGGCGCAGGCCATCTTCCGCGAAGGCGTGAAGACGGTTGCCGCCGGCGCGAGCCCCACGGCCCTCAAGCGCGGCATCGACAAGGCCGTCGAAGTGGCCATCGAGGAAATCAAGAAGCTGCACAAGGACGTCAAGGGCGACATGATCGCCCAGGTCGGCACCATTTCCGCCAACAATGACAAGCAGATCGGCGGCATCATCGCCGAAGCCATGAAGAAGGTCGGCAAGGACGGCGTCATCACCGTGGAGGAGTCCCGCACCATGGAAACCACGTTGGAAGTCGTGGAAGGCATGCAGTTCGACCGCGGCTACCTCTCGCCCTACTTCATCACTGACCCGGAGCGCATGGAGTGCATCCTGGAAAACGCGCTGATCCTCATCCACGAGAAGAAGATCAGTTCGATGAAGGACCTACTGCCGCTGCTCGAGCAGATTGCCAAGCTAGGCAAGCCCCTGCTGATCATCGCTGAGGACATCGAAGGCGAAGCCCTGGCAACCCTGGTGGTGAACAAACTGCGCGGCACGCTGCAGTGCGCCGCCGTCAAGGCCCCGGGCTTTGGCGATCGCCGCAAGGCCATGCTCGAGGACATCGCGGTGCTGACCGGCGGCAAGGCCATCACCGAAGACCTTGGCATCAAGATCGAAAACGTGAAGATCGAGGACCTCGGCAAGGCCAAGAAGGTCACCATTGACAAGGACAACTCCACGATCGTCGAAGGCGCCGGCAAGGCCAACGAAATCGAAGGCCGTGTGAAGCAAATCCGCCAGCAGATCGAAATCACTACCAGCGACTACGACCGCGAGAAGCTCCAGGAACGCCTGGCGAAGCTCGTCGGCGGCGTGGCAGTGATCAAGGTCGGCGCGGCCACCGAAACCGAGCTGAAGGAGAAGAAGGCTCGCGTGGAGGACGCCATGCACGCAACACGCGCGGCGGTTGAGGAAGGCATCGTTCCTGGCGGCGGCGCGGCGCTGCTGCGTTGCATCGGTGCGATCGACAAGATCAAGGCCGATGGCGACGAACTCGTGGGCGTAGGCATCGTGAAGCGCGCGCTCGAAGAGCCCGCCCGCCAGATCGCGCTGAACGCCGGTTACGAAGGCGCCGTGGTCATCGGCAAGATCCGCGAGTCGAAGGATGAACACTTCGGCTTCAACGCGGACAGCGGCGACTATCAGGACCTGGTGAAGGCTGGCGTCATTGATCCGGCTAAGGTCACCCGCCTGGCGTTGCAGAACGCGGCCTCCATCGCTGGCCTGATGCTCACCACCGAAGCCCTGGTGGCCGAGCTGAAGGAAGAAGAGAAGAAGGCTGCCGCGGCTCCGGGAGGACCGGGTGGCATGGGCGGCATGTACTAAGATCCATTCCCCAATGTAGGGCGTCCGCCGCGGCGGACGGGCCGCTTCTAGGCTTAAGCCTTTTCCAGCGAGCCCAGAATCCTAATCAACCCAAGGGCGGCTGCCTTCGCAGCCGCCCTTTTTTGCTTTCGTGTAGAGCGCGTAAGCGTCAGATTCTGGCCCACGGCGTTAGCCGTGGGAAAACAGATTGTGCAACATGCCCAGCCCCGCGAGGGGCGACACAGCGGGAAGCTTATTGCCTCGGCCACTCTGGCAACTACTGCTCTAGCGAAGCGTTATCGATGACGAGGCGGTACTTCACATCGCCCTTGAGCAACCGATCGTAGGCCTCGTTGATCTTCTGGATCGGGATGAGCTCGATGTCTGCGGTAATGCCGTGCTCCCCGCAGAAGTCGAGCATCTCCTGCGTCTGGCGCAAGCCACCAATCGCGGATCCCGCCAGGCTGTGGCGTCCCATGATCAAATTAAATGCGGCGATGGGCAGCGGTTTTTCCGGCGCGCCGACCAGGGTTAGCGTGCCGTCGCGTTTCAGCAGCCGCAGGTACGCGTTCATGTCGTGCTCGGCGGAAACCGCGTCGAGAATGAAGTCGAAGCTGCCAGCGTGCTTGTTCAGTTCGGCGGCGTTCTTCGAAATCACCACTTCATCGGCGCCCAGGCGCTTGGCGTCCGCGGCTTTATTCGGTGACGTGGTGAAGAGCACAGTATGCGCGCTGAAGGCATGCGCGAACTTCAGGCCCATGTGGCCCAAACCGCCGAGGCCGACGATGCCGACCTTCTTCCCTTTCCCGGCCTTCCAATGCCGCAACGGCGAGTACGTGGTAATTCCCGCGCAAAGCAGCGGTGCCGCCGCCGCGGGATCGAGCGCCTTCGGCACCTTCAGCACAAAGGCTTCGTCCACCACGATGCTGTCCGAGTAGCCACCGTAAGTCACGCCGCCAAGAAACTTGTCCGGTCCGTTATAGGTAAGCGTGAACTCGTTTTCGCAATATCGCTCGTCGCCGGCGCGGCAATTGCTGCACACGCGACAGGAGTCCACCAGACAGCCGACCGCGGCGATATCGCCTTCCTTGAATTTCTTCACCGCGCTGCCGACCTTCACCACGCGGCCGACGATTTCGTGCCCCGGCACGCAGGGATACACCGTTGGCGCTAACCCTTCCCACTCGTTGCGCACCTGATGAAGATCGGAATGGCACACACCGCAAAACAGGATTTCAACCTGCACGTCCTGCGGCTGCAGCGCGCGCCGAACGATCGTGTGGGCGCCCAGGGGAAACGTAGCGCTGCGCGCCGCAAATGCCTTGGCGGGAAAAGTCTGTGGTTTTTCTGTACCTGGAATGCGGCGAGCTGCTTCACTCATTGAGATGAATCCTCCTTGCTTGGATAGGGTGCAGTTTTGATTCCCGGAATCGTCAGGAAAGATACAATTTTCTGCCTGGGCAGGAGGACTTGTTCCGTTCCGGCGCGCCGGACAAAGATTGCACGGCCTGAGACAGATTTACACGCGCGGGAGGCCAAGAGCAAACAGCTGCCAAAGGGTGGCGGCAACCCCTTCATTTAATTGTGGTTACTTTGGGCCATCGTCCACGGCATTTCCAACGATGAATTCGATCCCGACGGCCGGTGGAGAAACACCGATGACACGCGCCAGGTAATTCACGAAATGCTGGGTATGGTGAACGTGTGGGCCGGACTGCCCACGCGTACGCGCCTTCGCGGGAAATCCTCGGTCGCAGCAATGAACTCGTATCGCACGGTCCCGCTGCCCGAAGCGCCGGCCCGGCCAACATCAGCGGATGCGGTGGAACAGGAATAGTGCTATTGGCGCGCGCTATCCTGCCCTCTAGAGAGCGTTTACTTCAGATTGGGATAGTCAAACTTCACGCTGGATAGATCTTCCAGCATGATGGGATGGACGTCCACCTCGAGCTTTCCTGCCTGTACCAGTGGATCGCCGGAAGCGAAGCGCTGCGCCTCTTCGAGCGAATCGGCTTTGACAATCGCAATGCCGCGAAGGCGCGACTCTTCCAGAATCGGCCCCACCAGAACAACCTTCCCCGCTTCCACCTGGGAACGAATATAGGATAGGTGCTTCTGCATCCATTCCATGCGTTCATTCTCCGGCCCTTCCGCTGCCGGGGGGCTTTTCTTCATTAGCAGATCAATGTAGTAGGACTTTGTGTTCTTCGGGATGTACGGCGCCAGTGGATTTTCCGCCGGCGCCTGCGCGGCAAGGTAAGTCGCGATGCTTAACGCCAAACCCAAGACCAGGCAAACGATCCAATAGTTCTTCATGTCTTGACCCCTTACTGTTTTCAAGATCGCTTTGAATTCCGGATTGCGCGATTTCCATGCCGCTAGCTTTTTGGAAAACTGGGATGCGCCTTCACCTCTTCGATCTGCGCCGTGTGCCGCCGCATATGCGAAGAAACCAGCAATATCCACTGATACATGTCCAGCGTGCCGAAGAAGGGATGGTCGAAATAGTGGGTGCGGAGATCCCCTTGCGTGGTCCTGACAAAATCCCTTGTACGCGCCCGAAACTCCTGGATGTTTTGCAGCAGTTCGTCCGGGACGCCCCAGCGGCCGGTCGGCTGCACAGGCTCCGGAGCTTGCAGGTTCGGCTCGCGGGAGTTTCCCAGTTCCATGACTTTCATGTCGCGGTGCGGAAGGCTCTTGCGTTTTTCAGGGTCCGGCGGCTCCTGCATGGACTTCTCGGCTCTCCGGTAGATACGATCCTCGATGAAAGCCACGTGCTCGGTGTTTTCCGCCGGTGACCAGCGATCCGCCGTGGGCTTGTACTTCCATTGCGCGGGAGTCAGGTTTTTGACGCAAGCCAGGAATTTTTCCAGGGAGGCATCCAGATCCATCACCGCGAAGTCGCGCTCGGTCGGCGTGAGTTTCGGCGAAATGCCCGGATCCACCAGGGTGCGCTCGAACTCCACCAGAATGCCGGCCCAGCCTCCTTCCACGCCCTTGCGGATCTTTTCCCAGCCTTCGCCGTGGCGTTCGATGTGGCGGTGTTCGAACTCCAGGCGCGTCATTTCCGGCCCTTCGGCAAAAAACGAGAAGGCCACTTCGCTGGCGCGCGACATATCCGGACTGAACTTCCAGTCGGCCTGCAGTTGCCAGGAGAACACGACCTGCTTCGGCGGATCCCAGACCAGCACGGTGCCCCACTGGCATTCTTCGCCCTTCTCGCCGCGCTCCAGCCAGCGGCCGCCCCCGTGCGGCTCGACCACGATTTCGGCAAAAGGCACCTGCCCGATATGGTGG
>Ga0066388_100003304_pt1 | contig 10386 bp, 9 predicted proteins | sample PanSoiMetaGPlot6_FD_64539 | JGI IMG/M metagenome (GOLD analysis project Ga0066388, IMG submission 64539) | Tropical forest soil microbial communities from Panama analyzed to predict greenhouse gas emissions - Panama Soil - Plot 6 (Hybrid Assembly) | ecosystem: Environmental > Terrestrial > Soil... | reverse complement strand
GATGCAGATCTGCGGATCGTCGCCGAGGGCCCGGTCGTGGCGATTCACCAACCCGACGCGGTGCTCGACGCGATGGACGATTGGAACCGCGAGCATCACGCCGCCTCCGGCCTCACCGCGCGCGTGCGCACCTCGCCGTACTCGATGGCCGATGCCGAGCGTCAGACGCTCGATTTCGTGCGCCGCTACTGCACCGAACGTTCCTCGCCGTTGTGCGGCAACTCCATCCACCAGGATCGCCGCTTTCTGGTCCGCTACATGCCGACACTGGATGCGTTTCTGCACTACCGCAATATCGACGTGAGCACGCTCAAGGAGCTCGTGCGGCGCTGGTACCCCGGCGGTCCACAGCCGCCCGAGAAGCGCCATGCGCATCTGGCGCTCGACGACATCCGCGAATCGATCGAGGAGCTGCGCTTCTACCGGCAAAACGTGTTTCGGTGATCCCTTGTCGCGCGTGGTATCGCGCTGACTGGCTTGCTAGGTCTGCCTAAACGGACAACGCCGAACGGACACCGTCCTCATGAATTCCCCGCGCCTCGCGGTCTTGATCTCGGGCAGCGGCTCGACGCTGCAGAATCTGATCGACCGCATTGAAGATGGCACGCTGCCGGTCGAGATCGCAGTCGTGCTCTCGTCGCGCCCCGACGTCTTCGGGCTCGAACGCGCCCAGCGCGCCGGCATCCGGGCGCTGACGCTGGCGCGGAAATCGTATGAGAACATCGAGCGCTTCAACGACGCGTTACACGCCGCGCTGGAGCCGTTCGCAGTCGATCTCGTTGTCCTCGCCGGCTTTCTGTCGCTGTTTCAGCCGCGCGAGCGCTACGCGGGCCGGGTCATGAACATCCACCCGGCGCTCATTCCCGCCTTCTGCGGAGCCGGCTTCTATGGCGAGAAGGTCCATCAAGCGGTGATCGACGCGGGCGTCCGGATCAGCGGCTGCACGGTGCACTTCGCCGACGACCACTACGATCACGGCCCCATCATCCTGCAGGGCACCGTTCCCGTGCTCGACGACGACACCGCCGAGACGCTGGCGAAACGCGTGCACGCGCTCGAGCGCGAGCTGTACCCGGAAGCCATCCGTCTGTGGGCACAGGGACGCCTGCGTATCGAAGGGCAGCGGGTGCGGATTCTGCCGGCGCGCGAGTGAGCGCGCTGAGTCCTGCCTCTTCCGGCGGACTGTAGCGCCGTACTACGACGACGCCGACCCGGCCCCAGCCTTTTCAGCCGGCTCGAGCTCGGCGACCTCGGCAGCGGGTTTCGCGGCGGCGGGTTTGGCGCCCGGTTCCTTGATGGGCTTTGCGGCGGCGCGCTTCTTCGACGGCGCCAGCAGGATGCCCATCATGCGCCCTTCCATCCGCGGCGTGCTCTCGGCCACGGCAACGTCCTTCAGCGCATCGCAGACGCCCATCAGCTTCTCGCGTCCGAGATTCTGGTAGGCCATTTCGCGGCCGCGAAAGCGCAGGAGAAACTTCACCCGGTCGCCGGCCTCGAGAAAGGTGCGCGCCTTGGTGATCTGGCGTTCGATGTCCCCGTGATCGGTGCGGTAGCCGAGGCGGAGTTCCTTCACCGTCGTGGTGGTCGACTTCTTCTTCGCCTCGGACTCTTTCTTGTGCTGCTGATACTTGAACTTGCCGTAGTCGAGGATACGGCAGACCGGCGGCTGGGCCTTGGGGGCGATCTCGACCAGGTCGAGCTGCGCCTGCTCCGCCAAGCGGAGCGCTTCGTCGATCGGCACGATGCCGATCTGCTCCCCGTCGGTGCCGATCAGACGGACCTGGGGAGTGCGGATCTTGCGATTGATTCGGTGTGTTTCCTCGGGCGGGGGAACGAAACGTGGGCCGCGGCCGCGATACGCCAAATGACCTCCTGTGTGGCTGTGACGACGGGGAGACTACACTGGCGCTCGCCGAATGGTCAATTAGGGGAGCGTTCAGCCGACGGCCCGCATCGTGCGCAGCTCATCCGAGATGGGCATGCGCTCGAACACCCGCATGATCTCTTCCTTCGATACCGCGAACACCGCGCCGTTCGAGGGAATCGCCTCGGTCCGCATCCACGCCGGCAGGTCGTTGTCCTCCGGCCCGAAGCCGGCGCGCTTGTTGAATTCCCACTCGTCGACCATGCACTGCCAGCCGAGCTCGGCGGCGTCCTCGAAGGTCAGCGCACCACCGTACATGAGATTGTACAAGGTGCGGATGTCTTCGATGGTCGGTTGCTGGAACTGACAGAAGCCGCTCGAGTCGCACAGCGCATTGATCAGCTGGGCGTTCTGCGAGGCCAGCGCCGCGTCGTTCGGCGGCACGACGATGAGCCCGGCTGTATGATCGGCCCCCATCGCGCTGGTCGCGTAGGTGATGCCGGTGGCGTTCAGCGTACGGGGCTCCCAGGCCGGAATGCCCTGGCCGCGAATGGCCGGAACGCGCTCGGCGTTGAAGCGTTTACCGACCGCCACCACGCCGCGGCCGATGGTCTCCGCCAGCGGATCGCCCTTGTCGAGCTTGTCGAGCAACGCGATGGCAGCGTCGGCGTCGCCGAACGGCAAGGCGCCGCAATCCATCGCCAGGCCGATCGCGCCGCCGGTCTCGATGGTATCGAGACCGAGGTCGTCGCACAGGCGGTCGATCTTCGCCACCTTGTCCAGATCGCCGATCTCGCAGTTGGACCCGCACAGCGCCAGGGTTTCGAACTCCAGCGCGGACGTGACGTACTGGCCGGCTTCGTCGTGGATGATGTTCGAGCAGGAGACGATGCAGCCGGTCATGCAGTGATGCATGCCGCCGCCGCGGGTGGCGAAGTTCTGCACCAGCTTCATCCCATCGAGCTGATCCGCCTTGTCGAACTGCATCATGCGGCGGTTGCGGGTCGGGAACGTGCTCATCATGTTGGCCAGCGGCACGGTCGTCGACGTGCCGTACTGAAAGAGCTGCGGGCCGGCTTTGTACTCCTTGGATATCCGCGCGATGAGCTCCTTGAACGCCTTCATGTCCTTCGGCATGCGCGCCTGCGTCCCCTCGTCATCGACGGCAATCGCCTTGAGCCCCTTGGCGCCCATGGCCGCCCCGAGTCCGCCACGCGCTGCATGCCGGGCCGGGTGGCGATGGCCTTCGTCGGTGAAGGCGACGCTGGCGCCCGAGAGACCGAGCTCGCCTGCCGGTCCGCACAGGATGAACGCGGCGCGCTGCGAGAACGTCTCGGCGAGTTTCTCCGAGGCCGCGTAGGTGCGCAGCATCTTGAGCTCGGGGCACTCCTTCAGCTCGTAGCCCTGCTTGTTGACGACCAGCAGGTAGCGCTTCTCGGGGTCCTTTGCCTTCCCCTCGACGATGATGGCGCGGTAGCCGAGACGCATCAGCTTCTGCCCCGCCTGGCCGCCGGAATTGGCTTCCTTGATGCCGCCGGTGAGCGGGCTCTTGGCGCCGACGCTCATGCGACCGGAGGTCGGCGCCATCGACCCGGACAGCACCCCGGGCGCGATGACGACCTTGTTACCGGGGCCGAGCGGGTCGCACGTCGGATCGACCTCTTTCAGCAGGATCTTGGCGGTCAGTCCGCGCCCACCGAGGAACGTCCATTCCTCCGGAAAGGGCTCGTCCGTCACCTTCAGATCGGTCATATTCACGCGCAGCAACTTGTCCATCTCGATCCTCCGCCAAGTCCTTCTCGGCTAACACGCCGTGCGCGATATGAGTAGCGACACGGCGCGCGCGGCGTCACGCATCCCGTTGTTCGAGTGTCACGTCGATGCACAGCTCGCGTGCGACCGCTTCGAGCCGGTCGCGCAGCGCCGCTTCGTCGACGTCACGCGGCACATCCATGGCGATGCGCACGGTATAGATCGGCGCGCCAGATTCCGGCTCGCGCCGCGACTGGGTCTGCATCTGTGCGATGTTGACGCGATGGTCAGCCAGGCAGCGCGACAGCCGGGCGACGATGCCGGCCTTGTCGATCCCCACCGCCTGCAGGGCATAGCGCCGCGCCTGGTGGCTGGCGGCGTACGGTATGGGCTCAGCGTCGAGGGGACGGAAAAAGACCGTCAGGCGCTTCTCCCACTCCAGGCGCTTACAGGCGTTCGAGAGCCGCTGGCCGATGTCCTGTCCCTCGCCGGTGAGCAACAGCAAGACGGCAAACTCGCTCCCGAGGATGGTCATGCTCGAATCCTCGAGGTTGCAGTCGCACTCGTAGATGAGCTCAGCGAGATCGGCGACGATGCCCGGTCGGTCCCGTCCGATCGCCGAGAGCGCGAACCACTGTTTCATCGCAGCGCATCCTAGTCCGAGCTGAAGCGGGTCGGCAAACAGCCACCGCGCGGACGTCGACGACGACCTCCAATCTTGCATGATGAGACAACCCGAGCCCCAGCCCCTGCCCGAGCCCCCCGGCCCGTGAGTTTCAGTCGGGCTGGGGCTGGGGCAGGGGCTCGGGGTGGGGAGTAAGCAGACAAGACGCGACGGGGGCCGCGATTGCTCTCCAATACCACCAACCCCCGTGCTACGGTCGCGATGGAGGATTTCTCATGTTTGGTATGGGAGCTACTGAGCTCATCGTGATCCTGGTCGTCGCGCTGCTCATCTTCGGCCCCGGCAAACTGCCGGAGATCGGTTCGGCGCTCGGCAAGGGGATCCGCGATTTTCGTAAGGCCCTCGAGCACAAGGGCGGCGACGAGAATACCGATGCCGCCGCCAAGGCGAACGAGAAGCACGACGCCTGACGCATTCGCCCACTGGCGTGCAGCGGTGCGGCGGGCCGCGCTGACCAGCGCGTTGCTCGCCCTGCTGTGCGCCTCCGCTGCCTCCGCGGCGCTGCCTCCCCAACCGCGCCGGCTGGAGTACCGCATCGCCTGGAACGGCATTCCCGCCGCCGGCGCCAGCGTCGCGATCACTCCTGAGCAGCGCAATGGACGCGCCAGCGTTCACGTCGAAGCCAGCGCGCGCACCAACGCCTTCGTCGATCTCTTCTGGCCCTTTCGCGGCACGGTGCGGGCGAGCTTCTGGGCTGACGGCTTGACGCCGCAGCAGTTCGTCTACGACCGCCAGATGAACGGGACGCCGTATCTCACCTCGGTCGATTTCGACGCCGAACAAGCGCGCAGCACTTACATCAAGGGCCAGCACCGCAGAGAGCTGCAGCTCGAGAGCGCGGACGTCGTCGATCCGATCACCGCCGTGTTTCGCGCCCGGCTCAGCGGTGCGCAGCCTGGCGACACGCTGCGTTACGACGTGTGGACCGGCGAATCGCGCTACCACGTCGACCTGGCTGTACAAGGACCCGAAGAGATCTCGGTGCCAGCGGGCCGATTCCGCGCGTTGCGGGTGATCCCGACGGTCTGGAAGGTCGACGACCGGGCCGAGCGCGATACGCGCCTGCGTAAGGCGACGATCTGGGTCGCCGACGATCCCGGCCGCGCGCTGCTGCGCATCCGCGGTGAGGTCTTCATCGGCGCGGTGACGCTCGACCTCGTGAAGATCGTCCCGGCGACCGAAACTTAGCGCCGCGGCCAAAACAGCGGGGCCTCAGCGTGCAGCCCTGCGCGTATCCGATCGAACTCCGGGTACCGAATCGGGTTGCGCGAGCAGCGTCGAGAACGCCTCGGTACCATCCGGCTGTTCCTTCGACCATTCGATCACCGCCAGGCGCACGGCGCCGTTCTTGAGGAAATCGATCTGCATGAACCCGGGATTGCCGGGATTCGAGTGCGCGAAGAGCGTGCGGTTGTTGCTGCCGACGTCGGAGGCGCGCGAGCGCGATCCGAGCCCGCTGACCAGGCTGAACATCGGGCCGCGCCGCGACTCGAACACCTGCAGGCTGTGGTCGTGCCCGCCGGCGTACACCAGTGGCGCAGCATTCTGGTCGGCCGCCAGCTCCATCGAATGCATCAGCGCGTTGCGCATGTGGCGGTAGTGACCGTTGACGAGGTCTTCTGGGCTCGGCGAGGCATAGCCGCGCGCGAACACGACGAGCGAGCCGACGATCGGGATCGGAATCCACTCGATGTAGAACGGCACGTAGTGGCGCGCGACCTGAAACGGGAAGATGTGGGTGCGCGCGTCGAGAAACCCGCCGTGCGGGCCGCGGCTGTTCATCGGATGATGCGCGACGACGATCGCCCAGCGCTTCTCGCTCGCAGCCGACTCCAGCGCCGCGGTCAGAGCCTCCCGCACCTGCTGCTCGGTGGTAAAGGTGCAGCGCGTCGGGTTGTCGTCGGGTTCCGGCCTCGCATGCGGGCCGCTTTCCAGCCACCACTCCGTGTCGAGAATGATCAGCTCCCCGGATCGTCCCAGCGGCATCGTCGCCGGGCCGGGGCATCCCCCGGGAGGCAACACCGACACCTTGGTCTTGCCGTCCGAAGCAGCGCTGGTGACGTAGTCCCCGAGGGCGATGATCCGCCCCCAGCCGCCGTCCTCGAAGGGATCCCAATCGTGGTTGCCCGGAACGAAGATCCCCTGTGCGGGGCTGCCGCGCACGGCGGCGATCTGCGCACTGATCGCCCGTTCCGCCTTGCCGCGATCGTCGGAGATGTCGACGATCGGGGCCGCCACCACCTCTCCCACCTCTTCGACGACCGACTTCTCCTCCAGTGTCGGCATGCCGCGCTCGTAGGCGTTGTCGCCGAGGAATACGACGGTCGTGCGCTCCGGCAGCAGCGCGACCTGATGCGCCAGCAGCTGCAGCGTCGGCTCGCCGGCGCGGTCCGGATCACCCGCATCGCCGATCAGCAACAAGCGATGGTCGATCTGCTCATCTTCGGCGGTCGGCACCGCGTGCGCCAGCTTCGACCGATAGTACGGGCTGAAGTGCGTACAGGCGCCCGCGAGGCTGAGGCCGAGCAGCAGCAAAACGGCGCGCGCGGCGGTGCGGCCCGCGCGCGCCGCGCCAATTGGATGGCGTGCGGATTCCGCCGCGTCAGAAAACACCCAGCTCGCCCGCATCGATCCTCGTCAGCAACACACGGATGCGCTCGGCGACGGCGTCGATCTCACTCTTGGTCAGGCCGAACTGCAGAACCGTGGCGGTGAAGCGCACGCCGCGTTCGGGGTCGAGGTTGGGGCCCAACGCGACGTTGCGCAGCACGCCAGCGGAGTCGAGCTCGAGCTGACCAAGCACGCCGAGCTGGTCGAGCTGTGCGCGCGTCACTTGGCGCACGCGTTCGACCGACTGTCTCGGGAGCGCCGACACGCGGATGGTGTTGTAGTTGGTCACGAGGTAGTCAAAGACCAGGTTGCCGAACGCAATCCCGTTGTCGATCGAATAGACGCGCGCATCGCTCGGATCCTTGGCGACGAGGAAATTGCTGAGGCGCGCGTCGCGGTGGTCGACGAGGTAGTGGAGCAGATTCAGATTGGCGAAGTGGAAGGCATACGCGCGGTCTTTCGAGAAGCGCTCGCGATCGAACAGCACCTCCGGTTGCCTGACGTTGTCCAACCACGCCGTCAGCTGCCCGAAGACGCAGTGCGCGCCAGGAAAATCCAGGTTGGGCTTGGGATCTGGCTGCACGACGCGATAGCCCTCGAGCGGAACGCAGCGCGCGACGCTCGGCGGCACGATATAGTTCTCCGGATCGAGGAAGAGCGCCTGCACCGCGTAGACGCCGATCTCGCGGCGCGGCGAGTTGTTCCATCCGTCACCGCTCGCCGGCGTGACCTTCCACTTCGCGTGAATGGTCACGCCATCCGCGAAGCGGATCGTCCACTCCTTCGCACCCATCACGCCGGAGCCGGTCGCCTCGGAGGACACGATGGTGAAGTCGGCGTCGCGCAGCCGGCGCAGCAACTCCGCTTCAGGAAGCGGCAACACGGCGGCCGCCGTCCACACGGCGGCGCCACCCACGACCAGCGCGATGGCCGACGGGAAGAGCCTCAATGGCCTGCGTCGCATGTCAATCTGGTTGTTTGCGCAGGGCCCCGCCGGCCGTCGCCAACGCCGGCGTGCTCGAAGGAGAACCGACCGCGCCGCCAACCTCCGCATCGCGGGTCTCGGCTGGCGAGCGCGCCGCCGTGCTCCGCGGCTCCGTTGAGCCGGAGCCCGTCTGTTGGGCGAAGCCGCGCGCCGCGGCACGCGCGACCAGCAACCAGCCGGCAATCACCACCAGGCTGACGATGGCCAGCTGCTGGACGCCGGTGGGCAGCAGCCAGGCCGTCCAGACGAGGATCATGATCGCGCTGAGTCCCTTGCCGAAGCGCATGAGGAACATGTCGATGAACGCTTTCGCCTGGTATTTGGTCGCCTCGTCGGTCGGCGTGTAGAGCACCTCTTTGGACGCCTGGTTGAGCGAATAACTCAGGGTCGCGTCGGCGAAGAACGCCGCGGCGATGGCGCTGAACAGCGGCACCAGCAGGAAGGCGCCGCTGCCCAGCGCCAGCGCGCACGGCAGGATGAGGAGGCCGACGCGCGGTCCCCAGCGGCGCAGGATCCAGGTCGTCAACACGACCTGCACGACCGCTGAGGCAGCGATCGACGCCGTGCTGAAGCGCCCGATGAATGACGCCATCACTTGCTGATCCGGATAGCGCTGCGCCACGAAGGTGTTGAATTGGTAGTCGATGATGTTGGACACGATCTCGTACGACACGACCAGCAGCGCAATGGCGATCAGATAGCGCGAGTGCAAGGTCAGTCGCGCTCCTGCCAGGGCATCGCTCAGCGATGCTTCGGGGCGCGTTGCGGAGGCTTCTTGCGGAGCGCTGCGCCGCGCCACCACCCGCGCCGTCGCCGCTACGGCGATCAGCAGTCCGATGCAGATCAGCAGAAGGTTCGGCATACCGAGATGCTCGACAGTCCAGCCCGTGACGCCGCTGCCCACTGCCCCACCGATGATGCCGCCTGCTCCGATGAAGCCATAGTCGCGGCGCGCCTGCTCGGGCGTCGAGATGTCGTTGGCGAAGCTCCAGAACACCGCGACCATCACCGAGTTGAAGATGTCGACGTAGAAAAAGTAGACGTAGTGGGTCCAGTCGGCGGCCTTGGTCGTGAACAGCGACCAGAACAGCAGCGAGCAGGCCACGAAGACAGCCGTGCACATGTAGACGATGGATTCGCGGCGATAGCGCGCCGTGATCTTCGAGTAGAGCAGTACGACCGGCAGAATGAGCAGCGCCGTACCGAGCTTCACCCACGGCAACTGCTGGGGACCGAGCGCTGCCAGGAAGCGCGATGTGCGGATCGGCTTCTGGATCCAGAAGGCGGCGATGACGAGGAGAAAGAATAGAAAGAGGCCGACGACTCTGACGCGGTCGTACGGCGGATCGCTCGTCGGCTGGTCGGATGTGAGCGGCACCGCCAAGAAAAACAGCAATCACGGTGCCGTGGACGGTTTTCGATAAGCACGCAGGCGTTGGCATATTCGGGCGGGCAAATCTTACAAGCAATGCGTACGTCGGGAAATACGCGGGGGCTTCCAGCGGTCAGCGTGGTGCTGCCATTTCGCGATGCGAGCTGGACGCTGGAAGACGCGGTGCAGAGCCTTGCCGCCCAGTCGCTGCGCGAGTTCGAGTGTCTGCTGATCGACAACGGCTCGGTCGACGGCTCGACCACAGTGGCACACAGCTGGGCGGCGCGCGACGCGCGATTTCGCGTCGTGCGCGCCGAGGGCGGATTGATCGCCGCGCTCAACCGCGGCATCGAGCTGGCGCGGGCGCCGCTCATCGCACGCATGGACGCCGACGACCTCGCGCACCCGGCGCGCCTCGCACGCCAGCTCGAGGCTCTACGCGCCGATCCGAGCCTGTCGGTGAGCAGCTGCCTGGTGGAGTGTTTTCCGGCCGGCGCCGTTGGCGAAGGGCTGCGCCGCTATGCCGACTGGCTGAACGGCCTGTGCACACCCGCTGCCATCCATGCCGCGTTGTTCGTCGAATCGCCGATTGCCCATCCGAGCGCGATCATCGCGCGCAGCGCGCTGGATGCCGTCGGCGGGTATCGCGACGACGGCGGCCCCGAAGACTACGACCTGTGGCTCCGGCTGCTCCTGCGTGGACGCCGTGCGGCCAAGGTTCCCGAGACCCTCCTCTACTGGCGTGACTCGCCGGGTCGCCTCAGCCGCGTCGACCCGCGCTACCACCGGGGCCGCTTCTTCGCGACCAAGCTGGCGCACTTTCCCACCGCGATCGCGGCCGGCACGCCGTTGCAGATCTGCGGTGCCGGCCGCAGCGGCAGAGCATGGGGACGCGCGCTGCTGGCGCGCGGCTACACCGTGCGTCGTTTCATCGATGTCGCGAAGCAACGCTGGGGTCATGTCGTGTGCGGCGCGACTGTGCATGGGCCACACACATTCAGCCGCGGCGATGGCTTCGTGCTCGTCGCTGCCGGCGCGCGCGGGGCGCGCGAGTCGATCGAGGAGTGGCTGCGCCAACGGGGTCTCCGGCCCTGGACCGACTACCTGGCAGTCGCGTA
>Ga0066388_100003303_pt1 | contig 10386 bp, 5 predicted proteins | sample PanSoiMetaGPlot6_FD_64539 | JGI IMG/M metagenome (GOLD analysis project Ga0066388, IMG submission 64539) | Tropical forest soil microbial communities from Panama analyzed to predict greenhouse gas emissions - Panama Soil - Plot 6 (Hybrid Assembly) | ecosystem: Environmental > Terrestrial > Soil... | reverse complement strand
ACCGGCTTTGTGGTTGATGACGCGATCGTGATGATCGAGAACATTGTCCGTTACATCGAAGCGGGCGACCCGCCATTGGAAGCTGCTCTAAAAGGATCCAAGCAAATAGGGTTTACCGTGGTGTCATTGAGCGTCTCCCTCGTGGCAGTCTTCATACCGCTTCTGTTCATGACCGGGATTGTTGGCCGTCTATTTCGGGAATTCGCAATTACCCTCAGCGTGTCCATTGGTGTATCCGCTTTTGTTTCGCTGACGCTCACGCCAATGATGTGCGCCAGGCTTTTGCACCCGGAAGCGGAAGATGAACGTGAGAGCGCCAGCAAGTTTTACCGTCGGACAGAGGAATATTGGACGCGCTTTCGAAATTGGTACGAAACCGGATTGCGCTGGGTATTTGCCCATCAGCGTTTCGTTTTGATCGTCGCTATCGTCACGCTGGTTGCGACCATTCTGCTTTACGTCATCGTGCCGAAAGGCCTGCTGCCCCAGCAGGACACCGGTGTGATCATCGGCGTAACCGACGCTGCGGAGAACATTTCGTTCAAGGCGATGATGGAACGGGTACACGCGGTATCCGATATTGTCCGGAAGGACCCCGACGTGGCGAGTGTCTCTGCTTCGGTGGGCGCCGGAACAGTGAACGCAACCGTAAACACGGCGCGACTCTACGTTGTGCTCAAGCCGCACGGCCAACGCGCAAATGCGGAGAAGATCATAGAGCGTCTGCGCAACGCGACGCGGAACGTGGAGGGCGTCTCGCTGTTCATGCAGGCTGCTCAGGATCTCCAAATCGATGCCCGTGTGAGTCGCACGCAATATCAGTACGTGCTGCAGGACGCCGACGCAGCAGAGCTTGCCCAATGGACACCAAAACTCGTCCAAAAATTTGGGGAATTGCAGCAACTCAGCGACGTGGCCAGCGATCAACAGGTCAACGGCTTGCAATTGAACGTGGATGTCGACCGCGAGAAGGCGTCCCGGTTGAACGTGCTTACCCAGGCCATCGATGACACCCTTTATGATGCATTTGGGCAGCGTCAGGTGTCGATCATCTTTACGCAGCTCAACCAGTTCCGGGTGATCCTGGAAGTGGAACCGCAATTCCGCCAGTCGCCGGACGTGCTCAACAAAATTTATGTGAAATCAAGCACGGGCCAGCCTGTCCCGCTCGGCGCGTTTGCTGCCATGCATGTAAGTAATACGCCATTGTCCATTCCGCATCAGGGACAATTCCCCGCCGCAACCATTTCGTTTAACTTGCGGAGCGGCAGCTCGCTCAGCGATGCGATTCCGGCAATTCAGAAAGCCGAACGCGAAATCGGCTTACCGAACACTATCGCGACCACGTTCACCGGGGCGGCCGCGGAATTTCGTTCCTCCCTTACCAGTGAGCCGTTGTTAATTCTGGCAGCCATTGTCGTGATCTACATTGTGCTTGGCGTTCTCTACGAAAGCTACATTCATCCGATCACAATCCTTTCTACGCTTCCTTCAGCGGGAGTCGGGGCTCTCCTCGCGCTTTTGCTCTGCGGCATAGATTTCTCACTCGTTGCCCTGATCGGGATCATTTTGCTCATCGGTATCGTGAAGAAAAACGCTATCATGATGATCGATTTTACTTTGGATGCCGAACGCAAGGATGGACTCTCGCCGGAGAAATCGATTTATCAGGCTTGTTTGTTGCGCTTTCGTCCGATCATGATGACGACAGCTGCCGCGCTGCTCGGGGCGTTGCCGCTCGCTTTGGAAACTGGTACGGGCAGCGAGTTGAGGCGGCCTATGGGCATTGCCATCGTTGGCGGTTTGTTGCTGTCCCAATTTCTCACTCTGTACACCACGCCGGTTATTTATCTTTACCTCGATAGGTTCGGGCGTTGGATCAGAGAACGGCGGAGTGCAGGTGAAATTGAGCGAGGTCAGCTGCCGCTAAGGACGACGAGACCACAACTGGAACCCGAACCGCAATTTGCCGGACTAAACGGCGAAGGTGATCGCCCGCGGTTTTAGCATGAATATTTCGGAACCATTCATTCGTCGGCCGGTCGGAACATCCCTGCTTGCTGCGGGAGTACTTTTGCTTGGCGCGGTCGCCTATTACTTTTTGCCGGTCGCGCCGCTGCCAAAAGTGGATTTCCCAACCATTTCGGTGAGCGCGCAGGAACCTGGCGTCGATCCGCAGACCGCTGCCACCTCATTGGCCGCGCCGCTGGAGCGGCGCTTTGCTCAAATCGCCGGCGTTTCCGAGATCACGTCGGTCAGTTCGTTAGGCGGTTCGTCCATCACTATCCAGTTTGATCTTAGCCGCGACATCAACGGCGCCGCCCGCGACGTGCAGAGCGCCATTAACGCCGCCGCCGGTGAATTACCAACGGGCCTGCCGCAGCCTCCTTTCTACCGCAAGGTCAACCCTTCGGATGCGCCGATCATGGTGTTGGCCATGACATCGGACGCGCTTCCGCTGTCGCAAGTTTATAACCTGGCCGACCAGATTGTGGGCCAGCGCATTAGTCAGCTCGACGGTGTGAGTCAGGTGTTCATTGGTGGCGGCGCAAATTCCGCCGTGCGCGTGCAAATGAACCCGTTAGCGCTGGCCTCGATGGGTCTGAGCCTTGAAGACATTCGCACCACGCTCTCCCAGGTGAACGTCTTCTCTCCAAAGGGCGCACTCGACGGAGCTCAGCAGCGTTACGTCATCGCCAGCAACGATCAATTGCTGCAGGCCAAGCAGTATCAGCCGATCATCGTCGCCCAGCATAACGGTGCGGCCGTACCTTTGCGCGACGTCGGCACCGCGATCGATGCACAATTAAACCGCGATCAAGCAGGTCTCTTTAACAATAAGCGGGCGGTATTGCTGGTTATTTCCAAGCAGCCGGATGCAAACGTCGTGCGCACGACTGACCAGATCCACGCGATTCTCCCGCAGTTGCGCACCTGGATTCCTCCCAGCGTACATCTGGATGTGATGAGCGATCGCACAACCACGATTCGAGCATCTGTGCGCGACGTCCAGATCACACTTGTCTTCACCATGGCGCTCGTCGTGCTAGTCATGTTTCTCTTTCTCCGGCGCTTCTGGCCCACGTTCATCTCCGGAATCACCATGCCGCTGGCGCTGGCCGGCACTTTCGGCGTCATGTGGCTTTGCGGCTACAGTCTCGACAATTTGTCACTCATGGCTCTGACAGTCTCGACCGGATTCGTTGTCGACGATGCGATCGTGGTCATCGAAAACATTGTGCGATTCATTGAGAAAGGCGAGTCGCCCTTACAAGCGGCACTCAAGGGCGCGCGGCAAATCGGATTTACTGTCATTTCCATCAGCATCTCGCTAATAGCCGTCTTCATTCCACTTCTTTTCATGGGTGGGCTGATTGGGCGTTTGTTTCACGAGTTCGCAGTCACGTTGACCGTCGCCATTCTAGTTTCCATGGTGGTTTCGTTAACACTCACACCAATGCTCTGCGGCCAATTCCTGAAACCTGAAGATCAGAGTCGACGGCGGGGATTGATCGATCGACTAAGCGAACGCGGGTTCGATGCCATGCGCGATTTTTATGAGCGGACGTTGAAGTGGGTGCTCCAGCACGAGTACACGATGCTGGCGGCAACAGCCGCCGTCATCGTCGCGACCGTCTACCTTTATTTCATCGTTCCGAAGGGATTCTTTCCCCAACAGGACACGGGCCAGATGATGGCCACTACTGAGGCGGCGCAGGACATTTCATTCGAAGCGATGAAGGAAAAACAAGAACAGGTCGTGAAAATTGTAATGGCCGATCCGGCCGTGCAAGCCGTCGGTTCTTTTTTTGGCGGCGGTTCAGGCTCGGCCATGAATAACGCCCGAATGTTCATAAGCTTGAAGCCTAAGGGCTGGCGTAAGGGCGAACGCCAGGATGACCCCCTAGCAATCATGGCCAGACTTCGACAAAAGTTCGCCAAAATTCCGGGCGTTCAACTCTTCATCGTTCCTGGGCAGGACATTCGCGTCGGTGGCCGCTCGTCCAAGGCGACATATCAATATGCCTTGACCGATCAGAATATTGACGAGCTGAACTCCTGGGCCCCCAAGCTTGTGAACAAGCTAAAGGAGTATCCGCAAATCAAAGATGCGACGAGTGATCAGCAATTTCGGGGACTGCAGGAAACGGTCGTCGTTGATCGCGACGCTGCAGCCCGTCTGGGGATCCAGCCCCAGGCTGTTGATAGCACGCTCTACAGTGCATTTGGCCAACGACAGATCTCAATCATTTACACTCAGCAGAACGAATATCACGTTGTGCTTGAAGTCGATCCACGATTTCAGCTCGATCCCACTTCCCTCGACAAGATTTACGTGAAGTCTTCATCCGGAACTCAGGTGCCACTCAGCACCCTCGCGCACTTTCAATTGGATAACACCCCACTTTCCGTCAACCACCAGGGGCAGTTTCCATGTGTGACGATCTCTTTCAATCTGGCCCAAGGAGTTTCCCTCGGCGAAGCCACCCTTCTTGTGGAAAAAGCCAAGCGCGATCTCGGCATGCCGGCAACCATTCGTGGCAATTTCGCCGGGACGGCCCAGGTCTTTCAAGCGTCGCTCAGCACTGAACCGTTGCTCATCCTGACGGCGGTCATCGCGGTTTACATCGTGCTCGGCATGCTTTACGAGAGTCTGATTCATCCAATTACAATTCTTTCCACTCTGCCTAGCGCTGGACTCGGCGCCCTGCTGGCAATGGAGTTCATGAACTTTCTCTATCAGACCTTCAAAATCGGGGCAGCGGATACCGGTGAATTGTCGATCGTGTCGATCATTGGAATCATCCTTCTCATTGGCATCGTGAAGAAGAACGCGATCATGATGGTCGATTTTGCGCTCGACACCGAACGAAACGAGGGACTCACACCCGAACAATCGATTTATCAGGCGTGCCTTGTTCGATTCCGTCCAATCATGATGACGACGTTCGCCGCGATGTTTGGCGCGTTGCCGCTTGCAATCGGGATGGGTATCGGGAGCGAACTGCGCAAGCCGCTGGGCGTTGCAATTGTAGGAGGTCTCATCGTCTCTCAGATGCTCACGCTTTACACAACTCCGGTGATCTATCTTGCACTCGATCAACTGCGGCACCGAAGGAAGAAGCGATCTGTAGGCGCTGTCGATCTTCGCCCGATCGGCTGGCCGCAAATTTCCCGGTCTTCTGCCTAACGAATTGGCCGCTCTCTCGACCCGTAGCGATATCGAACGATAGGCGGAGTCGTCCCGAAAATGGAACGACCGCTTCCCAGCCTCGGAACGTCGGCATCAAATGGTTTGGATGCACTGGTCTCGTACCATGTTCGTGATGAGTGGATTACGTTGTAGCGTGTTTTGTGGCACGCCGCTTGCGCTACGGAATTGCATGAACCACGAAACACTTATGAACAAACAATTCGAATCTACGTATGCTCTGTTGGTCCGCTCGGAAGAGAAGGGGCGCGGAGTTCTTGAAGCAGTTCTTTATGTCGCTTTCATCTTGAGCGCCGCCCTGTTGATCTTGGAATTTGCACTGAGCTCTGTCAGCATACCCGGGGCCAGGCCCGAGCATCCGGTGGTAAGCGAAGCGGCAGGCGCTCACGCGACTCCACAAATTTAGTCGCAACGGAAACCTAAACTCTGCAACTGGAGTTGCAATTTCCTTCGCGAGCATTTACCCGCTTGCTTGCGGAGCGGCCAGCGCGCTCCGCTACTCGAGTCTGTTCATTCATGGCGTGGCGCACGGAATGTCAGTCGCCTTAGGTTCATGCGATTGACATCCTGCCGGAAACGCGGTTGAGAGTTAACTGGTGACAAGAAATCTCAATCGCGGATGGAATAGCCGCAGCGCCGTCAGGAAATGAGTCGAATTCTCATTGCTGACGATCAGCGCGACGTGCTGGAAGCATTGCGCATATTGCTTAAGGGCGAAGGGTATCAGACAGAAGCGGTCACGTCCTTAGCCGGCATCTTCAACTCGTTGGAAAAGAAGGAGTATGCGGTGTTGCTAATGGATCTGAATTACACGCGCGATACGACCTCCGGTCAGGAAGGTTTAACAGCGATTCCAAAAATCCGGCAAATCGACGACACCCTGCCAATAGTCGTGATGACCGCGTGGGCGACGGTTGAGTTGGCCGTAGACGCAATGAAACGTGGCGCGCGCGATTTTGTGACGAAGCCCTGGGACAACCAACGATTACTCGCAATCGTGAGGACGCAGCTTGAACTGGCTTCGGCGCTCCGTCGCGAACGAAAGCTTGAAGCGGAAAATGAGCTTTTGCGCGGAACCATACCGAGTTTGATCGCAGAGTCCCCTGCGATGCGGCCCGTTATCGAGATGATTTCACGCGTTGCGCCTTCCGATGCCAACATTCTAATCACCGGGGAAAACGGCACTGGGAAAAGCCTGATCGCGCGAGCGATCCATGCCCTTTCGCCGCGAGCGTCGCATGCGATGATCACCGTAAATATGGGTGGGCTATCCGAGACCCTGTTCGAAAGCGAACTATTCGGCCACGTCAAAGGCGCCTTTACCGATGCAAAGACAGATCGAGCGGGGCGATTCGAGCTTGCGGACGAGAGCACGCTTTTCATGGACGAAATCGCAAACATCCCTCTTGCTCAACAGGCGAAGCTATTGCGAGTGATCGAAACGGGAGATTTCGAACGAGTCGGCTCATCCAAAACTTTGCATGCGAATGTGCGCATCATCTCCGCGACAAATTCAAATCTTGAGTCCGAAGTGGCAGCGGCTCGTTTCAGGCAGGACCTTTTGTTTCGCCTGAATACGATTCAGATTACGTTGCCACCTTTAAGGGAGCGGCGGGATGACATCATGCCGCTGGCCAATAGTTTTCTCGCTCAACACGCAGAGCATTATCGGAAACGGGTCGCCGGTTTCGACGAGACCGCGCGAGAATTGCTGTTACAACATCGCTTCCCGGGAAATGTCCGGGAGCTCGATCATATTGTGGAACGCGCAGTACTTATGACGCAAGATCGACAAATCTGCGCAAGCGATCTGGGCCTGACGCATGCCGGTGGCGACTCGCGCAATCTCGAGGAAATGAGCCTCGAAGACGTGGAGGCATTCCTAATCAAGAAAGCGCTGGCCCGAAACGATGGCAACGCGCGTAAAGCGGCGGAGGCACTCGGGCTGAGCAGAAGTGCGTTCTACCGTCGCCTGCAGCAATATGGTCTCTAAGAGTTGCGGCTTGCCCGTCTCGGCGGGTGAATCGTAGTTTTTGATGGCCCGCAAACCCAAAGATCGGCATCGGTTTTCCTACGAAGGGAGAATTACCTGGCTCACACTTGGAGCGGTCGTGCCTGCAATTGTTGTCGCGCTTGCTCTACTTTGGTTTGGCAATTACAGCGCCAAAACGCAGTGGACGCTAACGATTCTCATCGTTGGCTTCTTCCTTGCGTTTATCTCCAGCGCGCGCGAACACACGATTCGGCCTTTGCAAACCATGTCTAATTTGCTCGCGGCATTGCGCGAAGGCGACTACTCGATTCGGGCCAGAGGCGCCCGGGGGGACAATGCGTTGGGCGAAGTACTTCTGGAAATTAATTCGCTCGGCGAAACGTTGCGTCTGCAACGTCTGGGCGCCTTTGAAGCGACTGCGCTCTTGCGCACGATCATGAGCGAAATCGACGTTGCAGTTTTCACCTTTGATCCCGGCCGCCGTTTGCGACTGGTTAATCGCGCCGGAGAAACTTTGCTGGGTCAGCCCATGGACAAATTGCTTGGCAAAACGGCAAACGAACTTGCTCTCGACAGATGCCTTGAGGCCAACGAAGACGAACCGCTTACGTTGAATTTTGCTGGGGGCTCGGGTCGTTGGGGTGTGCGGAGGAGCTCGTTTCGTGAAGAGGGTTTACCGCACGAGCTACTCGTTTTAACCGATCTTAGTCGAACGCTGCGCGAAGAAGAGCGTCGCGCCTGGCAACGAATCGTGCGTGTGCTCGGTCATGAGATGAACAATTCGCTGGCTCCTATCAAATCGCTTGCGGCCAGCCTGGAATCGCTTATGCGGCGCGATCCTCTCCCGCCGGATTGGAAAGATGACGCAAGTGCCGGGTTGAACTCCATCGCCTCTCGGGCCGATTCGCTCAGTCGTTTTCTGCAAGCTTACACGCGGCTAACCAAGCTTCCGCCGCCTCAAAAACAGGATGTCGACCTGGGCGGGCTGGTTCAACGTGTCGTGGACTTAGAACCAAGGCTCAAGGTAACATCCATACCGGGTCCGAAAACAGTCATTCGTGCCGACGGAGCACAGGTTGAACAAGTATTGATCAATCTTGTGCACAACGCTGTTGATGCGGCGCTTGAAACGGACGGCAAAGTTTTAATTGGGTGGCGCGAAAAAGAAGATGCTGTCGAGATATTCGTTCAAGACGAAGGCCCCGGGATCATGAATCCCGGGAACCTTTTCGTGCCGTTTTTCACGACAAAGCCCGAAGGGTCTGGAATCGGTCTGCCGCTGAGTCGTCAAATTGCCGAGGCTCATGGCGGATCGTTGGTGTTAACAAACCGGGTAAACGGCAAAGGCGCCGAGGCTTTGCTGCGCCTGCCGCTCTAATTCTTTTGGGTGTGAACCGTCCCAAGATTGGGACGGGACTGTCCCAGAACGGGACTCCCTACGGACAGACCTTGCTCGATTGATAAATCTAAGTATTTCTACCGGTGCACCTTGCACGGTCGTTCGGTTAGTTGGCACAGACATTGCAGTAAGCTGTTGCCGATCAAACCGAAAGGACGTATGAAGCCGATCTCAATAATTGTTGGCAAGAACAACAAGTCCCCATTGATTGACTGCAATTATCGCCCAATGACCCTGGACGGGTTTCGGGGCCGATGCGTCACAACCCGGACGCCACGTTTTTGGAATATCAGTGCTCAGTATTTTCAAAACGAAGCGCGATACGATTTTCTCGCAGAAGCAATTTGTTTTGCAATCGTCGTCATCACCGCAGCCGTGCCGTTGGTAAGCGCGGCAAATGCAGTGGTCGAACTTTGTCGCTCATTTGCTCAGCTTTGATTCAACTATGGTTCCTCAGCGAAAATCAAAAGAAGAAACGATTGTGCGTCCGGCCGGATTCGCGTCGAATCTTTCCTCTATGGACGTACCACGCGTAGGTATAGCGGCGAAGAAGCGCAAGCGCCGCATCATCATAATCGCCGCCTGTGCGCTTGGCTTAATTCTGGCGACTCTAGCCATCTCGCGCTTGAAGCCGGCCGTCCCGAGCATCGACCGCTCAACCGTCTGGATCGATACTGTTAAACGCGGCCCGATGACGCGACAAGTACGCGGACTGGGCACACTCGTACCGGAGGACATTCGCTGGATCCCCGCGAACACTGAAGGGCGGGTAGAAAAAATAAATATCTGGCCCGGCACACCTGTGGATTCCGAATCGGTGATTTTGGAATTAAGCAGCCCTGAGTTAGAGCAAACCGCTCATGACGCGGAATCAAAAGCGACCGCAGCGGAGGCAGATCTAACAAGCATTCGCGCGACGTTGCAACGCGAACTACTCGATCAGGAGTCAAAAACAACCGCCGCGCACGCCGCATTCGAGCAGGCAAAGATGCAGCGTCAAACGAACGATCAGTTGGCAAAGAATGGTTTGATCGCCGAGCTCGACTACAAGAAGTCGAAGATTACGGAAGAGGAATGCCAGAAGAGCGATGAGATCGAGCAAAAACGCCTGGTATTTGCGCGCGATTCGATCGACCCGCAGCTGGCGTCGAGACAAGCCGCAGTCGATCAAGCCAAACAACTGGCAAAATTGAGACTCGACCAGGTTGAAGCGTTGCACGTCAAAGCCGGAATGTCCGGCGTGTTGCAGCAATTGCCGGTGCAAATCGGCCAGCGACTCAAGATAGGAGACAATCTCGCACGCGTGGCTGATCCAACAAAATTAAAGGCGCAAGTGAAGATCGCTGAGACGCAGGCGAAAGACATACAGATTAATCAAAAAGCTGTGATTGATACCCGCAACGGGACCGTCAATGGCCACGTCACGCGCGTTGATCCCGCAGTAGAGCAGGGGACAGTTACTGTCGATGTTGCGTTTGATGAGCCCTTGCCGAAAGGCGCACGCCCCGACCTTAGCGTGGACGGAACAATCGAGCTCGAGCGTCTCGACAACGTCGTCTATGTCGGTCGCCCGGCCTTCGGGCAGGAGAACAACACCGTGGGAATGTTTAAGCTCATCAATGGCAACGGGGAAGCAGCGCGCACACCGGTCAAACTTGGTAAAAGCTCGGTCAACACGATTGAAATTCTAAGCGGCCTCCAACCGGGAGATCAGGTGATTCTTTCCGATACCAGCGCATGGGATGGGCACGAACGCATTCGACTCAACTAATCAGTAATCAG
>Ga0066388_100003301_pt1 | contig 10387 bp, 6 predicted proteins | sample PanSoiMetaGPlot6_FD_64539 | JGI IMG/M metagenome (GOLD analysis project Ga0066388, IMG submission 64539) | Tropical forest soil microbial communities from Panama analyzed to predict greenhouse gas emissions - Panama Soil - Plot 6 (Hybrid Assembly) | ecosystem: Environmental > Terrestrial > Soil... | reverse complement strand
GCGCCCGACATCGACGTCGACTTCGAGCACGAGCGGCGCGAAGAGGTGCTGCAGTACGTCTATCGCAAGTACGGGCGCGAGCGCGCAGCGCTGGCCGCTACCGTCATCATGTACCGCCCGCGCAGCGCGCTGCGCGATCTCGGCAAGGCCTTCGGCCTGACACCCGAGGAGAGCGGCCGTCTCGCGAAGGTCATGCAGTGGTGGGACGGCAGCGCCACCATTCCCGAGCGGGTGCGTGAGGCCGGCTTCGATGCCGGCAGTCCCTGGCTGCGGCGGCTGCTGCCGCTCGCCTGCGAGTTGACGGTATTTCCCGGCTTTCCCCGGCATCTGTCGCAGCATGTGGGCGGCTTCGTGATCGCGCAGGGCCTGCTGGAAGAGATGGTGCCCATCGAGAACGCCGCCATGCCCGAGCGTACCGTGGTGCAGTGGGACAAGGACGATCTGAACGATCTCGGTCTGTTGAAGGTGGATCTGCTGGCCCTCGGGATGTTGACCGCGCTGAAGCGGGCCTTTGCGCTCATGAACGGCTATCGCGGCACGCACTACTCCCTCGGTGAGTTGCCGGCCGAGGATCCCAAGGTCTACGACATGATGTGCCGCGCCGACACCATCGGCGTCTTTCAGATCGAGTCGCGTGCACAGATGGCGATGCTGCCCCGCCTCAAGCCGCGTTGTTACTACGACCTGGTGATCGAGGTCGCGATCGTGCGCCCCGGGCCCATCCAGGGCGACATGGTGCATCCCTATCTGCGCCGCCGCAGCGGCGCGGAGCCGGTGGACTATCCCGGTGAAGAGGTGCGCGCGGTGCTGCACCGTACGCTCGGCGTACCGCTCTTCCAGGAGCAGGTGATGCAGATCGCGATCGTCGCCGCCGGCTTCTCACCGGGGGAGGCGGATGCCCTGCGTCGCGCGATGGGTGCCTGGAAAAGAACCGGTGGACTCGATCCCTTTCGCGAGCGGCTGCTCGAGGGCATGCATGCCAGGGGCTATTCGCAGGACTTCGCTCAGCGCATCTACCAGCAGATGCTCGGCTTCGGCGAGTACGGCTTCCCGGAATCTCACAGTCTCAGCTTCGCGCTGCTCGTTTACGACTCCGCCTGGCTGAAGTGCCACGAGCCTGCCGCCTTCACCTGTGCGCTGCTCAACAGCCAGCCCATGGGCTTTTATGCCCCGGCACAGCTGGTACGCGATGCGCGCGCGCACGGTGTCGAGGTGCGACCGGTGGATGCCTGCATGAGTCACTGGGATTCGACTCTCGAGCGGCGGGAGGATGGCGAGCCGGCATTGCGCCTCGGCCTGCGCCTGGTCAAGTCGCTCTCGCAGGCGGGGGCGGAGCGCCTGGTGGCGGCGCGCAACACCTGTGCCTTCAGGAGTATCGAGGATCTCGGCGTCCGTGCCGGGCTCGACCGCGGCGATCTCGAGGCGCTCGCGGCAGCCGGTACGCTCGCAACCCTGAGCGGCAACCGCCATCTCGCCTTCTGGGAGGTGGCGGGCACCGAACGGCCGTTACCGCTCGCGCCGGCGGCCACACATCCGGCGAGCGTGACAGAAGGACGGCCGTTACTCAGCGCACCGACCGAGGGCCAGGCGATCGCGGCGGATTACGCGTCCCTCGGGCTCACCCTCGGCAGACATCCGCTGGCACTGTTGCGCAACAGGCTGAGCGCCGCGGCGCTCAGCCCCGCAGCCGAGCTGATTGCGGCAGGTAACGGCGCGCACGTGCGCACTGCCGGTATCGTGATCATGCGCCAGCGGCCTTCGACCGCGAGCGGCGTCACTTTCATCACCCTGGAAGATGAGAGCGGGCAGGTGAATGTCATCGTCTGGGAAAGCGTTGGCCGGGAGCAGCGCCGCGCCATGATCGAGTCACGACTACTCGAGGTGCACGGTGAACTGCAGCACCAGGAGGGCGTCACGCACCTGATCGCTCACCGGCTCATCGACCGCTCACGGCTGCTCGGTGAGCTCATGACGCGCTCGCGGGACTTTCACTGAACGCCGCTAGCGGGGCTTGCGGTCCTTGCGCGGGCTGTCGCCGCCCTCATCGCCGATGTCGTAGTCCTCGAAGTCACTGGTGAGCTCGGCGGTGTGCTTTTCCTCGAGCAGCCGCTCGAGACGCCGCCACGCGGGATCCCCGGCCTTCTGGCCGCGGCGCTTGGCGAGGTCGAGGTCCTTGATGACCTGGTCGAGATCGACGTCCCCGTCCTCGATGACAGGCTCGTCGGCCTCTTCGTCCTCAAATTCGTCTGATTCCGGCTTCTCGCTCATGCGGGACGGCAGTCTGCAGGAATTGGACGGCGCGAACTTAAATCAGCCACGGCGGGACTGCAATGTCGCCGATGCGGTTTGTGAAGTGCGCCTCTTTTGGCACTGCCCCGGAGGACGCCACTCAGTGGATCAACTGGTTGATCTCGAAGATCGGCAGCAGCATCGCGAACACGATCCCCATGACGAATAGCCCCATGCAGACGATGAGCACCGGCCCGAGCAAGCCCACGAGTGCCCCCAGAAGCCCGTCGAGCTCGCGTTCCTGGCTGATGGCGGCGCGCTCGAGCATGTTCTCGAGCTGGCCGCTCGACTCGCCACTCGAGATCAGGTGGATGGTCATGGGTGGAAACAGCCGGCTCGCCGCCAGGGAGCGGCCAATGGGCGCGCCCTCGCGCACCCGGGCGGCGGCTTCGGTCACCGCATCGCGCATCGGAAGATTGGTGACCACCTCGCCCGCGATGCGCAGCGCCTCGAGCACCGGCACCGCGCTCGCCGACAGGATGCTGAAAGTGCGCGTGAAGCGCGCGGTATTGAAACCGCGCGCAAGCTTGCCGATCAGCGGGAGGCGCAGCTGCAAGCCGTGAAAGCGCCGCCGTGCCGCGGGATTGCGCAACCAGCGGCGGAACAGCATCACCGCGAGCACCAGCGCGATCAGCAGATAGATTCCGTAGGCGCGCAGGAAGCTGCTGGTCGCGATCAATACTTGGGTCGCCAGGGGTAGCTTCGCCTTGCTCGATTCGAATACCGACACGACCTGCGGCACCACATAGACGAGCAGCGCGGAGACGATGAAGAAGCACAGCACCGTGAGCACAATCGGATACAGCATCGCCGCAACGACCTTCTGGCGCAGCACATCCCGTCCTTCGGTGTAATCGGCGAGCCGCTCGAGCACGTTGTCGAGGTGCCCAGCCTGCTCGCCGGCGGCGACGGTCGCCCGATAGATCTCGGGAAAGACGCGGGGAAACTCGGCGAAGCCATCGGCGAGGGTGTGACCTTCCATGACGCGGGCGCGCACCCCGAGAATGATGCTCTGCACGCGCGGCTTTTCGGTCTGCTGCGAGACTGCGAGCAGCGACTCCTCGAGCGGTAGTCCCGCGCGCACCAGGGTGGCAAGCTGCCGGGTGAACAGCGCCAGGTCCGTCGCCGACACCCGCCGTACGAAACTGAACGAGCGCTGGCGCTTCGCTTCCTTCTGCGCGACTTCGGCGACCGTTACCGGCAGCAGCTGCTGTTCGCGCAGCAGCTGGCGGATGTGCCGCGGCGTGTCACCTTCGAGGATCCCCTTGCGCTCCTTGCCGGAGGGATCGAGGGCGGTGTATTCGAATGCGCCCATGTTTTAGATTGGCTGAAAGTCGCCTGCGGCGCTTTCAGCAGAGCGAGGCACGAGTCCTAACTGGCGCCGGGGCGAAAGGCGTGACTTTCGCCCCTCCGCTGCAAGTCGCAGGCGCAAGTCAGCCAATCTCCTCAGTCCTCGCGGGTTACGCGCAGCACTTCCTCGATGGTGGTCTCACCACGCAGCACGCGCGCGCGGCCATCGTCACGGATCGAGGGGGTGCTGAGCCGTGCATGCCGTTCGATCTCCTGCTCCGATACCCCATCGTGAATCATGGTGCGCATGGTGTCATCGACGATGATGAGCTCGTAAATGCCGGAGCGGCCGCGGTAGCCGCCGGTGGTGTCGCGCCCGGGGCGGTAGAGCGTCGGCGAGGGCTCATCGGGGCGCAGATTGAGCAGCCGCCGCTCGTATTCGCCCGCCTGGAACGGCTGCTTGGTCTCGGGATTGAGCACGCGCACGAGGCGCTGCGCGAGCACACCGATGAGGCTCGAGGAGAGCAGGAAGGGCTCGATTCCCATGTCGCGCAGGCGCGTGATGGCGCCGGCCGCGGTGTTGGTGTGCAGGGTCGAGAGCACCAGGTGGCCGGTGAGACTCGCCTGCACGGCGATCTGTGCCGTCTCGAGATCGCGGATCTCGCCGATCAGCACCACGTCCGGATCCTGACGCAGGATGGCGCGCAGCCCGCGCGCGAAGGTCATCTCGACCTTGGTGTTGACCTGCGTCTGGCCGATCCCATCGATGTAGTACTCGATCGGATCTTCCACCGTCATGATGTTCTGCGTGTTGTCATTCAGCCGCTCGAGCGCGGCGTACAGCGTCGTGGTCTTGCCGGAACCGGTCGGGCCGGTGACGAGAATGATGCCGTGCGGCTTGTGGATCAGCTCATCCATCGTCGCCTGAGTGCGCGGATCCATACCGAGGGAGTTCAGGTCGAGTCTGCCGGCCTGCTTATCGAGGATACGCAGCACCACCCGCTCGCCATGCCCCGAGGGTATGGTCGAGACACGGACATCGACCGCACGGCCTGCGATCTTCAGGCTGATGCGGCCATCCTGCGGCAGGCGCTTCTCGGCGATATCGAGGCGCGACATTACCTTGACGCGCGAGACCACCAACGGCGCCACCGCGCGGCGTGACTGCAGCACTTCGCGCAGCACCCCATCGACCCGGAAGCGGATCACCAGACGGTTCTCGAAAGGCTCGATGTGGATGTCCGAGGCGTTCTCCTTGACCGCCTGGGTGAGCACTGCGTTGATGAGGCGGATGATGGGAGCATCGTCCTCGCTGTCGAGCAGGTCGGCCTGCTCCGGCAGATCCTGCGCAAGGTGGGCGAGATCGGTGGTCTCATCGAGACCCTCGACCGCCTGCATGGCATCCGAGCCCGCCTCGTACGCCTGGCGCAGCAGCTGATCGAACTGGGCTTCCGGCACGCGCTCGAGCCGCAGCGGGCAGCGCAGGTAGCGGCGCACCTCGGCGAGGGCGTGGGGCGAAGCCGTATCCCGGTAGATGCACTCGGCTACCCCGTCGGCGAAGCGATGTACCAGCACGCCGTGGCGCTTCGCGAAGGCGAACGACAGACGCCTGCCCGGGGTGTTGTCGGTGGCTACCGCCGCGTGGGCCGCATCGTTCATGGCTTGCCTTGCGGTGGCGGGGTGGTGTCGGCGGGCGGCGGCGCGCTGCCCGCGGGCGCCGCGAGGCTGTCCGGGGCCGGGGTGCCGGGCATGACCGTGCCAGGCGGCATCGTCAGGACGCCAGGCTGTGGCGCAGCGGGCTTCGAGCCTGGCTGCTGCGTGGCACCGGGCGCATTCGCCGAGGGCTCGCCGGTGGCGCTGTCGGTACCCGGTGGTGGTGGCGGCGGCAGCGGCGGGAGCTTCCCGGGCGGCACGCCCGGCAGCAACGGCGGTATTTCGCTCGGGGGTGTATGGAAGATCGGCTTCTGCTGATCCTGCATGTAGTTGTACTTGAGCTCGGTCTCGTAGGCCGCCTGGTTCGCATCGCGCATGATCTTCGGACGGATGAAGATCATCAGGTTGGTCTTGCTGGAGGTCTGGTTGCGCGTCTTGAACAGCAGCCCGAGGAGCGGAATGTTGCCGAGGTACGGCACGCGGCTCTCGCCCTTGGAGGTATCGTCCTCGATGAGTCCGCCGAGCACCACGATGCCGCCGTCCTCGATCAATACCGTGGTGCTCACGGTGCGCTTGTTGGTCACGAGGTCCACGGCGCCGGCGGGCTTCTGGCCGAGGCTCGAGCTCTCGATCGAGATCTTGAGCATGACCTGGCTGCCCTCGGCCGAGATGGTCGGGGTGATCTTGAGTATCGTGCCGACCTCTTCGCGCTGAATCGTCTGGAAGGGATTCACCGCGCCGCCAACCACCGCCGTGTTGTTGGCGGTGTACTGACCGGTGATGAACGGCACCTCCTGTGCCACCTTGAGCTCCGCTTCCTGGTTATCCATGGTCATCGCCGAGGGCGTGGCGATGATGTTGTTGTTGGTGTCGGTGCGGATCGCGCGCACCATGGCGGCAAAGTTGAGCCCGCTGGCGGCGATTCGCCCGACACCGAGGGTCGTTCCCTGCAGCAGCGTGGTGCTGACGTTCGCCGGGTTCTGTATCGCGCCGGCGAGGTCGACGATACTGGTGCCGCCTACCGGGCTCACGAACGAGCCGGCCGGCACGTTGGTACCGCTGTTGGAGTAGACCGCCCAGTTGACGCCGAGCTCCGCATCCTTGTTGTAGTCGATGTCGGCGATGATCGCTTCCACCAGCACCTGCGGCCGGCGGATGTCGAGCTTGTCGATGATCGCCATGATGGCGCGCATCAGCTTCGCCGGCGCGGTGACGATGAGCGCGTTGTTGGTTGGATCGGCCCACACCATCGCGCTGCGCTCGGCCGACTGCGCGGCGCTCTGCGCGCCGCCCGGCGCACCGGGCCCGGCAGCTGCAGCCGCAATCCCGGTCATCTGCTCCTTGAGTTTCGGCGCGAGCTTCTCGGCATTGGCGTAGTGCAGATAGCGCACCCGGGTATCGCCGCCCGCTTCGAGCGGTGTGTCGAGGTGCGCAATCAGCGCGCGCAGCCGCAGCCGCTGGGCCTGCTCGCCACCGATCAGTACGCTGTTGGAACGCTCATCCGCCACGACCTTCACCGCGGTGCCTTCCGCGGCGGCCGCGCCCTGGTAGAGGGAGTTCACGACCCGCACGATCTCCGCCGCGCTCGCGTTCTGCAGCGGGACGATCTCCACATCCTGGTTACCCACCTGATCGATGCGCCGGATGATGCGCATCATGCGATTCACGTTGCTCGCGCGGTCGGTGATGATGAGGATGTTGGAGGCGGGATACGCGACCAGGTGGCCGTACTGCGGAATCATCGGCCGCAGGATCGGCACCAGCGCCGGAGCGTTGACATTACGGACGTCGATCACCTGGGTGACGATCTCATCGGAGGTCGCGCTCACCCGGTCGGGAAGATCGACCGCCGGCAGGGTGCGCGCGTTGGTATCGGGCAGGATCTTGACGACGTTCCCGGACGGGACGGCGATGAAGCCGTACACCTGCAGGATGGAGAGGAACGCCTCGTAGAACGCTTCCGGCGTCATCGCCGTCGAGGAGAGCATCGTCACCTGCGCGCGCACCCGCGGGTCGATGATGAAGTTCTTGCCGGTCGCGGCGCTTACCGCTTCGGCGATCTGCGTGATGTCGGCATCCTTGAAATTGGGGGTGATGCGTTGCGCCTGCTGCGCCGAGACGAGCGAGGCGCTCAGCACGATGGCGAGCGCGCACACAGCCAATGAACGAAAGCCTGTCACTGAACGCCTTCCCCCCGTGAGCGGCCGTTACTGGCCGCGACCCTCACCGGCCAGCTCCGCGGGCACTCCGGGAGCAGGCGCGAACGGTGCACCGGCGCTCCCGCTTGGGCTCGGGGCCGGGGCAGCGCCGGTGGAGTCCTGCGCCGCCAGGCTGTCGGCCTCCTGGGCGACCTGCGCAATGTTCAATACCAGATCCTGCTGCTGGCCGTTACGAATCACCGTGACGTGCGCCTCACTCGAGCTACTGAGGGTGTGCAGAATCTGCTCGGCGCGGTCGCGGTCATCGAGGGGGGTCCCGTTGATGGCGGTCACCTGATCCCCGGGCCGCAGTCCTAGACGCATGAAGGCCATGCGGTCGCGGCCCGGGTAGACGCGGAAGCCATTCATACGGCCGTGATCCATGACCGGCTGCGGCCGCATGACATCCGCCAGGAGTCCGGGCTGCTCACTGATCATGCGCCGCATGCGCTCGATGGAGTTCGTCTCGCCCTGCAGCACCGCGGAGGAGGGCGGCGGGGCATTGCCGGCGTTCAGCTGCCGTGGCAGGGCGAGCGACTCCAGCTGCCCGTCACGGTCGATTACCACGCGATCACTGTAGACGGAATGCAGTTTCGGGCCGCCTGGCACGGTGTCTCCGACCGCGTACACCTTGGCAGTCTGTGCGGTCTGTCCAAGGATCGCCAGGCCGTTTTGAGGATCATTGCCGGCAATGGTTCCGGTTAGCACGAGCGGAATGGAGGTCGGCGGCGCGCCCCGCCCAGCCTGCGCCGTGACGGGCGCCGCGCCGAACAGGTGCGCGTTGGCGATCACGCCCGGATCGAGCGCACGGCCCGGTGCCGCCGCGCGCGCCGCGGGTGCCGTCGTTCCCCGGCGGCCGGCGCCGGCGAGATCGGTGACGATGAAGGCCGCCTGCACGCCGAGGCCGAGCGCGAGCGCCCAGGTCGCGAGACGCGGGCCTTCCTTGAGCAGCAGTGCGCGCCAGCGCTCCTGCGCGGGGAAGCTTTCGAGCCAGGAAGCGGCGTTCATAGACTTAAGCGCAAGCGATCGATCATGGCCCTTCGTACCCGAAAAGAGCGCGGGGCGGGCCACAGCCCGCGCAATCATACGCAGGCCGCGCTTGTGCTCTCAAGCAATTGTTTCTGCAGGAGTAACTGCGCCACATTCTGGCAGGCTTGTGTTGCCGTTTCGCGACCCCTATAAAGACATCCATGCCCGATCTGCATCCGGCCCGCCCTGACAGCGGCGTCCTCGTCGAAGAGGCGAAACCGGAGGTCAAACAACCGCCTCTCTATCGGGTAGTACTGCTCAATGATGACTACACCCCCATGGAGTTTGTGGTCGATGTGCTGGAAAAGTTCTTTACGATGAACCGTCCGACCGCCACACGCATCATGCTCGAGGTCCATACCAAGGGTAAGGGGGTGTGCGGGGTCTTCACATACGAGATCGCAGAAACTAAGGTGGCGCAGGTGACGACCTACGCGCGCGACCACCAGCATCCGCTGATGTGCACGCTCGAGGAAGCGTGACGCCTGCTGCAGCCGGAGAAACGGGAACTAACGACTCGCGCCGAATGCCCAATTTGAAAGGTCCGCTGAAGTGTTATCCAACGAGCTCGAATACTGCCTCAACGACGCGTTCCACCAGGCGCGCGAGGCACGCCACGAGTACCTGACGGTCGAGCATCTGCTGCTCGCGATCCTCGACACCCCCAAAGTGCGCGAGGTGCTGCGGGCCTGCGGCGCCGATCTCGCGAAGTTGAAGCAGGAGCTGCGCGAGCACATCGAGCAGTCGACACCGCGCCTCGAGGAGGGTGAGGAACGCGAGGTGCAGCCGACCCTCGGCTTCCAGCGCGTACTGCAGCGGGCGGTGTTCAACGTGCAGTCGAGCGGCAGGAAAGAAGTCGGGGTCGCCAACGTGCTGGTGGCGATCTTCAGCGAGAAGCAGAGCCACGCGGTGTTCCTGCTCAATCGGCAGCGGGTGACGCGCCTCGATGTCGTCAACTACATCGCGCACGGTCTGTCGAAAATTGCCGAGGAGAAGACCTCGGAGAAAGACGAGTCATCCACCGATGCGGAGCGCGAGGGCGAGGGCGGCAGCGCGCTGGAGAAATACACCAGCAACCTCAACCGCATGGCGCAGGACGGCCGCATCGACCCGCTCATCGGCCGCAAGCTCGAGGTCGAGCGCACCATCGAGATCCTGTGCCGGCGCCGCAAGAACAACCCGCTGTACGTCGGCGAGGCGGGCGTCGGCAAGACGGCGATCGCCGAAGGATTGGCGCGGCTCATCGTGGAGGATAAGGTGCCGGAGGTGCTCTCCGACTGCACCATTTTCGCCCTCGACATGGGCGCGCTCATCGCCGGTACCAAGTACCGCGGCGATTTCGAGAAGCGCCTCAAGGGGGTCATCAGCGAGCTGAAGAAGCTGCCGGGCGCGATCCTGTTCATCGACGAGATCCATACCGTGATCGGCGCCGGTGCGGCATCGGGCGGTGTGATGGACGCCTCCAATCTCATCAAGCCGGTGCTCACCAACGGCGAGATCCGCTGCATCGGCTCGACCACCTACCAGGAATACCGCCACATCTTCGAGAAGGATCATGCGCTCGCCCGGCGGTTCCAGAAGATCGACGTCGTCGAGCCCTCGGTGGCCGAGACCATCGACATCCTCTTCGGGCTCAAGCCGCGCTTCGAGGAGCACCACGGCATCACTTATGCGGATGAGGCGCTGCGTGCCGCGGCCGAGCTCGCCGCGCGTCACATCAATGAGCGCCATCTGCCGGACAAGGCGATCGACGTGGTCGATGAGGCCGGTGCCCGCGCGCGGCTGAAACCGGTAGCGGAGCGCGAGTCGACAGTCGAAGTGCGTCACATCGAGGATGTGGTCGCACGCATGGCGCGCATCCCGGCCAAGAGCGTCTCGACCTCCGACCGCGAGATCCTCAAGAACCTCGAGCGCAATCTGAAACTGGT
>Ga0066388_100003300_pt1 | contig 10387 bp, 8 predicted proteins | sample PanSoiMetaGPlot6_FD_64539 | JGI IMG/M metagenome (GOLD analysis project Ga0066388, IMG submission 64539) | Tropical forest soil microbial communities from Panama analyzed to predict greenhouse gas emissions - Panama Soil - Plot 6 (Hybrid Assembly) | ecosystem: Environmental > Terrestrial > Soil... | reverse complement strand
TCCGCGCTACGCCGAAATCCGGGGACAACCCTTCATATGGCACCCCGCATTGCGCTTCGCTCCATGCGGGCTACAAGGAGGAACAAAATGAGCGCGCGCAAGAAACTCAGGGCGATCATGGCCGGCAAGCGGCTGGTGCTGATGCCGGGCGCCTATGACGCGCTGTCGGCGCGCATCATCGAGAAAGAAGGCTTCGAGGCGGTGGTGGCGGGCGGCTATGCCGCGATCGGCAGCATGCTGGCGCAGGCCGACATGGGCCAGTCCAACATGCGCGACTATGCCGACCATTACGGGCGCATCTGCGCCGCGGTCGAGATTCCGGTCTACGTTGACGCCGACACCGGCTTCGGCGGCGTCAACAACGTGCGGCAGATGGTGCGCGCGTTCGAGGCCGCCGGCGTCGCCGGCCTGTTCATCAGCGACCAGGTGTTTCCCAATCGCTGTGGCTACCTGCCGGGCAAGCAGATCGTGCCGGTCGAGCAGATGCTGGCCAAGCTCAAGGCCGCGCTCGATGCCCGCACCGACCCCGATCTGTTCATCGCGGCGCGCACCGATGCCGCCGGCGTCGAGGGCGTGGAGGCCGCGATCGCGCGCTGCCAATTGTTCATGGAGGCCGGCGCGGATATGGCGAAGCCGATGGGCCTCGACACCATTCCTGAGATCAAGCGGGCCTTGCGCGAGATCCCCGGACCGCATATGGCGACGCTCTCGCAGGCGGCCGGGCCGAAGGCGCGCAGCCTCGCTGAGTTGGAAGCTGCCGGCGTCTGCTCGGCGACCTTCCCCTCGGTCGCGCTGTTCGCGGCGGCGCAGGCGGTGCGCAACGTGCTGCGCCTGCTCAAGCGCGACAACTCGCTGGCGCCCTGCCAGGAGCACCTCCTCCCGCTCGACGACTATTACGACCTCGTCGGCCTCAAGCCGCTGTTGGCGCGCGAGGAGAGCTACGACAAGGCGGCCGCCGCGCTGGCGAGCAAAGCGAGCGGCCAGCGCGGCGACACTAAAGTGCGCGCGCCGGACACTCGCCCTGAACCGGGCTCGTCGGCGCGCGCCGCATTGGTGCAGAAGCGCGCCGCGGAATAGACGTCGTCAATGAGGCAACCCCGCACTCTGTCGTCCCCGCGCAAGCGGGGACCCATATTGCAGAGGCGGTGGTTATGGGTCCCCGCTTTCGCGGGGACGACAGTGGTGTATTTGGCCGCGTCCTTTGCCGCCAACGCTGAGCCGACACAGGACTTCTACCGCGGCAAGCAGATCAAGCTGATCATCGGCTATCCCGTCGGCAACGACTACGATCTCGCCGGCCGCTTCCTTGCCCGCTATCTCGCCAGGCACATCCCGGGCGAGCCCACCATCATCGTGCAGAACATGCCGCAGGCGGCGAGCATCGTGGCGGCCAACTTTCTCTACACCCAGGCGCCGCGCGACGGCACCGTGATCGGCTCGTTCTCGCGCAACCTGCCGAGCCAAGCCCTGATGGGCCAGACCAACGTCGAGGCCGATCCGCGCCGCTTCATCTGGCTGGGCGCGTCCTCGCTGCCGGCGCGGGTCTGCGTGCGCTGGCACACCGCGCCGGTGAAGACACCGGCGGATCTGTTCACGCAGGAGTTCATCGTCGCCGGCGCCGGCGCCGGCTCCTCGCTCAGCATCCTGCCGACCGTGTTCAACCATGTGCTCGGCACCAGATTCCGCATCATCCAGGGCTACAAAGGAACGAACGACGCGGTGCTCGCCATGGAGCGCGGCGAGATCCAGGGCTCGTGCTCGACCTACGGTCAATACCGGGTCAACGAGCAGCTCATCCGCGACGGCAAGCTCGGGTTCCTGTTGCGGGCGGAGGAGGCGCCGATCCCGGACATTCCCGACGTGCCGTCGATCTTCGATTATGCCAAGACCGACGAGCAGCGCGCGCTGATGCGCTTTGTCTTCTCCAGCACCGAGTTCGGCAGACCCTACGCGTTCCCGCCCGAGGTGCCGCAGGAGCGGGTGGCGATCATGCGCAAGGCGTTTGCCGAGACCCTGCAGGACCCCGCGCTCGTCGCCGAGGCCGCCAAGCTGAAGATGGATATGAGCTATCGCCCGCCCGAGCGGCTCGAGCAGCTGGTCACCGCGCTCTACGCGACGCCGCCGGCGCTGATCGAGACGGTGAAGAAGCTGGTGCCGAGCCTACAGTAGATCGCTTACGCTGCCGTATCTCTGCTGATATACCGCCTCGGTATGACACACCCCGACCGTTTCCTGCTCGCCGGCCTCATGGGTTGGCCGGTTATGCATTCGCGCTCGCCGAAGCTGCACAACTATTGGCTGGCGCAGCATGGCCTCGCCGGCACCTACGTGCCGCTGGCGATCAAGGCAGACGACCTGCGCGCCGCGCTGCGCGCGCTTCCGGCGCTCGGCTTTTCCGGCTGCAATCTCACGATCCCGCACAAGGAAGCCGCGCTCGCCATCGTCGACAAGGTCGATCCGCTGGCGCAGCGCATCGGCGCCATGAACTGCGTGGTGGTGGCGCCCGACGGCTCGCTCGCCGGCTATAACTACGACGCCTTCGGCTATATCGAGAGCATCCGCGAGGCGCAGCCGGGCTGGCGCGCCGACGCCGGCCCCATCGTCGTGATCGGCGCCGGCGGCGGCGCCCGCGCGGTGCTGGCCGGCCTGATGGATGCGGGGGCGCGCGAGATTCGCCTGGTCAATCGCACCCCGGCGCGCGCGCAGGCGCTGGCGCACGATTTGGGCGGACCGATCAAACCGGTGAGTTGGGCCGATCGCGCGGCTGTGCTTGCCGGCGCCGCGATGCTGATCAACACGACGAGCCAGGGCATGGTCGGCGAGCCCGAGCTCGACCTCGCGCTCGACAAGCTGCCGCCCCGCGCGCTCGTCTCCGACATCATCTATATTCCGCGCGAGACGCCGCTGCTGGCGGACGCGGGCCGGCGCGGCAACCCGACGGTGAACGGGCTCGGCATGCTGCTGCATCAAGCCCGCCCCGCCTTTCGCGCCTGGTTCGGCATCATGCCCGACGTGACGCCGGAGCTGCGCGCGCTGATCGAGGCGGAGACGTGAGGACTTCCGAATGAATCGACGCGACCTGCTTGCTTCCAGTGTGGCTTCGCTCGCCGCGATGGCGCTGGCGCCGCTCACTGCGCGCGCCTATCCCGACCGGCCGATCAAGCTGGTGGTGCCATTCTCACCCGGCGGCGCCACCGACGTCGCCGGGCGACTGTGGGCGCAGATGATGAAGCCGGTGCTCGGCACCGTCGTCACCGAGAACCGCGGCGGCGGCGGCGGGGTCATCGGGGCGACGGAAGTGGCGCGCGCGCAGCCCGATGGTCACACCTTCCTGTTCGGCAACACCAGCACGCAGGTGCTGATCCCCGCGATCATGGCGCACCCGCCCTACGATCCGCTCAAGGATTTCGTCGGCATCTACATCCTCTGCAACTCGCCGACCTCGATCGTGGTGCACGAATCCGTGCCGGCACGCACGCTGCAGGAGCTGATCGCCTACGCCAAGGCCAATCCGGGCAAGCTGTCCTATGGCTCGGCCGGCACCGGCACCCTGACCAATCTCGCCGGCGAGCTGTTCAAGCAGCTCATTGGAGCGCCCGATATCGTGCACATTCCCTACAAAGGCGCGGCGCCCGGGATCGCCGATCTCGCGGCCGGGCACATCCCGATGATGACGCCCAATGTCGGCGGGCCGCTCATCGACTTTCACCGCGCCGGCAAAGTGCGCATCCTGGCGGTCAACGCCACGGCGCGGATCAAGGCGGCGCCCGACATCCCGACCGCGATCGAAGCCGGGCTGCCCGGCATGATCGCCGGCAACCTCAACGGGCTGTTCGCACCCGCCGGGATCCCACAGGCGATCGTCGACCAGATCACGGCGGCGACGCGCCAAGCGGTGGGTGATGCGGAGCTGCAGAAGGTGCTGGTGAGCTCCGGCTTCGAGCCGATCCTCGATTCCGGTCCTGAGCAAACGCGGCAGTTGATCGCCGAGGAATTGGCGCGCTGGGTGCCGATCATGAAGGCGGCGAATTTCAAGATGGAGTGAAGTGCAAATGGCGCGCGTGCCCCTGATCCAAGAGAAGGACCATCCTGAGCTGGCCGAGGCGATCGAGAAGTACCGCTCCGGCCGGCGCGGCAAGCTGATCAACGTCTACCGCATGCTGCTCAACGCGCCGCCGCTGGCGGAGAGCTGGTTCAACCATTCCAACGCGGTGCGCTGGGAAACGACGCTGAGCGGGCGATTGCGCGAGATCGTGATCATCCGCATGGGCCGCCTCACCGATTCGCAATACGTTCTGCGCCAGCACGTGCCGGCGCTGGCGCTCGCCGAAGGCCTCACGCTGGAGGAGTGCAGCGAGCTCGCCGATTGGCAGACGTCAGGACGCTTCAGCGAGAGCGAGCGGGCGGCGCTCGCCTACACCGACGCCATGACCCGCGACATCGTGGTGCCGGATGCCGTCTTCGACGCGCTCAAGCCGCACTTCGACGATCGCCAGATCGTGGAATTGACGGTGCTGATCGGCAGCTACAACATGAATGCGCGCGTGATGCAGGCGCTGCGGCTCGACCTCGAGCCGGTCGAGGCCTGATCTGCGGAGCATCCCGTGCCGGCCAACCGTGTGCTCGTGGTTGAGGACGACCGCTTCCTGCGCGTCGTCGGGATCGTCCTCGATCCTGCGACCTCGCCCGAGCGCGTTGCCGCCTGTGCCGGCTTCTTCGCCGACGCCGAACCCGACTTCGCCGGCTGGTGCGAGCGCCTGCGCGAACGGGTCGGAACGCTGTTCCCGAGCACGGTGCGACTGGTCGACACGCCGGACGAGTTGCGCGCAACGCTGCCCGGAAGTCCGGCGCTGGTCGTGGAGGCGCTGCCTGTCGGTGCCGACGAGCTCGCCGCCGGCGATGCGCTACGGGTCGTGCAGAAATACGGGTCCAAGCCCGGCAACATCGACGCCGCTGCTTGTGCTGCGCGCGGCATCAAGCTCCTGACGCTCCGGTGCCGCGCCGACATCGTCGGCGCCGAGATCGCCATCACCGCGATGCTCACGCTGGCCAAGCGGTTGCACCGCTTCACCGGCCGGATCAGCGTCGAGGCGCTGGCCGAGCTCGGCTATCCGTACAAGCCGTTCGACCGTCGGCATGCGCCCAACGCCAACTTTCCGCGCATTACTGGCCTGCGCTCGCTCAACGAGGCGACCTTGGGCATCATCGGGCTGGGCGAGATCGGCCGTGAGATCGTGATCCGCGCCAACGCCTTCGGCATGCGCATCCTCTACCATCAACGCACCCGCCCGCCGGAGGCGGAGGAGCGCGAGCTCAACGCCACCTACGTGCCACTTGCACAGCTCCTGGCCGAGAGCGATTGGGTGGTGCCGCAGCTGCCGAGCACGCCGGCGGCGGTCGGCTGCATCGGCAAGGCGGAGCTCGCGCAGATGAAGCCGGGCGCATTCCTGGTCAACATCTCGCCTGCCGAGATCGTCGACCGCTCCGCGCTGATCGATGCACTCAAGTCAGGGCGACTTGGCGGCTACGCCTTCGCCCCGCTCGACGAGGCACCCGGCCGCAGCGACGATGAGCTGCTCACCTTCGACAACGTGGTGGTGTCCGCGCAAGCTGCGGCGCAGGTGCGGCTCAATGCGCTCGATGATCTCGCCGACATGATGGAGCGGCTGGCAAAGGAGCTTGCCTGATGAGCAAGGCGTTTCGCTTCCACCGCCACGGCGGTCCCGAGGTGCTGGCGCTCGAGGAAGTCGACGTCGGCACACCCGGTCCCGGGCAGGTGCGCATGCGCAACGTGGCGGTCGCGGTCAACTATCGCGACGTGCTGATGCGCAAGGGCGTCCACGCGATCAAATCGTTTCCCTCCGGCATCGGGCTCGAGAGTGCGGGCGTGATCGACGCCGTTGGCCCTGACGTCACCGGCTTCGCGGTCGGTGATCGCGTCGCCTTTGCCGGCATGCCGGAAGGCTCCTACGCCGAATTTCGCGTGGTGCCGGTCGCGCGATTGATCGCACTGCCTGCCGGCATCGATGAACACACCGCCGCCTCGATGATGATCCGCGGCATGACGGCGCGCGCGCTCCTGCACGCCGCCTACGCGGTCAAGCCCGGCGACACCATCCTCGTCCACGCCGCCGCCGGCGGCGTCGGCCTGATCATGTGCCAGTGGGCGAAGCATCTCGGCGCCACCGTGATCGGCACCGTCAGCAGCGATGAGAAGGCCGCGGTCGCCCGCGCCCACGGCTGCGACCACGCGATCGTCTACACGCGAGAGGATTTCGCCGAGCGCGTGCGCGCGATCACCAAGGGCGAGGGCGTGCCGGTGGTCTACGATTCCGTCGGCAAGGCCACGTTCGAGGGCTCGCTCAAGTGCCTGCGCCGGCGCGGCGTGATGGCCTCGTTCGGCGAGGCTTCCGGCGACCCGGATCCAATGCCGCCGCGCCGGCTGGGCGCGCTCGGCTCCATTTATCTCACCCATCCCAGCGTCTCGAACTACACTGTCACCCGCGCCGAGCTCGACGCCACCGCCAACGACCTGTTCCGGATGGTGCTGAGCGGCAAGGTCAGGATCGAGATCAGCAAGACCTATCCCCTGCGCGAGGCGCCACAGGCGCACGCCGACATCGAGGCGCGCAAGACCACGGGCTCGATCGTGTTGGTTCTGTAGGGTGGGCAAAGGCGCGCATCACGGTCTCAGTGGCCGGTCACCAGCGCCGCGAGCTTTCCTGGCTCGGTCGGTGCCGCGTTGCCGCGCCAAGCGACGTGCAGGTCAGGCCGCAGCAACAGCAAATCGTACCCGTAGATGTCGCGTGGCGCCGCATCGGCAATATCGAGCACCTGCAGCGGCGCACCGATGGTCCTGAATGCATTCTGCAAGGGCTCGGTGTCGGCCCGCGTGCCACCGAGCCGCAACAGCGTATAGCCGTGACCGTAGCCGATGCGGTCCTGCATCGCCGCCCCGTCGGCGAGCCACGCGTGCGGCAGCCGCGCGCCCGGCCAAGTGGTCGGCGTATATTCCCGGAAGTCGTACTCGGGCCCCTCCCCTGCCTCGGCAGCGATCAGCGGCGAGCCGATGTAGCGATAGCCGAGCTCGGCGCCGATCATCTCGTTGCTCTTGCGCTGCTCGACGTCGGCGATGCGGGTGAGCTCGGCGCGCGCCGCGGCGCCGGCTGGCGTGGCGTCGCGGATCTCCGGCCGGTAGGCAGCGCGCCACTTGCGGCGCCCCACCGTGGCGTAGCGCGATGCCGCGACGTTGTGCTCACCAACGAGGCGCCGCTCGATCTCGTAGGACGGCAGCAGGTTGGGCCCGCCCCAGCCCTGCAGCACCGCCGCGAGCTTCCACGACAGATCGACGGCATCGCCGACGCCGCTGTTCATGCCGAGGCCCCCAGTCGGGATCACCAGATGCACGGCGTCGCCGGCGAGAAACACCCGGCCGTCGCCATAACGATCGGCCAGCAGCAGGTTCTGCTTCCATTCCCCGACATAGAGCATCTCGTAGTCGATCGGCATCGCCACAGTGCGCTCGAACATCGTCGCCATGTCGGCATCGGTCTCGACGATCGAATGCAGCGTGAAATGCCTGGTCGAATCCTGCACGATCAGCTGGGTCGCGCGATCGTCGGCGACGTGATAGTGGCGCCCTTTGCCGATCGGAATGCGCTCGAAGAGGTCGTCGCAGCGATAGAGCGCCTGGCGCAATTGGAGCAGGTTGCCCTCGCCCGACAGGGCGATGCCGAGCTGCTTGCGCACGATGCTCGATCCGCCGTCGCAGCCGACGAGATAGATCGCCTTGATTTCGGCAGGCGTTCCGCCCGCGGCCTTGACCGTCGCCGTGACCGCGGTTGTGTCCTGCACGAACGACAGCAGCTCGCAGCCGTAGCGCACCGTGACCGCCGGCAGCTTCTCCGCGATCGACTTCAATAACGGCTCGAGCGTGTACTGCGAGATCAGCTGATAGGGCTCGAGCGGCAGACTGCCGTCGTTGGTAGCGGCGATCTGCGCCTTGGCCTGTGCCACCGATGGATACGGCAGATGCAGCAGCGGCGGCTCCACGAGCGACAGCACGATGAACACATCCATCGGGCACTGCGCGGGCAATCCGGCCGCGCGCACCTGGTCGACGATGCCCATGTGCCGATAGATTTCCATACTGCGGGGGTTGCAGCGTTCCATCTTCGGCAGGAACTGCGGCGCCTCCTTCTGCTCGACCACGGTGCAGCGCACGCCGCGCAATCCGAGATCGATGGCGAGCGTCAGGCCGGTAGGCCCGGCGCCGACGATGAGGACTTGCATTTCCATCACTGAACTCGGTTGAGGTGAATGGCGAATAGCGAATGGCGAGTAGCGAATAGTAAAGGGACCCTATTCGCCATTCGCTACTCGCCATTCGCTGCTTCGAAGTCGGCGAGTTCCGCACCTTCCTGCACGACGTCGCCGACCGCGCATTTAAGCGCCTTCAGGCGGCCGTCGGCAGGTGCGCGCAGGGTGTGCTCCATCTTCATGGCCTCGAGCACGAGCAGCGGCGTCCCGCGCTGCAGTTTAGCGCCGGGCTCGGCCAGAATCCGCGTCACGGTGCCCGGCATCGGCGCGACGATGCGGCTCGCCGCCGCCGCCTCGCGCAAGTCCGCCGCGAACGGATCGATCCAATGCAGATCGAGATGCCCGCGCAGGGTCGCAAGATCGAGCTCGCGGCCCGACCAGGCCGCGGTGACGCGCTCCGGCGCGTCGCCGAGGCAGATGTCGATCAGCGCACCCTCGCGCGGCACGAACTGCAGCCGCGCCTCGCTGCCGCGCCACTCCATGCTCAGGCCGTCGCGTCCGTACCAGAGCACGGCATCGTAGCGCTCGGCGCCGTGGCGGAAGCTCAGGCGGCGGCTGCGGCGGCCGACGATGGTCCAGCCGTCGGCGCGATCCCAGGGGGATGGCAGCGCCGGCGGAACCTGCTCGCGCTGCTCGCGCACCAGCACCGCGACGCAGGCGGCGGCGAGATCGAGCGGCGCCACCGCGGGCGTCGCCATCGTCAACGCCGTAAGCTCGCGCTCGATGAAGCCGGTATCGATCTCCCCGCGCGCCACCTGCGGGTGGCTCATCAGCAGATCGAGGAACGCGAGGTTGGTGGTCACGCCGGTGACTTCGAACTCGCCCAATGCCTCGACCATGCGGGCGAGCGCCTGCGGCCGGTCAGCCCCCCAGACGATCAGCTTCGCCAGCAGCGCGTCGTAGTAGGGCGTGACGATGTCACCGGCGCGAAAGCCGGTGTCGACGCGGATGCCGTCACCGGACGGCTCGCGCCACGAACGGATGGTGCCGGTCGACGGCAGAAAGCCCTTGTCCGGATCCTCGGCATAGATGCGCGCTTCGATGGCATGGCCATTGGCCCGAATGTCGTGCTGCGCCAGCGGCAGCGTCTCGCCCGCCGCGACGCGCAGCTGCCATTCCACGAGATCGAGCCCGGTGATCAGCTCGGTCACGGGATGCTCGACCTGCAGGCGCGTGTTCATCTCGATGAACCAGAACTGGCTTGCGTCGGCGATGAATTCGACGGTGCCGGCGCCGACATAGCCGGCCGCCTTCGCCCCCGCGCGCGCCGCCGACGCCATCTCGGCGCGCCGCTCCGAGCTGAGCACGATCGCGGGCGCTTCCTCCACCACCTTCTGGTGGCGGCGCTGCAACGTGCATTCGCGCTCGTGCAACGAGACGATGTTGCCGTGGGTATCGCCGAACACCTGCACCTCGATGTGGCGCGGCTTGTCGATGAATTTCTCGATCAGGAGCTGGTCGTTGCCGAAGGCCGCGCCGGCTTCGCGCCTGGCGCCGGCGACGGCCTCCTCGAGTTCGCCTCCCTTGCCGACGACGCGCATGCCGCGCCCGCCGCCACCGGCGGACGCCTTCACCAGCACCGGATAGCCGATGCGATCGGCGGCGGTCGCGAGCGTGGCGAGACTCTGATCGTCGCCGTGATAGCCCGGCACCACCGGTACGCCGGCGGATTCCATCAGCGCCTTGGCGGCCGATTTCGAGCCCATCAGGCGGATGGTCGCAGCCGACGGCCCGACGAAAATCAGGCCGGCCTCGGCGCAGGCCTGCGCGAAGCCGGCGTTCTCGGACAGGAAACCGTAGCCCGGGTGGATCGCCTCGGCACCGCTCGAGCGCGCCGCGTCGATGATTGCGTCGATGTGCAGGTAGCTGTCCTTGGCCGGCGCCGGGCCGATCAGCACCGCCTCGTCGGCAAGCCCCACGTGCAGCGCATCACGATCGGCGTCGGAGAAAACCGCCACCGTCCGCAAGCCCATGAGCCGAGCAGTGCGGATGATGCGGCAGGCGATCTCGCCGCGATTGGCGATCAAGAGCTTGTTGAAGCGGCGGGCGAGCGACACCGTCACATCCT